>Ga0065711_1001804_pt1 | contig 39176 bp, 23 predicted proteins | sample Hoacrofraction12_FD_59098 | JGI IMG/M metagenome (GOLD analysis project Ga0065711, IMG submission 59098) | Hoatzin crop microbial communities from Cojedes, Venezuela - Epithelial fraction 12 v2 (version 2) | ecosystem: Host-associated > Birds > Digestive system > Esophagus > Crop | place...
ATGTCACTCCTCACACAGAGGCGTGCTGGCCCCGGCGATTTACCCAAAGATGGGAAGCTCAGCTGTGTAATTTGTGGTCACAGAGGATTCTCTGCTGATGAAAAGATCTATAATGAAGAGTATAATAAGAAGGTGAGCATACATGACGATGCTTCTTTATACGTGCAGGTATCCAGCTGGGACTTAACAGCAACAATCAACAGAAAAAGGTATGCCAGCTACTGAAGAGATCACAAGTCTGCCAACGAGCAAACTCACCCCAAACCACGCCATTCCTGAGGATACAATTATGAACGCATATTTGCAATGCAAAGAGCTGCAGAGTTGAGGAGGCAAAGAATCATCTGTTCCCCCGTAGCTGGCAATGCACCGACCTTTCTGCGTTGCGACAGAGGAAGCTGAGGATAACCAGGGCACAGGCACGAGACCCATGTGTTAGGGATCAGGAGTGAACTTAACATACAGGGCACTCAAGTGAGCAAGGGGTCAATTTATGTATAATCAACAACACAAACTCACAGGTTCTACTGCTGGAATTTATAAAATGTCTCCTATAAGTAAACATGACAGCCACGTAACAGTATTAGGAAACCAGAAAGAAAACCTGTTCCCACAGCAACATAGAGCCATTGATTTAAACTGAGCTATTTCCCATTTACAATGAGGTAAAGAAAAAGGCATTAGCTATAAAATAGATTTAGCCGTCTTGTGCATAAAATAGTAATTTATTACCCTGAAAAATGCATTAGGGAAAAAGAGCTGAACCCTAATACATAAAGGAATTATTCTTCCATGCATCCAGCAGGTTAAATGTAATCTTACATATTCAACTTTTTCATGTACTACTTAACACAAAAAGCAGTGACCAAACTAAACCTGTTAAAATTAAAGACTTCTTTGTATCATTTAGCTCTACAAGTTATTTCTGTGAACGTCAGAAAACAAGCACTCATGAACTCCACCCATCAAGTACCCCGTCGCACGGTGAGTGGTAGCAAACACTTAGTAAAGTCATATTGGAACTGGGAAGCACAGAACGATTCCACATAGGGCTCCCAGTCTCCGACAAACTGAAATGTGAGGTCAAACACATGAACAGCTCATTCAGGTAAAAATAAAAACAAAGCAGGATCTGTGATGGAGGAAGACACCATACTCTTTTTTCACGCAACTAGCAGCCTAAGAAGGGTGAACATGAACTACATTCCTCAGTTTCTCTCAACTTACCCTTTTTTACAGCAGAAAATAAAAACACACACTGTGTGATAATATACTACAGAATGGTAACAAACAGTTTCAGAAGTATGAGAAAAAATACAGCAAGTCAGTGTTATTCATCAGAACTGATGTCAAACTGCAAAATTTTGGAGACTTACAGTGGGATTTTGTGTTAAAAGTGAGATGTGCATCATAAGGAAGGAAAAAAGTTATTTCCCAGTTTGAAGTTAAACAAATCTAAATATTTACATATAACAGAAGTTCTAATAAAACGTTTCTAGAAGGCATATAGCAATAACAGACTTACTGCTTCGTCGTACTTCTGTTGCTGAATGTAAAGTCTCGTCGTCTTTAAAAAGTTCATCTGTTCAGAATCAGAAAGTGGTCTGTGCAACACAATAAACAAACATAAACTTTTATTCTCTTCACAAGCAAAGGAAGACGCAGAAAAAACTAACTTTGTAATAAAAAAAAATTACTCTGGAGTGAATCACACCGATATATTCTGAACTTCACTAGAGGTAATTAGATAATTGCAACTAATCCATTGCTCTACAGTCATCTTCACACTTGTGCCGACACTGCTGTCTAACTTATCCCAAAATCTTTGCATTAAGAGGCATTTCTTACACGTAGGCATCCAAATCTGACATTGCCGGTGAAAATCTGCTCCCTTGTGCATTATTATTGACCATTACCCTGGACAAAAAGCACTGCACATACAAGAATTAAGCAGTTTAACTGATGTGATACCAATGGTTGTAAACAGTCTGCAAGCCTGTCAGCACAGGACAAATTGTTCACGTTCCACACTTGGAGCAGATGATGCCTGACAACCTTCTCTTCAAAAACTAAGAGCTTGTCTCCTCTTACAAAGGGAGCCGATAACAGAGTCCCCAAAGCAGGGGATAACACAGGTACGTTGAGGTCGGTGATAAAAACCTCTCATTTTGAGGAGTTTGACCATCAGCCTAAAAAAATGTCTGCAATTCTTCCCACCCAGAAAGCAGCAACATGGAGAACCAAGCCAGTCAACCAACCGCCACCAAACAAACAGGGAAGGAGACAAGCCCTGCGCAATTTTTCTTCCAAGCTAAGGATGGTGGCAGGGCAGAAGATTCCAGGCTTACCTTGGGCCACAACAGTCACCACCACTCTAGGCACCGCGGGCAAACCACCAAGAGTTACAACTTTGTGATAGCCAGTGAACGCACACGGGAAAGCTTTCCTTCACACAGTCACACAGCGTCATGGAGGCACAGCATCATCTCCTGAACATCCCCAGGATGTGACAGCCCAGTTGCATGCCTTCCTCCCTTGCACGGGCTCCTTCACACCCCTCATAAGCAAATCCCAATTTCATGTTTCGGCCCCTACCAAATCAGGACCAACCCTGGGGTCTCATTCCTACAGTTCAAATCAGCAGCAATCACCTGTGTGGTCGCTCAGCTGAGCCACAGGAGCAGGTCTTCATCTTCTGCAATTACTGCATGGAAATGCTCATTCCTGCAGCTCCCATCAAATGCTTGGGAACCCCTTCTGCCTGCCACCCAGAAGCAGCTGATACCTCATCAATACATACATATTGAGCCCCAAAATATATTAAAAGGATTCCGTGCCCGAACAAGCTGAATTTTTCCTACTAAGAACACCCTGGTATATTTTGATACTGTTTCCTTGAGTTTAGAGCACTACATTATTGTGCAGCAGTCTTCTAAAACATTTTGGATAAAGACAACAGTAACGTATCTCAATTTTGAGAAGAGTAAATTAAATGACTGTATTAAAAAATGTCTGACTTCTCAATCTAGCAAAGAATCGAAGGATGGGATCTATCAACAAATACAAAGAGAGAGGTCCCGTGGAAAAGGAAGAAGGTGGGAAGAGATGACAAGGTGATGGTGTTTGATCACCTTAACTTTAGAGGAGAAAACAGAGGATTTTAGAAAACAGAGTTTAAAAATAGCAGAGTGGATGTTGATTGGTCCTGCACCTTCATGACATGTCCTTCCGAAAGCCAACCTTACAGCTCCACAGGCTGAGAGCTACCAGCACGTAGCCAGCAAGTGTGCACCAAGGCTCACGATGATAACTCCAGCTGGAATCAATTCTTCAAGCAGGCGACCCAGACCCAGGTACTGCCTCAAGGAAATCTGCAACCCTCAAGTTTTACGAAGCTTTTCCATCGGGGAAAGGGAGCAAAACATCAAACTAAGGTGGGAGTTTTCACCATGCGTGGAGATCAATAGAAGGAAAAAAGGTATCTTAGCTTTTAAGTAAGGATTTTAAAAAATCTGGCATACATATTCAGCAGCTTTATTTAGGACTTAAACACATCCAAGATGTTCCAGTATTCACCGTCTCATTTTTATTGTTTTACACATGCTATTTTCTGTGGATTTCATCCTCTTCATATTCATTGAAAATTTTTAATAAGCTAAAAAGACCTTATTTTATCTTTAACTTTATACCTTTAGTCATTTAGCTATAAACCCCTTCATTATCTTTTTACTCTCAATGAATCATTTTATTATTAGTGAATAATAGTTTTTACCTATTCCATCTAATATAACAGCACCTGGGATCTCTGTACATGGATGCTGGAACAGAATAAATGGGGTTTTTAAACAGTAAAGCTTCAGTAAGACAAATGCAGAATGCAATTATTTTGTCAAATTGGATTACCGTTAGCAGGTGCATTGTTAATTTTCAATAGCTAACATCATACCCCACATTTTACCTTACCGACACATCCATGCTTTCAAGATGGTGAATTCACAATTGTCTTACATATTGTTTTTGTAAAGTTTATGAATTTCACCACTGTTCACATATAACCACATCAAAACACAAGTTTCATCCCGAATGCAAGGGCTGATGGTCATCTTCGATACCTTTTGCCTCCATATTAAGCAAAAACTCAAAGAAGTGATTAGAGAATTTTTGCATCTCACACCAAACTAGAAGAGTTACAAAATATGCGGATTATCTCTCGTGTAAGCAAAGGGTATAGTTCACCATCAGCAGTTTATCATCCACTGGGGACCCTGATTCACTTCCTAAAGCCAACAAAGCAGATGGGAGATTTCAAAGGCACCCCTTGCTAGACATAGCAGAAAGCATACAGAGGCAAAGTGAAGCCATGAACAGAAGTGGGAAGTTGCCTACAGAGGGAAGCCAGGAACTTTAGAAATGGCGATTCTGTAAAACCTATAGGATTTGCCAAACAACAAAACCACAAGGAAAATTTAAATCTGAAGTTAAATCTCCTTAGTACCACTTAAAGTACTATTAAGTTAAGCTATTTAAAAGGTTTCGAATACAAGATAAATAGCGTTAGAAAAAAGAATAAACTGCTCAGAGCTATTTCCCTGTGATCTAGTACACCATATGCTAGAGGCAGTACTAGTATGCCCAAGTATTCTCAAAGTCACTTAATGCACACATACATGCAATTAATATTAATGAGGTGAATTTGCTGATCATTATTAGAAAGATTCTGAACTCTACAGAAAACTGACTTATTAAAACCGTTATTTTATTAAGCTATTTGTCATCAGGCCTTTCTTATTGAGGTCCAGAAAGAGCCCCGCGCTGTCTCTCTCAGCTCACACCCCAGTGGAGAATCTCCTCTGCCCATCCCATCCCACCACCTGCCTGTAGACCGTCCCTCACCCCAACTGCATGAAGCCTCACAAGTTCCAAGAAAAGGCCAAAGGGATTTATGCAAGGAAATGGAGAAATACACATAAAGACCTTACCTACATCTTACTTGACACTAAATCCAATTATACCCAGTCCTCCTGCGCAGAAGCCGCTGCCAGTAAGCTTTTCCATGCACCAACTAAAAGCTCTGGAGTGTGCTGCTGAAACCCGAGACCAGCAGGATGCCTGCGTTCTGAGGGGATTGCATCCTCCCCGAGCAGCGTTTAACTGCTTCAGACAGAGCCCATTCAGTCAAAGAGAAGTTGGCATTTTTGCCAAAGAACATGCACTTTACAGCACAGGCATCAATTTCTCCCTAGAGAGATAATACATCTATTATTCAATCAGTTTTGGGTTTGTTTTTTTTTTTTTTAAATAACGTGAAGTCATTTTTTTTCCATTTGAGCACTTTTGTCTCTACAGCACTGCATTTCTATTTTTTGTTCACATGTAGATACACAGGTTCCAAAAGCCAAGGGTGGAGTGGCGACGGCTGCCAGCCTGCCTCCCTGACACCAACAGGCTGATGCCCAGATTCCCAGCTGGTAACACACTGGGGACGAAGTGGAGAAAGCAAAAAGCTGGCTGCCTTTCCAGGGTTCACTACCAGTTGACAGAAGCTGCTGTCCCTCATTCCTGACCACAGGATAAAGGGGATGAAATGCCTTCCCAGATAAATCACTGCCTCCGCTAAATCAAGGCTCCTCTGGAGACACAAAGTATTCAGACAAATGGACAGGGAGAGTCATCACTGTTAGAAACAGCCTTCCCTACTGCAGCAGCTTCACCCTTTCCTACTGACATTCAATCCTTAATGTTTGCTCTTGCAATGCATTATCACATATATCACAAATACCTCACATACTACCATTTATTTAAATAAATGCCTTTTCTTTAAACAAGACAAGAATAGGATGGTTCGAAGGATGCACTATGTTGTCTGACATCCCAAGGAACCTTGCCCCGCGTAATGGTGGAGGAGAACTCACTTCTTTCACTTTGCTCCAAATGTCATTTTTGTGCAGATATCTATTATTTAGGTTTTAAAAGGCCATCAGAGGGAACAATGCAGTGCTGTACCTCTGCCAGAGAGAGGTATTTGTGCATATGGCATTTCTTTGAAGTTGCTGTACATCTTCAAAGACACTCCATGTTACAAAAGAGCTATTTTATTTTCTGTCACCATGACAAATACATGACGTGTAATTATGTGGAAAGAGTCAGTCTAGATGATTGATACTTCCTTGCATCAAATCCATGCAAATGTTTAAGGGAGTTATACCACAATCATATTGGTGGGTAGAGGAGAGAAAAAGAATTACATTTTCATACAGTCAGGGAGAGGCACATTTTTATTTAATAGTTGTACACTGCACATTAGAAATGCAGCAACTTTCTATATAACTATCTAAGTTGTAACTTGATTATACACGCAAAAATAAGTATTTGGGATGATTAAAATGTAGTATTCAAAGGACTAAGTTATTTAAAAGTGCAGCATCAAGGTGGTAAGGGATTTTTCATATATGTGAAGATACAAACTTCATTTTAAATAAGATACTTACGCTGTTTCCTGCTAATAAACCCATATTGATATAAACTTCAAGACATTGCACAAAAAAGCACAGCAAGTGGAAAGCAAGCAGTGATTATAATTCAGCTGCTCATCTCTTGGTTTTTGTATATGGTGGTTCTTAAACTACTGCTCCTGCTGTCACACTGTGAGGCACCAGAACCTGAGCAGCTGGAAGCAACCGTCATCCCTGAAAGCACTGTATATGCCAGCCATACACAAAAGGACTCCTGTGCTTCTGTGAAATTTAATATCCTAAATCTCTTGAACCTGTTGGGATAATCAAACTGCATTATTTGCTTAAGAGGATTTTAGCGCAACACCGATGTCCCATCTACTCACCTCACTATACTGACGTCCTGCTACTCCTTGTAGGATTACTGTCACTGCCCAGAGATGCCAGCTTTGGGAATGCTTTTGCAATAGTAGCCCCTTGGCACACTCCTCTGAGCTGTGTCAGCTCAGCAGTTGCCTTAAGGTACATCAAATGGTCAGAAAGCTAAAAAGATAGTTCACTATCCTGAATATTAGTTTTCCTCTGTCAGCAATCTTCAGATTTGTCCTCACCCTTCCTTCAGAGCATCTGGCATCTTGGTACCTGCTTTTCTTACACATAAAGTCCAAAGCGTTTTGTTGATGCCTCAGAATCCTGATAAGAAAAGCTTCTGATTTTTCTAAGCAAGTAATTTTTGAAAACATGTCTTTCATAGCTGGGAAAAAAGGGTAGCGAGTGGAAGGAAGTGTGAAGAAAACTCATTTCAGACAGTAAATCCCTTCAGGTATCCAACTGGAACTGCAGATAAGGATTCTAAACGGGTACTCGATATCAGCCCAGGAGACTGTTCTGCTCTTTCATGTTCATTCCCCTGGGAGCAGGGGCACCTTGCCTTGCAGAATCAGCAGACGCTCGCAGCTGGGCTCTTTTCTGAAACGTATTCTCAACAGTCTCACAGGTAGCCTCAAGATACGATTTTACACAGATTTGTTCCTTGATGAAAGCACTTCGAGAAAACAAAAACGGCATCACCAGCAGCCAGACACAGCCTTAGTAACAGATACAGCTATCCAAATTCTAACCTGCCTCAAACCTGGTCAAATGGACACTGCTGAAGTTTCTATCACACAACGCAATGATCAGTTCCACCCTCCTGGTCACTATACACCTGACACGGATTTCAGAAAGAGATGTGATTTAGGTGCAGGCAGGAAAGGGCACACATCTAATGGCCTCCTCAGTCCCTGTCCATTGTGCCAGCCACACTTCTACTAGGGATGAGATTCCCTGTGGAAATCAGAAGCCTTGTATCAATTCAAGAAACTTTCTCTGTTGTCAACACTGTATAAAGAAGGAGTAAAAATAGAATTGCTTTATATATCTATATAAACTAGTTTAATGCTTTTAGTGCAATATATTCAACATATAACTCAAACACTGGTTTTCAAGTCATGGAGTCTGAAGGTCATGAACAGTTTTCTAGCCACTTGGCAATAAAACACATGAAATTCAAGCTCGGAAACGAGGATTTTCCCCCACAGAATATTAAAAGAAAATTTTTCATGCTATTTCTGGCTGAAAAATTAAGTTCAGGTTGCTGTTAAATTGTAGTTTCTACAGAACACANTATTTATGAACGTATTCTCCCCTCCAGATAAATACATTTTCAACAGCAATTATATTAACTTCTCTGAAACCAGAATGTCTCAATCTAGAATTTTAGATTCAGATTTCTTCTAGAACTCATATCTATGTTTGTTATACAGACTTTATTCAATTACATAATCTAATTTAAATAATTTAGGAAGTACAGTTCTTAGAAACATCTTTAGTCATTTTCAGGTTATCAGGATGCTGAAATACACATAAAATCCATAATATTCCAAAACAGAATATTTACATTTTCAACTTCTACGTAACTTGATGGTCTCAAAGCACTTCAGATGTGAATTACACTTCACTAACCTCCAATAAACTAGGAAGGATGAAGGCATTATGCTGGTGCATTATTCTGAGCCTCAACTTGCAGATTTCAAGCACCAGAAGGGATCAAAAAAAGGACACTACTCCTCTGTACAACAACACAGATCAATGAACAGTGGTGGAGAAAGCTATTCTTGTCCCAATGAAAGGACAGCAGCGCCTAGCAGAAACACAGCACAGAACTGTGCTCAGCTGCAGCAGCAAAGGCCAACCATAGATTAACACAAAATTAGTGGAAAAACCTGCCATTAAACCCAGGCTGAGAAGTCCAAATAGCACACAGCTGTGCAGAAATGCAACCTCCATACCATTACCAATCACTCTGAAACACAGCACAGCATACCAAGAGATCTCCTCCTCCAGATACCGGAGTAAGCTATCCCCAACTGCCTTTTCAATTTCTCCTGCAAAAAGGTAGAGTAACTGCACCTTTCTATACCCTTTAATCTACCACCAAAAAAATCAGCATCACAGTAAAGCCAGAAGGGGACACATGTCCTTCCTTCAGTATCTCACTCTGGTTCAAGCACAATTTCTTTGAAGAACTGGTGAGGGTTGCCTACAGCAATGCACTAGACCATCACCTGCAATTGAAGCTCAGGGTGATGTTCACTGCTCACACACAGTTGCCTCCACGTGAAGGAGGGGACAGGTCATGTCTAAAACTGCCTCAGGTTTTCCTTCAGTTCCTGCAAGCTGGAGCACTAGGAATTTACTTGTCTGCTTAAAAATAAGTTGACGTCCAACTGCTTCATCCCAACTATTAGCAACTGGTTGACAAGTTCCCTTAGTAGCTTCCTAGACACGGACCAAGTTTTGAAAGTCAAGTGGAGCCGTGAAGACTAATCAACATCTGGCCAAACTCCCTCTCCTCCCAGCACACTGTGGATGAGTATTTGTATTGTGTGACCATCTGTGGTATGAATCTCTTTCTGTTTGCCTTCAGTGAAGATCAACAGTATCATCTTGGGGAACCAAAGAAAGTCTTTGCCCATACAACATGCAAGCACAAGACACCTTTTGTAAGGTAACTAACACATCCAAAGAATTATTTTGGTTTCATACAACAACCTTTCCTGGAAGGACCACTAACCCACATTCTGATTCAGAAAAATATTAAGAATATCTAAAGAAAGTAAAACAAATTTATTTTCGTAATGGACCACACCAAAGTAACAACATGTTCATACCAAGGTTTAGTCATATTTTCAAAGTGATAACTGTCTCCAGCATTTCCATTTAAAACAATCCAACGTATCACAAAAAAAGACACCAGTCCACAAGGCAATCAATAACATTTAGTTCCTTTAAAGATAAATTTAGCACTAAGAAAAACAAAACCTATGTTATAGAATCAGTCTTATTTCTTAGGGAAAGGTAAAATTTAAACGAGAGCTGTGAAAGTAAACTAACAGTCTTCCCCACAGAATCAAAGCTGACTGACCGCCCTTTCCATATGGCATTTTTGTTCCATACAGACTGGTAAATTCTTTGATAATGAACTTGTTATTCCTAATCAGAATTTGATGTAAAACTTTCATCAGGTGCCCAAGATTGACTTGACTTGTGTCTCAGACTGTCTTGAACGTTTCCCTTTGAAGAAGCTAGTGGTATAAAATAACAGCAAATCTCTGTTCAGAAAGACAGCAATCTTATTTAGCGGTTAAATGTACTTCACAGAAAGAGACTCAAGTATTTTTTACCACTCCTATGACTTAAAGTTCTTAATTAACATCAGTTTTCTTTCCCAAAGGAAAACAGCTGCTCTTGGTGACAAAGCATTTTTGCAGCACTCCACAAATTGAAAGCAGAACTGAACAGCATCACGTGCACCCATAGCAAAGCTTTCAGAAAACCTTTCAGGGGAGAAAGCAAATGGAAAAAACAGCTTTAATTGGATAAGACTGAAGGGTGAGCAGGTCAGTAACTGCTCCATACACCAGAACACAGAGCTCGCAGATACACAAATCACTGCAGAGACTCCTTCACAACCCTGGAAACACTAACGCTAGGCAGCACAAATTCTAAAGATTTTGAGCTTCTTTTCTGGACGAAAGCATTTTGTTTGTTCATTTTTCATTATAATTTAAATCACAGAAGAAACAATTGTTAGTTCAACTTTTACATACATATAAACAAGAACGTATTGCATTTCCTGACCCTATAGGGACTTACACCTCCCAAGGAATGCTAAAAGAAGACAGCAAAAAAAACCAAAAGGCAGTGAAAACTACCATGCAGTCTATACATAGCTATATGGTCAAACAGGCTAGGCATATAACCCTCAACAGAAGACTAAATGTAAGGAATGGATTTTTCTTTTATAAACCGACTTCTAATTGGAATTTTTAAATAGAAATTAATTGCAAAGAGTTCATTCGAATGAGAAGTTTCATAGTCAGATAAACACTATCATTCAAAAAATGACTGAAGAGACCGAATTACGCTGTCGTTGCATCTCACTGAAATATCCCAGTGACAAGGCAAACAATTGGGTAAAATGCATTTAGTATTTACATGTACTTACTTGAACGGCGTGAACAGAAATGACAATGTAGTTTCCTTTTTCTGACTCATCTTAACCTGCATAAAAAAAAATCATATGCAAGTTGTAACGAGACTAAAAATTACATCAGGAATTAAACTAAAAATAACAGAAGAGTTCTAAGGCTTTGGAAAAAGAACGAAATCACACTGTCAATATACTGTCTAGGAAGCACAGTATTATGCTCTCCTGCGTGTAATTCCTCCAAGTGCTGAACTAGTGTTCCTGGAAACCCAGACCTGCTCCAAAGTAGGTGAACTAAACCACCCCCCAAGCCAGTGATTTGCACAGAAGGACTTCTACAGTTTGTAGGATACAGGGAAGATACGGCTAGAAGTGCTACCAGACTTCAGTGCCAACCTCCCTCTTAGGAAACCGGTATTCTTTATGCCAGACGGGAACTTGTACGCTGCGGCAACGCCGCTAAAGCAATGCTGTTAGATCGATTAACCTGCACATGGACAAGAACAGATGGTTTTGATGCCATCAGAGCCACTTTGTCCAAGGCCCTTCAAAACCTCTTTAAGGCCTCCTGCAGCAGCCTGACTCAAGTCTGACTGTCAGCATAAAGTGCAGACAGGAACTTTCTAAGCGTACGGCTCCCAAAACCTGACAGCTTGAGGTAGCAACCTGCACGTCTCATCCTGTCCATCCAAGGCAACATCCTCTCCAGGGAGTACAAAGTGTGGCTAGGTCAGCCCATCACAGAAGTAAAAACCCACTTGACCTGTCTAAGTGCACTACTTCTGCTTCAGCTGAGAAACCCAAAGGAAATTCACACACGATCCTTCCAAAACAACGCTAGAAACAAGACAGCCAACAAGAAAATAGATAATTTAGCACCACAAAGTGACAGAATAAAAATAAACTTAAAGAAAACAAGGACCATGAGTTTTTATTTTGTTTAAATAATCCTTGAGACACCAATTCAACTGAAAATGACCTGTGTCACATCCTTAATTCCTAGAGCAGAGGTCTTTCAGCTGTGGAGGTTCTACCAATATGCCTCAACTTCCCAGCCAACCAGCCAGCCAGTTGCTTCCCCTGCCACGTGCCAGCTTTCCACCACAGATTTGGAAGTGACTCTGCTGCTGATACTGCCAACCTGGCACCCACACAAACTGCATCTGGGGACAGAAGGTGCTGATGGTGCTAACCCCTCGAAGGCACTCTCAGGCCAATTCCTCGTTCCACCATCGTCACACGGGTTTCCTGACAGGGCAGCGGTTCCCTCTCTCACAGCTTCCCGTCTGTGGAAAAGATGGTTTTCCCTCTGAGCATTTATATGTCTTGCCAAAACTGAGATTTTTGGATTTGGGACTGTTTTATTCCACAGCTGAAAAGCATCCAGTGAAACATAATCTTTTTTTGTTTGGACCACATATGTGTTCTCATAATACGGTATCATCTAATATTAGATGAATCAATACAGAGAAGCCAGAGATGAACACTTGCAGAGCAAAACAACAGATACAATAGCATTAGCTAAAAGTTAATTAGGCCACTAATTTCATTTCTTCAATGGACAGGTGCCTGTTACCTTTTTGATCTGTTTGTGTACTGATCCTGACTTAGAGCCTTGCCTCCCACCCCTGTTGCAAAGGCAGTATTTCCCTTTTCAGGTATCAGAACATAGATTCCACCTACATACTGCAAGTAGGTTTACATTAATATCAATAAACATCAAAAGAATCAAGAAAAAGTTCTTCATTCTTCTTATAAAAAGGTGTCTATTAAAGTCTTTCAAACTCTTTCAGGTACGGCGCCCAGTTAGTCAATCAACATCACCCAGTATGCGTATTCAATTTCAGCTCTTTAAATTACAGCTATATACAGCGTACATCCTAGTATAATTATTTTACACAGAGCAACAACTATAATCGAAAGAAATATTTTTCTTTACCATATATTTAGTTACCTTAAATTGCTCGAGAATCTGAACAGCGTTGGTAAATATGCTCTCTGCTTTGAAATGAGCGCTATTGTTCAGATACCCAAGAGGCAGAGTTCCCTGGGGAAGAAAAATACATATAATACATTAAAAAAAATTTAAATGAAGAAGCAGGAATTTCTCTAACTGAATGGCAGGCCAAATGAGCAGTAAGAATACTTCAAATTACTGCTCAAATAACTACTGGAACTCCTTTGAAAATACTCTTTCTTGCATAGTTTCTCAACATTACAGGGACTGTTCCTAATATCCCAGCTCCTACAGAAACGCAAAAAAGGTAAATAACAGAAGTTGCTATTAAAGTGCATGGTATATAGTAATACAACCTCAATTTCTAACCAGAAGCCATTTTTGAGATACTTAAGAGCATTCCACCCAAAGACGTGCCTGGGCCCGACTCACCCAGTACTTGCAATGGGAGTGGTTCCCATGCCACCCTATGTCGGGCAGCTTTCCCCGCACGACCAACAGCGAATGGAGGACAGGGGGAGAGAATTTGGGGCAGCGTGTCCAGAAGACAGATTTCAAAAAATGTGCTGTAAATAGGCGTTTTGAAAATGAAACAGGCAGCAGGAAAGAACGCCAATGTAATGTTAATTGCCAATTAGATATTGATGAGACAATCTTTGGACTATGTAACAATAGACAAAGGAAATTCAAAGGAAAAAAGCCATCTCACAGTGAAGGCACTCACTGTTCACTAAATTAGAGGTACAAGATACCATCTGAAGAAAGTATACTAGTTTAAACAAGAAATAATTAAACATCAAATTGCAGGAACCGGCTTGTTTAGAGGCTCAGCTTTCATGATCAAAATCAAGTGTTATTCAAACCATATTGCATTTTTACCATCCCTTAAAAACAAAGCAACAAAAAACTTTTATGTAGCTCAAGAGCATGAAGTTGCAGATTATAAGAGGATCAGCTGCCTTTCCAATTGAAAGTGCTACACAAAATATAAAAAGATTCAGCTTATGCTCCAGACTGAAGACATACATATAAAGCTAAAACTACAAGCAGTCTCCATAACCTATAGCAGTTTTCCAGATTTATAACCTCTCCCTTCGCATGCCGCAACTCTCGTCCCCAATACCTCTTTGCAAGCAGATTTTTGTTATATGGAAAACGTTTGTGCTTCTTACCACAGAATTCAGGGGGAAAGGCACACCAATAAGGGAAGCCATCAGCGGTGCAATATCAGCCTGTGCAAACAGAAGCATCCCCATTTTAAAATAGTTCCAGCTTCTGGAGCTTCTAGAGCTAATAAACTCAATTTAAGTTTAATGCATCCACATTTGCAAAAGTAAATGGTATAATACTGTGAAGTTATGACAAACAAAACTCGTTTATAATATTTTTTTAGTTTCCAGGAGTCATAACAGCATGATTATATTGAAAATCTGAGGCTCTGCTACTGATAAAGCTTCAAAAAAGCATTCAGTTTAAAAAGCAAAAATAAAACCCCACAGTATTTATTCACAGGAATTCAGTACCTCCTTCACTGCACTCAGAGGCATTAGTCATAAAAAGTGATATCTATACCACAGAAAGAACTAATTTCATATTTACAGTTTCAAGCGGTACACTGAGTATACTGCTTTTCATCGCACTCCTTCTCCCGGGTTTCCACGGTGCAAGTTACTCACCTTCTCCCCTTCACTTTTACTCTTGCCCCTATCAGCCCTCAAGAAGACCCCTGAATCTATACCAAGGCTTCTCATGTTACCATTACCTTCAACTTCTGTTGATAAACACCGGCTCTCACCAGCTTTATATTTTCCTTTAATATAAAGCTATGCACCAAAATTCTTTGTTTTCCCAGCATAAACCTGAAGAAACTATGCTGAAACACCAGGCACTGTTGCAGCTTCAGACCTCCTGTACAGAAGGAGACTCCAAACCATCATTTGTAGACAACAATATACATGCAGTGTAACAGTAAGCAGAATTCGTTTGCTATTTTCACCCACAGTCCCACACATACTACAGGACAAAAGTTCTGTCTCTGGAGACTCCGTTACCCAGAACAAAGCAACACTCAAGACTCTTCTATACCCCCCGAAAATAATATCCCCATAACTCCTGCCAATGTTGAGAGGAAAATTAATCTCTCTAGTTTTGTACCAGGGCTCTGCTGAAATCAGCTGATCCACATCATTCCCAGCTTCAACCTTCTAGCATGAGCTCGTTTCCTTTGTTTGAGCAGCTTTGGAGTCTGTTATATTAACTCTATATATTAACTATATATAACTCATATATTCAGTTCCATAGGACGATAGGAAGTAAGAAGCAAACAAGCTTCAGGTGCACACATGTACATGCATCATCATGATTTAAAAAAGCTTGGCTGATTTAGTACCAAGGGTTAAGTCATCAACCTTTTTTTCTTCCCTTACAGTACAAATTGTCTAAATTGCTAAGCGGTTGTGCCATAATCACAGACCTTGTTGAAGAAAAAACCCCACAGTTTAACAGTATAGCAAGAACTCATTTTGAGTGAATAATGACAGCAACTTCTCAAAAAAGTGACAAAATACAGACTTTCAAGAAGATAGCTCTGAAAAACTGCACTGAATACACACATAGCTACCTTCAGTGTAGGAAAAAGCATACAGCAGATGCTCACAAACTTGGGAAACATGGTCATCAGACCATGTTTTTTTTTCTGTGTTTAGCTGGGCACATTCAATAGCAGATACTGAGGAGGTGTCAGCTCAGCTCCAGAACATTATCAACGTAGAAAACAGAGGGAAAGCATCACAAGTTACTTCTAAAGGTTTGCAAAAACAAATCCCACTCTGAAAACATGTTAGACCTACTCAAAGTTACTTTCAGATAACGCACTGACTTTTCAAGGAGCATCTGACATATTGCACTGCACGCTTTCCCCAACGGCGTACGCTCACAGAACTGAAAATGCTGTGATCATGCACCTTGAGGAAGAGAAGTTGTATGCAGCTGCACATGTGGCAACAAGCAATTCTAACTGTCTCGTGTTATGTTCAGTATGGGTGTGGTTCCTGCAGCTCTAAGTAACACATTCCAGGGAAATGCTATGTCAGTGTGATCATTCATTCGAATTCCATCAATTAGCTTAACTCACACAAACCTCCTAATTCAAGGTGAAAATTTATGAGCTATTAAATTAGGTATGTCTGATACCTGATTGACATCCAGCCTCTTCAAGCCCTCCAGTTTCCATTCTGCAAGAAATAACAGAGCACATGAACAGCTAATCTAGACAGATTTGAAAGGCATAATCCAGCTGACATTTAACATCTTGTTGCCGTCTTCTGTAAAGTGTTATTACTAAAGAAAATCATAATTTGGCTTTAGGATGCTAGCTCAAGAGGGGTTACAGATGGGACTCAATGGGCAGAAACAATAAAATGCATTCATTTCAGCTCACATTTTCTTTTATCCATCAGGATAAATTGCTGCCTGCAATTGTGACCCAGAGCACTTGAAGAAAGTCCAAGGTTTTTATTTTTTTCATCAGCACAGGACAGAAAGTGATGTATTACCTCCTATGCCACCTAAAAGATTCAAACTCAGGTTTAGGAGAAGGACTGTTTAAATCTCTTCAATAGTTTTTCAAAAAGTTAACCCAAGGTCCCCAATATACTGGTACAAACATACTTTATGTCATGAGCAATACCAGCCAAGAGCAAGCTCAAGGGAAAAGTTCAACAATTTAGCAATCAGAACAACTACAATGCAGGCAGAAACACAGCCAAACGTAAAAGCCCCTAAAGCTGCAGAGCATCATACAAAAAGCTGGTTCAAAACCGTATTTTCCTGCTCTCCATTAGCCTCTATGGAAATAAATAGGAAACTGCCTGTTTCCTTTGGTGGTGGAAAGTTACCTAAAAACAGTTTAGCAAGGTTTGGTTTTTTAATTTTTTTTTCCACCAAGTTTTCTTCTCCTAGTATTTAAATTTGATGCCCCACTACCCACAGCAATAATCTGACCAGGAAAAACAACACAAACAGACAAAAAACCCCAAAACACCCAGAAAAGACAACACACAGCTTTTTTTTTAATCAAGCCGAAAAAATAAAATCAGATACACAGGAAAACATGACAGGGGCTGAAACAGCTTTGCTGATCATAGAATCATAGAATAGCTGGAGTTGAAAGAGACTTTAAAGGTCATCTAATCCGACCCCCCCTGCAATGAGCTGGGGACATCTTCAACCAGACCAGGTTTCTGAGAGCGCCGTCCAACCTGGCCTTGAACCTTTCCGGGGATGAGGCATCTACCACCTCTCTGGGCAACCTGTGCAAGAGTTTCACCACCCTCAGTGCAAAATATTTCTTCTGTATAGCTAGTCTAAATTTCCCCTCTTTTAGGTTAAAACCATTACCTCTTGTCCTATCGCTACAGGCCCTGCTAAAAATTCTGTCCCCATCTTTCCTGTAGGCTCCCTTTAAGTACTGGAAGGCTGCTATAAGGTCTCCCCGAAGCCCTCTCTTCTCCAGGCTGAACAGCCCCAACTCTCTCAGCCTTTCCTCACAGCAGAGGTGCTCCAGCCCTCGAATCATTTTTGTAGCCCTCCTCTGGACCCACTCCAACAGCTCCATGTCTTTCCCGTGCTGAGGGCTCCAGAGCTGGATGCAGGACTCCGGGTGGGGTGTCCCCAGAGCCCAGCAGAGGGGCAGAATCACCTCCCTCGCCCTGCTGGCCATGCTGCTTTTGATGCAGTCCAGGGTATGGTTGGCCTCCTGAGCTGCAAGTGCACATTGTTGGCTCATGACCAGCTTTTCGTCCACCAGTACCCCAAGTCGTCCTCTGCAGGGCTGCGCTCAATCCCTTCATCCCCCAGAATCTCTTTGTGCTTGGGATTGCCCCAACCCAGATGCAGGACCTTGCACTTGGCCACGTTGATCCTCATGAGGTTCACACAGGCCCACTTCTCAAGCTTGTCCAGGTCACCCTGGATGGCACCCTGTCCCTCAGGCATGTCAGCTGCACCACTCATCTTGGTGTCATCTGCAAACTTGCTGAGGGTGCACTCGATCCTGCTGTCTAGGTCACTGACGAAGATATTAAACTGTACTGGTCCCAGTATGGACCCCTGAGGGACACCACTTGTCACTGATCTCCATCTGGACATTGAGCTGTTGACCACTACCATCCAGCCAATTCCTTATCCACCAAACAGTCCACCCACCAAATCCATATTTCTCCAATTTAGAGAGAAGGATGTTGTGGGGGACCGTGTCAAAGGCCTTACAGAAGTCCAGACAGACGACATGCGTAGCTCTTCCCTTGTCCACTGATGTAGTCATTCCATCACAGAAGGCCATTAAGTTGGTCAGGCAGGACTTGCCCTTGGTCCAATGCTGGCTGTCTCAAATCACCTCCCTGTCCTCCAGGTGCCTTAGCACAGCTTCTAGCAGGATCTGTTCCATGATCTTCCCAGGCACAGAGCTGAGGCTGACAGGTCGGTAGTTCCTAGGGTCCTCCTTTCTACCTTTTTTAAAAATGGGTGCTATGTTTCCCTTTTTCCAGTCACCAAGGACTTCACCTGACTGCCATGACTTTTCAAATATGACAGAGAGTGGCTTGGCAACTACATCAGCCAGTTCCCTCAGGACTCTCACTACTGACAGTAGTCAGTCAGTTAAAATACTGTCAATGACCTACCTAGAGCAGATCTCAAGTACAGCAGTAAAGGCAATGGGGGCACCCACCCTCAACTTGGAAACCACACTTAATGCTAGCAACAGGGGCACAGCCACCTTACTCAGTACACACAGAAAGCTAAAGAGGCCAGTCACTGCCCTGCTAACGCTGCTTGCCAAAATGAAACCACAGAAGTAGCACAGACGGAAGCACGAGTCCACTTAGCACCTCAGACCATTGATGGTGTAGCCACCTTCCCCAAAATCATCCTTTGGGTTTATGTGAAGTAGAAGTTTAAATGCACCAGGAATAAGCTTCATGAAAAATACCAGTGAAACATCACCCAAATGTCTGTCTCAGCCTCGTTTATTTTCTCCAAACAGGCACTCAAATCCATACCACCATACCACCATACCACCCTTTCTCCATCTTTTGATACACCCTGTCTGTGCCAGACCCAAACCTGTCTCAGCTGAAAACAGCCTGAGACAGTAAACATCCACATTTGCACTACTGCATCTATCAAACTTCTTTTCAGCAATTAGTTCATACCACTGCTAGATTCGGGGGTCTGAGTACAGGTCCACTGTTACTGGATCCCAAGAGCACCCTGAAGAGTAGCCATGTACTAACAGCAACGAGTCCTACAGTTACAGCAAGTTCCCATGGCAACGCAGGGGAAGTATTATCAGCATTAATCACGAATTGTGTTAAACTCACACCAAAATGAACAAGTTTCCTTCCTTTTGCTTCCCAGAAAAGGAAATGGATTTATACTTCTAGAGATACAGACTCTCACTCATATTTCTATTATATAAATGGGTTGTTTGTTTTCCTTTAAATAACATTTTCCAATGAAAAATGTTGGAAAACTGTCTACACGCACACAACATGCTTAAAATAGGAAGAAACTGTAGCTCTGCTAGAGAAACATCTAGCTTTGTCAGAAGCTTTTACGTCTCCGCTTCCCCTACTCAGATATTCCCAAAAGGCACAGAGTTGAAGACATCTGCCTTGGACCACGAGCTGTAAGACGCGGAGCCCAGGAGCTTCCAAGGACCTACTGTAGGTGACCCTGCTTCGGCAGGAGGGTTGGACTAGATGACCCACAGAGGTCCCTTCCAACCCCGACCATTCTGTGATTCTGTGACCGGGACACACCTGCAGACCGGCCAGTCTGGGCTGTACTCCCAGGAATGAGATGTCTGGGGTGTACGTGCTGCCCTCACGGGTTTACAATTCCAGCTCTCTGCCTAGGTTTCTTGTAGAGTGCCCAGCAGAGTTTTCCACGTGCCTGAAAGCGTTTTTTTTGTCTTTATCTTGCCCTGCTTTGACTGCATCCCGCTGGGCAGTCAGATGCAAACAACCCAGGGGAAACAGCAGGGAACCAGTGGTTGAAGAAGACACTGAGGATGAAGCTACAAGAAGCAAAGAAAAACTCAGGTAAAACCTCACAGAAGCAAAAACAGTGAAGGGGTACGCTGAGCTCCCTCAGCCACAGCAAAGCAGGCTGAGCCCCCTCCAAATCAGGGACGGGTACAGACAAAAACCCACCACACCACGTCCTTCTGCTGCAGAAGGCTGTGCCTTCACTCACAAGCTTCTCTGGACTTGCGCCCCAAGGCCACCCGGTGGGACCTGCGCTGAGGAGCTGGAGAACAGCTCCGTATTCTCCTCCTTTCTGAAGGAGGGTCAAGCCAACGGCCAAATGGGTAATACTACACATGGCCCACAGCACACAGGGCTGCCATCTCAAATCTTTCCAAGATGATGGCAAGGCCAGGCCTGGGGGAAGGCAGAGCACAGGTGAAGGGACTGAAGAGGAGAAGGCTGTCACCCCAGAGAAGAAGCTGCGCCCTTCTGGCCATCTGAGAAGCACATTAATGTTTCCACAACAAACTGGACAGACCGAGTCCTGCCTGTTGGCACTGCCTTTGGGAGTATCAACCCTCGATGGCAATGATGAGAAGAGAGTCAACTCACTGAGCTGCCTGCAGCCTGCTTCTGTTGAACAGAGCATAAGAAGTTTGCCAGAATTAGAAATATTCTGCTGTTTCCACGAACTCTTAACTCTGAGAAATCAAGAAGGATTGTCAATAGACACGTGCAATTGCAAATATAAGTTGGACACCCGCATACATCAGTGACACAGCAGTCTTGAAGATGCTCTCTACTGCACACAGTCTCAGCTGCAATTGTATGGAGCAGGAAAGGCAAATTCAAAGAACTTCTCAAGAGACCTGTTTTAAGCATCTTTTCTTTCATATGTTATCTTTCTGAAAATATCGGGGATTCTAACTTAATGGAGTAGCTGAACTGCATTGACCTGCAAAAGTGCCAAGTTCCATTTCAACAACTATTTTTTCTTTACTCTTAGGCTACATAGCCTACTAGAAGCTATTATGCGCTACCACGGAGAAGACAGTAACTTTTTAAGAAGATACTTATTACTCAAATAGAGATTCAAACTCCCAGGATACTCAGAGAGACTCAGATCTCCAGCAGAGATTATCCCTGGCAATTAAGAACCTGTAAAGATAGTGTCTAAACAGATCAATAACATGACAGCTGGAAAGCTGCAGAGCAAGTCCAGAACAAAGGGAGGAGTTTCTGATGTTTGCTTTAGGGTGTTTGGTTTTTTTGTCTGGTTGTTGGTTTGGTTTTTTTTAAAACATCAGAAGAAAAATATGAAGCAGGCACAGCAGGATGCAGACACATTCCCTTCTTTAAGAAAATACACATTTCCTAACAGCTGACAGTCAAAAAGCTTTCCCTATTGTGTATCTAGAAGTCAGTTCAACACTCATCTCTTTTGAAATGCTCTCACACCATTTTCATCATTACTTGAAGTCAAACGCTGATGTTTATACTAAGGCTGCTGAGAATCACAGAAACTGACAGCTGTAAAAATCAACTATTACAGATAAACCCTTAGAGACATCAAGTGTCCTTAGAAGTCCAGCAGCTCAGCCATCACAGACACCAAAACCAGTTGGTTTTACTCTGTTTTCTGTTTTTATTCTACAACTCACTTTCAATTTTATCAGAGATATCACAGTTTATAGCAGCAGCTAATCACACAGTAAAATGTTAGCATGGTCTATAACCGAGGAGTCCTGTTTGTTTAATCTGTTATCAAATACCTTCTCAAGAGCAGGGCAGTGTTAAAAGCTGTTTTCTCTAATGTGGCTTGACAAACAACCCAATAAAATACAAAGTCTTTACCTCATTGATCCCGAGTAACAACCCGAGAGATTCAAGGCATCTCAAGAAACAGAGCAGGCTACAAGAACGGGGCACATGAAAGAGGAAGAGCTTGCACAGTTTAATCACATATGGTTTTAGAAATGTATCGATATTTCAGTAAGGCAGTATATATTACATTATATATTTGAAATATAAAAAAAATTCGATTTTAAAAAAATCTACTCTTAAATAAATTACAAAGGGGAAAAATAACAGCAGAGAGTCACAGCTTTTCATTGAGAAAGACTGTTTACATTTCCACAACAGTGACAAGGATGCAAGTGAGACCAAGACAGCCCTTGGAAAGTCCCCAGGGTTGTACTGTGAAGCTAGAAAAGAGTCTTAGGACACGTCAACTTATCATGTTTCTGTACAAATAGCTTTTAACCTCTGGGAATCCTCCTAAGAATTAAGTGTCCTCTGGAACTAAGTTTTAGGAGTGTGAATAGCCTCCTGTACCCAAAGAGAGAACGTCTTCAATTCCATGATCAGAAAAGAAAACCGACTCTGACATTATCTACCCAAAGTTGCAATATTCTCCATGGGAATGCCCTGTCACCTTTTCTTTCCACATCACACAAAGCAAGTAATATTTACTGTACCAGAACAGCAGCCAGTGAAGATCAACAGGTATAATGGTTAAACACCTCCCTTTCCACCAAAATCTTGCACTTCACTTTTATATTTTACCTACCTTTCAAAAAATTGTCTTCAAAGAACTGGGATGTGACTTTCTGTGGATAATTTACCCCAGCACCCCAAACAATCAGTGGTGTTAAAGTTTCTGAGGGATGACCAGCTCCGTGGGATCCTAAGACGCAGCAAACCAAAAAAAAGTGTAAACTTTAAGACACTTGGTATAAAAACAAACAAAACCTTNCTCTTTATATGTATGCACACATGTACTAAGTTCTCGTTACAGCGTACACACTAAAATCCTGATACAGACAACTGTTCCAGCTTCATAGCTTATTTTTATGCCACTATCAATAAAACCTTGTAGCACACTCCTTAAAAACTGATAAAACATGCCTTGCTTCCCTGGGGAAATAATTCCATCCAGATTAATGTATTAGCCACCAAAAGGAGGAAACTTGAAAACTATGACATCTCAACAGCAGCTGCACTGGAGCAGAAGCTACACAAGCTTGAAAGAAACCCTGGTCATTGAACTCCATGGGTGAGGTACCGCAGCAGCGAGATAACCCAGTCTCAAAGGGAATGACATTGTTATACAAACTCTGTGCTGGTCACCGCACGGTCTACAAGATCATACTCTGTGTTTGCATAGGCACACACTCTTCCCTCTCTGTGTGTGAGTATATATATTTTCTAATAATTATGTAGGACAGAGAGTAACACGTTATTTTAAGGACAGTTTTTTAAAAAAAAAAAAACAAACCAAAACAAAACCCAAACAGAATTGGGTATGAAATTTGAATAGAGTTGAGGCTGTACAACAACCACTATGGCAGAGCTGAAGAGCCAGCTTTGCTTTCTTCAAACAGCCATAAGCTTAAGAATCCGCAGGTCGGAATAAGATTCCCAATGTTCAGAAATCCCTTGGAAGGCATTCTCTGGGCTGAAAAGCAGCAATAACTGCTGCTCTTCGCAGAGCTTGGGAAAAGACCAGATGGAGAGACCGCTTCCTCTACCCTCCAGTCATCAGTTACTTCTTTCTATTGCAGAAGGAAAGTGCAGTTATTCGTGAGCTTTCATTTTAGATGAGCCACCAGCTCCATCAGCATTTTAGCGAGACTCTGCCTCCATGAATACTTTAAAGCAGATACAGCTGAGAGGCAGCTGTATCCACCCTCCCCCTGTTATAAGAACCAAGTTTCAGCCTGATCTGAATGATAAGTGGAAAAAAGTATTTGATTTTCAGCTGAATCAGTTCCATGTTCCACCCCTCAGCCCACTCCAGACACACCTTCTCAGGGGATAGGGCGGGAAAGGGTGCCGTTTTGTTTTCTGTTCTCTGGCCCAGCGTACCACACAGTAGTACTTATGTCAGGATGGTAGCAGGAACAAGTGGCCAAAGTGGGATGTGGGACCAACCTATGTTGATGGTCAACAGTTCCATCTGAGACCAGTTTAAATCAAAATTATGGAGACCAGACTGAGAAAGCAAGGGATTTTTTTGGTCTTCGCCAACAACCACAGTTTGTTTCATCGTGTCAAGTTCAGAACATGTTCTCTTCACTAATAGGTCCCCCATGCCCTTCTAATTTTTAATTTGTTTTAAAACTGCTGTACATCCCATTCTGCGAATAATCACTGAAAGACTGCAGCAGTTGCTGATACTACCAGCTCAAATAAAAAGCTTGAACTGAACTAGCCTTCAGATGACTGGATACGGGCCTGAGCATCAGTTCTCGGTTGCTCTTGACTCACTAAAGTCAACTTTGAAGTTCTTAATACTTCTGGAAGATGATGAAGCTTCTTTCTTGAAGACAGAAAGAGACGACACAAAACTATGACAGATCAGTGGTTCTCAAAGTCTGAAGAGTTACTCCTATCACCTTTTCTTCCCCCTTCAAAAGGATCCAGTACATCATGAAAACACCCCAGCAGCACACTCTGGCACTAGTGTGTGCTAGTCTTGCTCTAACTGTACTCCAGATACTCACCCACAAACTCAGATGACTCAACATTTAAAGACTTACCCCAGTCTGTCATTCCATGGTCAGAAGTTAAAATAAATGCAGTTTTTCCATCATTTCCATAGAAATTTTCAATCATTGAAGCAATTTCTTTTACACCCTCATCAACTTTTTTTATATTTTCTTTGTATTCCCTACAAAAATAAGAAAAAAATATTATCAGACTCAAAGTGGCCCTCACACTTGGTGCAAAGCAAGTTCTCCATGATCACAATGCCCAGTCCTTTGATTATCGACAGCTTTACCCTCTACAGAACCTCAACCTCAAGAGGCATCCTAGACACCAAATCTCTCCTCCTCTAAGTCCTACATAAAATACTAAAATGTCACAGCACAGTTTGAAGCTTCCTGAAACTACAGTCTAAAACAGATGCTTGTTTATACTTCAAATCTGACCTGTCCTTGATTGAAGACTATAATTTAATCACCAACAGCTATCAGGCAAGTTAAGAAGAACGCCAAAACTAATGAATTCTGGAAAACTCGAACACCTTGAACTGTAAGTTTCAAAAATGACTTTAAGCCAGTAACCAAACAGCAAAGCAAGAGCTCATCCTGCAAGAACTGTTTTGAGATGATTCACAGATCAGCACAGATCCCAGAATTCTGTGGAATAGAGGCTAAACCAAAAATTTCTATATTTTTAGAAAAAGTGACCACGATTACTTTCAGCCAACTAATTCTCTATTTGTTGATTTTGCTAAAGTCACCTTTAAAACTCTATCTTTAAAAAACCATAACAAAAAGACCATGAGACATACAGCAAGTATGAACTTTAGAATGATGTAAGAAATCAGAGCAAGAATTTTGAAAGCATGCAAGCTTCAAGAGAAAGACATAATATTCTATTGTCACAGAATGTGAGGAAATTAAAAGAAAGTTCTCAAACAGCACACTTCAAGACGAATTGGTGATGAGTACTGTTAATCTAAACTCCTTCTTTGTTCCAGTGTCCTCAGGAAAGCTAAAATATAATGCTGGAATTTGCAGCCATTATTCCCGAGCTTACTGTTGTCTATAAATTTATCCACCCCATTTCAGCTATAGGGAATCTGAGAACTGTCTCCATTTCATATTTAAAACTGAAATTTCCTACATATCCTTTAGATCATATGTTGACTATATAACTAAGACAACCTGCTAAAAATCAGACTTGAGGAGTACAACCAGGGATGCTGTATATAGCAAAAATCTGTCACTTCTACAGAGGAGACCTTAAAAACAAAAAACCCCAGAAAATTCAGAACATAAGTAATCATGGTGACATACATGACCTACTGTAGAAACCCTCAAGACTACAAGTCTTGTTTCAGGCTTGATAAATAGCACTGTTAAAAAAATTACTGTATGCATTTAAAACTAAATAAGGAAGATATGCTTAATCCCTCGGTTACCTTGAGTTTGGCCGATGAGCATGTCCATTGGTGTCTATGCCCAGCAAATGCAGGAACAGAACCACTTTGTCCTCATTCAGTGCAGAAAACAACATTTGATTACTTCTGGAAGAATTAAAGAAGCTCTGCATGGAATAAGGCATTAAGATAGTCATCTGAGTACTGTGGAAAAACATGACAGGCAACCTACTAAAACTGAAAAGCAGCTGTTTTCGTGTCAAAATACTAGTTGTTATTAGAGTTACAAGAAAGAAAAAAATAATTACTTCCCAAACTTATAACTACCATCAATATAGTCAGTCCAAAGTTTCAGCTTATCAAAGACAGGCAACAATCCTCAAGTTGAGAGGCCTTTTCGACTTTTGTTTGTTTGTTTTAGTTCCTTTCGGCAGAAATACCAGATAACTGCATACCATCCCTTCTTTGCCTCCAGTGTAATCACAATGATGAACCATTCCTGAGTGCCACTTACGGCTTTACATTTCCATTAATTTATCGATTTCAAGGTGGAAGCAAAGGTCTCAAACACTCTCGCTTTGGAAGCAGGTTCTGCAGGACTGAGATGCCAAACTCCAACTTGTTTGCAGAAACCAAAGTAAAACAGAACAAAACAAGACATGCTTTGCAAATACACGAACTACAGAACATACATCTGCCTTGCACATGCCCTACTCGAGCATCCCTGAGGCAGATGCCGGGGGAGATCTTCCCCTCAGATTGAATGAGCCTTGACGTGGCTGTTCTGTGGTAGACCAGCCATATTACAGCAATGCAAAATGCAGGTAGGCAGTTCTTCCAACATCATCTCCTTCATAACAGCACTGCCCAAGGAAGCAAAGTTGGGTAGGGTTTTTGTTCAAAGACCTTCCAGAGAACCTTTTAGCACACTAATATAAAGGAAAGTGTCCTTGAATTTCACGCAGGAGTCCAGAGAAAATGCTGGTAGAGACAGAGATCCATTTCTGCCACCAAAGGACAGAGCAGCCCACCACACACCTGTGACAGTGGCAGAGGGCCTAAAAACTAAAGCTCACACCTCGTGTAAATGAACGTCACTGTACCAAGAAGAAATCCAGACTGGCAACAAGAGATCCATAGTACACCATGCCAGGAAACCGTGGCAGTACAGATTTCCACCTTTTTTTCCACCCTCAATATACACAAGCTACATGGACTAATATTTGTGCACTCTCAGTTTTAGCTCCTGTCCAAACAAAATCATGACTAAAGTCCAAAGATATTTTAAACAATAATATAGGAACAAAATCTGATCGCATTCAATAGCAATATAATAAATTTTTATGGAAGTTTCTGTTTCCTGCAGGGGTATATCCACCTGCACATATTTGACTGCAGACTGAAGAAGCCTTCCAGAGCACACCAGTAATTTACACAATACGGTATAATTCTGTCTCTTTATTTTTAATTAAAGGAAAGAACATCTCAAGACAGACCAACAGGAAACTCCCAAAATTAAATCCTAAAATATAGATTAATAAGTGAAGACAAGTATTTTTCTATCACTAAGTGAAATAAACTGTTGTGAGGAAGTCAAGGCCTGAGCTTCTCCTCTCCCATCAGACGAGTCCCCACGATGTGCCAAAACCACTCCATACCCCCAGCACCAGCCACCTCATAACCCAGAGCAGTGGTAGCCAGACGAGCTTGCCCAACCTCTGGCTAATTAAGAATGAGAATACAAAAGGAAGGTGAGCGTATCCCAAGACGTGGCATCTTAGTGCCTTTTACTTCCTAGAGAGTCAGAAATCCAGGGACCACTTTGCCCAACACAGAGTTAAACGATATGTCGTTAAGCATTTGCAATAAAACTCAAAGGAGAGAAAATAGAAATGTAGGCAAAGCAGAATTTAGATTTTCACCAAATTGTCATCGTTACTTCTGTATAATCTCACCAGCATATCAGAGAGCTGTTTGAGTTGTAATAGCAGAGTGATCTCAGTTTCAGTCAGCCTGAAGTTTCACGCTTCTGAAGCAATCACGGCTGTGTAATTGAAGAGATGATTAACGGAATGAGTGTTTTACACTAGTCAATCAAGTCCTATCCATTCACAGCATGAAATTTAGATGGGCAAAATAAGTCTTTAAAATAATGGTGCTGGTTCCACGGAAAACGTCATCAGTAATGACATATATATTGAACGTATCATTACAGTTTGAAAGCAGAAATGCCATTAGGTGTTCTGAAGCAAAAGAAAGGTAGTACCACCCTCACGTTCCTCTGCAGCTCCAAATGACAGCAGGGTACAACTAAGACAACAGGTATTCAAGTGTAATTGACAGCCTAATTTGATTTGCATTATTCATACGCATTACAACATGCAACCTGGCACAAGTGCACATTCAGGCAGAGGACAGCAGTTAGAACAAAACATCTTTTCACCTGTAAACTCAGAAAATCACTCCCTTTGAAAATTAGCAAACTATAATGAACTTTTCTACCCTATATCACTCTTTGAAGCAGACCCATCCTTGGCTTCCTAATATAGATGCCAATTTGGTTTATTGATTTATTTGGTTTTATTTTTGGTTTGATTTATGCTGGTTAGCTAATATTAATGCACGCAGCCCAGAGAACTTGTAGAAGAAGTATTAAGTCTTGAACTCCACTAACATTGTTATGGGATCCAGAAAGTAACCCACCTAATTGCTCCACTGATATACGTATTTATGTATCAATACCACTATCAGCATTTCTTAATCCAAGACAAGTGAGGTAGCATGGAATAACATGAATATAGGAATTAACAAATAATCAGAAACTATGTGCCTTGGACTATTAATACTTACAGCAACAGCATCACAGAAAACAACAGGGATGAACCAGCACGGACCCAGGTCAGCTGAGCAGAGCACCACGAGAACAAGCTATACAGCTTCAGGGCCTAAGCTGCCTCCACCACCCCCAAACTAACCACAACTTCTCTGGCAGCCACAGCACAGCACGAACCACAGCAGACAATCAGAAGCTAGCTACATGCATCAGAAAAAGCCACGCTGTGTAATTACAGCACATACGAGCCTGACAAAAAATAAGTCAATAATATTGTCCATTTCTTTCTCCTAATGAAGACTTACCATTTCTGCCATGCCATAATATTTGTTATAAAATCCTTAACTAATCCCATTTTGTAGTGCTGCGAGATGGGTTTCAGTTTATATGCAAATTTAAGACAAAGAAAAGCCAAGTATGTTTTTAAAGCGTACTTTTATTAGTGTTAGTTTTTTTATTAGCATCGACTGACAAATACTTCCTCTAAGCTTCCACCTCACTAATGATGATAATCGATTCAAGCAGTTTTTACCTACGACCCCAAGTGACAGGTCCTTCAAAAATTTCTTACTTTCTAGTTCTATGGTAAAGTCAACATCCAGCTGTGCTTTTCATGCACAGGTAGCACAAAGATTTTCTGCTCACCTTAACATGATCAAAAACCCACGTGTCAAGCTTGGCTGCATCCTGTGCTCCAAAGTCTTCACTTTCTGCCGTGTAACAAAACGTATAAACATGATCTCCAGTAGCACCTGCAAAAACAATACAGGTGGAAAAGGAGACAGAGAAAAGTTTTCTTCCTTTTCTCATAGTCAAAAACACATTAATGTAAATGCATAGGGGTAGAAACCTATCAAGAATGAGAATCCTGCAAGAAGTCAAAGAAGTTTTCTCTTAATTTTAAACTTTCTCATCATTTGTGATTTTTGAAGCCTGGGTACCATTTTAACTCCTTAGCTTACCAACACCTCAGAGGAACGAGGAGCAATGTTATCCAGTAAGCTCAGGGGAGGAAATAAAGTATGGAAAACCAGATAGCAGTAGAACAAACCTCAGCTAAACCAAATTGAACAGAATTTAGTTTTGAAAGAAGTTCCTCAGTGAAATTCCTTCTAACAGAGGAAGCTACACATTAAGAGCCTTGTTTGAACGCATGTAGTTTAGGGTTTCTTTTGTTTAAGAAAATGTACTTAGCTTTCGGTTGTTCAATGGAATCATACAAGACATTGCCTTAACAACGAGGCCTTTTACACAGGAAAACATCATATATCATAGGAAGGCAACAGGAGGGGTGTAACTTAGTTACTGAACATCAGTTCTAGGAGGTAACACAGTATTGAAAGCCAGGTGGACAACTCCAGAAAGACAATATTCGAAGTCTGCACCTTTAGAACATGGATCCAAAATATAAAAGGGAGAACTACTGGACTATGTTCAGGCATAAAGTACAACATGGGGGCCACTGATGCGAAAACACAGCATCTGGTCAAGGCATTTTCATTCTGTACTCTCTGTCAAGAGAGCAAAGCAGAGAGAGGAGGGGAAAAAAAGATGAAGACCTAGAAGAAAGCAAACTTCTGAAGTCCTGGAAAGATCTGAAGTTCGGTCGGGTTTAATGAACTAATTCAGTCAATGGCTGAGCTGTTACAGCTCAGGGATGCTATTTCCACCGTGACTACGTAAACTCCCACAGGGAAAATGTTCTTCTCCCAGTTGATAGCCAGAGAGAATATAACCAATTTGCTGGATGTCACAATTATGTAAGGCAGTTTTGTTAGCTTCCAGGCTTGTGAATGAACTAACATCCCAGTACAGGTAAGCTGTTTAACCATCATCACGTCCAAGCCCGCACAAGGGATGCGGGTATTTCAGGCCAGGAAGATGAAGGCTGGCACAGATTTTCCGGTGTGGCTCTACTACTTATACTGCTACTACTTACAAACCCAGAACACTCACTGCAGTTCTTGCAGTCTGAAAGAAAAGGAAGAAAATACTCCTCCCAGGTATTAAAAAGTGAATTAAGGAGTTTCAGTCAGTGGATAAAGGAGTTCAAAAGAAGAAATAAGCCCTGGCCATCACTGTCAGGACGACTGCTGGTCTAAGAGGGTAGAGTGCTGCACTGTTTTTGCAGTGCCACAGCAACCCTGTGAAGGCCTGTCTTTGAGAGGTGCCACACCGAGGCAGCCTAATGAAAGCACGCAGTCTGCAGATCAGGCAAAGGAACACATCTACTACTCATCCATTTTTAATTTTCACTAGAGCATAAAACCCAACCCAACCCTGCATTGCTATAAAGAGAAACAGTGGCAAAATGAAGCCGTGCTGGGAAAGTTTCAGAGTGCCTGCATAGCTTCAAAAGTAAAAAAACCCACAATTATTTTGTAAATAAGAAAACATAGCATGCAAAATGTTACAAAATATTATTTTATTTCCATTGTTTGAGAGGTGGCAGACAACAGCACACCCAATACTTTTTTTAAGTCTGGGTATGAGGAAGCAAAGACGATACAGAGCAGTGGAAGGAAGCCAGGGATGAAAATGTCCTTCAGCAGCGAGCACACAGCTCTACTGGATTTGGTGCTGCCATGGCACTAAGGGAAATAACTGGGGGTGCAAGAAACCCCCACACCAGATACCACCTCTTCCAATTGCAGACTCCTCTGGCACATCCTCTCACCCTCTGCATCAACACTCAAGTATTAGGATCAGGGATAAAGTGATCTACCCTCTTTCAACAAGCTTTATGTCCTGTGGAAAGCAAACCTCTCGCTCTGCTAGCAGGGCAGGTCCTGTGTCGGACAAGTCACTCATGGGTCAGATCCAGACCAGCAAGAGACTTTTGCTAGCAAATTCTGCAGGCACAAAAAAGGGGAAAAAAAAATAATAAAGGCACAAGGACAGTCAGACGCTGAGCTGACAGAGCGTGGGCATCAGAGAGCTGTCAAACGCAGCCAGGTGAGGAATGCGAAAAATCCCGCATTTTTCTTGGTGCGCTGTAGGAACAAAGAACTAGAAGGGGAATTCAAGAGTTCTGGCTCTCCAGAATAACCCTGACAAAGGTTTGTCCCAGTTGTGCCCACGGTCCTGATGATACCCTCCTTTACACCCAAACTAAACAATGACCCGAGCCTTGTTGCTAGTTTCCAAGAGAGGCGAAAGGAACCTGTGGAACAAATGGCAATCTGGGTGCAAAGGACTAATATCTACTTTCCTTCACAGAAGCAGCAGCCTCAGCTCCTTTTTCGGCATGTCATTTAATACTCTGGGTTACAGTCCCATCTAGACCCATGACAAAACAGTACGGGACCGGACTGTTCAACTCAAACTTCAAATTCTGTCAAGTCTAGAAAGAAAATCCGAAATTTTAAAGCGCATCCTGGAAATAACACAGGCATTTTCAAAGTACATTATTTCCAGATAATTTCAAGGTCATAACCTAAAAATAGCATAGAAAATAAGGCTAAAATTAGCAAACGGGATTTGTGCAGCTTAAATAAGTTTAACCATTAGGAACTAACACCTTTTAATCCTGCTTAAGATGTAAGTAAATTGCACACCAGTTCCAAAGGTACTTTGGACGTTTTCTCAGACTAAAACACTAATTGCACAGTCATTGAGACTTTGGATTTCATTCATATCTTTTTTGTATATCGCAAGAGATCTGTGAGCATTTTATTTACCTTCTCTATAGAATCCTCAACCATTTCATTGACATATTTATGACGAAAAGGACATGAAGAACACAGACAATGACAGGAAACCAAGGATTTTGCTCTCCTTCCCAAAAGCCAGCAGGTGTTACATACTTTTTATGCATCATCCAATGAAAGTGGTGAAACAGTTCCTAAAATCCTGAACATTCTGGCATGATAAAATACACACAAGAAGAGTCCTGTGATGTCATTAATTTGCAACATGGAAAGGGGGAGAGAAATTAAGCTACGCTTCCCTATCTCCTTTTTAGCTTTTTTGTAAAAGTAAAGTTAACAAATAAACACTTGACTCCATTCCCTCCTGTATTATAAAAATTCTCCTCTTTGGAAACTCTGTATGATAAAATCCTTTCTGTATTACAAAATTGTTTCTGTATTATAAAACTTCTCAACTTTGGGAGACGGGGAAATACATTTTTCTACTAAAAGAAGTTCATTTACATTTCTATAATGAGAAACTGTGATTCCTTTTCCCAGACAGCATCTACTTCTCGATACAGTGCTGCACTAAACCTTTCTCAGTTCGGGGGGGATTTCCCTCCCCCTGCAAAAGAAAGCTCCAGTGTTGAAGCCCCTCAGACCAAGCTGTATCAAGACACACAGCAACAGTATGGTCTTACCCTTGCACATCCCTCCAGATAAAATCAAAGCTGCTTCCAAGTCCTATCTTCTTACTCAAACAGAACTACCAGGAGGACAGGGCTCTGGGAAAAGTCTTGAATTCCCCAAATGTTTTCCCCAAGAACATATCTCCTAAAATGTAAATAATCTGTGCAAGGGCAGTTTCCCCAACGACCATCACAAGATTCCCAAATACAAGCTGTAATCTGAGGTCATGGGAAAATACCAGGAGATATTTTTACAATTTACCATAAACTTATGAGGATCAAGCAAAGAACAGAAAAGAGGTGCGTGTGTGGGTGTGTGTATAATATCAAAAGCAGAGGGGGAAGAGACTGGACTTCAGAAAAAGAATCATCAGGAGAAATATGATGTACACTTTTTCTAAACCAATATTAGATTCCACTCCTATCCTATCAGATTTTTCTGATGTGTCAATGCCAATACCTAGAACAGCAGCATACACCCCTAGCTCGCCCCCTTTTCACTTCGGTCTGTTTCACTTGGAAATTATGGGAAAGGGTGCATATGCCCTCATTCTTCCAAGAACAAAATGAACTTAAACTTGGAGAGCCTTTAAATGTTTGCAGTGTTGCTCAGCAATCTCTGTATGCTCAAAGACCAATTGCACTGGGCTAACAAGGCTTTAACACACTGCACACCACGGGGAGAAAAGACCTCAGCTTACAGTTCTTCCCTTCACACATTACTGTTCTGGAGTAGAAGCAGGATAACCCACAAGCAGCTCCTTCTCCAGCCCAGACAATCATAAAGCATGGCTGCAGCTCTGTCACCTGCCTCACTGGGAGCTGCATGCAGAGGAGTAAAATCCCCAGCTGCTGGCTTGCGAGCAAGAGCTTTAAACCTCAAAGAAAAAAAATATCAGGTCCCTTTAACTAAGGGTGTGTTTTCTTTAGTATGCTGATAGAATTAGGTAAGGCCTCTTTAAAAGGATGAGTAACAAATAGGGATATTCTCTTTTAAACTTGCTTCTTTTTCTCCACCCAGTATTGAATTCACAAACTAGAAATCAAGTATACACAAATATACAAACTGGAAATACTTCATCGACCTCCTTCTCTAGCTCAAAAATTGTAAGTATCTCTATTTTACTAACTGGTAACTATGCATTCAAGATTCACAAAATTTAAACCTTACCTTTTGCAAACATTGGCAAAATATCTGGGCTTCCCCAGCTCCAAGTATATTTACTTTCATTGAAAACAGAGTCAAATTCCACTGGATTCTCCTTCCATCCTGTTAAACAAACATATCTGGATTTAAATGGGGTTGCCAGAAGATCCCATTGACTGCTAAGATTGATAGTCCACACAAAATGTTTTTTTTGTGGGTTTGTGGGGTTTTTTTGGCAGGTTTTTTTAGGTTTTTTGTTTGTTTGGTTGGTTTTTTTTAAAGTTTCCCTTATATTATCTCACAATGAACTCCACTTTGCGAGTCTTGGTTTTACTTCCATTTCAACCTCTGTTTGCAATTAGCCCTCCATTCATTAAGAAGCGAGCTGAAAACCTAAGCCAATCTCCTTACGCAGGGATTCAAACAGAAAAACCACACAGCTAGTTTACCTTCTAAACCACTAAAATTCTCCTGAATTCTGATTCCCCTGTTGTCTGAACCCAGCTTTTGGCATTTTAGGCAATAAATTACAGACTTCTCTATCGTATTTCCAGCAGTCACATTCCACCTCGTCACAATAAAACCTTCAAGATATTCTGCTTCCACAAGGCAGCTGACAAAAATATAAAGAGATGCTCTTAACTGCAATTCCTGCCAATCCTGCATTTGTAGCAGATGTCAGACGGAAGAACCTTTTGATTCCAAACATGGACAAGACCAAGTAATTCCCCTCACCTCCCCTGTCCAAAACCAACATCCAACATTACAAGTGCTCAGGCCTGGAAGCCTGTGGGAAGGCAGAGGACCACACTGAAGACCAAGCCAGTAACGCAAAGGCTTGTTCCACGTTATTAAACGCCAAGCACGCAGTAACAGATAGCTCTGGACAAAACACACTGTTGGGGTTTTCACTTTTTTTTGCTCCTGATTCTCCAACTCAGCCTAGCAAAGGTTTAGATAAGACACTGCAGTTCACTTTCTGTTGGCAGCATCTACTTAGCCATCTCCCATTACAGCCCAAATGGCAATTAAAAACTCTTGTCACATAAAGAGGTCACTCCATAAGATATTTCTGCTTTTCGACTCAAGGTGCTAAATTTTACCATGCTACAACATATTAATTGATGTAAGCTATTTATATAGCTATCCATATTAAGAGTGGGAAATCCATCCAAAATTATTATTTTCCAGATAATCTTGGTATACAAACCACCCTGTAGGTATTCACCCATAATCCCACAGAAGCCCAGCACACCACTAAAGCAGCTTGTTTTGGAGGACAGCGTTCGAAGCTTTCGGACCAGCCTACCTTTCGCGACTGCGCTGACGTCTTCATAAAAGCCAGCTATAAGCGCAACGTGCCCTGGCCGGGATTCTGTCGGGACCCGGGTGTGAGAGACTCCCCAGCTGCCGTTATTCTCCAGAACAGCCCTGCAAACAGGACACAAGGCAGTTAACACTTAGGACTTCTTGCAAGTACAAAGAATTGCAGATAAAGAGAGTAACAGGTAGATGTGAGGCAGGAAATGTAGTGAAACCCCAGACTAAAGCAGATTTTCACTACCACCCGCTGTGCAGCAAAACAAGCAGAACATTAACCTGCAAGTAGTTCTACGTTATAACACCCCACAGAGAACATTACTACTGTGGCTCATCAACACTGCAAACAGATGAGTTCAGCTGGTGTTCTACCATGCTTAGAATTAACATACTACTTTTTTCTGCTGCTTTCTGCTATTGATTACTTTTTTTCCCCTCAACAGATTGTTTCTACCTGGCGATACTTTTCTTTGTTCTTTCCATTTAGCTTCAAAGTGTCTAGTTCAATCTTCTCTTACTCATTAAATATGCTCAACTATAATTAGCTCCTGTGACCATGTCTGCCTTTATATGTGCTGAATAGTAGAAGTCAGCATCAAGAGAATTTAAAAACCACGTAAATCTAAGGTACAATTCATTTCAGCAACGTTGAGAAAATTTAAGCAAATCTTGTATCTTCTGCAATTACACTGAAGTGAAGGAGAATACCTTCTCACCACATACACAGAAATGCATAAATTGTCTAGCCATTCTGCACATACAATAGTTATGACAGATAAAAAGTAAAGAAAATAGAGGACAAAGCCCAAGTGTAAGAAACAACCTCATAAACTACTCTTGTCTCGCTGAAGATAGGAACAGCTGGAGCCTGTCTGAGCATTCCTATCTGCTGTTTTCTTGTCTCCATCTTCTGGAAGAACAGACTTACTGCCCACAGTCACAGCAAGGGGAGAAAGCAAGCAAGCAAAACACACCAGGACATGCCTTATACTGGTATCCAGGAAAAAAAGCACCAGAATCGTCTGAGCAAATTCAAAGCTGTTTTTAGGAGAAAAATCTACCAGGAAATTGTATTTTTGTTGTTCATGACATATGCTACAAAATTTGCTATATTTTATTGGATGTGTTTTAGCCCAAGTAGATTCTAAGTTCATGCTTTGTAACTTTATTTTTAACAGAGATTTTATACAACTTAATTACAGGATTTGTACACTCAGCTCTAAATATATTTCTCACTAATGAAGTAAGAATCAAACCACAACCTAAAATTTCAAGCTCCACTCTAAGCCTGTAGGATTCACATTTTGTTTGTTGTTTTTTTTTAAACTCATCTTTTTTTTTTTTTATCTTAGACCCCACATTCCCTGGCCTACCTGGAAGTTCACAGGACGATTTGGACTAGCCCAAATACCACAGTGAAAAATGTAAAAGGTGATACAGCACTCTGACATTCCTAGCTCTCATCTCTACCAGGTTTTAAGACAATTTGTATTGAAAAAAGTACTAATTTAAAAAAAAGATTTAAGTATTAAACTGGTTTCTAATTTATTCTCACTGGAGACTCTGACCAAAATCTATTGCACTAGCATTAGTGGAAGATTTAAGACAAAAATAAGAGACTTTTGGCCCTCCCCACACTTCACTGTGAAAACACATAGGAAATTGTTTTAATTAGAATTTGATTTCTATTGAGTAGGAAAGTAATTCTTTACCTTTGCTTTTGTGGGGCTGTTGCACATGATCTGAAGTCAACAATAACACACACCAGGCAGAAAAAAAATAGAGCCAGATAATGTCATTTACCTGTTCAAAATTCATTTAGCTATTTTGAATTATTTCAAAACCTTTTACTCAGAAGAAAAACCATTAAAAAACAATAATTTCCTTTACAGTATAAACATTAGGGACCCACAATAGCAATGATGAATACGAATATGATATAGTAATGTAGCTGAAACACGACAGGCAAGGAAGAAAACATCTTCACTCAAATCCTCATCACCAATTCAGGCCACCTACCGCCCCTCACAGCTACCGCAACGCTGCTGAAAAACATATTTTTCAAGAATACTTGTAAGAGAAAAGACTAGGTACTTGGCATGTATCAGCCAGCAACCTGCTCCAAGCCTAATGGATATTTATTATTAATTTTATGTACCTACTAAACATCTGCTTGTATTTATAGGACATTGCTGCAAGAACGGTTCTTGCTCATTTAAAGCTAATCTTTCCTCATTAATAACGCAGCAGTTCCCAAAGTGCTCTACCTGGATGAGACAAGTAATCTAGCATTGCCAGCTACTATAAACTGGATAAGGTACAGAACACTTGGCACTTAGGAATGAAGTGCAAAAAAGTGAACTTTATACTAAATTGAATGTACTTTTGGGTTAATGTTATCGCAAAAGGAAAGCCCAGACAGCAGTAACTTGGCAGAATTAAAAAGGAAACATTTCCAGCAACCAACATCTTGTCTTGTTGACTTGTTTACAAGGTTAACTTATGGAAGTTGTGTAGCTCAAAGGTTCGGTAACAAAGCGCTGAGCCTCTTGCTTTGAAATTGTAGCAGTATACATAATACAGCCAAAGATATGCCCTGGACTGCCTGGCCCTTCACCTTTCACAAGGCACAACATGCCACACGTTTTCCCTTTTCATCCCCTCTCACATACACATGCTCACCCACATATGTATTGATACGCAGAATGAGAGACAACAAGAGAAATACAGACGGCACTTCAAACCTCTGCTGGCATTTCATTCCACTCGGTGACCTCCCAGCGTCTGTGCTTGTTACAACTCAACTCAGTGCTTCCCCTCCGCTCACCCATGTACATTCAGCACAGGTGACCAAGTTTTGCTTCTACAGGTTTTGAAACAGAAAGTCTGTAACTCTACAAACAAGGTCAAGCAAAGACAGCAAAAGTGCAAACTTCCCAATACTGGGCAAGCTAACACATGGTTCAACTTTTTAATTCCAGATAGGCATGATAATGCTGAATGGCTGAAACTGGAAAACTCCGACCACTTCATGACAAAAATACCCATTATAACTCCTTCCTAGCCACTACCCATCACTGCTCCTAGTGATGGTGCTGTCCCAAAACCCGGGGTGCGTTTACCCAGTGTGCAATACACCAACACACACACAGCAGAGGTGTTTCACTTCATGTCTGTGCAGATACGGGTGTCTGTCCCAAGACAGCAACACCTCATTCACAAATCGACAGTCACTTACACACTTAACATTACCATATTCATCTCCCTAATACATATGTGTTGTTGTTCTATTAAATGATTGAAGTCTCTTCGTCCAGCATGTTAATTAGTATGCATGCTCAGTTTCTTCGTCTTCCGAGTCTGGGACATAATTGGGGTAGGTGGTCCGTGAGTCAGTGGTCACGATTTCCCCCCACCAAAATTACCTTTCCCCTAGTAACCCGTTTCTTTTGGCAAGTCCAAGCACCTTTTCACAGCTCGTTAGCTATTCTTATGATCCATCACTCCCTGGTTCTACTTTGGACAGGCACATCCTTCTTACAAAGCAATAACACATTATTCAAAATCACAGAATGGTCGGGGTCGGAAGGGACCTCTGTGGGTCACCCAGTCCAACCCCCTGCCCAAGCAGGGTCACCCAGAGCAGGCTGCACAGGACCTTGTCCAGGTGGGTCTGGAATATCTCCAGAGAAGG
>Ga0065711_1001803_pt1 | contig 39175 bp, 29 predicted proteins | sample Hoacrofraction12_FD_59098 | JGI IMG/M metagenome (GOLD analysis project Ga0065711, IMG submission 59098) | Hoatzin crop microbial communities from Cojedes, Venezuela - Epithelial fraction 12 v2 (version 2) | ecosystem: Host-associated > Birds > Digestive system > Esophagus > Crop | place...
TCGGCGCTGCCCGCGGCGGGTGGGGCAAGGCCGCCCCCGAGGTGAACGTGAAATGGCGGGGGAGGGGGGCTCTGCCCGGCCCGGGGCCGCGGGCTGGCACCTCGTGGGCAGGGCGGGCCTTGCGCGGGCGCCTTCGCCCCTCGGGAGCGGGGTTTGCGGGGTAGCTGTGCCTGCGGGGCTGCTGAGGGCGGAGCGGAGCTGGCCGGGCCGTCCCGCCAGCCCCTTTCCCGGTGAGGCGGGGGCGGCGGTGAGTGAGGCCGCCGGCCCCGGGGCTGCCGGGGAGCGGGGCGAGAGGCCGTGCTGCAGCCTCTGGTCGCTGCCTGCCGGGAGTCCTTCGCAGATCCGCAGGGCCGGTCGCCTGCGTTGGCTGTGCTCGGAGGCTGTCGGTTGCACCGTTTCAAAATTCAGTTAGCTGAGGTGATGGGATTCGAAAAAACACTTGGATCTTTACAGTCCGTTCTGCAGGGCAGAAGCTTCCTCTTTTCTTCCCTGGAGGAAACTGAGTCGGCAAACTGAAAATAAAATACCCCAAGTGGGAAAGGAAACCAAGGCTCTGACTTCCAGTCTTAAAGCACAGCCTTCAACTGTAGAAGTGCAGCTGTCAGACAGTGGTTGAATTTTTGAGCCACTTGTGAAAGATTGACTGGGATGAAGCAGATGCTGATCCCCTGGCACGCATCAGCCGAGAGGATGCTGCAGTCAAGCTGGTTTAATAAATCCTTAGAGGAACTTTTTAACTTTGTGTTCTGAAATACCACTGTTTCATATTCAGCTGACCAGCCTCTTAGGCTTGCTTTTAAGCCTTGGTGACCTGGTTCTGGTAGGCATTCGATGTCAAAAATACCTTCAGGTGGTGAAAGTTTCCTCTCCGAGACCCTCAAAGGATCTGAGGCTTTGGTTCAGGGTCGTGCTCTGCAGAATGAACCTGCAGTTGATACAAGCTCTGTTTCAGACATCCGTACGTCTCAAGATCCTTCCCTAATACAAGTAATTCTCTGGTCTTTTGGCTGAAGAAAGCACATGACCAAGAAGTGATCCTGCATGAACAAGAGTAATAAGCTGGAGTTGTAGCTTTCCCCACTCAATTTGTTGTGGTATCTGGATGGAGGGGCGCATTTTGTCCCTTCACACAAAGTACCTATCTGCAGTAACACTTTTCTAGTTAAGAACTGATGGTATTGGAGAGTCAGCTCAAAAGTGAAGGCATGTTAAGGAAGGGAGCTTGTCAAACTGTGGTCCTCAGCTCAGAAGCTGCTCAATTTGTGAAAGTGTTGCTTCTTTGTGCAGAAGCTCTGAATTAATTTATTGCACTTACTAGCTACAAATTGATTGAACAGTTTATAAAGACAGGAGCTGAACTTGTTTTTGTAATTTCTGTAAGAGCTCTGTACTACTGGTGCCAGAGCATACTAGGTTACATGCAGGTGTGGGTTAAAACGGTTGGATTAATGTTTGAGTCTGGAGCAGCAGGACGTGTGCTGTAGTACTCTGGGGTGGTTGTCAGGGTAAAGATCATAAGTGTGCAAAAATGAGAAGGAACAAGAAAGCAGTAACTTGCACAGCAATGGGGAGATGGAGGTCAGAATGTGGAGCAGTGGACAAAGGACCTGACTGGAGAGGGTAAGGAAATAATATATTTTTCTGAAATACTTGACTTGGGTCCATTTCAGAAGTAAATAAAAGCTTATCCATATTGTTTCTGTGACTGCTGTTGATGGGTGGGACAGGCGGTGTAATGAGTTCCACCAGACACTCCCTGTAGTTTTTGGTACGCGCTATCTGTCACCCCATTTCTTCTTGCCTCCCTACTTATCTCTTTGGATTTGGCTATCTAGTTGCTCTGGAGTACTGCTGTGCCTTCTCCTATAAGAAAATGTTGGTAGCCTTTTCTGAAGTCCTCTTTAAAGTCTTTGATATGGAACAAACTTCTACGGGTTCATGAGATGCTAGTCTAGCTGCTGGAAGACTGTTGACAAACACTGCTTTTATTTTCTTGTCTAGCCATCTGTTAACTTTATACCTAGACTATAGGCTCAGAAAAGGAGTTACTTTGCGTACACCTCTCTGCTGAACCCAAGCATCCTGTTCATCGATGCGTGTGAATTCATGTTTAGCCAGAGACTTGGCAGTATCTTCCAGTAAGGCTGTCTTTTCAGTGTCTTTGTGCAGGGATCTTCATTAGATGTGTGTATGCACGCAGTAATTGTACATTATGCTTGGGAAACAGTCAGATGAATGGTCATATGTAATGTGGACTGGCAATAATAAGCATTCTGTCAAAATGATTGCCTGAAGATACAATGGGCATTTTACATTGATTTTTAAAAAGTGATGGCACTTCTCCACACCTCCAAAATTGAGGACTGTAAATGGTAAACCTGGAGTTGTAGTGCTACTTGTTTAAATAGAGGTGGTGCTTCTACCTGGGATTGAGCAGCTTCTACTTTTGAAGCAACTCTAAGTGACTCTAACTCTGTAAATACACAATGTACAGGGAAAACCTGAGGCTTTGCTCTTTTGCAGTGAATGTTGGGTTAACTGGACTGTCTTGAATGTGCACCTGAAAGGTGCTGTAAGATCAGACGTTGTCTGCAAGTGTGCAGGAGTTGCTACTACACGACTGGTGTGCATGTTGTGTAGAATAAGAGAAACTTCTGTTTTACAACTCCTGTAATTCTTACAGTAAGCGAATACCTATTGGTGCCTCTCACTGAGGCTGCAGGAAGCGTGTGTGCTGTCAATCTGAAAACAAGGTTTGTCAAAGCTTCGGTTTTTTGCGGTACTTTGGCCGCAGTAGCGATTGTCTTGGATTGCCCTGGAAGCAGCAGTCACAAGCTTGGTTGTCTGTTATGCATAAAGCTTAAGCTACTGCTGTTTGAGGGTTTAAGGTAGTTCTGCGTCGTGTCTTAGTGACTTCAGACTAATTTGGAGCCAGTGAGTAGACTTTGGTAAAATGACAGTATTTGAGATGTTACCTTCTGGTACTGGTTCTCTGTTCCCACCATTGCACTCTCGTTGCCTGACTGGAAGATGCAGTATTTCTTTAAGATGATATGAGATTCAGCAGGCAAATTACTGCTAGCATTTGTATTTGTACAACACCTAAAAATTTCACTGTATGAACAGTGGTGGTGTTGCACTAATATTCGGTGTGGTTTTCAAAGTGTCTTTCAGTGATCCCTCTTGGCTCCTGTTAGATGTTAGCTTTCCTTCCAGTAACAGTAGGGCTTGCTTTGTGCACCTTCCTTTCGAGTCGGTTGGGAAGGAACTGTTGCTTGAGAGACATGCCCTTCTAGTTCGGAGAATGCTGAAACTGCTTTTGTCTTCAGATAGAATACAGCAGAATTTCAAACTCTCTTTGAGGGGTGATATGGTTTTGGTAGCACAACTCTGAAATCATAGTGTATTTCAATAGAATAAGGAAAGTATTGCAAAGGAGATCATATCTGTAACCTTTAAAGGATGAAGCTAAGTAAATGACTGTTGAAGAAAGTACAGTGTCAAGCCTACTTAAGTAGTATTAACTGAAGAGTGAAATAGGGTAAATTACCTTCTGTAATTACAGACTTATTTACAGTAGTTCTGAACTTGAAAGACTTATGAGGGAGCATTTGCTGCAGCAGTCCATAGAGGAAAGACGTAATGAGGCATTACGGCTGCAGCTGAGCTGGAGTAGGATGCTCTGCCCTGGGGACCTGTGGTGGAGCAAGGCCAAGGTCAGCTATGCTGTTGAACTTTTCTACAGAAGCAAGAAGAAAACACTGGGCAAAAGAGCTCAGTTTCTCCTTGTTTGTAGTAGTGACTTCCATTTAGTAAATATTTGAGAAAAATTGTTGAACAATGAATTCCTGGCTGATAAGGAGGAATCTTGTAGGAACGTTCCCACTTAAAATCATTGGTTAGCTTCCAGATTTCTCCTCCCTGCCCCCTCTCGCTTTACGACTGGTTTTGGATTTATACTTTATTTGGAACATCAGCTTAATGATGGGGGGGTGGTAATCAGTTAAGCACAGTGATAGCTACATGCAATTTATAAATAATAAGTAAATGTTCATAAGTTGGACTGTTTTTAAGCACCTGTGCAGATGTTTCCTTCCAGCAGTGAAGTAGAGGTTTTTCATGCAGGTGGCCTGGGTTGAGTTTGGTGAGCTAACTTACCACAACGTGTTGTGGAGTGACCATTAAAGTGTGCTGGAAATGTGGATTCTGCAATGGGATGGAAATCCTTGTTCAGAGATCAGATTCCCAGGTGCTGTTGCTTTGCTACTCCTGAATTGAGTTTTTCCATCATGGACCCAGCTCTGTGTAGTGGTGCCTTGTCAGTGCCGTGCCTCCAATGCAGGAATGTGTGTGTGCCAGTACTAAGTAGAGTTTTACATATTTTTGAGTGGCATTTAAAACAGTTTCTGGGGAGAATGTGTTTTCCACTCTGGCCATTTCTTGCGGAGTTTCTTAGCTGACTGAGGAGTTCTAAACAAGTCAGTTAAGTACTTTGAGGTCAATATGGTATGTCAGCAACTGTTGTAATGCTTGTGGTTGATCCCTCAGCTGTAAAGTCAAATAACATCTTAACTAAACTGAAAAAATGGGTAAGGACCAAAGAGTTCGTCCTTTACCCCACCATAATTCCCCCAGCCATTGACTCCCGTGGTTTTAGAGAGCTGACTGGAGAGTTCAGGAACTTTCTTTGTAAGTGGCTTATATCGCTGTCTTCTGATGATTTTTCGATGTGTTTGTGGCTAATAATGATATGAAATAAAAGGGCTAATATTGGGGGTGAGATGCTCAAGTAGTGTGGATGAGTAGAGACTTACTGGAGTGTTCCATGATTAAACTAGATGTGTGATGTGCTTGTAGCGTTAGGTTAGCCTTGGATGCAAAATAAAGGTGTGCATGTTTCAACCTTGTGTTAACACTGTGTGCCTCTGCAGAGGAGGTGGCCAAGCTGGAAAAGCACCTGATGCTTCTCCGCCAGGAGTATGTAAAGCTGCAGAAGAAACTAGCTGATACAGAACGGAGATGCAACCTTCTGGCTGCCCAGGTTAACCAAGACAATGCCAGTGACACCTTCATCAGTCGACTTCTTGCCATTGTAGCTGAACTGTATCAGCAGGAGCAGTACAGGTAAGAAATCCCTCTTTGGGGAAAAGGGGCATTACAGGATTTTTTTTTTACTTTATTGACTACAGTAGGTGCTAGTCTTAGACAAGCAAAGTTTTTTCTCCACTGCCTGGTAAGAACAGGGTCCTCATTTGCAGTTGGAAGAGCATGCTAAGATCAGGTAGCATACTGAATCCAGTTCTTGAATCAAGAGCTCTAAGTAGAAATTCGTCTTGGAGACTGACGTTTAATTGTCAGTTTTCTTTAAACTTGTCTTTCCACTGTTAACAGTAAAGCTCCCTTTGAACAGAAGTAGCTTTAAACTGATCTACACCTAGTTGATGGATTAATCACATAATGTGTCTTCTATGAACTGGAAAGCCCTGCTTGCTTGGAAGGATATGTCCTGGAAACTAGTTCTATACTTCTGTTGCATGTAAAGAAGACTGATTAAATTGGCTTGTCTGGTTGTATGATCTGACAGGTCTTAGTGATATATGTGACTTAGTGGTATAAATGGTATTGTATCTTTGAATCTCAACCAAAATTAGGTGTCATGGTTTCTTTTCTATAGGCACATTAAGGATCACCTTCAATACTCCAGAGCCATTAACTGATTTAGTTCCGAGACCACAATGACACTTACCAATTTCTTTGCTATTGCTGAAAGCAATGCCAATATAGTATAGGAGTTCAGTCACGTAAGGGAAAAATATGTAATTTTGATTAAAATTTCCTTCCCCTAACATCTCTTTATGAGCCTTCCTTTGAAAAGGCTCTGTGCCTGGCAAGAACTTATAGCATGCTGGGCAAAAGATTTGTTAGGTAGCATATATCAGAAGAGCTGAATCACTTCATTTCTGTTCAGCTTTTGAGGTTTAAAGGCATAGGATAGTGGTCTAGGAGAAAGGAAGCAAATCCTAATGCAAGTTTTGTTAAGTAACATTTCTGTATTTTGTACTTTAGTTTATAGCAGTGCGCTGATTNAGAAAATGGTCTGGAAAATACACCTACACAGTCAGAACGTTTACAAGCTATGAGATTTTAAAATAGACAGGGCAGGTACTTCTATCTACAAAGGATAAGCTGGTGTTAAAGGGGTCAGAATGAAATCAAAGCGTTCTTGACAGGTGGTCTCCTGGGAACTGGGGATTCTTGGAGTCTGCCTTGTACTCAGACTACTGTCAAACATAGTTTGTTCTCTTGCTGGTCTTGCCTGAAACCATTGGTGCTTAGCTGACAATGTTAGTATGGACACTGCAGCATAAATATTTAACCTCAAGATTTTTGGATTTTCCCATATTCTATGATGCTTCCCTTGCAGTTTATTCTAAAACGGTTAGAAGAACCACAAACACTTTAAATACTAATGACTTTTTGCATTTCTTCCTAGAAAAGTAATAATTGTGCCATTTGGTAGCATGTTCTACTTAACCAATTAAATGTGTTTTGATGTCTTGAACAACTTGAACCTAAATGTGGATACCAGGGCATAGATGCTATGGAGATGCTGAATCTGTACGTATCTAAGCACAGGGGAAGCCTGAATTATACGTGTGTATGCTTTTTTATCTTATTAGTGATCTGAAGATAAAGGTTGGGGACAAGCAGTTCAGTGCTCACAAATTTGTCTTGGCGGCACGCAGTGACACCTGGAGTCTTGCTAACCTTGCCTCAACAGACGAGCTGGATCTGTCAGGTCAGTCATCGCTTAGTAATATACAGTGCTTTGGTTGTCTTTAGGATGCCTGATAAAAGGGCCCGTTGGGAAAAGGTTCTTTATGTACCTTTCAGACTACTACTGTCCACAAAAAGTGGTGCTTAATCCATTAATTATGGAGCTCTGTCTCTGAAACATGGTAGTAAGCTTGTGAACTTGATGCTAGTTAAATCAATAACATACCTTCTTTCTCTTTAATGAACAGGGGTTGAGAATGGTGGCCTGTTTGTCTTTTCTAGAGTCAACTAAACATAATGAAAAACAAATCTATGTGGAGGAGCTTGACTTCTTCCTTTCTAAGGACAGGGCTTTTTGAGGTAGTGTGCATAATTTCTCTGAAGTGTGTCATGGAAATACCTTGCTTCTTGTTAACATAGTGTGTGTGGGAAATGAATACGAATACAGATGTGTTATTAAAAAGTTATTTGCTTTAGCACTGATATTTTTGCAAAATAGGTGAGGAAGAAGTTTTCCAAGTCTTCTACAACATTGTGTTTTCTTCTGCTGTAGCTGTTTCTTGCATGTACTTACACTGGGCAGTGTTTCTGCAGATTGAACCTCTTGATGGGCTTTTCTGTACTTAACAGTATAGAAGAGTCTTACAATTAATTTGTGAGCAATAAAAACAGGCATGAAGTTAAGCAGGTTTGCGGGCTGGCATGGTGAATATTAAGCATTGGCTTCACTTTCTGTACTTAATCTTATCAGTGCAGACGAACTGGAAAGAAGCAAGTCACAGCAAGCTAGTTTTATGAGACAGCATAGGCTTTCTTGCAAAAGGATTTATGGATCTTTCTGCAGCCCCAGGAAGACAGATGCCAAGGATTTTTTTAAATTGAATGCTGTGTGAATAGAAGATTATTACCAAGAAGCTCTTATGTTAATTGTAGCTTTGTTGCAAGTGGCAGTCCATGGCATTGATAGCTCCCTATTTGAGCTAGTCTGAGAATCTCAAATGTAACTGCAGTCTTGCATGTTTAACGATGCAAACACTGTCTATTAGAGAATGATACTTAAAATAAATGCTAGTAGATGATACTTTCCACTGTGTAAAATGGATATTTTTTCTATAAAATTTGATAAATGGCACAAGGATTAGATTATGAAATAGTTGTAGCAAGCAACGAGCTGTTCCCTAAAAACTCAGTTTTCGTAAGAAGTCGTCTTAAGAACTTGCAAGCTAGGATTGCCTGAATCCTAACTTCAGAATACAGTCAGTGTTTAAAACTTGGTGGGTTTGGAGTTCATGTAATCTGCAGAATTTTCCACTCTTAAAGTTTAAAATTTTCCATCTCTTAAAGAGTGGAAAGAGATGAACGCAGGTTCTTTTGTTGGAAGGGAGAAAATGAACTTTTATCTCTGCCAAGGCAAAGAGATAAATTACAGCTTGAGCACATTTTCTGATTACTTCGAGTTTGGCAAAAGATACTTGCCTTACTGAAACCTCCTGTTTCTTAGGAGGCAGTCTACCTGCTATGCCAAGTACTATCTGGTACTCTGCAAATAATCTGGGACAAGGCTCCAGGTAAAGGAGATGTTTTAGGATGGGTGTTTCAGTGTCTTATACCTGTATGTTTTCATTTTAAAACCAAACAAAACGGCTTAAGGTATTAATGTTATTTTTGTAAATGAATGGTATTTTTTGTTGTAATTGATCTGATCTTATGCTGTAGAGTAATTCTCATCTACATCCTTGTGTTAGGATTGTCATTATACATCTGACCAGGTGCCTGGCCATTGGGGTTGTGGATCTTGTGGCGTAGGTTTCTATTGTTCTTGCTGTGTAAAAACATCAGGCTTGGTATCAGTGTTGCAAACACCTGAAATGTAACTAGCTGCTTAAACTGACTTTTGTACCTTTCCTAGAAATGGTTCCCAGCAGTTTAAGTGCTTTGTAGTCATTACCAAGATATAAGTACCTCTACTGGAATGCAGCAGTTCGTAACATGTGGCTATAATATAAGAGAGGGTTCTTAAATCAAATGGGGATTTGTGCTTGTCAGGTGCAGGTGTGGATTTAGCTGTATGTGAATGACCAAAGACTTTCAAGGGGCATCACTGGCCCCTAAATATGCAGTGTTTGTGGAGCAGGTAGGAGATGTTACAGGGCTCCTTGCATTCTGCACAGTGTTCCAATGGGGAAAAAAAAAAGGTTTTCCTGCTTGGTGTCAGCATTGTTACTAGTTTCAACTTCTGACCAGTTTTGCCTCTGTTTTGACATTTTGATTGAACTAAAGCAGCACAGTTTCAATGAGGCTATGTTTTTTTCATTATAGCTGTGACTTTAACAGTCAGAGGAATAGCAGCTACTTGAATAGGCAATTGTTCTTTGGGTATTTTATTAATCCCTGTTGCTCCCTGTACTAGATGCTGACCCAGAGGTAACCATGGCAATGCTGCGGTGGATCTACACAGATGAACTTGAACTGAGAGAAGATGATATCTTCTTGACAGAGCTCATGAAACTAGCTAATAAATTTCAGCTCCAGCTGCTTAGGGAAAGGTGAGTCTTGGTAAATACTGTGAATCTTCTTGAACTCTTCAACCTTGTTCGACTAGACATGAGGTGACAGCTGCCGGCAATTGGGTAAAATTTTGCTTTTTCAGAGTTTTTAGGTTTTAATAATACAGCATGACATTCAGTTGATCACAGGAAATGAAGCCTCGCACTACAGTTAAACTGTAGCAGTTTTTCTCATAGCTTTTATGTTTACTTTACAGTTCCTCTCCCAGTCAAACTAATAGCCCTAATTTGGCATTAAGAGGAAGCAGAGATCAGTATATTAGTAACAAGCTCTGGTGAATTGGAAGAAAGGAGTTGTTAAAGAGAAAAGTAGGAAGACTCAATGGCAGGTAGCTTGCAGTAGTAAAATACCACAGGTGAAAAATTTTTAACTTAAATAGCTGTTGTTCTGTGCATGTGGGTGGCAATTTCCCTTCATAAAGCAGGTTAAAGTAATAGTACAATGCTTTGCCCTTTTGAGGAGATTGATTACACCATTCTAGTAGGGGTTAGGTTGTTATCTTGAATGTATAGAGTGCTCTAAATAACCATTCAGAGTTAGTGAGAAGCTTGAATGTACGAATTGAAACCTCTTCAAGTTTTATACAACTTCAAAGCCTTGAATGTAGTTAAAGATAAAGTACCCTTTGTTATAATCTTTTACCCAGGGGGTGTCTGGGGCTGTAGCAGTACATGGCACTCATAATCTATGATGTAAGTGTGACTCAACATGAAGCAAACTAAATTGCTGTCAACTCTTCTGTCAGAGGTTGACATTTCTAAGGCCAGTGCTAAAACTGCCTTCGAACTTTGTACCAACCCAAACTGTCTTCGTGTTGTAATACCAAAACGGTCTCAGCTGTGGTCTGTTTGTGGTAGTCCAGTGACAAGTCCACATATGGTATGCTACTAGTAATTATTAGATGTCTTGGTAGGTGTCTGCACCTGGAGACAAGTATTTCCATTTTTATTTCTTAATGTCTGTTTGGAGATCACTGGCATGTTTAAATTCATCTTTATTTTGAGGTAGTTAGATTTTCTTCCCATTAACTTAAACAGCTTCACACCTGGTAAGATTTGGTGGATCTGCTGTTAAAGTTATCCCTTCTCTTTATGAAATAAATAGCTGTATGTGGCATGCTGCTTTCTAGCTCTGTCACAAAACCTGCTTGTGACTGCTGTAGTTCTTGTAGAGATAGGCATCCTCCTACTTCATAATGGTGAATGAACTGCAGCTTGTTCCAGTGAGAGAAAGAACTAGGATGTCCATCTTCACACACTGCAGGTACCTGCAAGTGGTGTTATCATGAGACCTTGGCTTAGATGGACTGTAATAGGAGTCTGCTCTTATGAAAACTGCCTTACAGGGCTTCTGATTAAAGTATGTTTATGCTGCTTAGCCTTATAGTAAAGCAAGGCCAAGCTATTTTCTACTGGAATCTAGGAAAAGGAGTATATGGGACCCTGTTACAGCATGGGAGAGTGATTACAGTAAAGCTATGTTCTGATTCCTGAACAATGGTTTTCCTGTTTTGACAGATGTGAAAAAGGAGTTATGTCACTAGTTAATGTCAGGAACTGCATTCGTTTCTATCAGACTGCTGAGGAGCTGAATGCTAGCACTCTTCTGAACTATTGTGCTGAGATAATTGCTAGTCACTGGGTAAGTACTGTTGGAAGCAAGAGGAAGAATGTTTGCAGAGCATAGGAACTCAATTAGTAGAATTTTGCTTAACTTACTATACTGTCTAACCTCAGGAGTATCTCCTGGTATGCTAGCATTCAAGCATTCCAGTTGGGATGGGGACTGAGTGGATTCCTGATAACTTTCAGTGACTGATGTGACCTATTATGCTGACCCTTATATGTTCGCAAGGAGCAACAGTGTTGATAAAAACCTGCTAAATCTGCCTGCCCTGTCCCCTGGTATGAGTGAAGGGGCTGCTTCTGAGTCAGGAGTGACTTTTCCCTTCCCATCTGTCTCAGTTATCTTTATAATATGTGCTTTTGACACTGTGTTTTTTGGTATTCTCTGCAGTACCAATTCATAATTATGTTTTTGAAACAAAGCACATGAAATGGCTCCTTGTCTAAGGTTGTTTTGTTGTCTGTAGAGGTTATGTCTGTCTGTCTTGGTGTGAATGTCTTGACTGGGGGGATGTAGCTTATAGCCTGAAGAGCTGTTCGGTTCAGTGGAAATACTTCATTCTAAAAAGCATATTTTCCTAAGTGTGAGCCAAAACAAAGGGACTCTATTTAAAGAGGATTGTTTATCGAATCTGGATTCTGAACTGATTAGAAGTTCATCCATAGCTGGTCTCTGTATAGGTCACAAATCCCAGGCCTGCTTTTACTTTGAAAAGTAATCCATGGAAGCCAGGGAAGAGTTTATCTGTAATGGAAGGAACAGCAAGGAGTCTTGCAACTGACTTGAAAGTTTTGCTTGCTCTGTGTTATTTTGAGGAGAGTTAGAATAACTGAGTAATGGATTAGATTTTAAAAGAAGACTTGTCAACAGCAGACTAGTGCATGAGGATTTAAGTCATTCTGAATCTAAAATGCATCATCCAGGTGTGGATGTTTCTTTGTTTGGCTAATGCCAAAGCAGAAGGGAGTTCTTTGATCTGTGAATATATAAGAAGATTCTTGTATCTGAACCTGCAGGTCAGCAATTTTAACTCTTTCCTGCTTCTGGCTCCTAACTTTTGACACTGTATGCTGCCTGGAAATGAGGTTGTTTCTGTTTAGTCAAATGAACGCTGACTCAAACCTAAGGCCTTTCTACTTCTAAGTTTCTGTTTACCTTTATTCAGAGTTTTTCAAAGTTCTGTGGAGTTGTCAGTTTTCAATAGTTCTAGGCCTTTTTGTGATTTAAGTCCAGGTAGAGAATTCATGTAGAGACTAATTGTTAATCTACTGTAATGTCTGGTAAAATGCTAGTTTTCCATGTCTGCAGACAAAAGGAAAGAAAAATTTCATTAACTGATCTTGAAACTAGAACATTAGACGTAAAACTTCCTGAGTGTTTCTTCCTAGTCTTAAAAGGCTACCTTGGATTGTTCCTGCTTGTTATGTTATTAAAATGGAGCTTTAACTGAACTTGTTTTGTGAACTTCATAATTACGTTGTACAGTGCCTTGTTTATAGAGAAAACAGGAGTGTTGCTTACCCTTTTCTTTCTTATTGTTTCTAGGATGACTTGCGTAAAGAAGACTTCAGTAGCATGAGTGCTCAGTTACTGTATAAAATGTTCAAGTCAAAGACAGAATATCCTTTGCATAAGGCTATTAAAGTTGAGAGAGAAGATGTAGTCTTTTTGTATCTTATTGAAATGGATTCACAGGTACAGTGAGACTGACTTGGATCTGTCTTCTAGAATTCAGTGTTTCAAGTAACTAGTTTCTAACCACCAGTCTGAACCTTGTTGGGTTTGTCCCTAATTCTTACTAGTATGCTTATCGTTTCCCTAGCTACTTCTGTATATGTAATGAAAGTCTAGCAGTAAAGCCTCTGTAAAGACAGAATTAAGTGTTATGATTCACTTCTGAAAACATCTTGCATGCAACAGATTGTATCTGATGAAATCCAGTACTTGATACTGCTATGCACGTTTAAAGCTAATGATGTAATAGTCAACTTTGCTGCTTCATGGCAGTTCAGCAAGCATCACTTCTTTGAACAAATGCTTTTCCTCTTCTGTTGAATGATTGGAGTAACAAGTATTTGTTCTATTTGAATGAACACTCTCAACAACGAGCAAACAAGTAGTTCCCCAACAAGGGGGAAGGAAGAATGACTTGGGTATTAATTATCAAGAATTACTCAATTAGTCCTTTAAAATGCTTCAAACCCTAATTGGAAGCTGGGACTATAGCACTTTTAGGTGCTAATCCAGTTGAGATTTGAGGTATCTTAAAGGAATAATTGAATAATTCTTCCTGGTACTATGCTGAATATGCCTATGTAGGCAGCATTTTTTCAGAGTATACTAGTCTTGCTTCCTGTGAGTTACACAAGGCTTGTGAACAGAACTTCGGTTTTCTCATTGAACAGTCCTCTGGTTGTAGACTTGCCTGTGGTGATGCTAGTCTTCTGGTTGTTTTCCTGTGTAAGATGCACTTATCTAAATGCGATGCTAGCATTTTGCATTAGAGCTGAAGGTTCTAGCATTGTGGTAGTTGGAACAGGCTGTTAAAATATTATGTTGGGCTGGTGCACATACCTCTAACTAATGTCAGTTGACTGAATTTGTGTTGTAGCTTCCTGGGAAGCTCAATGAATTGGATCATAATGGAGATCTTGCTTTGGATTTAGCCCTTGCCCAAAGATTGGAGAGTATTGCAACTACACTGGTCAACTACAAGGCTGACGTAGACAGGGCAGACAAGAGAGGCTGGAGTCTATTACATAAAGCTATCCAGAGAGGTAAGTAGATAGGATATGAAGCCTTGTTAACCTGCAGTTGTTCCCAGTGTGGAATATATATTCCAGAGTCTATTCCTGTGTCACTTTGTAGTTGACACTTCAGTTAGAAAATTGTAGTCAAGGATGAAATTTGCCCTATTTGTTTCTTTAAACTCAAAACCAAACAAACCCTGATTTGGGATCTAAAGGTGTGTAGTAAACTAAACTTATACTACATGACAGCCAGCAGCAATCTAGTAGAGTATTGTCTGCTAAAGGAAGAAATGTAGGGAGAAACTGAGAGTATTCTAATTTGACAACAGTGTCTTTCTGACAAATAGTTGAATTGAGCATGGCAGCCTAATCACAAATAAAGATGAAGTCTTTTTCTAGACCTGGGTTGAATGCAGCATATGCTTCTTTGTGATTATGATATACAGCGAGGGTCCTTGTTGCTGGACAGCAGTTCTAGGGGAGGAAAAACTGGCTGGAAGAAGATGAGTAGTAGTTGGAGGTGTTTCTGTGCCAGTCTGAATATCTTCAAAGCTCCAGTGAACAGTAGAATAGTAATCAGAGTGGGGTCTGAGTACAACTACATGATTATCTTGAGCAGTTCTCCACCTTAGAGTGGAAAATGCATCTTACGAGACCTGGAGCACAATAGGACCTGATTGCTGTGGCCACAGTATTCTGAAGGCTTTGGAGCAGCAGCACCTTGGCCTGTGGCCAAAGTCTGGTAGAAATCTGTAGCGAGTGCCTTGTGCTGCTAGTTGCCTGCAATGATATCTTTGGCAGCTCTGTTCCAGAAAGCAAAGCATGACAGGAACCTTACCTGTGACTGAACCTCATGGGTATTGTAATGCTACAAATGAAAAGCATAAGTTTATTTTTAACAGCAGGCTCTCTTGGACTCTTGGATGTAGTTTGTTTTGTGAGCTCAAAATACAGCTCCTGACTTCTTCCTTTAATCCCCTGCATGTCTAAACAGGGTAGTGCTGTTTTCTGGTCCTGTGAATGAAGCTTCAGCAGCAGGAGTAGGAGATCTTCTAGGCGTAGGTCAGTGTGGTAATGGCTGCAGCCATATGAAGCACTGTACAGATTGCAGCAGGCTGCTCTGCGTAGTTAATACTAACATTTGTCCTCTAGTTCTAATTTCTGCTTTGAGTCTAAACTAGAGCTCTGAATATGAATGCTTGCTTTTCAGTAAGCAAAGCTTCAGTGAATTAATCACTGTTAACAATCATGTGTGCTGGAAATGGAGCTAAAGCAAATTGTCTGAACTTGCCACATGATTCTTATTTCTTATGATTGCTGGAGAGTAGGGGAATGTCTGATACAGAAATCAGAAAAGGAGATTCTAGTTTTTGCTGGCAGAGAATACAACAATCTATATTGCTTAAACAGGTACGCAGTCTTTTTTGTTCTTCAGTCACGCATTCAGGGTGAGCAACTTGCAAATATGACTATTCAAAGTAGTCTTTGGAGTAAGGGGAATTAGTATTGTCCTGAAGTCATTCTCTGCATCTCGGTGGTTCAAGTCCAAGGTTTCACTAAGTGAAGTGGGCCTAAGTTCTGACTTCTGAGACACTGTCGAGGGAATTCTCGGGAATGCCCATGCATGGTGCATCCTAACTGTTGAAGCCCTTACCCCATACATAATGGGGCCTAAACTTTCAAGAGCAAAGGCTGTCTTATTGCCTGTTCATGTAGCAATACTGAAGAGATGGTGACTAACTTCAACTACGTGCTTTTGACTGGTGCCCTGGAATAGTACCTTTTGTTCAAAAACTGCTATGTTTAGTCTCACAGTTTGTCCATTTGTGCATTAAAGCAGCAAAGGGCTTATCTTGATAGAGGAACTAGTGATCTCAGTATCACCATAACATGTAAACTAGAATGTGAACTTAAGTCACGTGTAACCTCAGGGCAAAACACTTTTTCCAGGGGGTTGTTATGGAATACTTTAATCCTGACTTCCCAGTGAAGCGTTCTTGAAGTTACCTATTGCTAGTGCATTCTTAAGAGCAGACATTTGTATTGGAATGATTGTGTGGTGTGGAGGGAAAACATATGTATCTGTTTTCTGGATTTATATAAATTATACAGGGTATGTAAAGTAGATATCCATAAATAACCTTGTTTTGTTTCACAAAGGAGATAAATTTGCTGCGAACTTTCTCATTAAAAATGGTGCCCGTGTGAATGCTGCTACACTGGGAGACCAGGAGACTCCTCTGCACCTTGTGGCGTCATACAGCCCCAAGAAGCATTTGCCAGATGTGATGGCAGAGATGGCACAGATAGCAGAGTCTCTCTTACAGGCAGGAGCCAATCCAAATATGCAAGACAGCAAAGGAAGGTGAGTACTGTGTGAAGTGAAGTCTGCTACCAGTCTAACAGATAACACTGTAGTGATTGGATGCAGCCTGCTAAGAACCTGCTCAGGTCTGCCAGCAAAGCACAGGTGATGCTGGAAGCAGGCAAGGTGAATTCATTAATCCAGTTTGAGATCTGTGGGTGGCACGCAAAGCAGAAAGCTGTGCAGGCTGAATCGGACACTGTCATGACCAATTGAACATAGCCCAGCTGTAGAAAGCTGGGGTGAGTTGATTGTGTTAGAGCACATGGCACATGAATAATTTGCCTTTATTGAATCACTGAACAGTAAAGCAAGCTAACTAAGATAACAAATAGTATTCCTGAAAGGTACTTCTCTGAAGCTCTCGGTGAAACTGGAATTATCTCAAAGAGGCAGTATCTGCAGGCCTCTAAACTGTTTTACAGGTTAGGCTGGGCTGGCAAACAGGTACATAAAATGATATAGAAGACTTGGAGTATATCAGCTACTCAATTCTGATAGGTCAAGCTCTTGTGCCTTTTTCTTGAAGGTTAGCTCTTACATTAGTGTAAGGAGTTGCTTACTACTAAATTAATTGCAATTGTGTCCACTAAAAGGGTAGATTGCTCTTTCTTTCAAGATGCACCTCTGCCCTTCTGCTGAAAGCAGAGACAAACGTTAACTCTGTAGATCTATAGAGGAGTGTTGGTGGCCATGGACAGAATCTTAACCATCTCACTTGTAACTGTACTTTGCTCCAATTACAGGACCCCATTACATGTGTCAATTGTGGTCAGGAATGAACCTGTATTCAGTCAGCTTCTTCAGTGCAAACAGTAAGTCTTACTCAAATGTAAAATACACTGAGGTTACCTTGTACAGTGAAGAACGAAAACTGGTTTAACAACTCTACTCTGCCTTTTTGCCTTATAATAAGGCTAGCAAAAGGCTTGGGATGCAAAAGTGTAAAGGCTTTGCGTAACTTAGGATGCCAGAACAATGCTAGAAGCCTAATAAGTTTTTGCCCTACTGTAAAAGAAGCAGCAGACTGCATCGCCATGTTTTTCGAAGAGGGCTAGGTGAAATAATAGGGCAATTACTTCATTTGTAGTGGAGCTAAAAGGAGTAATAAGACTCTTTAAAATGTCTGAATATGTTATTGAGTTCAGTTTGGGTTCTGCTTAAAGTTAATACAGGTGACTTCTTAGGGTGATGAAGCAGAATACTTCATTTGGCTTGTTTTTTTTGTAGTTGAATTTGCAGTTGTTATATACAACTTATTCAAATACAAGAGGATTTGCCTCTACATTACTTTTAGTGGGAGCCCAAATCTACCAGGGCCATGCTTCTCTTAGGATCAGTGAGCTTAAATCTAGTAGTCACTGAAAGGTGTCTTGCTTGTTTCAGAGTATTCGTGAATTCTCTGAAGTAACTGGAGCTACAGTAGGCTTCTTGGCAAGCAAAAGTTGTCAGTAAGGTATTGGATGAGCTAATACAGCTGTTCAGACACTTGAAACTTAGGCTGCATCAGGGACCGCTCTTTAAGATATAAATTGGGAAACATTAACTCTTATTTTTAGACTAGACTTGGAGCTGAAGGATCATGAAGGAAGCACAGCGCTGTGGCTTGCAGTTCAGTATATCACTGTATCATCTGATCAGTCTGTAAACCCTTTTGAGGATGCCCCTGTCGTAAATGGAACCTCATTTGATGAGAACAGTTTTGCAGCAAGGTTGATCCAACGAGGCAGCAATACAGATGCTCCAGACACAGTAACAGGTAAAACAGAAGTCTGTATTTCTGTGTAGGTGGAAGGCTTGGAAGTTAATTGCTTAATGCTAACTGCACTCTGAGGAGCTGAATGAGGTCTTAACAGTGTTTGCTGCATAATAAATGGTAGGTGGTAGTACCTTTACCCAGAGCTTGGAACACTGACAAGTCCTAAGCTAAGCTTGACTTGCAGGAAGTGACAGAAAATCTGGACTCCTTGCCGGCTCTTAACATCCTCTTTACAGTTTCAAAATGTGTAATTGCTAAATGGTAGCATACATGACAGCCCAGCATTGCGAGGGAACTACTAGTAGATAGGATTTTCCTTGTTGGCTTCAAATCTTGGTGTTACAAGGTAGTGGGGAGGGTGCTAGCACACTTGTTCGTATCAAAGTGTGGTTGGAATAGCACTCTTAACAGTGTCCACGTTTTTTCTTTAGGAAACTGCTTGCTTCAGAGGGCAGCTGGTGCAGGAAATGAGGCAGCTTCTCTCTTCCTAGCAACTCATGGAGCAAAAGTCAACCACCAAAATAAATGGGTAAAAGCAGAAACTTGCAGACTGTAGTCTCATAGTTTCCTTATTTCTCTTCAGAAATAAGATAGAGAGAGCTTATTGCTAACCATAGCTTAAAGCAAGTTGGAACACTTGCTGAGCCTTCTGCATGTTTTCANATGTTTACTAGTGATGAGACAACTGTTGCATTCTCATGGCACTGTTCTTGCAGCATCACCAGTTGTTACTGGGCTTTTAACACTTCCTGCAGTGCCTGTTGTAATNAAGTCCTTAATACAGGCTAACTCATGTGATTTGGACGTTCTAAGCAGCTGCAACTACTAGTTCATAAGCTCTTCACATCAATTCTTGTGGACATAGTAGTTTAAAAGCTACTTCTCTTCTGGCTTTCATGTCTCAAGCTGTTAACCTAGTACTCTGCTTATTAAAGGGAGAAACACCACTGCATACAGCCTGTAGGCATGGCCTAGCTAACCTGACAGCAGAACTTCTGCAACAAGGAGCCAATCCAAACATCCAGACGGCAGAAGCAGTGCTTGGTCAGAAGGATGCGTCTTCTCCAACAGCAGAGAGTGTTTACCTGCAAACTCCCCTTCACATGGCCATTGCTTACAATCACCCAGATGTGGTGTCGGTCATCCTGGAACAAAAAGGTAGGTTTCTTCTGGTTCAGACTATATTGATGCTGTAGTGGATCAGTGTGTCAAGATGTCACTAAACTGTGTTTTGATAAACTACTGATAAAGTACCTCTTCCTGTAAACATTGTTTTAAGTAGAGCAATTAAGACTGGCTAAACATAGTCTTAAACTCAAATCACCTGCTTGTTAAGACTGGAACTAAACATAGTCTTAAACTCAAATCACCTGCTTGTTAAGACTGGAAAATTAATTTGCCTGTAAATCTTTCTAAAGTCTCCACTGTAGACAATGGATTTGAACACTTTGCCCCAGGTTGTATTCTAACTGTACAAATGAGATCTCTTTTCTCTCCCTGTCAAAGCATTTTGTTCAGGTAAATGCTGGAATCAAATATGGATAAAGGCATGTTTCTGTGGTGAGATTTCTGCATCCCTCAAGTCTGTCAGTAAGAGGATTTTGTACAGAGTAATGCTAGTATTGTAGTAGAGTTCAGTACTGAAATAGTAGCAGGTAACAGATTATTAAATGCTACTGGTTCAGCTTTTCCTTTCTAGCAGCAGCAAGGGAGTTTGACAGCTGAAATAAGGCCTATTTTGTCTCCTACCGTAAGTGGGATGTAGAAGGGAGTAGGTGAATTGCAGAGAACAGCATCCATCCCACAGAGCTGAGGAGGAGTGCTGCCACTGTCTTGCAGTCCAGCCTCCACTCTTCATTCTCTGAACTTTGTGTGTGCAGCTCCATTTGGAAATGGAGGTAGAAAGGGGGCCGGTTAAGCCTCTTCGCTAGAAAGTTAAATTTTTTTTAGTATAAGTATTCAGATAGGTGGTAGTGGCAATACTGCCTGAATCCTAAGCAGTATCGCGTTCTGGGAAACTGAAGGTACCTTGCTCAACTATTGCAAACTGACTGCTAAAGGAGCAGCCTACTTCAAAATGTGACACTGCTACTGCTGCAGCTTTCAGTGTGCAACTGCAGATCAAATACAAGAATGCTCTAATTCCTTATGCTTTTTTTTCTAGCTAATGCTCTTCACGCTACCAACAACTTGCAAATTATTCCTGACTTTAGCCTAAAGGACTCAAGAGACCAGACTGTGCTGGGATTGGCTCTTTGGACAGGTATGTGCCTTCAAAATAAGATGAGAATTTACAAAGATATGAAAGCTATAGTGTGGTAAGTTTTGTTGTTTTTTTTTTTTTTAAGACAAAACAGCAGGTGTGTGTTTGTCCTGGCTTGTGCTGCTAGTGAGAAACTGTTAAGGAGAGCTTTAGATGATTCTTCAGCTTCTGAAAGGGAATGTTCACATCTGACTTGCTGATAGATTTCTAGCCTTACAGCTTTGCTTGTTTGCTAGCAGGTAGCCTGGAGCCTCTTGCCCACAACTGTACTTGCAGTACAGGGGAATGGAACTTGAAATACTGATTCAGAAGATGCTTTCTTGTCTGAAATGTAGGGCGGAATGGTTTGTGGAAAACTAGGTATTTGTTTGCAGCCAAGTGACATTTTGGCAGTATCAGGACATGGTCAAAAGAAAGAGGTGTTGTGGTCACTACTGAATCAACTTAAGCATGGCCCTGCGGAGCTGGAAACAGCAGCTGTATTGGGGATGGCTACTCATAGAGATGAGGCAGAATGCTTAGTGATGTGGCTCTGTACAGGAGTGCTAGATGTCATCCCTATGTAACAGGCATCTTCACTGTCCAGGCTCTTCACTTTCCTTTCCAATGAACGGAAACCAAAATGTAGTTTTCTCTCTAATGTTGCCTTTATGTGCTTCTGAGATAAAGGAGGAGGAACTAAGCTAAACAGGGAATAGGTTATGAACATAATACCGAAGTTAATGTGTTTGTTGGACAGAAGTCTGAGATGATGTGGAGGATTAGGCTCATTATGGTTAAGGAGGACTCTACTACATTTAGGCTGGCAGAACTAATGGGAAAGCTCTGCTGTATACCAGAACATATCTTGTGCCTTTAAGAAACATCAAAAGGACTCAGTAATCAATATTCAGTAAGTCTGTAAGTGAATATTGAAGCTGGGTAGAGTCATGAGTTGGTTTAGCTCGTGTGTGTAAATTTTAATAGGCTCTAGCATTCATTCAGTGCCTCTCTTGCTATCATTACTGAAAATTAATAAATGAAACTTCAAGCTTTTAATCTTCAATGTGTATGTTTTATAGAACTGAAGGTAAAATACTAATGAGCTTTAACTCCTTAGGCATGCACACAATAGCAGCTCAGCTGCTTGGGTCTGGGGCGTCCATCAATGACACAATGTCAGACGGACAGACTCTACTACATATGGCAATACAGAGACAAGACAGCAAGAGTGCACTCTTTTTGCTGGAGCATCAGGCAGATATAAATGTCAGGTAATATCTTAACTGATACAACACTCAACTGGATATGTATTGAATGGTTAGTGACAACTGCCTTTTATATAATGGCTTGAAGCTTGTTTCAAATAATGGTTTTGCATAATTAGGTGTTTGCTTTTTATAGCACTAATTATAGCTGAGGGATTACGTATGTGAACTTGGACCTATATGTAGCTCCATTGGTCAGTACCTCCTCTTGAGACTGCAGAGAGAGGTGCCACTTAATTCGAAGTAGAACAGAATCCTCTAACAGACTCGAGTCCTAGAGACAGGTACTGAACTTCTATAGTCTCATCTATTTGCCGGCTCATTGGGGCTGCATGTTTTCTACCATCTAAATTAATTAAATGTAGCTCCAGCAACAAGATACCAATAGAACCTGCCTCCTGAGTATCTCCTAGACAAATTGATATTAGACTTAACAAAACATTTATCTGCTTTATCTGCGTTTGAAATGTGGTGAGCTATACAGTAATGAATGTCATGGGTACAAACTGCCTAGTACTGCTGTTGTAACTTCAGGTTCTTAACGGTATTTCTGACTGTTGCTTGAAGTGTTACCACAGTAGAGACAGAGCTGTTTCCTTCTGTGGCAGTAGGCTTGCTCTGAAGGAATGCTGCACTTAAGGAAAAGACAGTGTCTCTGAGCTAAGAACACTAACATGCTTTTCAAACTTTAGGAATCAATCAGTTGCTGCTGATGGGTTGGGGGGAAGAGGAAAGTAAACTGCGTAGCTGTGATGAAAAACTAACATGGTGCATTTTCTTGTCTGTAGAGATATGGTCTTACCACAGCCAAAATACACACGTGAGGAGATAATTCTTGGCTTTGCCAATAAACGACTGTACCACAAGGCCTAACTTTATAACACAATAGTAACACACTTCAAACTGTGCCTGTTACAGAACACAGGATGGAGAGACTGCCTTACAGCTAGCTATAAAAAACCAGCTCCCTCTTGTGGTTGATGCTATTTGTACCAGGGGAGCAGACATGTCTGTGCCAGATGAGAAGGGAAATCCTCCTTTATGGCTTGCCTTAGAAAATAACCTGGAAGATATTGCATCAACTCTGGTAAGAATGTCAGTTGATTTAATTTAATCTCACTTTTGTGCATCTTGCTAGCAATAAAGGTCTCATCAGCAAAAACAAGGTCAATGCATGAAAAGAACAGAGTAGTCCTATACAACTAACTTCTAGAGGCTTTTCTTCACCAGAAGTTCTTTTTTGCTGGGAGATCTTTTATAAACATTGTACTCTGCATAGCCAAATATCTTGCAGCCACTTTAATAAAATTGTAGAACATGTTGTGTGGATTCCTGATTGTGGAAAGAGTAGTGGTCTACAGAAAACCTCAGTCTGTAGCATACCAGACTTGTGTAATGATCAGCTTCCTGAATAAAACTGAACACGCGTGTATGTGCTTTAGAGTATGTGCTGGTTTTTATCGCATCTTAAAGTTCCATTAAGAAGGCCTTTAAAGACTTATATTTACTTTTAAGGTTATTCACTTCTAGGCAGGAGACTTCTTAGGAGAAGTAAGTAGACCTCCTTGTGTCTCCTTCATAAGCAAATTACTTGAAAGCTTTGTCTCTGATACTCAGTTGTTGTCTGCTAGAGACAACTATTTAAAAGGTGTGTTGATGGCCTGAGAAATACATCTTGTAACTGTACTTGACCATTTGTGCTGGTACTGGATAGGAATCTTTATGGAGTCAACACTGAAACTACTTATGTATAGACCTTGTAAATAGTTTGTAAAGTGGAGTGGAACAAGCTTTAAAGTGCCACATTGCTTGAGTAAGTAGTTCTGTAGTAGGATACAAATATTAGAAATACAGTTCCTAAAAAAGCTCTCTCTGTTCAGCTGAATGTGTAGGAAAGCAACTAAGTGGGCCAGACCTTCAAAGGCAATGTCTGCCAGTGCTACTTGACTCACTTTAAGTGTTTGTCATTGCTGAATACAAGGTAACTGTTAGCCAAACTGGCTGAAGACCTGTCTGTTCAGGGTATATGGGTGAATATCCGAATTATTGGTAAACACTACCTAATTAAGTATTACACAGTAGGCCACTAAAATAGTCCAAGAGACTTTAAAGTAGCTTCCTGAATTTCAGTGACTGTCACGAGAATAAACAAGGCATCTCGGATGCAACCTCTAAGGGATAATGTTTCAGAAGCATTAGTCAAGGGCTATATAAAGTAGTAGGAGCCTACTGGAGACATAAAAAAAAACTTCACTGCCTCATTGTGCTTCTCCTTCCAGGTTAGGCATGGCTGTGATTCAACCTGTTGGGGGTCAGGACCAAGTGGCTGCTTACAAACTCTTCTTCATAGAGCTATTGATGAAAACAGTGAACAAATAGCATGCTTTCTTATTCGCAGGTCAGACCCTGTTCTAAAGTACAAACCTTCCAATGTGCATGTACATATTTTCCTGGCATAAATCAATTGAGTGCTATTTTGAGCCAGTAGCAGGTATGTGCTTCGTTAGACTTGTGGTGGATGGATGGCACTTATGGAAGCCTGACTAATCTTAAAGACACATTGTTACCTGTATTAGACAAGACAAGAGTCAGACTAAAACCAGGAACTTGTGCTCATGTAGAATGCGTCAGCAGTTGCTGGATCAGCTCTTGTAAACTTTTTTCTGACCCTTGTTTGGAACTGTTTGAATCTGGATTAAATGTAATAAATTGGCTGTATGGTGTTTATTTTAGTGGCTGTGATGTGAATAGTCCCAGAAAGCCAGGCCCGAATGGAGAAGGAGAAGAGGAAGCTCACGATGGACAGACACCCTTACACTTGGCAGCTTGCTGGGGACTAGAAGAGGTGATCCAGTGCCTTTTGGAGTTTGGTGCCAATGTCAATGCTCAGGTATGTAGAGAAATTGTGCAGTTTCTTTGAGGGTGATTCTTTGCCTCTAACGTAGTGAGAACAAACTTCCCTCTCAGCTGTGTGTTTTGCTTGATAGGAAAAAGAACACCTTTCTGTTATGGCTGAGCCAGTGTGATGACTGGCTGCAAGTTCTGTGTTCTTTCTTATCCTGTGTTACCAGATCTAGTATTTATCTGCCCGTATGATGGATTAATTCAGGAAGTTATACTGAAGGAGCACAATGACACAGAAGGCTTCTTGCAGTGTTAGTCTTCTGATGTAATGATTGGAATTCAACTCTTCTGTCCCTAATGTGAATGGCAGGCAGGAGCAGGGCTGTATTCCGCTGAAATTACTCATTAGATCAGCTGTAGTGTAAAACTCCAGAACACTCGACTTTCTTCGTATGTTTGGGAAGTGTCTTCTGTTACTGAGTAAACTAAGGTGATGTAACTATGAGTTACACTTCATTTTTCATTACGCATAATCCTTAAGCAGAAGCTTGAAATAGCAGTAAAAGAAATTAATGCATAACATTTCTGGGTCCTGCTGTTGAAAGTGACATCAAAATGAATGACAGAACATAGTCACAAAGCAGCCATGGCTGTAAACTGCTGCTTGATGCAGACAAGTGATTAAACACCTTATTTGAATTTGCAAGACTTTAATATACTGTTTGCATAACAAACATGCCTGAAATTGTTACATTTTCAGTGAGGGAGCTTTGAAGTGTTTGGCTTCCAGAAAACTTGTGCTTGAGAGTCAAGCTAGGGAAATAGCTGTAGTGCTGAGTCTATGGAAATGATACTTCAGGTTTGTATACTGTAGTCTGTACATTATTCTTTCAGATAAAAATTGAATTCTATGAATTGTTACTACTATAAAGTATTAACATCAAATACCTCAAACTAATATTAGTTTGAAAGCATTCTCTTGGAATCCTTGGCTGTGGTCTTGAATGCTCATTTCTTCCCCCAAATGCCTGGCTACATGGGCATAGTTACTCTGAGCTACTTAAATGGCTATATAGCACAGGATTGAGGTCAGCCTATCTGGAGAAACAAATGCCAACTTGCTTCACTTACACTGTGGATTTGAGCTCCTGCTGCAACTGTTTGGTGTCCCAGGTGAAGGCGGCTGGGTATGTCACAGAACTAAACTAATAAGCCTCCTCTACTTTTCAGAGTTAGGGAAGGATTTGTGTATTACTGAATCTTCATATAACAAACTTCCTGGTTTCCTTCTAGGATGCAGAAGGAAGAACTCCCATCCATGTTGCCATTAGCAACCAACATAATGTTATCATTCAGCTTATGATTTCACATCCAGATATTAAGCTAAATGTACGTGACAGGCAAGGAATGACTCCCTTTGCATGTGCCATGACATACAAAAATAACAAAGCAGCTGAAGCAATTTTGAAGAGGGAGCCAGGAGCTGCTGAACAGGTAAGCTGGGAGTATTCAAAGCATGCTGGTCGTCTTACTGCACTAATCCATGGTAACAGGTGTTCCACAAGCAAATTCTGTGTTACCCTTTTGTGGCTTTACATGCAATGACGTTTGCAAGATGCCAGTTTTCCGTAGCAGGATTTCTTAGGAAAATGTAGGTGTGTATGTGCTATGTGTGAGAACATCAAGGATTAGTGTCTCATCAAACCTTATCTCATTTTGTCAGTACTAAACTGACGAACAGGCATAGGTGTATATTAGGAGAAATTTCTGACTCTACTCTTGTCTTGTGCTGAAGTAGTACAAAAATAATGTATTACCTAGATTTCCTAAAGCTATCCAGAATAGAAACCCTGACCTAAAGTAACTGAATAATAGATGCTGTGCTGCACTGCTGAACTATAAAACCTCCAACTGTATCTTCAGGATTCTGGTGTGACACTTCAGGCAGCTGTTCAGGAGTTTCTTCCTACCCTATGTAAGTTTAATTATTAGTAAAATATCTGAGTGTTTAGTGAGCTCTTGTATTATATCTAAAGTGTGGTTACAAATACAGCCAGTTCTAAATATGCTTTAACATCAACTTCAAGGCAAAGATTGAGCAACAACATGCACTTGGTATTAAGCTGAAAAATGAATACACTTTGCATCAGTGTGGCAGAATTGCATGTTGCTTCCTTCTCTGATGTTAACTGCCAGATTGACTCGTTTGTTTCATTTAACTGAGTTTATCATTAATTGCTGCTCGTACTTACTACAACCAGCTGTTAACCTTTTGTCTGCACAATGCGCTCCAGTGTGTGGTCAAGAAATGACAAGGTTGTAAAGCAGTCTGAAGCAGACTAGAGGGAGCAGTTGCAGCTGATAATTTCTCAGTTCAGTTTATTTGATAGTCACATCTATCAAATAAGTCTCTAATGTCAAGCAGTGAAAGGACCAAGACTCTAGAGCTCAATTGAAGTAGAAGGAGCAAGTATCTCTTGGTCAAAGTACATCCTACTCCATAACAGTTTGCTACAGAAATAATGGATTTCATTTCACGTGCCCTTTTTGCCACAGGTTGATAATAAAGGTCGGAATTTCCTACATGTAGCTGTTCAGAACTCAGACATTGAGAGTGTGCTGTTCCTGATAAGCGTACAGGCTAATGTAAACTCTCGGGTTCAGGATGCCTCCAAACTAACACCTCTCCACCTGGCTGTACAAGCTGGCTCAGAGATCATTGTACGTAATCTGGTATGTACTGGAGAGTAATTTTTTCCTCTACTGAAAAATACACATTCTGCATTAATGCACACTGCCTGTAGGCTGGGGAAGTCAGCTGAAGGCCACCGCTTATTTTTCGTAAATGGAACTCCGATTTGCATAAAGTTCCCTTGTCTTGTACTGTTAGCTTAGCTGCATCAGTAGCCTTTCTATGAGCGTTTGATTTGCAGCAGTCACTAGGTGGTGTGGTTCACTCTGAAGGAAGAACCTTACCTTGCACTTTCTGCACACTTCAACACAAACACAAGTTGCAGCAGCTCAGTAATGATAGCATTTTGTAAACGATGGAGGCCTAGAAGTATCTCTGTACAGTGGAGTCTGTGTGCTTCATTCACAGAAATAAACTGTTAGCTAATAGCCATGAAAATGTCTTTGAACATATTCCTTCTTGCATCTTGACAGCTGCTTGCAGGTGCCCAGGTGAATGAACTGACTAAGCATCGTCAGACTGCTCTTCACTTAGCAGCCCAGCAAGATCTGCCCACAATCTGTTCAGTCCTTTTGGAGAATGGAGTAGATTTTGCAGCTGTAGATGAAAATGGAAATAATGGTAAACTTCTAAAATTATACAAGTAGATGTAAACACTTCAGTAGGTTTCTTAACGATATTTTGTAGTGGTAGAGACAGCTCACTGAATGGGCGCACTCTTCAAAGGTGAAAAAGAACGAAAGTCCATGAAGTCAAAGCTGGTAGGAGTTTTGGAGAGGGGGGAAGTGGAAGGGGAGTGCTTAATTTTGTCAGGCTGTAATTATTGTGGACATTAGCTACTTCAGTTTCCTGAAGTGTCTGTGTTTTGCTTTTCAGCTCTTCATCTGGCAGTGATGCATGGCCGTCTAAACAATATCCGGGTCCTTCTCACAGAGTGCAATGTGGATGCAGAAGCCTTTAATATTAGGTAATTAGTATAGTCTTAACAGCCGAAAAGAATCACAGTCTCTTTTAAAATGTGGGTTGGTGTGTCTACATAACCCCCCCCCCCAAATTTGGCTTGGATTATAGTATTTCTATACTAATTTCATAGTGAAATGTGCAGAGCATGTTGTGTCTAAATTGCGTGGAAATTATATATACCAAGAAGGGTAAGTTAAAGTAGCCAGTTGTGTATGATTTACTGAGTTACTTAGGTGGAGCATTGTTTACATCTGAACAAAACTTGAAAACGAGAATTGGATGAGTAAGTGTAGTAGCAAGCAGATGTTGATCAGGATAACAAACTTTTTTCCCCAGAGGCCAGTCACCAATGCATATTTTGGGACAATATGGGAAAGATAATGCAGCAGCCATATGTGACCTCTTCTTGGAGTGTATGCCAGAATACCCTCTAGACAAACCTGATGCTGAAGGAAACACAGGTAGGTGAGATTCAACAGCTATTAAACTTGAAAGTCACTGAAGTTGTGTTAATGGTGTGTCATTTTTAAAGCTGGAATAATTGGCAGTAGTGTGTTATATACAGAAAGATGCAAGCATTACACAGAAACTTAATGAAAGATCCTACTCTGGACTGAGTGTAACACAACACCTACGACTCTGCTAGCAGGGAAGTGTCTGGCTTTTATTTTTCAGTGCTCCTGTTGGCTTATATGAAGGGAAATGCTAACTTGTGTCGTGCAATAGTGAGAGCTGGGGCTCGTCTTGGAGTTAACAACAATCAAGGAGTCAATATCTTCAACTACCAAGTTGCTACAAAACAGCTTCTCTTTAGACTGCTGGGTAAGTACTGCTTGTTATGCTTGGAAAGTGTTTTTTGTTTCTGCTTCTGAGATACTTCAGTGGAGGAGAGAACTCTGGACATCTGACTTAGTCATTCCAGAGGGGCTGAACTTCTGAATACGGTACCACTTTAAATGGGGGGCAGAAATACTAATTTTTCTCATGATCAACTGGAAAGTTGCACAATGCAGAGCTGTCAAATGCTACTTTTTCTGGAAGGATAGACGTGGAGACTTCTGGCTGGTGTCGTAGTGTGATCTAGCTTAAAACCTAGATACTGCTTTTTAACTTGTGCTGTGTAGTTGCTGTGGGTAATGTATAGCTGCTTCCATCAACATTGCATTTTCTACAAAGAAGACTGCAGCTACTGCAAGAGCAGCTAAATTGATTATACTGGATGCAACCTGAAACTGGAAAAAGCCTCCTGTAATGTTGCAGTATACTCAGGTGTCTGAGCCCATTTTGCCTTGACATTTTTGCCTCTAACAGATATGCTGACAAAAGAACCTCCCTGGTGTGATGGCTCCAACTGCTACGAATGCACTGCCAAATTTGGAGTCACAACGAGAAAGCATCACTGGTAATATGACATATCTGGCTGTGCTTACAAGGAAACGGATTCCTTTCCCAAACGTAGCTAGGCTTGTTCCTTCTGGTGGTTTAGGAAACCTCCATATTAATGGAGGTGTATAACCAGTAATCCAGCTGAAACATTCCACTCTGTCCTAGATCTTGTGGTCTGACTAAAATCATGTCTCAAGCAGTTTGTACACCTAATGTTCTGATTTGTTGGAAATGAGAAAGTCAAAGTTCCAGCAGTGAAATGGAGGATTTGCATGCCTGCTTTCAGTAGTGGGGCCGACTTGCTCTGAAAGAGGTGACAGATCTGGGCAGCCACTGCCAGCTTAGGTTAGGCATGCTCTTTGTAATGTGGAAATGACTGAAGATGCTGACTGGAGACGTGAGTTACCTTTTCTTAACTAGTCTGAACTTCCACAAAATGTGCTGGGTTAGATGGAAGCTAAATTCAGACTTTTCTCTTGGAACAAGTAAGACAAGCCCAGTGTTCCAGAGAAACTGCACATGGATCAGTTAAAGTAGTACTAGGTGACTGACTAGTATATAAGCAGCATATCTTTTTTTTGGCATTCAGTTATTACATGAGGGGTATTCAGTTATTTTTTTGGTATTCAGTTATTACATGAGGGGTATCAGAAGATAGAAGAAAAATGTAGCATTTCAATTGCTGCTGAGCCTTTTTAGTGATACTGTCATTGATGAAGAAGATTAAACAGTGAAATCCAGTGTTCACTATAAGTGAACTCACTCTTCTCCCACCTCTCTTCTGTCAACAGCCGACACTGTGGACGCCTGCTCTGCCATAAGTGCTCAACAAAGGAGATTCCTATCATAAAATTTGATCTGAACAAGCCAGTTCGAGTTTGCAACATCTGCTTTGATGTCCTGACTCTGGGAGGAGTCTCCTAGTATGCTGTGGAAGTAAAGGGATTCCCAGTCAGTGCTCCTGACAGCAGCTCTGCTTACAAGCCCTCTGGATAGGGAAGAGGAGGCCTATACATGTCTTCTGCAATAGACTGAACTAATTAAGGACCCTGTTATGATATATTCTGGTATAAATGACTTTGTATGACTGTAAATGTATCGGGCTGTGATAGACTTCACTAGGAATTTGAGTGGATCATTGAAACCAAGTGACAAAAGAACTTTAGACCCTCTTCTAGTTGCAGTGGGGTATGGAAGCTAAAATTGTTAGGCTGATGTTTGAATTGACATAAAACAGGTCTGTCCTTGACATGGTGCTTTGCACTGAGCAACTCTATTAAGTCCTGTGGCTTTCAGGCTGCTTAGTAGAGATGGCATTAAGTTTCAGGGTAACCAGGTATCTTTCTTTGCTTTGTCTTAAAGATAATGTTCCCTTTCTCTAGAGAAGACTTATCATGAAGCTAGACTGAGCTGTTGCAACCACTGTCCATTTCAAGAAACTTTTCAAAAATGGGGGGTAGTCCTAAGCATAGCTCAAGAATTGTGGCCTTACAATAGAAAGCTTTACAACATCTGATGCAAAGCAGTCAGAATTGCAGATCCACATCTTGATACCTCCTCAGTAAATGTCTCATTAGCTTTAGCATGTTCAAGAGAAGTGCAAGACTGTTTTAGCCAGTAAATACTCTTGCTCATACCTGCTAGAGCTGTCAGAAGTCTGTTGCACTTTCATATTTACGTTGCTAGTCCTTCCAATTCATGAAACTTGCATAAATGAACGTAAGTGTGCTGAAAAGCCTAAGCACATGCTAAGTGGAGAAACACTAAAACTGGTTAAGTAGTCTAACTTGCAATACAGCAATAAATGCTGAAGTGCATTATGAATCCCCTGAGGGAGAGTAGCACTTTCCTTTGGTTGAAAGACTCTGGTTAACTGCTGCAGGAGAGTCAGTAATCCTACCAGCGTAGAACGTGCTGTACCTCTAGACATTAGATTTGGGTCCAGTTCCAGCAGGATTGTTGGGGAGTGGGAGTGTATTTGGAGGCTTCCTGTTAACATTAAGCCTCTGGCCTTGAAGGAAGGATTCTGAACTGGTAGTGTGGTGCTGGGCATTTGGATTAAGCTGCAGTACTTTTATCTAGGCTGGTTGTGCTCTCTTAAACATGCTGAATCTGTAAAAATTCAACACCATGTTGTCTAGGTAAACAGGAAAAATACTTTGCTGATAAGGTTATGGTTTGGTGGGCAAAGGCTTCAGTCAGGAAAAAGTGTGTACATAAGCAAACTACATGCTGTACTAAGGCTGTTTTCATCCCAAGAGGTGAACCCAGGTTTAGACTCAACTCAGCATTCCTCATCTCGACTCCATGAACTGGTGTGCATTGATTTAATGACTGTTATCTCCAGTGTACAATATGGACAAGTTGACACATTGCCCTACTTGGAATAGTGACTTGTCAGTCTTAATGAGTAAGATGAGATGATAAACCAGGCTGCTGCTTTTATGGGAGACTTGCTTGAGGTTTTTCTCAAACTTGTACAAGAAAAGGACAGAAGAGTGTGTAATTGCTGACACTGCACGATGAATTTCACATCAAGTATCACCTGATCTGCACTTTGATCTTCCAATATGCATATATAATAACTGGAATCTCACCGTTGTAACACTAGAGAAATAATGGATGATAATACAAATTTGCCTCACTGTTTAATGTCTGCTGCTGTCATGTTCTAACAGAATGCCCTGGGTGACACAACTGGTCTCTAACACAGTTGCTAATACAAATGGTGTGTCTCTTGCATAATATTCTAGAGGTGGAAAATAATGGTGTCTGAAGCATTTAACTGCAAGCTACAGTTTGTGGGGTTTTTTTTTTTGAGTGAAGTAGATAATGGAGAAGGTACTTCTAGTGCATTGCTTTCTGATGTTTCAGAGTATCACTGGCTGCAAGTCTCTAGCAGTGCAAGATAATGATGGAGAGAAAGTGCATTTGGTGAAAGAAGTCGTGACCATTATCATGGGATACACTTGTGCATTTCCTTCTTGGTTTGGAGCTGTAGTGCTGTGGAGTGGCAAGTGTGTGCTCAGAATACTGAAAGATAGTGGTAGAGGAGTGCTCTTGCAAAGCCAGAGCCTATGGACTTCAACTTAATTGGAAAACTGCACAATATATAATCGATAAAGCATTTAAACATCACTTTTTCAGTGACTTCTGTGGACAGGGTGAGGGAAACAGGGAGCTCAGTTCTAACAGAATAAGCAACCTTTTAAATGATGAAAAATGCAGGTCTTGTGAAAATTCAACTTAATAGAAAGTTTCAGGCTGGCTAGTTACTCTTTCAAAAAGTAGAATATTAATTGCAACTGCCTGAAACTCTGGGAGAGGTCTGGGAAACCACATGTAATACTCTTAGTTTGCTGTTTACATCCAGTACTGTACCAGCTTTCTTACTGAAGTCTGAAAGGAAAGTTAGGGTTACTGATAAGCTAGAGTACAGCCTGAAGTGTTAATTAAATTTAAAGCAACTACAGTGAATTTGATAATTTTAAAGTGCCTTTGAGATAGTTTCCTTCCAGCCAACTCTAAATAGCTTTCTGCCAGAGTTAAAGAGGAAAAGCTCACAACCTGAACCAAAACCCGAGTTAGTTCTAGTTCAGCTAAAGAGGCTGACCCCACCAACAGCTGGTGGGGCTCAGTCCTTTATGCACTCTGCCTAGTGTTGGTCTGAACTCCCAGACCTCCGAGATTTTGGGGGAGTTTTGCTGGCAATGCTCCACTGCAGGGTGCAAACACAAATGGAGGCACTCAGTAATGCAGTAGTGGTCAACACATTTCTCACTCTGTAAATAACTGCTCTTCCTTTTTGTAGCATACTACAGTTGTGACCAAAAACCCCATCCCTCTTACCCCTGCTGTCTTTAAGTTGTATCTATTAACTCGAGACTCACATCTGCCAAGCACTGAACAACAGGGTAAATGGAAAACAAACTTCTGTCCCTGGGAAGGGATGCTGTCAAACGGGGCTTCAGGCACTTCACCAGGGTTGCATGGGAAAGTCTGTGGCGGTTCATACTGTAGCTGTTTGTTCCGAGCCTGGATTCCTTTTCATTGCAGTCACCCAGCACTCTTGCAGAACCACAAAATGTGGTCTGGCTTAAGTTTTAATTTTTGTATCTGAAAAAGGTGTAGTTGCTGTTTCGCACCACGGAGTGAGAATGTTAGTGTTGAAGGTACTAACAGAGCATAGCAAGTTGCTGGCTAAAAGCTGACAGATGCCTTAATGACTTCCTGTGCTGCAGATCAATGGCTCGTACAACTTCTCACATACTGCTTGTAAATTAACATGTAACAATATGGGAGGCCAAGGCTGGACTTTTTTTTTTGTAGATCAAATGTTAATAGGCAAGTCCTCTTTTTCCTGTAACCAGCAGAGTTGGGTACTGCAGCAAACTCATCTCTAGAAAAATTAAAGCTTGTAAGAGTGACAAAAATCATTCTGAACCTTCTAATACCCTCTGTGAAATAGAAAAGGAAGTCTTAGAACAATGGCATTTTATCTGCAGTGTTTGTCTGGAGTCATTGTAAAAATGTATTTTTCCAATATGCATTACTTTGTTGTGTAATGATTCTACTTGTAATAAAATGCATAACTAGATAATGCATTGTGAGGTGGAAACCTTGTTAAGAAAGTGTCTTCTCTTGTAGAGACAGGTGCCCCTCTGCAAGCTATCCTTTACAAACCACGAGGAAAACTAAGGCTATAACGCTGAACTGGGCATGACAGCTTTATTCTTTGTTCTGAAATTATTCCAGGTACTCACTTTAATGTTGTGGAGCTGCTACAACTGTTCTCTTGGCTGACAAGGTCTGGCCTTACAGTTTATACCATATAGTCATCTTGATGCCTTATACTAGACTTATTTGTAATCATTCTTATGAAATAATCTGAACTTCCTACAGGCTAGAGCTGGTTCACGGAGTAAGTTGGTTCTCAGCTCAGCTGCACTTAACTGGCCAAACTGAGCTGCACTGACCCAAAGTACCATGCTTAGTGTGTTCAGTTGTACGCTGGTGGGCAGCTGAGCCTCCTGGAAGGGCAGGTAACTGCTGCAGCTTTACTTCAGGAAGAGGAAAGCTTCCATGCAATAGCAAAACAAACCCCACCATCTTGGTGAGATTGCAATGCATTGGTCTTTTATTAATAAAAAACTTGCTTAAGTATGGATCAAGGGTGAGCTTTATGAGAGCACTATCTTGACATGACCTCTGTGTGACTATCACAGTTTTCTTCCTCCCCCTTTTCTACCCTAGGAGAATCTAGCTGAGCTTTTGAATTAGCATAGAAACAAGATAATCTTGGAGCACTTCAGGTCAGTGAGGGAGTCCCCTTATTTGCTTTAATAGGTGACTTATTCCTAGTGCAAGACAAATTTTTTCCTCTCTAGTGTTCCCAAACAAACTGAGGAACAAGCTGTGAATGGGCTTTCAATCACCTTTAAGCAACCCCATCCCCCCTTGCCTGCCTGCAGCAGCTTATCTGATTTTTGTGTATCTTGAGATCAGAACCTTCCCCTCAGCATTCCAGCGCTATTTGCATAGTGCTCAAGCATTACAGCAAGATGAAACCTGCTTAAAAGCTACACAGCTGATACACTCTCACTAGGCCTCCAACTTGTGATGTTGACGTGTCCTTGTGTCTACTTTTTACAGAATTTAATAATCTGGAATTTGCTATGACACTTAAAAGACACTTGCCAGTCATTTTTGGGGATGGTTTGACCTCTAAATGCAAGTCCTTGTTACAGAAGACATGTCCAAAAGCAGATGGCATGCTGACAGAACACCCCTAAAAAGGTAGTGACAATGAAGCGCTGCTCTGCAGCTCCTTCCTGCAGGTTTCACACAGCCTTATCTGCAGGATTATTACATGAAGCGAGCAGCCCACTGCTCTCCTGAGATGGCACACGCCCGGGCCGAGTTCCAGCTCCAACAGCGTGACTGGGGCTGGAAATGCTGTGATGGCTCGGCCACACATGGGCTTCTGCTGACGGCTGGCAGCACTGGCACAGCTGCCTGGAAGTGTCTTGGAGGACTTCTCAAGATTGTGGTGGAAAAGAAACACAACAGAACTGGGTAGGGAAAAAACCCCAACCACTCCCTCTCCCCATTTATTACAAGCAGCATGTCCACATGTAAATCGCTGTATGGCTCCCGCGCGTGGCAGCTGCAGCCTTGTCTAAGCGTCACAGGCGAGAAGCGCTGTGGTGTGTCATGCTGTCACCACAATGGAGGGATTACTCCTGCTCGGAAAGCAGCGCTGCCGGGCCTCCTGTCATCTCACTAGTTGTTGCTAGTGTGGGACTTGCTTTACAGGTGGTAGTAGCCCAAAGCTTGCGTTTATAAATGCCTCTATAAATAGGTGGCAGCTGCCTGAAGGCAAAGAACTGAACACAGCTCAGCAGGGATCTGTGCCGCTGCTGGACCCTGTGTAACCTGGGTGTCTCTCCTGAGGCTGCAGCTCCCCAGAACCTGATTCTAACAGTAGACTCTACAGCAACCAGGAACTGCCTCCCTGCAGCCCGTGGTTTACAGCACCTAGGCCCTACACAGGTAATCCCTTGTCCCTTTTGGCCCCGCACAGAAATGGTAATAACTTGCCCTGCTCTTCTAGGAGTCACTCATCTTACTGAATTGTGCCAGCTGTGATAAAATATGTGATGGACTTCCAGAGAGCTGGGCCTGGTGAGAGTGCCGCCAGCCTCCAGTTACAGCCGATGGATGGGTACCAGATGGGAGGAGGTCATACACCAGCGTGGGAGCAGGAGGCAGATAACAACCGGTCGGTCATGTTGCGACATAGCTTTGGTTATTGCTTGTTTCAAACTACCAATTCTTGATCTGAGTAGTTTGAAAGCAGTGAACCAGAGGACCAGGATGGTGAGGTGAATACAATACAGAACAATGATCCTCACAGGTGGTTTCCGATATCTTCTTTGCACAGTATTCAGTACAAACACTAAATGAGGAAACGCAGCTATGACCTTTGCCTTCTGTATTCCAAGAATTAGATAAAGCTCGTGTATAACCAAACTGCACAAGTTCATAGATAATAAGTATCTTAATTATAGGAGAAATTGCAGGCTTCTTCCTGCTACCTTTATACTCTGGAGTAGATCAGGTGACGGGGAAGGAGCATTAGCACTACCATGCAGTAGGCAGAGTTCAAGCAACTGGAGGGCTGGGCATCAACTGAGCTCAGCGATGCCGCAGCAGCTCTTGGGCTCACTCCTCCAAACACAACACACTGCGCCCACCGCCCTGCACACAAGCATCTATTTCCTGACTGCAGAAGAAATCAATTTTTAATCAATTTTTATAATTCAGGCTGTGCACCTTAGTTGGCTAAAGTGTTTCCTCCTTCTCTCATCTCCACGCGTTAAAGAAGAGTCTCAGATAACACGGTTTAGTTACTGCTCCCTTTCCACAGGCGGAAGGGCACGAAGCTGGAGCTGCCCACCCACCTGCAGGACTCCACGCCCCTCGGACCCAGCGCCGGGCATCACGCTGTGGGGACGCACTGCTCGGCCAGTGGATGGCAGCCCGCATACTCCTCCAGGTGAGGATCATCCAGGTCGCCGCGGTCGCCGTGCTCGGCGGAGTCCGGCTGGCCCCACGGGGCACCAGTGGTCCTCACGCACACGCAGTGACTCCCCCTCGAACCAGGGCGGTACAGCTTCCGAGGGACTCCAGCCCAGTCTCTGGTCACTCCCCCACTAGGAACGGAAAATTAAAATACATCACTCTCCAAACCTGTGGAAACGCTTCCAGCAAATTGAGAATCATTAGATAAAAACCAAGACAATCTGGGAGAGTTAGAACTAACGATACACTCGCTGAGGGAGACTTTGCTCCCGACAGCCAACATCCCACAGCTTTCTGATACCTTTTTATTGGCTGTGCTTCAGAAACCTGTGGCCTGAGCCTGGTTTCATCAGTGCTGCTACATGCTCTCACCCTTCTGGGAGCAACCAACTTCTGCTTCCCACGTTTCTATTGCTAGGAAAGGAATCATAGCCTCATGTGGCACAGCATGTCTAGCGGAATAATGCCTTTTTTGGGGGTAGCCAATTGCTCACAGATAACCACACACCACCTTCTGTGCTGTGACTGAACACAGTGACTTTGAGTACTTGGGCAAAATTAAAAAAACAGAAAAGTCTCAATTACTTCCACAACTACTTCACAGTGTCTCTTTATGGGCTAAACCCTGCCTGTTCCCCTCACTACTGCATCTTTTCAGCCTGGAAACTCTTACACAAGAGACTGCCACACAACACCCAGTCCCAAGGCTGCTTGTCCCAAGGCTGCTTGTCCCAAGGCTGCTTGTCCCAAGGCTGCACCCAAGCTCGGTCACGCACAGAAGCGGATCCCTCGAGGCATGCAGTGCTACTGGTGTACGGAAATAAAGCCTAAGCATTTTGCAGTGCGGTCTGTGAAGTGATTTTATCTTAAACCAAAATAGTCCCTAAACTGAGAGAGGAATACAACTAAATAGGCCAAGCAGCAAATGACTACTCAAAGCTCAACCTAATTTTTATGTGGTTTTAAGTGAAAACTGTTGTGGCCGTAGCCTGTGAGACAGGCTGCGAAACTGTCTGAAAAACACGAGCCAAGCCTTGCAGTCCTGGCAGGTGAGAAAACCTGTTTGAATGCAGCAGACTGTCCCAGTGGGATTCTTTCCTGTTCTCCTGAGAACAGGAGGATCACGTGCACATGTGGCAAATTCTGAAACCTGATTTTGAATCCAGTGTGACAGGAGAGTTTTTGCCTCAGAAATAAAATTCCTAAAAGTATTAATGATTGGGATGAGACTGTATTTTCCTTTTACCTGCTCACCAGGCCAGTCAGCAGAGCTCCCCTCCGCTACCTCACACTGGAGAACATTTTCACCAGCCCAACCTACACCTCCGTGCAACTCCAGACTGGGTGGAGGCTACCAGCAGCTGCTGGACTGGCAGAGAAAATCTAAGGACTCTGATTCACACAGGAGCAGTGGAGAACAGCACTGCTGCTCCTTGCCCCCTGGCTCTGCCTCTGTCAGAAAGCACAGCCTGAGGAATGCAGACAGGGGAAGGGACCATGCCCGGCATATTCCAGCAATGCCAGCACTTGGCACATCAGGACCAACCTGTGCCCTTCTGCGGAGAAGTGAGCAAACCTCACCTACACACTACAGAATGCGGTGGCTACAGGAGCCGGAACATCTTCCTACGCCACTCCTGCTAGCAGAGGCAATGACAAAGCTCAGAGCATCCCAAAACAGGGCAGAAATGCTCCGCTCCAAAGGGTCCAGGCATGACAGCACGAAGGCAGAGTTTACCTCTGTCTAGAGCACCAGAATCGGCTGCCCTTAGCAGAGCTCCATTCAGAGTTGCAGGGTGGGAACTGCTGCTTCCTCTGCTTGCTTTCTGCGTGGAACTTCAGAGCTTCCTCAATCGCAGCCTCAGCCTGCCTCAAGGCTTCTGTCGGTGCCCCATTTTCATCATAGAATCTGCCCACCAGCTTCCCTGTGAGAGAAGACCAATTAACACCACGGTGTTTCCAGGTAAGGAAAATGAATGGTTCAGGTTTTTTTTAAAAAAATATGTTATTTAAAGACAAAAAAAGGAGGCTCTTGCCATGGCCCAGTTTTAAAACCGAACTGAGCTTACACCCCTTCCGTTTTTGGTCACACAGCAATTTACCCATATCAATAAATCCATGCAGGCCAAGCTTAGGCACAGACTCATTAAAGGTCAGAAAGTCAACCCCACCTTCAGCTGCAGAACCCAGAAGTCTCACAGAATCACAGAATGTTTGGGGTTGGAAGGGACCTCTGTGGGTCACCCAGTCCAACCCCCTGCCGAAGCAGGGTCACCCAGAGCAGGCTGCAGAGGACCTTGTCCAGGCAGGTCTGGAATATCTCCAGAGAAGGAGACTCCACCACCTCCCTG
>Ga0065711_1002402_pt1 | contig 39175 bp, 21 predicted proteins | sample Hoacrofraction12_FD_59098 | JGI IMG/M metagenome (GOLD analysis project Ga0065711, IMG submission 59098) | Hoatzin crop microbial communities from Cojedes, Venezuela - Epithelial fraction 12 v2 (version 2) | ecosystem: Host-associated > Birds > Digestive system > Esophagus > Crop | place...
GGAGAGACTGAAATCCACCTTTTGTGCTTAGGCTGCTTCTGTCATGATGACCAGGATGCCCAGCGGTGTCCTGCTGTTCTCCTGTGTTCCTGTCTGCTTGTATCCAAATGGATTGTCACAACTTCAGACTGGCTATAGATGAGGGTGGTGAAACCCTGGCACAAGCTGCCCAGAGAGGTGGTGGATGCCCCATCCCTGAAAGCTTTCAAGGTCAGGTTGGTTGGGGCTCTGAGCAACCTGATATGGTCAAAGATGCCCCTGCTCATTGCAGGGGTATGGTCTAGATGGCCTCTAAAGGTCCTTTCCAACCCAAACCATTCTATGATTCTCTGAACTTAAAACTTATTGCTGGGCAGCGATGAGATTTTTATTTCGTGTCCATGCAGGGCTGAGCACAGCCCGTGAGTGGCACTCGTGGCCACTTCAGGCCTCCAAGTACAGATGAATGATGACAGTTCTGATGGACGGATGATGTGGTGGCATGATCTCTTGCTTTTGCATGACTATACGGGCTGTTTTCTGGCAATATCTGAGCAAGTCCTTGTTGCTTGTAAAAATGGGGGATCTATACCTCTAGGACAGACTTAGCATCTTCTTGCATTGCCATTTGGAGAGAACATTTGTGACAAGCAGTTGGCATACGCTGCTGTCCCGTGTCTGTCTTCATCAGAGTATGTTACTGGCATTGACTTTCACTAGACTGCTTTTTCCAAAGGTTTTGTTGTAGTTAACCCACAGGATTTGAAACAAATCCACCAAATGTATTGGGTAAAATAAGCATAGTATTTGATTAACCCAATGCATTTTAAAAGGCTTTTAAAAAGCATTTTCAGCCATTCAGGTTAGCAGTTTAAGCAACACGGTATTATCAAGTGTTTGCCGAATTGAATCCCATAAACAGTTTTTACTGTGAAGTAGTGGGCAGTATCTACTGCCTGCTGCGAGTAGGAAGACGTTTTTCTTGAAGTGTTTGGGGAAGAAGCTGCTAATATAGCAGATCTTGGCTGTTCTGTGAGGTAGGACTGCCTGCAGAGGTGGAAGTTTCACCCCACAACACCACAGACCTATACACGCTTTAGCTGAATTTTCTGTATAGCCCAACATTTAGTGTAATTTCAAGGACAGCAAAATCTAGCAAATAGCACACTTTCTCCATCTTTTTCTAAAAGAGTTCTACTGAAGAAGACTGGATTTCATGGCTTTTTGATTTAGCACATTATTGGGGGGGGTGTGAGAAAATTAAGTCAATTTTATTACTGGCTGTGTCTTATCTGATTCATCTGATGCTGCAACCTGGCTTCATCTGCTTTTAGTAAATACTCCTTTGCAATTGCTGCTCGCCCGTGTAGCAGTGATGAGGATTATGTAATAACTGGCTTCTGATGGCTCTTTCCAGCTTGAGCTAGATTTTCCCGTGGAATGAGTCTGTAATTGTAAATGTGCGTGTATCACACTGTTTGCTTTTTCTTTTCCATATTAATTATTAAAACTCGAATGCAGAAAAACACATCTTACTTGAGAATGACTTGCTAGATGGCATTTTAGCAGAGAAGCAGAAAGAAGAGTAATTTTTTCTAATCTACTTCTAGAATAGAAATAGACATTAAATTTCCTAATGTATGCAGCGACCATGGAGGAAGCTTAATACGATCTACACAAAGTAGGGTAACCTAAAAATCTTAGTGAATTCTTATCTAAAGAAACAAGAGGAAATAAGAGAATGCCATGAAGCAACAAAGTTGTGCCTGGAATGAATTTGCCTGCGTGTTCCTTTTTTGCTTCCTGACATGTTTTGCGGTAACTTTCGTCGCCTTGCCCGCGTGTTCAGTTTGATGCTTTCTGGCAAGCTGGTTCTTGCATAACAACAGATCCTTTTGTCATAGGAGTTGGGTTTGCATTTCAAAGCCGAGAGAGCGAGATGGTTTAGGAAGTGATTTGCTTGCATGTTGGGAGGAAAGAACTTACATTTTAGCTCTTGGTGTCCATGCAGGCTTAGTTTAATCGGAAGGTATTCAGTCGTGGCTTATTCAAGAAAAAGAGTAGTTAAGTTTTAAGAATGCAGTTTTGCATGTTCATGAAAGGACAATGTAAAATAAAATGCAGGTTCTACTTTCTGGATCATACTAAGGTTACTGGAAAATGAACCAGGCTGCCTAAAGGCATTTCAGGTGTTGGTCAGAGTCCTGCTAAGACAGCACTGCAGGACATAAAGAGACTAAAAGGAGGTCATTCAGCATGATAGCCTTCTCTTAATTTGGGCTTGATTTCACTAAGCTAGTCAGCTCTGGCACCATTTCATGGCTACTGAGTGCATTTCAGAAGACCCGCAGGGGCTGTAAAATCTCTTGCAAGCAAAACCAGCATTTTAGTAAAGAATATGTGCCAGGACTGTTACGCTTGCAGTGTTCTTTTTTGATAGTACTCAGCTAAATACATACGGTGTATTTGGATGCACATTGTTGTATATTTGCTTATTTAAAAAAAAGGAGTTGCTCAAAAATATTTAGGGTAAAATCCTAGTTCCTTTGAAGTGGATAAAAGTCTGTTTGATTTCACTGGGGTGAAACTGTGTTCTCGTGGTTAGGATTGTTTCAAAGCCATGCTGCTGAATCTTTCTATATCATCTATTCTACTGAATATAATTATTTTTTATTAACATTTCCGATTTTAGTACTGTGCTGTTCTTTTAAGTTCTAGGAAGTTGCACACTGCATTGCAACAAATAACTTGAGTTACACAAAGTCTTTAGCTACTAATAGACAATTAATGCAATTAGCTGAAAACAAGATGCTTTCTCTTCTGAGCGAAAACTTCGCAAGAGTTTTGGGAGGCAAAAGCAGTGCTGGGGAGACTGTGGTTGTGATTTTTATTCTGTTCCCTGAGCAGAGTACGAGACTTTGTTGAAGCCCCTACAGTAGCGGCTGCTGCAGAAGTCTCTTTGTCGCTGCCCAGCTGGGACATGGACCTTCTCCCACCCATTGCAGGGCACTTTCCACGAGGCTTAGGCTCCAAGAATGTGGAGAACGCTTAGATCTTAGTGCTGCATGTAGCAATACGTGAAGTTTAACAACCTAGTCATTGGCTGCTATGAAAAAATTGCCCGGGTACCAGTGTGAGGTGGTCTCAAAGCCAGGGAAGCCGTCGAGATTGCTTGGAGGGCTTATGTAAGGGACTGCACCCAGCACAGCCAAGCTGCCTCCCGCTACGCTGTGCAAAGTGTGAGTGCTTTGACCTTAATACTAAGGCGAAGTGGTCGTGGCAAGCCTTTGTTTAAACAGTGCTAAAATGATCAAGGGAATGATGAAGAGCCTCAAAGAAGTATTGGCCCTTTCCCATAATTTATATTTTCAGATGCTAAAACTAGTTGTTGAGCAAATGTAAGGTATCTATTTTAAGGTACTGCATGTCAATATCTGACTACAGATGGCTTCATGAATCATACTTGGAAGAAGGAAAATGTTAGACACTAAGATATTGTTGCTAAGAGATTTTTGTACACAGTATGCTAACATGTGCTGGCAAATTTCGGAACAGTAGCAGCAGCATGCTCTTGGAGAAAAAAATTTCAGTGGTGAAGAAACTGTCTTCAAAGGACTATTTAAAGGATACTAACATTATTGTGCTTTGTTGTATCAAGAACTGATGAAGATGAAATTGTCTTTCAAGCAGATAAGGTACAGAAAACATCCAAAAGGTAAAGCTAATCCTGCTATCTGATGAAATAGAAAGTGGAGGCTAGAAAGTAAAAGAAAAGGAAATATACTTTGGGGGTTAAATTAAGCAAGTTTTGAGAAGATTAAAGGTGATGGTTGCTTATACTTTGCCATCTACTGGACATCAGACATATTAATATACAAAGTTAGTTCCTTTCAAAATGCAGAATATTAAGCTTGTATTACATTATATAATTAAAATTGTGAGGAGTTATTCTCTGTCCAGGAAAGGAGCATGTGTGAAAATGCTGAGTACGATTTTCTACTTGTATTCTTTCATAACATGACTATAGAGTACTTTAGGAAAATTGCCATCATTTTATTGTCCTGGTAGAGAATGTGGGTTATTTCTGCATGTAATATAAGTTCTTACTGACTTATTTAAAGAAAAAAAAAAGTTTTACTGCTTTTTTATGTGTATCTTATTCATCTTATTTCAGTGAGTTTTACTGAAACTTGAAAATGTTGCACATGAAATAAAGTTTCAAATTGTTAAAATCACTTGTATCAATTAATTTTCTTTTAACTACTAAAGCCTTTAATTTCTGATAGATTTTCAGCCAAAACTTTATCTTATTATGTGTACAAAATATTACACAACTAGAAACTTCTCAAAATACTAATTTGATTTTGACATATTTTTAATTAGATGTATTACATCTCAACTTCAAAACTGATTACTTTTTAATAAAGTTTTAGAGTATAAATGCAAATGTGTGTCTCCATAATGTAGACATATGTATCTTCTTGAGGTCATGTTTCATGTCATCCGTATTGTATGTATTGAGGAGCGCTGTTAGAAAAAGAGAGTTAGTGATATTAATAGTATATTAATCAAGCATTTGGTTTTATTTTATAATGAGGTGAATTAAGAAGCTTCCTCTGGTTTTATTTTACAATGTTGTAGGCTCAAAGTCAAAAATCAACTGTAATCAATACAACTATAAAATGTGGGCTGGTACTTTGCCCTTTGATTTTGGAAAGTAAAATACAGATTTCATGATGATTCAGCATTTCTAATTTAGATTATGTAGTTATTGTGCAGTATAGAAAAAACCCCTTTGGTTGTGTTTAATGAGTTCTCTAATGTCTTCTCTAATTGGAAAGACCTAAAGTCTGTGTTGTGATTTGAGCTCAGAATCATACTTGTCAAATTGTTTTGCTAAAGACTGAAAGACGTTTTGCTAACACAGAAGAATGTATTTCCAAAGGAAGTTGAGTTCTAGATATGTTCTTGTATTTATTGAATAAATAATCATACCTGCATGTACCAGCTCTCTGAAATTGTGTAAGAGACCGATAGTGTTTGATCAGTACATTTTTCTCCCCACACCTATGGAAATTTGGAGCNCAGATTGCTTCTTGCTTTTCCAAACCGAACTNCATCTGTACCACTGAACAGAGTTTTAAAATCTACATGCTGCTCATATATNAGAGCAATGAATGTATATCAATTTAAGATTTTTTTTTTTCTTTTTTTCTGGAGTCTGCAGAGAGTGCTGCATGATTTTGTGTCACTGTTTGTCAGGGATGGAACCTCATGGTGCTGTGTGCTACACGGGCATGCACAGGCATACAAGAGAGCAGGGTCTTTGCACTTAACAACCTAAATTCAACTTTCTGATGTCCTGGTAGATGACTGCTGCATACTTGATGGTACACAGTGACAAACTTCAAAGTGGCATTAGACTCCAAAAAGCCTTTACATCTTTGTTTTATTAGGGAGAGCTTTTCTTTCAAGAGGACACAATAGAAATAAGTTGAACTATGTTGCCTTTTCATTGCCCCACAGTAAGCACCATTAGATTTTCATATCAAGTTAAAAAAGTGTCTATGTACAAAGGTTGTGATTATAATGGAATGGTTTAGAGTTTGCTTTACTGTTGGGTTATCACCTTGTTCTTGGTATTGCAGCTAATGGGTGAATTGTTGATACGATTTTTGTCTGGAAACTTGTGCTTCTTAAGAATGATAACACTTATTTTTAATATTGAGAAAAGATGTCCTAATTATGGCACATTGAAGAGCTTTTCAAGTGGTCTTTTTGTTAAGGAAGTGATACCAACCATCCCTCCTGAAGGCACTTGTGTTGATTTCTCACGAGTCTCTCCTGAATGTGAATCCTATTGTGTAATGGCTGTGACTGCTTTAGTGGTGTTTCATTGCTTAAATAGTATAGTCCTTAGTGGCACAATAAATAATTTATCATTTTTTAAGTCTCTGATTTAAGTGGAAGGCAATTTCAGGAGAGTCTTATGGTTACAGTCCCATTGGCAGGGTTGCATCACCCCTTCCTTCCAGTTCCACCTGAAGGTGGGAGCACGTAGGGTAGATGTACCTCAGAGTATATCCTGTATGTCCGTCTGCGTTTCCGCTGCTGAGACTGAGCAAAGTCAAGACTGAAGTCATGTTTTGTCCTGGGATAGAGCTGTCGCCTTTAATGTATAGTGCCGTACCTGAACTCATTGCTCTCTCAAGCTTTCTTGAAAGACCATCATTTAGTGAGCACTACTGGGTAGCAGAGACAATGGAAGGGTGAAACATCAGCCCTGAAGGAAAGAATAACGAAAATGGACTTTCACCAGAAAAGTGAAATTGTCTGGAAGGGAAGAGAAGCGGAAGAAGAAGCATGTGGGGAGGGCGGACAGTTTTATCATGAACTGTTTGTTGCGAATTGCAGCCACAGCCAGGCAGCCAAACAGCCTCCTCCGCTCTCCACTTAGGCAGAGCGTTTTAAAGCCTTATGTCACTCCTGGTCTAAAATTTTAAGTGTGTGCAGAAGGAAGTGCAGCAGCCTTGATTTGGGAGTGAAACATAAATGAACTGAGAGATGCTCTCCTGTCTCTCATGCAGAAAGTTTGTCAGAGTTCATTGGGTGGATTTAAGAGGGGACAACTTCAATTTTTGTCTTTTTTGTATTGTTTCTTATTGTGTGGAGCAGTTTTTTCCAAAGAGCGATAATGTGCTATTAGTTTTGGTGCCTTTCAGCGAGTAACCTATAAAGCTTTAAAATTGTGTTTGCTACAGGCTACAAAGATCTTGCTCTAATTTAATGTAAACTCTACCAGCGGTACATTTCAAGAGCAGAAAAAATCAATTGTGAAAGGTTAGTGACAGGTAAAGTGTATACAGAATTTCCAATTTCCTGAAAGGAACGAAACACTGCATTAATCACAATCAAAAAGTCTGAATACTTGAATGTAACTAATGGATATATTGAGAACTGCATTTATGAGGCTGAAAAGATATGTTGGTGAGTCAGTGCTGCTACTTATATCTGCTCCGGAGTCTGAAAACATTATGAAACTCCGTCGCACTGAAACCTGTGACTGGACATCTGTCAGGCTTCACTGTTTACACAAAGTAGTAATGCTTTTTTTTTTGCAATTCTTATTTGCAATTGTTTAAACTCAGTTTCTTTGGGGAACAAGCTTGAAGAAAGCAGAACTAACCAGATATGTCAAATGTTTAATTTCTGAATTGACTTCTGAGAGCCAGCTAAAAAACGTCCTGTATCCAGAGGGAACATTTCTGACTGTAAATATCAGAAAACCAGAGGATGAGAATAATGCTGTGCAAGGAGAAAGAAATACCCTCCTAAAGATGACTCTCCAGTTAGTGTCTTTCGTTCCTCACCTAGTGCCCTGTGCTGGACCAGCAATCATGGGGTGCCCTCATCTCCTGCCTGCTCCCCACCATCTCTGCACTACAGCTACTTCATTCATTCAAGTTTGTACTTCACTGAGCTGTCACTTAGTTACCATCCATAGCAACTAGCCAAGTGTCAGTTAGGCTCCTTCCCTTCTTCGCTAAACTGGTGGCAGAGCATCTGGCGTTGCCTGGCATGACAAATAGCAAGGCGCTGTAACCAGTTGCATCATTTGGAAGAAACATCTGTCTGCCAGACAGTAAGTGAGACGGCGGGGTGACTGTGACAAGCTCTGCTGCCGCCGAGGCAGAGCAAACACCCGTCTAAACACATAGCTTCTGGTCACGCTCTGCATCGCGCGCCCTGACCGTGACAGCCAGCTCTCAGCTCCGCTCCGCTGCCTTGCCCAGTGAGTCGTTAACCCACGGCTTGGTGCTTCGCAGCCCTCTGAGTGTGGCTCGGCCGTGACCTGTTTCAGCGACTCCATTAACTTTTTGTTGCAATGACATTATGAAGACAGAGTGTTGTGGAAATAGGAGATGAGACCGCCAGTCTAGCTGCATGGGCTTACCCTTTCTTTTTATTTTGTACAAAATACCTCCTACTAAGATATGTCTCTTAGTAGGAGAATACCTCTCCTACTAAGATATGTCTTCCTGCTTAGCCTTACTTTCTGCTCACTTCCCTGTTGTAAGCGTATGTGCTTATTCTGGTCAGTCCTGTATGTTATCAAATGTCATTTGAAAATAATTAAATGCCTGTGTTAACGCCATTAATGGGATCAGTGAACCTTGGAGGGGAAGGAGCTGATAAATGATTCACTTTGGTTACTGTCATTCATATAAAATTGCCTCTAATTATGATTAAAAAACCCAAGGGAGTTTCCGTTCTCTGTATTGTACAGTAGAATAGATGGCAGAGATCCCAGCCACGTGTCAGGGGAGCAGATGAAGATCCTGGTCGGGGTCTGAAAGCACTGTGCTTGAACTACTTAGTCACGCTTTTCAGCTGGACTTGGATTGATACCGTGCTGTGACACCGCAGGTGCAGTCTTTCTGATTCTGGAGCTGATGCAAAGTAAACACACCCTTTAAAAATAGGGCAAAAAAAATGCATGTTTCAGTGGAAGTTGTAGATGAGCGTTTTGGTTTTTTTTAATTTTTTAGAAGATGCGTAAACAGGTTTTACTGGATTTACAGAATAACGTGACTAAGGACACACAGATTTTTGATGTAAGATAAATAATCTTCTGTGTGGCAAAAGGATGAAATGAAAGGGCATTTGCTGCAGGAATGAAAGAACCTGAATTGTGTAGTACGACTGCTGTATATGCTGTTTTTAAAAAGCTGCAGTTTTCGATGCTTCAGCAGAACAGAGCCTGTAGATAGCCTCTAGTTGTAAAGTGCTGCCTCCAGCCGTTCTCAGTAATATTTCATGTCTGTAAACATGCATGTGATGCATTTTGATGACTTGAATCCAGTTCGTACTGGAATTGGAAGAAACTTCCACTGTAGTTTTCCTGGCTGTGCCACTTTTTCACTGTCAAGAAGAGATGTCTCGTGATCCAAAAAAACCCCCAAAGAAAACCTGCTTTCCTGCCATAGCCTCTGGATAAGAAATCTAGCACTTCACTACAGAAAGTCCTGGAAAGCAAAATATGGCTATTTAAAACCATGTGAATTATGAAGCGTATTTTCTGCGAAGACACTGTCGGTATTTTTTTATTCTAAAACACGAAGAAATTTACTACAATTCTAGAGCTTCAGTAAGGTTCTGATTTAGTTTTCATCTTCATCAAGGGAAGACTTTACACCCCCTTAATTTGGTTCAAACCCTGCGTCTTGTGAAGACCGTTCACTTGCCCGAATGCAGTCACCCTTACAGTTTTATCTGAACACACGATAACTTTGGTTCAGGATACGTTTTGGTGGAAGAGAGGCTGTGGTTGGTGCTTTGTAGTTTGCAACTCTAAGAATTGAATGAGTATAACTTTGTGCCTTTCAGATTTTTCTCTGTCTTCGCTTTCTCCCACACTCTTCACCCATCGAATTCAAGTGAAGTACCTTGATGTTATGCCAAGAAATATTTATACCTTTTTACTTCTTCTTGCTTTCTTTAGATCTTCACATATTTTTCCTTCATTTTTGCTGTTAGAATTTTACATGCTCTTTTTAGTGAATTGAAGTAAATTAGATTGAGAGAAATGATACCTTGAGCTTGCTGAATCTAGCGCTAGAACAATTCTCTGTCAAGCTGTCTCTTAGCTATCTGGCAATATCTTTTTTCAAGTAATAAAATGTGTTTGTCACTTGAACAGCATGTTTATACTTGAGTTTTAAAATCTACTCTATATCAAAAATTCTTGCATTTGAGTAACGTGGCTGTTGTCTAGCAAGCTGCCCATCACTGGTGAATTCCCTGTTTGAATTTTACATGCTAATTAGGGGTAATGTTGGAGAGAGGTATTGTTGCTCGATCTACACACAAGTGTTGCCTTTATGAACCTGAACCAAGCCAGGCTGCAGAATGTGAAGTTAAAGAGACAGCATTTGTACAGCTCTGCTGTTACTTTCATAGTGCTGTTTGCCAGGGACAGTCAGGGGTTACACTTTAGAAGCCATACAGAGGAGGCTGGGGGCCAGGTTCTGATACGTTATCCATGCTGAGAAGCGTTTATTTCTAGGAATAGTTCCTGGAATAACGGTGGTCTTACCAATAGTTAAAATAGTAATATTCAGATGGATAATTGCCTTTGTTGGCGATGCAGTGGCAGTCCACCAGTCTACCTCTGTCTCTGACCTACCTGATCTTTGCAGATATTATGGCATGCAGAAGTCTTATGTCATAATCTGAGAAGACACATTCTTCATTTTTTCAAGTGCCGTTTAAAAGCAGAGGTGGGAATGAGTTGAAGCGTTATTGTTGATTCATAGTAATGCATTTTGCTCCCAAGAATCCGTCAGCGTTTGAGGTAACACAACTGAGAGGTGCCCAAAGCAAAGCATTTCCTTACGGTTAATATTATAAGGAGGAAATAATTACATGATTATCACTAGAAAGTATGGTGATGTTATAAGTGGGTTAATTATTTAAAGGACAAAAATGATCATACTGCAAATGCGATGCTTGTGGCTGCCTACAGAGGATTATTTTAAAGAGCAAATATACACATATTGAGTATAACTGCTAGGTGCTGTACAAACATGGAATAAGAGTTTCTGCTATGAAATACATACAGTAATTATGTTTTCTTTTCAAGTGTATTTAGCCTTTATGTTGGATAGAAATTTCTAATGAAACAAGAAACAATTTGTCAAGAATGAAAGATAGAACTTGAAAAGCATGGCAAAAAAAAGGGGGGGAGGAACCTGGATTCAGGGCATAAACAGAATAAATGGTATGTTCAGTTGTTTGTTTTTAACTTTACTTGGTAATCTAAAACAGTTATTCTGGTAGGGTATAATACTTAAAATGTAGTAATTTCTTTAAGGTCTTGCTTGTACTTTACTAGCCAGTAGACTTTACGGCCTAAACTAAATCAGTCTGTCTCGCTTTAGACCAACTTGCTTATGACCGAAAGATAAATCAGAGATTACTTCGCTGTGTTTGAAACCATTTGTTTAAATCTGGGTCCTTCTGCAAGGATTTCCGGGGCTTCATACAGAAAGGATCAATGCGTAATGGCTTGAAGCATTAAGGACTAATACAATGGGAGTCTCAGGTCTAAAGAAAGACCTTAAAATGAAGTCACCAGGAGGGCTGTAGAGGGGAGAAAAGAGTGTGATAATCTGACTTTCAACAATCCCATCTAGTTTTATTTAGGAGTGTTGCCGTGAGTTCTTTTTTCTGAAGCAGTGCACCCATGCCTGTAGCAAAGTGTCTTCCGAGTACTGCATTTCAGTGGGACTTCTTGCAGTGTTGGGTAGGATATATGGGGAGCCCACTCCCAGCCCTACGTGGAATGCGCTAATGTCAGTAGGAGGCATTGTGTAAATAATCGACGCTGAATGAAAAGTGCAGAAAATATATGTAATTATTGTAATTTTAGGTGAAATGGATGTAATGATCATGACTCATGATTTAAGCCTGCTCCGAGTCTCCCATTTAAAGCAGATTTGGAAACTCTTAAATACATAATAGTCAAGATTTTCTGTCTCTAGTTTGTTGCTTGTGTGTAAAGTCTTCGCTTTTGAGGATTTCCATATTAGTGTGTTTTGGTTGCTGGTAAATATTAATGTCCATTCAGTTTCCTGTGGCGAGTGCAGAAATAGGGTCTTATGCTTGTGATGAGATACCACTCACAGTAACTGTGCATCATACACCTCCCTAAGAGCATTGCAGCACTTTAGTCTTCCTTTGTGTTATTCTTCATCCCTGAGGTTTGTGGAGTGGTACAAACCAGCAGGTAATCTTTCTTGGTCATCAGCTCAGATATTTCCTGGAGTTTTCAATCGTTTCTCGTGATGGACAGTAGCCCTACATCCAGGGGAATCCTTAAATAAGATTAAAAAAAATTTTTTTTTTTTTGGCTGGCTCCCTGTATATGCTGAAGCTTCAGTGAGAAAGGTGAGCCCAGCTTATTCCTTTTACCTACACCAGGAAAGCCACAGTGCCATTAGGGAACAGTACCTGTCATAATATAAAGCTGCAAAATAGAGCCAGAAAAGGCAATTGATGAATATTCAGGGCAAAAGTAGGAGAAGAAGGAAAAGGGAGGAGACAACAATGGCATAACTAAATCACTTTCCTCATATCCAGTGGATACGCGTCTCTTTTTAAGTGCATTTGGATGAGAATTGGGAATAGATCGTTACACATCTGTGTTTGACAACCAGGAAATAAATGAGAAAGAAAATTATTATATTAGAGCTGTATTTCTTAAAAAACTTTAAATTCTATGCATATGCGTAAGCTTTTCCAGTTCCTCTTTTTTTAGTCTTTTTTGGTGTCTTAGTGGTACCTTAATACCTGTAGTTCTTGGTGGTATTTCTCTGGTCATCCCACATACATTGCATTGTAGCCCCTGTTCTCATTGTTCAGGTAAGTATCGAGGCAGGAGCAATGAAAGGGGGAGAATATCTTCAATGTGTCTCTCCGAGCCTGCTCCTGTAGCATTCTCCACACATCCATATAGCTCCCAGAGCTTTGGGGACGGTGGTTTTAGTGGTCACTGCTGGTTTTGACTGCCACAGCGTGAAAAGCCCCTGTCATGGCGTTCTTAGCAAATGGGGAACTGGGGGACTGGCAGCGCTGCTGTCAAAGACATGGAGATATAATTTCTCAACATTATTTCAGAAATTTATTGCATGTAGTAGTTGCAGAATAGAAGTAATAAACAGTTATTCCGCTTTGTGAAATGAAAATAATATTTGTGTGATGTTTGTCAGTAATGTAACAGACATTTTCCTACTTAAGTGATGGCAATATATTAATTGTAACTATTTTACAATCCTTTAGGTGGCTATAATAGCGGGAAACTTTGAGCTTGCAGAGTATATCAAGAATCACAGGGAAGCTGATATTGGTAAGCAAAATATTTACAGACACTGAAAAGAAGTCATATGTGTTTTAAGATGTTGCAAAGATGTTAAATGTGATTCTATGTGAGATGTGACTACAGGGCTGATGACAGTATTTCAGGGATATTTAAAAAATAACTTTTCTTTAAAAAATGAAGGTGGGGAAAAAGCTGAAATGTTTTCAAAATATGTTCTGCAAATGTAAATTTGATAAGCAATGCAGGAGAGCGGTAGATACTTTACAAGTGTAAATTAGACAGTTTGTAACAGATTAAATACACTTCCACTTACCTGGAAGAGCTAAATTGGCTCTTTCAGGCTGTTTTGGCATCAGCCTAAAGCAGTTCTGAAGTAGGAATAATTGGTGAGAAGAAGATGATAAAGATGCTTCTCTGCAATTAAAAGAGTAAATGACTGAAGCTGTCTATCCATATCCATAGAACCCTCTCCTCTCACTGAGTTTGGGGTGTGGCACTGGATGAAGGCTAGTGACAGGCGTTAAGGGCCCGTGACAAAACACCTTAAGGCTTTTAAAAGATCTTTTTATATAGTGAGTTTTGGCATTAAAATAAAAACCAGTTTGATAAAAGTGATTTCTAACACAGTTTAATTAAAATGTATTAAAATGCTTTAGTTCAAGTTAATTAAAGTTCCCCAGGAACATTCTGAAATAGAAAGAAAAAAGGCATTCCTTTTGAAGTAGGAGGGTCTGTGGAGTCGTCTGCACTGATTTAATGTAATGTAAATCTGTGACTTGATAGTATTTAATTCACATGGAAAACTAGGCCAGCTCACATGAAATTAAGGACTGTGAAGGAATTGCTCTGGATTAAGGCCTCCTTGCCATTGCTCTTCCTGCTTGCGTATGATCTGCAGGGACATAGTTAAAAACTCTGCGCAGTAATGTGACTTCTGGTAGCACTGCGAGGCTTTCAACTCTGAGTAGTGTTCATTGAGAAAAGCAAGGACTCGTTGTGTAGAAGTTTTGCACAAAAGTCGTAAATTCTGCATAAAAGTTCGCAGTGAGTTTGGAAGGTTTTTACCTGAGATGGTGGGATAGTTCATTTCTATGTAAGAAGTCTTCATCCTTTCTGTATTTATAAACAATCTGATGTAAAAAAATTAACTAAAAATGAAGCAGTTATTCCTAATAGAGTGAGCATCGTCTTGTTGTTCATATTTACTTGTGGCTAATGGTTTTATAACTCTGTGAAGACGTTGAAATGAAAGGAAAAGGTTGTTTAGACTCAAACGCTCCCTTTATTTCTGTCACATTAGTTGTTGAAATTTTGGCTTCCTTGTAGAGTCAGAGCAGAACAAGTACTGCACATAGACAGTACACAGCATTATGTTTTGTGCTTCTCTAAATGGATTTTGTTCTCTTAAAAATAGTTGTATACAAGAAAAGAAAAAGAATGATAAAGGAGTGATTTGCCAGTATTAGTTATGCATACACGTGCAGTATGAGTAACTGTAAAGTAAAAGTAACACAGTACACTTACAAACAGCAGGCTCTAAACCGATTTGCATGAAACCACATTAATGTTAATGCCATCGTTGTTTGGACTGAGCAGTTCTGCACTACTTTTCTTTTCCCCTGACCAGTGCAGGTTCCAAGTTAGGTCAGTGTGTGGAAGAAACGGGAATGTAGTTATGAGGTAGACAGATGAGACTCAGTTCAGGCAACAAGAGACAGCCATGTGGCTGAGGCTTTAGGCAGAAAAGTTGTTGCTGACTGTAAAAACTTTCTGTGGGGTTTGGTGATTTCTAGAAAAATTCTTAGAAAATGTCTTCTGTGGGAAGATTCTCCAAATTTTCCTGATGCCTTCATTTTTCTGCTGAAAATCAGAAATACTGGTGCTTCCGTGATTCACTTGCATTTTTTTGTAAGGTGGTGGTGGATTGTACGTAACCATTTTAATTAGTACATTTGTCTTAAAGCGTAAGCGTTACATGATGTTGTTTCCTCCCAGCTAATTTAATTTAGCCAGACATTTATTTGTCCCTTAAGATTTATCACTTAAAAAAGTGAAGTTGTCAAAATGTCTGTTTCTGGAATGTCTCCCAGTTAAAAAAAAACAAACAAACAACAAAAAAACGAAAAACTCAAAGAACAATACCCTGAACAGAAAACCTAAGAGCTAGTATGATGGTGAATGTGCAGAATAATATCAGCATTTAAACTCCAGCAAGTTGGCCTTTGTTTATCTCACTTGTCTGGTTATCTGCTATGTTCGTGTAGTTTGGGATGTATTCCAACATACGTCATTTGAGTAATGCACCTGCATAGAGCCCAGGGGCAACAGAGTGGGAAGGAATAGCAAAGAGCTTGAGAAGTATCCTCATGAAGACGAGACGGACAGATGATGCTAGGAAGTCTCGAGGAACGTTTTATCTTTCGTCTCTCAGAAAGTGTATTTTTGGTTAGATACTGAACCAGTTCATTAAAGCTTGTTGTTATTATTTTAGACTCATTTAATAATTAATAAGTTACAATTGTGGGAAATTCTTTGGAATATGTGCAGCTTCAGGTGGGTCTCTTTTCTGTGGAGGTTTAAGCTGGGAGATGATGACCTGTTTAGTCATTTATTAGTAAGTTTGTTGATGATCTTCACAATTATTCACAATAGCATTCATTGGAGGGAGCGGTTGGTGATGCATTGGGAAGAAATCCACATTGCTCTTGATTCATTGGAAAAAAATTCCACATCGCTCTTGGAAGATTTCTGACCTAATCTTTTAAATTTCAGTGATCATCATACACAGTATCTTTAGCTATAGATACTTTTTAAAGGCAAGCCTAATTAATATAGAGCTAAGTAATGTACATGGCAATAACACTTCTTTTAAAAAGAATCTACCTACTTTCCTGGGTACGTCATATTAAGGATGGGAAAATTTTAATTGGTGGTAGTGATTGGAGGCTGGACCTAACTTAGTAGTTTCAAGAACAGGTTTTATCTGGTGACAGAAACAAGTTTTTACATTTCTCAAAGTGAAGTATCTGAAATATGAAAAATAATATTTGCTTGAAATCTCTAATCTTTCTTGGTGAGGAACTACACTGTCCATGTCCATCTGTTTTGGCATGTGCTAATTAACATTATTCTTAAATAATTCTGTTGCCCCAAACTATTGCAGTAGGAAGTCACTTGTACTTTCAATGCAGAAGGTATTATGTGGGTGTCTTCCAGTTTGTCAGTAGTCACAAAGCTGTTTCAAGCAACGTTGCCAAAACTGCTGTAACAGCAGTAATGTGATGCTGGTGATTCATGCTCCTGTGCCATGCGTTGCGGTGAATGAGCTGCCTTGCTCAGTGGCAGAGCTCAGAGCTCAACCTTTCCGCAGGAGGAGGGAATCGCTGCCTGTGGAGTAAAGGGATGAGTCTGCAGCGAGTCGACAGCAGGAGCACTACATCTCGGTGCACTGGTCCACCAGAGCTCTGCATAAATACATACCTATGCTGAAGTGCTGGGTATATCGCTTAGTATCTATTCCACCTTTGCCTGCCAATTGTATTTCATCGGCATTTAGAGTAGAATACCGTTTTAAGCTGTATGCGAAGTCTGGGATTGTTCAGTTAAGCAGAGGCTGAATTGCATGTCTGAAAGGGAGTCTTTCTTTTCTTCCTGCCTGCCCCCCCTTGGCCTGAATCTGTGCCAGATGGTAGGGCTGAGACTATTGCTGCCATTGAGGGTGATGGAGAAGCAGCTCAGTTAGAGAATGACCAGGGTATCCTCTAGCAGTAGAAAATTCTAATTTACAGCAGAACTACTAAATCTTCGTTCTACAGATCAGATCCCACAGAGATTGTTCTTCCTTTTTCTTTTTATTTAATTATAAAGCACTTATATTAGACAAATGTGTTGAAATGCTGAAAAGCTAGACAAGTAGAAAATAAGCTTCTTTGCAATAATCATAAGACTTCACACTGTTCTGAAGAAGAAAATGTAAAAATATCTGTTTTAGAGCCAAAAAAGGCAAAAATAATCACCCGTGTTACTGGAGTAATGTGGCATCTGACTGTAAGAGAGGGATGTTTGTTTAAGGTGTGTAGTGTCTGGGTATCTCACTCAGATCTTGCCAGATAAAAACAGCTGCTTAGCGCCAACGTGAGCATACTACTTAGTCAGAGAGATGAAGTCTGTCTGCTTCCCTTTTACAGAAGCAAGATGGACTAAAGTTTGTATCCAGAACAGAAGATGTAGATGCAGTTGGCAACCTGATTAATCGAAGGAGTCCCTACCTAGTCACCTGAATACAAGGAAGAGGAGATTTTGCCAGTAGGGTTTCTCAGCTACGTAAAATGGTGCTGTGGAGGCCATTCAGTTGGCCACGCTGAGTGTGTTTCTAGTAGATAAGGTCTTTTAAGGTTTCAAAACCATCAGGAGAAGTCAGAGCTGGTAGATGTAATGTGAGACAGCTCTGAACAGCAGCACTTTAGTTGAAGAGCATGCATCACGTCGGTCCTACCTGCCTCCCTCCCTCCGTCCGTGTTGTTTCTTCCGTCTGGAGAAAGCCTCATTTCTCTCCCATCATCATTCTGGATGGGTGCAGCTCTCTGTCTCTTGGATAACTTCACAGAGGAAGGTCATGATTGAAATGAGGGGCGATCCGTGGAAGGAGGAGACCTGGAATCCAAACCTGCTGACTCTTCTCATGACTCTGATCTGTGGTGCGTAAACGTTCAGGCAAGGCTGCACGTGAAGCAGTTACATTCCTTTTTGGCTGTAAGCCCTTTTGTCTCCCAGCAAAGTGGAGTGTTGTAGAATCTCTTCCGCTTGGCCGTGATACCAGCAGAAAAATCTGTTAGTTATTCTGTCCTATTAAAAAAATTGACCTTTTCCTCTGAAAGTACCACACTGTGTGGGTTCTCTCACACATGCTCCTCCTTCTTCTATCAGCAAGGTGCTTCTTCCTTACCTTGCTCCTTTTCTCACCATCAGTTTCCAGTTAGTCTTTCCATCTCAGGTAGCTCATTAGCTGTCTGGGTGACCAGTTTGTCGAAACCGTGGCATGAAAAGCATTTAGCCCAGAGAACTATTTATTTGACTTGGTGCTGCCATTTTCAGAAACAAACTGAGGGGAAAAAAAAAAGGCTTTGCAAGTGATTCCTGTGGCTTAGTACAACAAAAGGCACCTTGCTGTCACTAACAGAGAAAGTTCACATTAGTCTGATTTCAGACAAGGATGCTGCAGTTTTGCAAGGATAAATCATACATAAAAGATAGAGGATTCAGAGGTGAGGACAAAAGGGTATCAGTATAGGATTAAAAACAAGATCCAGATTTCACTGTATTTATTTCTTTCATGAGGTTCTAAACATCAGGGAATCCCTTTTGTTTTCTTGACAGATGTTTGAAAGGTGAATGAAAATTGCTGTATCATTTAAAAAGTAATCCTATTTGAAAAAAATTAAAATAATATTTTTCATAAAGCAAGAAAACCCATTACCATAAGGTACTTAGAAACTTGTTTTACAAGCAGTATGAAATACTTGGTATAGCTTCCCAGATTATTTCAGTTCATCATGCCCCCAAATGAGTTTTTGAGGAATAACAACAACATTAAAGCAGCTTATTTTAATTATCACTTATCTTGAAGGTCTTTGGAACACAGAAGTATCTTGCAGCTCAGTGATTATTGTTCCATCTTCTTTTCTGCTTTGAGGAAGGCATGACATATACTCCTGATGTACAGCACAGCAGTTACGCATCATTAAAAAAAAATAGTAATGTCCCACCTTAAACATCTTTTTTTTTTAACTAGCTGTAGCACATTTATAATTTATTTTACTTTATGCATGTATTTATTGCAAACTAAGAGAAAGTAATGGATTAAAAGATGTGATGAATAGAAAAGTTAATCCCTGATTGTTTTCATCCAGTCTGCAGCTGTCTGTGAGTAAATGAGCACAGCAGATTTAGGAAGCATTTGCTTTACAGAATTTACTATGGCTTCTATAGGATGGAGGTACAAAACGCAATCATATATGTAAGAATATTGAAGCTTCCATTAGATACAGATATGCAGATATTAAGTATGTTGCAAGCTGATAATCCTTTGACTTGGATAACCTATTTTTAAATCTCTCTTTTGCCTTGGTTCTTTGAGATGAGATGAATTTTCAGATGGATTAAATGACATGGGTTGTTCTTCTTCAAGTGAACAAGGTTTGTTTTATACTGTACATCTTGTCCTTCAGCAGCTCTGAAACTAGAAGCAATAGGATTCTTTTGTTTTATTTTTGTTTGCTTTTTCCTTTAGAAAAATGAAACACATTGAGCTGGTGTGCGAGTTTTTGGTAGTTGATTAGCAGACTAACTAATACTTGGATACTGTTGCTAGGCTTCAAGTCAGAGTTCCTGTATTCCTCTATAATTATACAGAGATATGTGTATCTGATGGTTTGTCTGTGCTTTCACATGGCTTTTTTTTTTTTTTTTTGAATATTGCAAATCTGCTAATATGGTAGGCTTATCCTTTAAAATATACGTATTCCACGTTGGGCAATTGCTTTTAAATAAAATATTTTTCCAGTAGAAGTATTTATTTTTATTGCAGTAGTGACTGTAAACATCTTAAGAAACATGCATTTTATTGTAGAATAGACAGAACAGGTCTTTCAAAACACAAGGATATTAGTTGGTTTGTAGTAAAATTGCTTTTCTAACCCATTTTGTTTAATTAGATCAGAGTGATTGAGGTCAGCAATCTTGGTTTTTCAGCTGCAAGTGTTTCTATTAAGTGCTCGCCAGACCAATGAATATTCTGTTTGTTTACTTATTTATTTTGGTTTGGGAAATCATTTAGTAATTTTTATTTTCATAAATAAAATGCCTGCAGAATACTTCTCAAGTTAGGGGAAACCATATTTAGAAAGATAAAAGCAGAAACAAGAAAAGGCAGTAAATCAAGAGACTTAAAAATCTGCAAAACTGTCAGCAGCATGCAAAGACTTGTTCTATTTTTATCGCATGTTACTTAATAGAAGCAAAAGGGACACAAGCACATATTACAATCTGCGTATTTCTTATTTGAATGTAAATAACACTAACCTGTTTCATATGCTAGCGGGCATTTTGACGTGGAAAAAGGATGATATTAGTGTAATCAGGATGGCAAAGACACAGAGATCTTCACTGCCCACATTTTAAATGCATATTGTTTGATAGATTGTCATAATCCTATGTTTGCTTTTGTGGTTTCTTTCAAATAACTCTGCTAAATTAATAATTATTTCTCATAGAAGAAAAAAAACACCTTTACATCAATGACTTTTAAACTGGGCTACAACCAAATGAATATTGATAGGTATGAAATAAATTTGTTGCTGTTATCTGTTTTTTTCTGAAGGGTTGCAAAGAGTAGAAGGTCACATGCTCAGTCTTGAGCAAACAAATTGGAAAACTGGCAATTGTGATCTATTAATGTAATTACATTCCAAAAAGTAGGACAGAGCTTGAAAATCTTACAGTAGTTTTCTTTTTCCCTTTGATCCCAAGTAATTTTTTTCTGTGTGTGTATTGGTACAAAATTGTGCCGTAACTAGTTTTATTTTAAAGTTTAAACTTTATTTTTGGAAGTTGATTATTCTCGTTGGCCTTTGAAGTTTGGTGTATTCTGTGCATATAACGTGTAACTGCTTGCAGAGAAATGCACATTATGTAGTGCCATGGTCATTGCCTGTGATTCCTTAGGCTTGCTCTAAATTTTGAGCAGGAAAGTAAGGAGAGAACTGTTACAGTGACATATGTAACTGCTGATAGAAGTACAGTAGATTTTGGAATGATTTGGCCTAGTTTTGTAATCCAGTCAGTAGTGTGTCCTTGGCACCTACCAAGTGGGCAATGATTGCCACAGCTACTTTTCTTAGAGTTTATTGTACAGACTGAACAAGAAACACCTTGAAACTGAGCTGAAAATAAACTACCGGAGGAACCTCAGGCCATCTTCAGTGCCCTTGAGCTAGTTTTGGTCTTGGGCAAGAACTGGGTGGTCTGAGCCATGGGTGCAGGTCACACAGGGCTCTTGCTGGCTTATCCACGTCTTCTTCCTAGAGATGTTTGAGATATTCGGGAAGGTGGCAGAGGAAGGCGGGGGGAAGGAAGGAGGAGAACTGGTAGGTGTTTGGGTCTCGCCCCAATCTTCATACTCAGACCCAAATGGTCTGTCTCATGGAACTGTCTCCAGGATCTCCAGCTCCCGCTTCCCCCAAATCTGGCTTCTCGCTAGCTCCTCATCAGGAGGAAAGCTTCTCACCTTCTCTGCTCCTTCTAGGCTAGGACCATTATATCCAGTGATTGGGAGCTGTGGTTGTTTTGGTAATGTTTGTATCATCAGTGTGCAGTTTCATCAAGGGGTAGGGTGAAGTTACCTTTCCCAAGTCCTTGGAGGATACGCATGCCATAAGGCATGGCCCTTTCACTGATACTGGCTTTTCTGGCTTTTGTTTTCTTTGATAGCTTTCACTGACTTGACACCACTGAGGTAGCATGCAGGGGAGTAAAATCAGAGGCCGTGCACAGAACTAGTGCAGGTCGCTGAATTAAAAAAATGAAGCTGTATAGCATAATCGGTGGGAAAAATGAGTATATCAGGGATAGTTGCTCTGACTAGGAACAAAAATAGTATGAATTTTCGTGTATTGAACAGGTTATCAAATGTATAAGATTATTTTCTTGCTTTAGAAAAAACCAAAGTAATTGAGTGGATTGTACTATCCTCAAAAATTCTGGTGAAATACATGAAAGAATAATGCCATTGCACTAAACAGGCAGATCAAGGGTCATGTTATGAGCAGACAGCAATGCAGGTACCCCAGAACTCTCCAATGCTGAAATTTCGAACTAATATTTCAGCCACACTGGAGCTTAGGAAAATGATTTTCGGGTACTCCAAAACTGTGACATTCACAGTTTTGTTCAGCTTGGTGGCTGGATCATTCTAACCCCTGTAGCTCCCCTTGCAGTCACTGGAAGTGGTCAGCGGATGACCTGTCCCTCAGGAGCTTGCTTTCCAATTCAGTCTTCTGGACAAGGTGCCTGATCCTGCACCAGGGTCTCTTCGGGGAACCAGGGCAGGTGCTGGAATAATTTAAGGAGCTGAATTAAGCTGAGGGCATGTAAAAAGCAAGTAGTACTTTTGAGTTTATATGAGATCTGAAATTAGGTCTGCAATCTCTGATTCATTTTTATAGGTCATAGATCATAAAATTGGGAGAGATTTATGTGATCATGTTGTCTGACCTTCTCCATAGGGCAGATTTCAGAATTTATATTAACTGATTCCTGCTTGAACTGGATTATAACTAGAAAAAACATATTGTTGTGTTAAAGACCTGCAATAATCTAAGCGGGATTTGGAACATTGTATCCTAAACTTGCGATCTGATGGTTTTGGATCCATTTGATAATTGTTGTAGAGTTGATTACCCCTTCATTAGACAGATATATCTTGTTTCTAGGATCAGCTTGTCTGGCTGTAGCAACTGGAGCCTGAGTATAGCTCAGTCTTCTCGCCTCTGCTGCGTCTGTGCTCACATTCCTCCTCTAAAGCCACTCAGCGACAAGGAGCTGATCTCAACTCTTAGAGAGGAAGAACTCTGAGGAGGAGATGTAAAACTTGAATGGAGGTGTAAATTGAACATGAGAAGCTGCCATGGCCTTTGTGGTTTTTGTTTCTATTGCCGTTTCAGTATTACCTGAAGCGCCTTTCTGCTATCTTTTCTCAGGGTCCGCTAAAATCTGTATCCTTAAGGTTTCTAGAATTGTGCTTTATTTTAAGAGTTATACCCTTTGGAAGTGTGTGATCAGTGCATTTCAATCGTGATATATACAGGTCTCTGTAAAAGAACAGGAGGGTTTGGGTGGCAATACTGATATTAGAGTGAGATGAGGCAGGGAGCCTTCAGTGCAGCTGTAAGATGTGAGGCAGCCCAACAAGGGATAGCACAGAACAGAAATTGTTTGAAGTGTGTCACAGAGAATTCTAGTACTCCTGAAAAGTTAATGTATTTCCTTTAAATCGTTTTTCAACATGAGCCTCAAGAGCTCTCTAAGATTGTGTCAAATGCTATGCGGGATTTCGAACAGTGAAACAGCGAAGCCAGGTCAAAAATAGACAAAGGACAAATGGAGAAACAGATGTGTGCAGAATCCCATGGCTTTCTATTTCTCCTGTATACAATGGTGAGAATACAGGCAAAAGAGATGAAAGAACATCAAATAAATACTAGCGTTTAAAAAAAAAAAAAGAAAAGGAAAAATAGAAATTGATCAAAATAGCCATGAATGCTTCCTGAAGAAAATTCCTCTGTTTTCCAAAGTAAATACAGAGGTGGATTGAAGAAAAAAACAAAAGGGAGTGGAAGGAAAAAAAAAAAGAAACTCTCAATATAATATAGGTGCTTATGCTGAGCACTTCATCACACGTCTTTTTATGCACTCAGTAATTTCCTTTATGTAATTAGGCTACCAGTAGGCTACAAAGTTAAGACTAATGGCACAAAGGTGGATTTGTAACTTCTGAATAGGTGGATTTTTATGTGCCAATGTGTATCTTAATCGTTGCATTATTGAAAATAATTAGGTTCAATATAACTCCCATTTGGGGGAAGGAGCATCTTCCATGGACTAATTGAATCCGGGTGAGGATAGCCTTCCAAGTACAGAAGCAACTTGGTTACACTGGCAATCATATAAAAGAAGTATTTGTATGAATAAAAAAATTTGTATAAATATAAAACTAAGTATTTGTGTGAGCTTAGTGATTGCAAGGATAATATTTTTCTTTTAGATGGGTTCAAATAACTGTTTAAAGGTGTGCTTTTCCCATACTAGCTGATTTTCTCCATTGTGAACAGATTTATTTCAGTGACTCCCTTACTTGGAACTCCTCTTTCTCTTATGCTGAATTTATATTTATATCATTTTTAACAGCTAAACATACTTGTTTTCTTCCAGACTAGATTACTTATCAAAATGAAGTTGATGTTACATTTTCCATTCAATATACAATGGTTTGGCAGTTTACCTTGAGAACGGAGGCTTCATTGAAAAAAATTGTTTTAATATCTTATGAATAATCTCATCTTCACAACAAGGTATTAATTTCAGAATTTTCGTGAAAATTGATCTGGTAACATGGAAAGGAAAACAGCATCCTCGTAGAAGACCGTTTGTTGTAAAATTATAGATGAGGCTTGATAAAGGCAGAGGCTCTGAAGCATACTGCTTTGTAATGAGTGTAATATTTCACACCGTATTTCACACTGTTCACAATATTTCACACGGTTGCTGTTACTCCATTTATATCTCCATCTCCTGGGCTGTGTCTGAGTTGACAGTCTTTCCCTCAGAGTTCAGGATAAGCTGTATCTTTTTGCAGTTGAGGTTTTGTCACACCGTGGAAAATATCTTCAGAGTAAACACGTTCGGAGTATTTGGATCATATCTGCTGAGGATCTTGGACAGAGAAGTCCAAGGCCACTGAAACTACTTGAACCTTTTCTGTCATTCCCTCTCTATTTTAATGAGCTCCTGTTTGGAGGTTTTTTTTTTTTCTTTTTTTGTCTCTTTTGTTTCATTGCCAGATGTCCACTTTATTGACAAAGAGATGTTTTAGATGATTTTCCTGTACTTTGCAGTTCTAAGGGCAGCTGAATCGAAAGGATCTCTTGTTTACTGGTTTCTATGGTTCTCTCCAGTCACAAGTGGCAGTCCTAAAGGACGTGTATGTTGTTTGTTACAGTAACAGTTTTTTAAGGATATCAGAGAAATAATTACTTTGGACTTATCTGGCTTGGTGTATTTTATTTCTAAACATAGAAATGTAAGACAGAATGTATGGGTGGCACATGTTGTTAACGGATGACAATTTTAATCTCTTCAATTTCCAAGTTAACTGGTTAGACAAAGTTTTATTTACTAGCCTGTCCAAACCTATTTTTGTATTTGGATGTAACTATAAATACTAATAAATGAACAGGTTATGGAGTGAGCTTGTTGTTTTAGACCTCTTTCTCTGGAGCATGTCTCTCTGCTCACTCCCTGATACGTGGGTGGACATCTTCCATTGGAGCAGTTGCTCGTACCGGACGGGGCCGTGCACTCCAGTCGCCTGCCGCCTGCTCAGGGCAGTGTGCTGGACGTGTCCTGCACAGCCTGGGAATCCTACGTGTGTGCAACAAGATTGTTTTCTCAGTGAATCTCTATTCAGTTTTGATTATCTTTTTTTTTTTCCTTATCCTTTCTCTGTGTATCTTGATAATTTCATATGCAGGTTTTGAAGTCAGAAGACTATTTTCTGCTCCATTTTCTATGTAATGTTGCTGAAATAATTGTTCAGAATTTTTCATAGAAGACAGAGTTATGATACCAGCTTGATTCAGAAGAGGTTGCAGAGCAAATATTATCCAGCAGAGTGGCTGTAATTGGGTGATATTCGTGCTGAGTGAAAACAACATAAGATTTATTGAATTAAAGAGGCAGAAAGATTTACAGCATTAAGATTATATTATTTGTATGTGTGTAGGAGTATCTCTAGTTTTCTGCTAATTATATTTTTCTACTAACTCCGGTAGACTAGAACTTCTGTACCCTAGTAAAGTTACCATCTTCAAACTATCATCCTAGCTGTTTGGCTTTCAGAAATATGGAAACTATGAAAATAAAATGCCCAAATTTTCTTCCTCCTCCTAAAGTATTCTCTTGTGCAAAAACACATTACTGGATAAATTTCCATTCTGTATATATAATCTTTTGTATTATAGCATTTCCTACTTGGCAAACTGCGTCTTAATTCTCTTTGGAACGTCTGAGATAGCAAGATTTAACATAAATTCTGTGATGCGTTTTCAGTTTTAAATATGCCTTATCAAATCCATAATTTAACACAAATTATTTATTTATCCTGAAGAAATTATTTGTTGCTCCTGAAAAAAGCCTGCCAAGTGCACGCTCAGCTTGCTTGTTTGTCCTTTGAGTCTCTCTTTCCCTTTTTTTTTTTTTTATTTGAACTAATACCCAGTCACTAGCACTTCTGGGATTGCAGGCACCAAGGTACATGTGTATCTGGACCTCAGGAATTTTAGCAGAATAAAATTAATGTTTTTGCATGTGTTACTTGTCCTTTTCCTGCATGTCCCGCTGATGTGAGTGGTCCTGCAGAGATGAGAGTCCCCGTAGCCCCCATCCCACAGAGACGTGCTGTATCTTGTGCTCTGCAGCCTGATCCTGGCTCTCGGTCTCTGCCTTCAAAAGCAAACCCAGTCCGTCCTGCTTGTCCATGCAGCACTTGTCCAGATGTCTGGGGTCGCACCTGGCAAGAAATCAAAAGAGGCTGTGAGTCCTCGGAAATTTCTGTGTTAGTTCAAATTTATCCTTACCCTTCTTCTGAGGGCTAAGCTTTTTATTTTGGGTCAAAGCATGGCTTATGTTGCCGGCTTCATTAACACTCTTGAGAATGCCAGGTGCTAAAGAGCTCTATTTTTGCTGTGCAGATCAAGTGTGTCTTGTTTCCTGTGGCCTATTTTTACATATTTCTTCATTCTATGACTCGGAAAAGCGGCAGAGGGAACAAAGAGATTGTGAATAGCCAGAGAAAACTGCTATGATATTATTACAGGAAAACAAAGGGGAGGGTATATCTGTGAGATTCCATTTCTGAGAGGGTGTGAAGTTAAAATTAAAGGCAGGAAATGATGCATATAAATATAAAGACAAATAAACGGAATAGTACATTTTGTTAGCTATATTTCATCCGTCAATTGACTGTTTCCAGATAATTCTATGAAAAATGCTTTTAGGTTTTTGAATAAAGGGTTCTCAAGTACCAGCGGCTCAGAAATTTTCTCGCTTACCACAGGTATTCCAGGGCATTGTTACTTCTCATTGGGTAATTATCGGTTATCTGCAGAAAGCGAGGAGCTGCGGAGGAACCTGCTGGCTCTTCCTCCCCAGAGCAGAAGGCGTGTGATCTACTGGGAGTGGGTGCTTGAACCCAGTGGTCCCCTGTCTTAAAAGTGGACAACTGGCTGGGCTGTAAGGAGCTTGGAGGGAGGAAAGGAGATGCTCCGTTCCTTTGTGCAGAAGCCATCAGGCAAAACAGGGACTCTGACACTGACCTGGCCGCGGAGGGCAAGGACTGGCATCTTGCTCTGCGATGGTTGATGTACAGTTGATATTCATGGGTGAAACCTGGAAAAATAGCAGAGAATCACTTATGATGACTTGCAGTGTAGCAGGAAGGCAAGAAAAAGTTCTTGAGACTAAGCTGACAGAATCATTTCAGTCCTCCCCATAGAGCCTTTCGACTTCTGGACACTCTTCTTGTCCCTCTCTGGTTGATCCGTGTGCAATGCGGTGGTCGAGTACCGGGAGCTGAATGCCTAAGACAGCGCTCTCTGCACATCCGAGTGTTCTGTTTGCTTTTTTCTGCAGCGCTGTGACTCCAGGTAGATCTGTGTCTTTTGAAGGCAATCCCAGAAGTTCTCTGCAAGTGCTCAGAGGCAGCAACTGGGAAACCACTTAAACTCAAAGGCGCAGAGCTGAGCTTTCTGTTGAACCGTGTTTGACATCAGGAAGCCTCCAAGCACGGAGGTCGTTAGCGTAGCTTGATGCTGTGCTGACACGTTGGTACAGCGTCAGTCTGGCTTGAGGAATGGTTAGAATGAGCTCATTTGTCTGCCCCGGCTACATGCCATCAGTTTGTGATCTGCTGTAACATCCAGAGCCTTTTCTTCAGCGCCGCTACCAAGCACTCATATCCTGTCTTGGATTTGTCTAACTGCTAATTTCACCCAAAATAAGGATTTCATAATTGTTTTCATCTGATTACATCTTGCTGGTTTCAGATTGCTTTTCCATTCAGTCATGATTGCTTTCCTGTTTCTTTCCTTTGCTGTCACCTTTCCTCATTTTTTCTTTTGCTTTTGTCAGTGCCAGCTTTTCTGTTCTGTTCTGTACTGTACCTCTGTGCTCTCCCAGTTCTTTTCCTTGGTTATTCAACTTCTGTTCCTTTGTAAGATACAACCCTTTCCCGTGTCTGAGAATGTTGCTAAGATTTCTGCATATTGCCTTGTCCTTTCCTCAGCAATTTTGTACGAAACTGTAAGATTACTGGGATAAGGAAAATACTGTCTTTGCCCCTTGTCCTAAACAGGAGCAAGGCTGAATTTCAGCGCCGTGCAGGGTAATCCACACATTTTCAGAGCGTTACTGATACAAAGCTAAAACTGTCTTTGTTTATTGTGCCACTGTATGTGCAGCAGCTGCGTTGAACAGCAGTAAATTCTGAAAGTGGTGTATGACATACTTGAGCTTGAAGTGGAGTGTCTTGTCTTACACACTGCTGTGCCACAACTGCTGGCAGGTCTGGCCTTGGGCTGTGATAGCGTTGGGCTGCTAGCGATGGATGAAGTTTAATCTGCCTCCAAGAGACGATTACACTGGGACAAATAAGAAATTACAAGCACTTATAAAATATGTCGTTGGATCTGTGAACTTCCATGTTTTACAAGTTCTTCGACATTTGGGTTGGAGCTTAGGAATTGAAAATAGCTAAAAGCGATCCTGGGAGTCTGCTGACATTCCTCCTTTCTCATCTGTACTTAGGGCAGAGTATTTTTTTTTCTTTTGACTCACTGGCGTTGCGATGTTTATTCAGACATCTTCGTAAGCAACAGATGCATGTTCTTACATGTGAAGTTACCAGAGAGAGACAAATAATTTAAGAACTGACTTTGTTTATTTCAACTAAATGAAAGCAAACTTGCATTAGCTAGATTCCTAATACAGAAAATGCTTTAGATTCTTAACACGGGACTGTGTTTTCCTCCTTGTGGTAAATAATGCTGTCATCTTTTTTTTTTTTATTTTCCTGGTTTCTTTTTTTCGTTGCTAGCTTGGTTGTGCGTAGTGGGAGAACTTTTCCGGTGGTGGTTGGATAGGTAAAGTTTTCTCTTTCATCATGTTTGCTGACAAAAGCTAAAGCTTGGAGCCAGTCTGATGCAAAAGCTGGTGGAGGTTTCTCTCCACATGCCTGCACTGAAGGATTTTTTTTTTTTTTTTTAAGGAAGAGAAGATCTAGTTGAGTCAGGATCCCTGTGGGTTAGCAGTGCTTCTCATACTTCTGGGGAGTACCAGTTACTATCGTAGCAAGTACATGTCAAAAGTTATTTACTGTCAGAAATTTTATGCAATTAAGCATAATTTTTGGCCTGTCCAGAGATTCAGAGTAGTACTTACTAAGAACTCTTTGATAATATGGTGGCATTAATTAGATGACATTCCCAAACAGAATTTGGGATTTGTTCATTGATTTACTTTCATTTTCTTATTTCTAAAAAAACTGATTGTGGAATTATCCAAAAGGTAGTTTAGGGTTTCACCCTTGTTTAAAGGATCTGCTTCTGCTTTGCAGCAGATAATTAGAGGGTAAATGAGTGGGAGCAGCAGTTACGAACTCCGGGGCGCTGACAGTGGTTCAGCGAAGAAGCGGGTCCCTGCGCGGGGTGATGCTCTGGTCGCCATGGTGACAGCGCTTTGGTTTGAACACTGTGGCACAGCATCCCGCGGGCTGGAAATGACCGCCGCGCCTGCCATAGGGACCCGGGAATTACTGCCTGCTCTGCCCTGTGTGCTCTCCTCTCTGCAAAACAGTTGGCGTTTCCGCTTTCCAACCCAGCTATGTCGGAATAATCAGTTGCAGTTTATTCTGTGCCAGCTGATGAGGGAAATAGTTCAGCTGATGGGGGAAGTTTTTCTGGTGTCTACACTCTGTTACGCAAGTGACAAATTGTGTTCTGCATTAAAGAAGTGTAAATCTGGATAAAATCCACATAAATTATTACGGATTTAGGCTACTGCCTTATCTTAGGGTGTGTTTGGGTTTCCTCTTGGAGAAGAAAAAAAGACAAAATCTATGAAATCTTTTTCTGGCAGCTGGTGGACTGTGTCCTATGCAATCTGAAAAATATCTATGCAGATTAAAAAATCTGCTTCTGTTCTGATTTGCATCTTCTGTGTAAGTAAAAAAAATGGAGCAAGTTGGGAGTAAAGAGTTTTAAAACCAAAGATTCCCCATTTAGTTATATTTAGTGTTTGGTAACAGTGTGTTCTTGACATATGAAGATAAAACTGTAATGTACTTCTGATATCCAAATGTTTGTACTGATCTGGTGCTATATGCAAATTAAAATCTAAAATTATTTGATTAATACTGGGTTCATGTACAATAGTGGTTATGCTGGTTTCTGAAACAGTAAGTTACAATGACAGAAGCTTTGTATCTAGCTTTTATAGATTACAAGCCAGCATATGGTTTAGACACTATGTTACCATCCCTGTCACAACAGGCTCTAATTTTAGAATGTCCTTTACTGGTTACAGATAAATTGTTTTTGTCATACACTTTTTTTTTTTGAGAAGAGTAAAGGGTGTTTTTTTTTGTTGTTTGCAGTGTTCTAATAATCATGCTCAAGTCCATTAAGCTTTGTGGAAACTAGAAAGAAATAGGAAAACAATGAGTCATTAAAATACATGTTGTGGAGGATTAAATTCTCTGTTCTGGTTGAATTGCTTCCAGGCAATAAGGAAAAGTCAGCCAAGTATCATTTCATGTTAAAGAAGTCTCAGAATTTTGGCAAGTTTTTTCTGTTTCTTTTTTTTTTTTTTTCCTTAGTAAATATAAAATTTGACTTGGGGAATACCAAAGTCGTCTCTGCTCTATGAGAGGTGCCTGTAAGGGACTGGGTAAGCAGGGCACGATGATACTAATTGGCACTGGTGTAGTATTGAGTCATTTGACTGTCGGTGAAGATCAGCGGTAGAACAAGGTATGCTTCTGAACTCATCTGTGAGTCCTTGTCACGCAAGATCAGCATTTTATTAAGTTGTTACAGTGAGCAGATCTATTTAAGAAGGCAAAATATTCAAGTCCAGAACTTCTTTCATGGGATGTCGGGCTAGTACACAGATAGACTCGTTAGAGCTTGTTATCAAAGTCGTGGATCCACTCGATCAGTCTAGATCACAAGTCTAGATCTCTCTGTGGAAATCTTCAAGAAGGCCCCTTGAAAGTAGAGTTTAGGTCTGGATGATGCAAACATTAAAAATGTCTTGGTAATTTCCGTAAAGTGAGAGCCTAACCCTGTTCTCGCTGACTTGGGGTCCTGTTTCCCTTGACTAAGTGGTGTGTTGTCGCTACACAATCACTATAAGACAGTGTAGTTGTCATACTCCAGTTGTTACTCCAGCAGATCTAAAAGAGCAAATTTAACTGAAAATCCAGAAAGGAAGTACAAGTGAACTAGAGGAGAATGAGCTGCTAGTATGGTCTTTTATGTCAGTGGTGTTTCCAACCATGTAAAAGTTATGTGAATATCCTAAGACGCTCGAGAATTCTTACTGAAACAATATTTCATGTTGAAGTTTAGGTGGAGGTGGTTATTGGTCTGATTTTCTTCTTCGGCAAGAGCATATTTTTCTCATTGTACCTGAAATATCTGACATGTAGGATTTTTTCTTTTATTTTGTCTTAGGCTTTCTGACAGTCAAATGTGTATCTGAAAGGACTGCAAGAATATATAACAATTTTTTTTTTCCACCGAGAGTGAGGCATATTTCATTTTTTTATTCATTATTTTACACTTTCTAATTTTACGGTTATGACAAGAATGTTTTCTGTTGTAATTTGTCTTTCTGTATTTTCATGAGATTAGGTCTAGGGTTGCCAACAGAATTTCTGGGTTTAGCTAATTTTTTAAATAAATAATTAGTTGATTAAATCTAGCTTTTTTTGTTCCTTGATAATGTCTTGTCTAAGAAATAACCATCAGTTTCCATTGAATTGAAAGCTGTTTTGCTGTGTACAATCTGTGGGGAAAAACGGCGCTGCCTAAATAGAAACAGTACAGTGATTGTCATTAAAACCAGAAGGGTTAAAGCTATTAAATTCTGACAAAGGACATTAATGCATGGAGTTCACAACCGCCTGAGTATGCATCGATGATAATAAATTCAGACTCGAAGAAATACTTCGTAGTATAAGGTTTATGTAGATTTCGTGGAAAATTTGTCTGGGGTAATTGTGTAAACTTGCAAAAATTATGCATGCCTCTGCTGTTCACATTAGCTTGTAAGTTATGATGTAGAACTTCTTAATGGCTAACTGGGCTTTTAGTTTCTCCCTCTGATTTAAAAATTAATTTATCGTTTCTGATCTTAATGTTTACTGTTGTATACTCCTAAAGATATAAAATAATTGTTGTAATCACAGTCTAGGGTAATTTCCATTGAATCTTACTGTTGAAAATGAAGATGGTGACAGCAGTAACTTCTTCTCTCATTGTAAAAATCTTTTACATAACACTAAATTTGTTTTTATGCTTGCCTGTTGTATGTCTGAAGTTTCATAGTCAGATAAAGAATGAATATTATTGTAGTCAGTGCTACATTAAAGACAGGCTTGGAATAATTAAAAAAAAAGTCAAGTTTTCTCAGGTACGTGCCAAAGAACCCGCCTTTATTTACAGGGAGCGAGAATCTGCCTGAATACAAATAAAGCAAGTTCCTTTTCAAAGCGTGGGCACAGGTCAGCGCTTTTGCCATCGCTGGAGGAACAGGCCAGTTTGCGGGCTGAGTCGCACCAAACCCCAGCAGCTGCCGGGACTGGGGCTGCAATGGTTTGTGCGGCTCAGGCAGGAGTCTCCAGGCTTGCGATGCGGAGTCTCAGGAGTTCAAAGCGGGTTATGAATGATCCTTGTTCTTAACTGTTTTGCCTTGATTTGCATTTGATTCTGAGCTGCTTAACCACTGGTAGATTATTTCAATTTTCCTGGTGAATAATGCATGAGGGTATATAAGTGATGTTCCTTGGCTGAGTGGGCTGCAGATGAAAAGTGTCAGCTCCTTTGCAGCATTAATGTGCATTTTTTTCCTCAGGTTAAAGCTGTAGAGAACCTAGATATGCTTTTTTGGGATAACTCCTACAAATGCCAAAATATTGGCAATGTTTGCTTTTTCTCTGCTTTTTCCGTTTGAATACCTGTTATTACAGTGGAAAAGTCAGTTGCCAGTTTTCCATTACAAGCTTGTTTTCCTTGGGACTCCCCGGCAAGATTTCAGTGTTCTGTCGTCGTACCTGCTGCTTAAGCTTCCTGAAAACTATCAGGAACAGGTGGTTTTTTTGGTTTTGGGTTTTTTTTTCTGCCATTAAGGTTAATTTGTTTTACCGACTCAGAACACCGATTCCTTCTTGCACCTCCTTTTCACTCCTTAGTATGTGCCCGAGGGATAATTGGAGTATCCTTTCCTGCACAAGCAGCCTTGAGGCACAGCTGCGTGCAGTTCTTGCGTGCAATATGTGCAGTGTTTTGTATCGGTAGATCTGAACATACTGAATGCTGTAAGAATTGAAGCAACACTTAAACCCATCCATGATCCACTTAGTAGGAAAACCTCTTCAAATTTTTCCCTGCTTAGTTTTCTAAGGGGCATTTGAGTATCTTCATGTATGCTTGTTTCAGTCCCTGGGGTAAGCAGATCTTTTCTCCTTTTTCGCTAGAAAATATCCTTTTATATTCCAGAATGCCAGAAAATTAAAGCACAACCATTGTTCATGTTTGCTTATGGTCAGACTTATAATTATGGGGCAGCTATTCATGATCCTGATTTGCTCTGTAAAATACCAAACTCTGAAACTTATGTGATGGGCCATTCTAAACAGAATATTTAACTGGAGTGGGCAAATGTGAAATGTGATAACTTTTGGGGATGTTTCTGACATATCAAATGCTTTGGAAAATGGTGTTTGATAGGAGAGTCTTGTGGGAGTGTGGTTAGAAAGAACTTCCTGATATATGAATTCATGCTACTGAACAGAACAGTCTTATAAAATAAAACTCTTCCAAGCTCCCCAAATGTAACAACAAAATTACAGACATCCAGACATGAGTTGTGGATAAGTATATTGTAAAATAACGCTTTTAAACTAAACTTAGTCTGACATTTCATAAGAGAAAAGGTTGAAAGCATGTGAAATTTTAGTGGTATAGTGAACAGGTAATGAGTTGTGCAAGTGTTTAAAAAGCAGATATAGATTAATAACTACGATAACAGAATTCTGTAAACATTCAAAAACAGTCCTAGGAATATTTTGTGAACTTTTTATGGTATTTGATGTAGGGATGCTGAAAATTGCAAGAAAATATTTGGCCGAAATGCATATTCTTAGAAGGGTTAGAGTTCACTAGTATCAGGTTCTACAATATGAATTCTCAAAATATAATCAAAGAATAATAGAGAGGAAAAAGAGAAAAAAATATTTTGAGAAGATGTGATTTAAGTTTGAAATAATTACCAACCAGGCTACGAAAGCTCTTTTCCAGAAAGACAAGTGATCTCTCTGTGACAGCTATCCTGCGATTCCAGTGCTGCCAGGGCAGGGAGGGGGTGTTGTTGGTGTCTTGTCCGCCACTACAGAAAGTGGTCCCTGGCTTTCATGTGTGTAATTCCAAACACTGCAGTTAAAGCATTCTTTGTCGTTGTTGCAGGTGTATCGCTAAGATATTCCAGTCTTCCAAACCGTGTGTCACTTTGCCATCCTTAATCATGTCTAGCGTTCTTCATTACCTTCCATTACCTCATTTTCATGGCCTCATGTCATGTGCATGGTGGCAGGGACAGCAAAGTAGGAGAAAGTAAGAGGTACGCGAGTTTGCTTCCTCATCTTCTTTAAGTGTTTATTTTGCTCATGTTTCCGTTTTCAAATCATGCCATCGGAAGAATGCTTCGCTTACATCAACTTCTGCTTTCGAATTTTCACCTTAAAAGCAAATTCTGACACCTAACTTTTTTTTTGATGTTGCCTTCGTTCCTTGCCCTTCTTAAAGGATCCTGCTTCCCATATCCAAGTAGAAGTCCCTGGAATCTGTTGCTGGCAGGTAAGGGTTAAACCATGGTAATGTTTATGTTTGGGAGCAATAGTAGAGAGGTCTGATTTTGGTGCTCTTGTTCCTGGTGAAGGAAAATCAGTGAAACACAGAGGTATTTTAGGAGCATAGCTTTCCCATAAGGAAAGGCTTCATAGACCTGTATTCTGTTATCTTGAGCTTGTTGAAGTTGGCGGTAGATGGAAGAGGGTTCTCTATTAAAGATTTTGGGCTCTGGATGACTCTGAACTCCACGTCTGGGCCTCAGAACATTGAAAAGATGGATGGAATAGAGAAAGTGTTTTTAGCATAAAATGCTATTCATTGTGGCTTATAGAATAATCTCTTCTTAATATGTTTTATTCTGTGTCTGTATATATGAAATCATACATCCAGAATAGCGATTAAGCACTGTATTATCCCTGTCAGTAAGTCAAAGAGAATGCTAGGGGGCTGTATTTTCGTGAGATGTTTGAGTGTAACACTCTCTTAGGAGTGGTGTTACTGTACGGAGTACTGGGTATTTATATTGGCAAGGAAAAATAGTGCAGTTCTGCACCTCATCTTCTTGCGGATGATGTTTCAGCAAGGGTTCTGTATACCAATAGCCTGCTCTGCATGGTCCTACCTCCCTTTTTCCTGGGAAAGCCAGTAAATGTGAGCAGAAAAAGGACAGCTGTGGTTAGAAAACTTCTGCAAAAAAAAAAAAAAGTTTTACGATATGGATCAAATTAGCAATTTAAAAATGTAAGCTGTCAGGACAGTAGTTTGAAAGAGAGACTAATAGACATTAAGATTTTTTTTCTTAAGCTGTATAATTACAGATTAAAATGTTCATTACAAGAAATGGTGTGGTCCCCCATGAGTAGTTCTGAGTGTACCTGTCTTCCGTCCACTATAAAGCATCATCCATTTAATTTTGATGCACTAAGTTTTTAACCTTAAAACACATTGCTTTTGATTTTTTTCATGTGTAATAAATAGGACACTACTTATGCATAAACAGTTTTGTGAATACAGATGGGTTTTTTTTAACAGGCTCTTTTAAGAGAACGGTTATTGCTATGTATGTTGAGATATTACTTTGTGTTAACGTATTGATATTTTAATGTGGTTTACATTTCAGTTGTTAATAGGAAGACTCCAAATTTCATGGAACAATGTAGTCTGGAATTTTTTTTAAGTATTAAAAAAATAGTTGCTTGATTGCTGTTCAAAGCCAACAGAATTTGGGCATAGAGGTCGTGTTGAACGTCCTAACGGTAGAATTTAATTGAGACAGTGGCTTCAGTGCTGCCCTGAGATTTGCAAGTCGTCTGCATGAGCTGTGCAGAATTGCAGGAGCAGGAATGGTTGTAGAATATATGAGCTCAAGTTTACCATATTTATTAATGTAAAATGTTTATCAAGAACAGTTTGGACAAGGAAAGCTTACATAGAGAGTTCCTGTAGTATGCCTACAGCAAGCCCACTTGTCTGTGGACATGTGTACATGCGTCTGTGTATATGCATATCCGTTTTTTAGGTTCAGTGAGTGACAGAAGCCATTTTAGAGTAAGAAATTCTCATAACTTGAAATAAAATGCTTCAAATACTTTAACAAAAACCCCACAAATGTTAGATTTTTCAGTGTCCTTAGTATTATCAGAATTACAAAGGAAATGTTAAACATACTTTGTTGTTGTTTTAGGGGTATTTGCTTGTACTCTTCTGTCACTTTAACTGTACTATATCTCTTCATGGATCCGAGTTTCAGAAATAAGTATGACTAATAGTTTGATGCTGTATCAGAGGAAGTCTTTTCAGAACTTAAATACTTGGTGCAGCAACAAAAGCCACAGTCACAGTTTGCTAAAATCCAAATGAACTTCTTTTGAAATCAGTAGGGACGAATTAACCAATGCTTTTTCCATCAGGAGTGTAAGACACGGTTCAGATTGCTTGTGTTCTTAAATGCTTGCACAGTACTTTTCGGAGGAACAAACCGTATGGGATAGCCTTTGTATTATAGTAGAATTTGCCTCTCTAATTGTGGATACAGTTCGAAGATAAGTCAGTTAAACTCCTGGTGATAAATAGTCAGTTAGAATAAATTTCATTACTATCAGTTGCCACTGTTATGTCTCAAAGGAAAAAAAAAATTAGTCAGTGTGTAGTTACACATCACTATAAGAAATTGGTGGGATGTAGGTTCTGTTAAATTGGCATTTACAAAGACTGACAACGCTTGGGAACTGCAATATTGACAGGATCGGCAGCTTTTAAGTTTGCCTCTGCAGAATTGACCCCCTTAGAGCTGTTCAGAAATTTCCAATAATGCTTTTTCTGGTTTTGGAAGAGAGTTCGACATCAGCAAAGTCAATGTTTCAATGAAAATGTTTCAGTGTGGTGAACCTCTGAGATACTGTGCAGTGGTTACTCTGCTCTTTGGCCAGGGTGGGAAGTTGTTACCTGTGCCTGGAGACTTGGCAGCGGCTCTCCAGTCTCCTGCCATCATTTGCTCACAGCTCCCGCTCTTCTCCAGTCCGATATGTTTTCAAGGGCATTTTATGCTAGTTCAGCCAACGTGGTGGTCTGCTGTGCTGTAATAGGAAGGTTTTAAGTGTTTCCCCTGAGCCCTAGCTGAAATACAGGAAGTTTTCAACACAGTTTTATTAGGTTTTGTTTTTCTTGGTTTAAAGTTATAATGTAGTGACTTTGCAGATTTTTTTAAAAATTTCAAACGGTGGTATAACTAGGATTACAGGTTGTCAGAATCAAGTTGTGCTGTGTTTTCTACCATGGTTACAGCCTTTGTAATGAAACGTATAGATGTACCGTGCTCTGTTTTTGTTAGAAGTTGGGAATTATCTAGAGAGCTGCTTAGTTTTATGACATTTTCTGTTCTTGTCAGAACCTGCCATGGCAATTGCTTAACAAGGAATTAAAATCTCATGGGTTCCTAATTCTGCTCCATCGTTACCTGATAAAATGTTCATAAACACACAGTATGGGGCATCATCTTACATCTATAAAGAAGGCACTGAGAGCTGATCTAATTCTTAAAACTATGAACATGCAGCTGAAGAGGAATTTATACAAAGTATTGAAAACCAAAATCTCCAAGTGGGTTACAAAACCAATAAGCAAAACTACCATTCCTGCTTCTGCTAATTTATCTCTTTAGCAGCTTTGAGCTGATCCGGGCTCGACTTATCTGACTGTTTAGCAGTCCCTTAAGCCCACCAAGCTCTTCCATCAGTCCTCCCAGTTCAGGCAGCACAGTGAGAATGAAAGCGTGGCTGAGCTGTCCCCATCGCCCAGGCCTCCCTGACTGATGGAACGAGAAGCCCCGGTGGGGAGCTCTGGTTTAGTTGGTGCAGCTTCAAGCCAGCCCCAAGGCGAAGGAGCACAAAACTTGCCTTAAGTGGATTTTGCACAGTTCTTTTCACAGCTCATATGACAAAAATCTTCATAAATTAAAGAAGAAAGAGGAGCCTTTCAGAAGCTAATGAAGGCGTAGTTTTGTAACTAAGCATTTGAGCAACTTGGACAGCTAAGGCTAGGTAGTCACAAGTCCTATTCCGTTATTGGAAGCAAGTGACAACTTTCCAGTCCCGGCTTCAAAGCTGCTCGCTGCCTTCTGTATTTTCAGCAGCTTCTCACTGTGTAAGAGGAAGGTTATGCCAGGACACATCTTTTGATACCATATGACATTATGCAGTGCACCCATCACATTGCATCATCGTTGAAATAAACACCATTCAGATCCTGTCTTTTCCTTACATTAAAGCTTAATGACAAAAAATTGAAGTTGTACAATGAGAGCAAATGGATTCCTACTAGTCTTTCTGCGTTTGATTTCGAAAGGCAGGATGAATACGGATGGAAACATTTCATCTTTGCTGAACCCAACAATCCTAATGAACCGTTATGAAGATTCAAAGCTTCGGCCTTTGTAACCTCCTTGAGGTTTTATTTTTCAAAATTTAGCTGGAGAAGCTGGATTTGCTCAAGATCTGGTGTAGTACAACAGCTAGTTGAATCCTATTTTTCCAGCTTGCTGTCTTCCTGCAGTATTTTGTGTGGGTGTTTGCATCCTGTTGAGGATGCAAGTGTTTCAAGCATTTCCAGTTTTCCCTGGGAGAGTTTTTCACGTTCCAGTGCCCCTCGTTGTCAAAATTTAAATCAGTAACATTTTGATGTCATGAAGAGATGTGATTGCCAAATTTAAAAAAAAGAAAAAGAAAAATTGGAATTCTTCATTCGCAGTAGTCCTGTTTTGCTTGAATGGAGGCAACATTCAGGTCAGCACACAAGCTCTCACAGCAAGTCGTAGCCTAGTGTGAGGTCTGCTTCTATGACTTTTTTTTTTTTTTTTTTT
>Ga0065711_1028791_pt1 | contig 39171 bp, 16 predicted proteins | sample Hoacrofraction12_FD_59098 | JGI IMG/M metagenome (GOLD analysis project Ga0065711, IMG submission 59098) | Hoatzin crop microbial communities from Cojedes, Venezuela - Epithelial fraction 12 v2 (version 2) | ecosystem: Host-associated > Birds > Digestive system > Esophagus > Crop | place...
CTTCCTTCCTTCCTTCCTTCCTTCCTTCCTTCCTTCCTTCCTTCCTTCCTTCCTTTCTTTTCTTTCATGTTCCATTGGGTTAGTAAAAAAAAAATTGTTCTCACAGAAGATATTTTCCAAATTAAAAATAATTCTATTTGGATTTTCACATCTGTAAAAAATATAAACTAATTCATTATGCATGGAAAAGACAGAACATGAAGTCCAGATAGTATTCTTTACATCACAGGTAACAGTGAAAATATATCTATAAAATTATTTTCAAAAAAAGGAATAAAAATGATCCAATTAAATTTATATTTTGACTTTAGATCCATCCGTATGGAGGACCAAAGTAATGCTAGCTGTTACATTAACTGTAGGGTGGCTAAAGGAGCATTTATAATATTGATCACATAATACACTGAAACAAGCAGGATTAAACAGATAGAAATTAGTGTTCGTTTAGATGTCAGAATATTAATTATTAGAATTTGCAAAGACATGAATGCTATATCCAGCCAAGAGTTTTGAATTTATCACAGATGAAGATATTCTTTCTTATTTTTAACTTCTTTCCCAGTGTAGTTTAATTAAATCATCTTCATTCCCTTTCCTTTTTAAGGCCAGAAGACTGCTTAAATCATAATTTTTTAAATGATAATACTGCAATTTACAATAGTTAATTACAAGGCAGAACTGTGCAGATAAATAAGTAGAAAGTGGTCTCTTCAGAATCCTCAGCTAATGCCTAAGTTCTAGCTGCATTACAAGCATTTTACAGGAAAGAAGCAGTCATGTGTCTTTCTGACAGCAAAGGTTAGACTGACCGTTAAAACAGCAGCCAGTATGCATGCCAGGAACAATTTGGTCTAGCATGTGTTTAAAAAACTTGAGAAGATAAAAGCCACCTCCTACTGTCTCAATGACAGCAGTCCAGCAAAGAAAGTGATTTGTATTGTGAGGACTAATCCTTTGGGAAACGAAAAGTTTCTAGTCATCTTAAAGGAATGAGGTTAGATAGTCATATTGCACTTCTATACTGGAGCCCTTCTGAATTCTGTTATTTTCACAGTTGTTCAGTTACGGAAGCACCTGCTGACCATCAAGTGTATTTTACCTTTTCATGAAATGTAGATGCGGACTAGATTTTAAAAAAGAAAATAGGCTGAGCTGAGTGGCATTCTCCTGCTGTTTTGGATTTATTTTTGTTAAACTGACGACATTCTTCCATTTTCATTTGAATGAAGAAGAAGAGGATGGGTGTGTTGGAGAGGGGATTATTTAAATATTTTAGGTCATCACAATATCTTTTTTCATATGCTTTATATGAAACACAACACAAACAACACAACTAAGAGCAACAGAAATTACTGAAAATTCATTTGCGGTGGAATAGGGAGAAAGTAGACCTGTATTATGGCTTCTGTTTCTGTGTGAAATTAGAAAGAAACTTTGGAAATAAGCAATTGACAAAAATTAAAGTGGGTTTTTTTTAGCTTAAAATATGTAATAATCCCCATCCTCCCATAATTTAGGACAATGTAATCCCTGGAAATGGATAATGACAGCCATTTAAAAATAAAAGATTTTTTAACATGGTACTTGCCTCCTTCCCCAAATATTTAATAAATATGCCAAGAAATAACTTACTGACTCAACAACACAGATTTATTTTTCCTGTCAGAAAGAAAAAATACTCATTGCAATGTTATTAAGAAAATTAATTTCAGTTGACTTTTTTTTGAAGACTTTGTCTTCTTTCACAAAAATTTAATTCACTGGTACTGAAGTAATATGTTACTGATGTGGAATTCGTGTTCTCAGGATAAGATAATCACAGAGCTAAAAGAGGAAACTCTTCTAATGAAACAGTTCCACAGCTTCTCTTTTTAAAATAATTGATGAAGAAAATTTCAAAGAACCTAAATGTTGCTCTTGTTTCTGCTTATTCTAAGGATAGGAACGACATGAATGATAGGAATGATAGATGCTTTCTTTATGCTCAAATGTATTCCTCCAGATAAACAGAAATCACTGAAAAGTTCTGCCAAGGTGGCCAGAGGAGTTTCTAATTTATCTCTTGGGAGGATAATTTTCTGCTTGTTTGGGGTTGTCGAATGCTTCTTACTGCATGTGTTACATGTGGTTTTACAGGTCATAACTGGTCATTTTAAACCAGTTTAAACACTCAATTTAAGTAAGCAAAAAACCTTTTGCTAACAGGAGATGTTTTTAGCTGTGTATATTATGAAATAATATTAAACATTAACTTCACATATCTCAATGCAGACAAGACAGATATGGATAACATTTTTCAGACTCAGTATTCTTTTTTGTTTTATCTGGCATTATGCAAAATTAGAATTTTAAATTCTGAATGTAAAATGTGTTTCACCAGCAGGTTACTTTCATCATCTAGAATTTTAATTCAGCTCTGGCTAGTATTTGAGGCTATTCTCTTATTCTTTTAATGAGTCTAATGCACATATTTTCTTTTATTTCATTGTATCCCAAAATCAAAGATCGTTCTGCAAACATGTAGTCGAAGCTGAATAACTAGCACATTAAGTACCATTCCTATATAAGCCCTAGAAGTCTGTGTATTATGAAATATTCTTTGAAAACAGCTGTAATTACAGATCACTTATACTGTGATTTTTTTCCTTCTTACTTTTCACTTTAACTAGCTTTAAAGAGAAAATAATACCCCAAATTTAGATTGTAATTCCTGTAATACATTCATAAAAGACATTAGAGCATGAATGCAAAGAGCATTATTGTGATTACTACAGTATAATCAAGTTCACATACTTTAATTCTCATTAAATGTTCAGGTCAAAGTCTTCAAAAAGGTTTTCAAGCTTGCAACAAGCACTACAATCTGCCATATAAGTCACAGGTGAAAAGAAGATTTCTGGATTTCTCTTTGATTTTCACATCAGCAACATGTGTAGAATACTAACTTCAAAAGCTATTCCAATTTCAACAGCACAAGCTTAATATTTATTAAAGACTCCTCAGAATACACCAGGAGGAGTTGTGTTTCAATAATTTGTGATATTAGGGCTTTTAGAATTAGTATTCCATGTGAATTAAAACTCTGTTTTTTAAAAGAAGCTTAATTGTAAGTAGCTGTCATTTTTGTAAGAAAAAATTGAAATTTGATGAAACTTTGGGCTGATTTTATTTATGTATTTTATTTCTTTACCTTAATTTTATTATCTTCTTATGACAGTTTAGAAGACAAAGCTATAAAGAAGGTAGACATTGATTAAATAATTGTAAATTTATTTCAAAAAGTTACACATAGAAAAATCAAAACTTGTAAAAATGGTTACACAATTAAATCGTGTATGCATATAATATAATTTAAAATTGTATTTATAATCAAGGTTGATAATTTGGCAAGAGCCTTGATCTAACAGATCTAACAGATTCTAAATCCAGCTATTTTAATACCACACATCACAATATTATCTGTGTAGCTGGTCGAGCTGTTGGGTACTTAGCCCAGTTTTTGTGGGCAGTCGACCTCACAGTAATTCTACTTATGTTCCCCCGATTATTTTTATTTACTTTATAAATGTTTGGAAAAAATATTTAAAGGAAAAAAAATGCAAAATTACAGCTGTAGACATGATTAACTATAGCTATTGAGGCAGATCCTTATACTTGTAGCAATGCCTTAACACCTGTGACGACAGCTCATATCGTAGATATACTCAAGTACACTACACTACTCAATGAATATCTCCTTTATAAGTAACGGTTTAGACTGTTTAATGCCTTTATACGTTCACTATGCCGTGGTTTTCTGCCAAAATCTGCCACTGGGTCTTTGGATGAACGGAGAAGAGCTACTTTTTCATATGCACTTCTATGTTTGTAAGAGCAAGTCTAGCACGTGAAGGGTTTAGCAGTCTTCTACCAAATAAGTATAAGATTGAAAGGAAACGGTATATCAGAATTTACAAATAAGATCATATAGAATTTGTGTGGATTATTTATACTATTTAAAGTAGTCTTCTTTTTGAGCCTCTGAAAAGTTATAGGATAAGATTTCATTGGAAAAAATAAGTACCTTGAATTTTTAGTGAGCAAAATAAAGACAAGTTCATTTTGATTCAAATTCCATCTTTGAATCACTGCTCAGGAGTCTTTCCTGCAGTAGCTCTATCGATATTAACAAACCTGTAAGACTAATAAACATGAGTCGCTAAACTGGGGTGATACTAGCAGCCCTTCACTGACAGCCTGGATTCTAACATCCAAGTCTGCTGACAGCAAAATCTTGTGTACTTTCTTTACAATTAGTCAACATGATAGTCAATATATTATGACAATGAGATCTCTTTGTTCCTTTTAAGAGTTTGGGTTTTTGTTGCTGTTGTTCTGTGGGTTTTCTGTTTTGTTTTTTTTTTCACCTACGGGACTGCATATCTTTGTTCTCTGGGGACAGTAATGTAAGAATTATAACAAAGACAAAATACATACCATAATCATAGATAATAAGAGTTTGTTTTTAAAATGGAGGCTAGTTTAAGATAGAAAACAAACACCAAAATTTACAAGTAACGAATGAATTATAATTTTTCTTCTACATATAATTGTTTATCTTCTAAATAGCTCTCCAGAATATAACACTGAATGGCTTGTTTCACAGTGAAATTGAAATGAAAACTCCTGAATTCTCAATCCTTTGTCAATAATTTAGCCAGTTATCTATGATCTCACTAGTTAGTCAACCTCAGTACCCAAACTGAACTGCGGTCCATTAACTTCAATATCACAACAGGCATGAGGTGATAATGATTTATGACCTTGTTGAACTTCTTTGTATGGAAAAGGTGCAAATAACTCAGACATTTTTGGCTTATCAGATTGGCACTGCTTGATCTTAAACACAGTCTTCACATATCCATAGACCTGGTTGGGTATACCATTGCCTTCTGGCACTTGATACAGTTCTCCTGTGTTTCTAAAGGTTTACACTGTACTTGTGAAAGCTATTGGACCACTCTTTAGTGGTGTTGGAGTAAACAGTTACTCTGTAACAATAACATTCATGCATTGATAAGCATGCACTACCACTGCGTAATTTCAAGCTGGTCCTGGAGATTGTAACAATGGAGAAAGGAGAAGACAGAAAATTCTAATCTAGAACAGTCCATGAAAATTAGAGGAACATGATAGTAAGTGGAGACAGTATAGCTCATGCAAGTCTTTTTTGAACCATGCTTTGTTTAACATATCTTTTGAAGCAGAGTGTGGCGAGTTAACCTCAGCCAGCTGCGAAGAAGCACACAGCTGCTCACTCACTCTTCCCCCTAGAAAGTGACCCGAAACATACTGAAAATAAAAAGAATGTCACGATTTTTTAAAATAATCTCACTAACACAATATTGAAAATGAAACGCAAGTTTCCTAAGCCTGCTCAGTATAAACTCTTTTCCAGACATAGCATTCTACTTAAGGCTCATTTGGGATTTCTTCCCTAACATAACCTATATTGTTCTGGATGCAGTTACCCAGTTTACAAAGTGGATCCACTTTCCTCTCTTCCCTGATTATATTACCTGCCATTTGGCTGCATGGAATCACACTACTGAAAACTGCCTAAGGATTTGTGATAGGTCCAGATGGGTACTATACGATTTTGTTGGTTTTTTTTAATTTTTCTTTTTTTTTTTTTTTTATATTTTTCTGTATCTTTATTTGGATGGCTGTAGTTGCTTCTATATATGCAGAATTCTATGTATGTATACAGGTACACTTGGTGTAGTAAGTCAAATTAAGGTATTTTTTAGTGGCTTCAAGCTTCAATTTCATTGAAATCTGACTTCCTCTGTTAGAGATTAAGCTGTCACATGGTTCTGAACAAGCAGAGAGCAGGAAGTGTGGTCTGCTTACACCATAGCTTGCCACCAGACTAACTCTGTCTAGGTTGGATGGGTGAAACAATGTTTCTTCAACTAGTCTTTTGATTGCTGGTAGGGATGCCTGAAACAAGGAAAACAAGAAGAAAGGGAAAACATGACGGTTTCCAAAGTTTCAAAACATTCACAGTACTTGTTCACACACAAATAAAAGCAAATCCTTTTATCTTAATACAATGGTTAGCCTTCTAAACAATTACGAGTGTTCTAGCTCTACTCAGCTGGGAGATGCCAGAGGATCTGGACTGTCAAAATTCTTACGAGCATGACTACTGACTATGTGGTACTTTTATCGAGAGTTGCTCTATAAGGTAATGCAACAATGAAGTCCTTTTTTAATAGGCAAGAGAGTTTTCAAACAGTTACAGCTCAAATACAGACTTAAAGTACTTTTTTTTTTTTCTCTCCTGATTAGAAAGACACAGAAAAAAATAAAATCTCAAACTTATCGTCCCAACATTGAGTGAAGGGCACCAGAATATTGAGGGAAAGCCTCAATTTGTTGCAGGGTGGAGGCTGAAATTAGACTTCTAATACCCATGTGTAGGCCCCTAATAAGCCTTTTGTTTTTGGAAATGCTGAATAATATTGGTGTAGAAAAGCCTAAAAAGAAATTGAGAGAGGTTTGAGATTTTCTTCAAGAAATTCAGATGTAATAGCTGGCTCCAGACATATTCTAATAGTTATCAAGTGGATGGTTACTGAAAAATGCATTTGATGAAGGAAATTTAGTAAGATATACATGAGTTCTAGCAGATGGAAGAAAGAAGTAGCTGAGAAAAAAGGAAAATACTCTATTTTGAAAGTATCGAAGTTTGAATTTTTTTGTCTCCCATAATAGTAAATAGTCAACCCATAAATGAACAACTTGATGTTGGTCAATATTTAGTTTACGATCTTATCTTGAGACTGTCTAATTCTGCTATATTTCTCATTAAGTCACATCTCCTTTGTGTATGTTGCCTACAGTTAATTGCAATAGTTTCCTAAAGCAGCAGCCTGTGAAAGATGGGAAAACATCATCCCATACTGTACTTAACTCATTTTCATAATTCACGAAATCTAAATCCTGGCAGTTCTGCAGTTTTCTAGCCAAAAAGTTATTCTGAGCTATATAATTTATCTTTCACACAAATAAGTAGCATTTACCCAGTACAAGCTAAGCATCTAATTCTTACCTTCTTCCATCTTCTACCTTTTTCTCTTTACGCCAATCATTCAGACCACAGAGAAACCCATTAACTGGAGTCGAGCTTAGCCTACTGGCAGTGCACACAGGAGGTTTTCCAAATTGTGTAAAAGGCTGAATCCCTTTTATGACATTGAAATCTTGCCTTTTGAATTAAAGGAATCAAGAGACAGGAAACAGAAAGCCAGTCATGTTTCTTTTATCCGACTAAATGAGATTATATTGGAGTTTAAAAGTGTATAGGATGCAGAACTCAACTGTGTATGCTTAAAAAAAGGAACCCTGATTTAATTTGACCAGAGAAAGCTGCCTCAGGGTATCTTGTAATGGATTAGTGGGAAAGACAACATCTCCTGGCCACTGTGTTGACTTTTCAAAACCTGCTTTTCTGGTTTTGAGTGCAAGACAGGGAAAAGCAGTGAGGAAAAGCTGGGATGTCAGTAAGAAACTAATTTTGTAGTGCGAGACTGTTCTCTCATCATCAACAACATTTCGAAAAGCCTCATGCGCATGCCCACATCAACAATTTTGTGATCTCTCTATCCTGTATGGTTGTTATTTTCTGCATCAGGAAGGGACTGGTCCAATGAATATAGTCACCACATTGTGATTCATCAGAACTTCAGCAAGCTCAAAATCTGTGGATCTGACTTCTCTTTTCATGTCAACTGCTCCACGCACAACTCCTCTGACAGTTGTTGCCCAGCATAGTTCTCCGTCACTTTTTGAAGCCTTGTAACAGCAGTTTTCTACTATTTCGTTTACTTCCCAAGACAGCTGGGCCCAAAAGCTGTCTTTTTGCAACCTTGTTTTAAGGCCTGACAAGGAGATAGCATCAGCAAAGTGCTGGTCTTCTTGTTCCTGCAGATGCCCTAGGAAACTTCCCTACTTCTCCATGGAATGTTCTCCTTATCTTTGCCTCTTTGTAGACACATTATTCACTATACACATAATGATTGTGTCAGAAACATGCTGCTTCAGCTCTAAACTGCTTCGTTAACTCAAATCTCACAGCTCTTTGCATGAGTTGAAAAGGAAGCCTATTATCATTCACCTCTCACAGATGGGTGGCAAGTATCAATCTCCGGATATGGGTGTCTTCACTCTCGTTGTTCTTACTGGGTTTTGGTTTTGTGGATTTTTTTTCTTGCTCCTGTACTGTTCCCCTTCTTCACCTTCCTCTCATGGAGATGTGCATAGTCAGCCTTCTGTCCAATTCTCCATACTCTTCCTGGGAAGTAAATGTCAGGAGGGAATGAACTGGTCTGTAATATATCCCACACTTTGGGGTTCCTCAGAAAAACAGACTGACCTAGTTGGAGGACAATGAGTATTTAAAGCTATGGGTAGAATTGCTGCTTCCTCAGACTTGGTTTTTATTAGGGTTGTCAGAAGTAGGGAGAGTACCTGTGTGACCAGCAAAAGGGTACAGAAAGTTGTTGAGTGTAACATTGAGCAGGAGGGAAAAATGCAGGGGATACTGTGAGAAGAATGCCATGAAAATGTCCTGCAAATCTGATGTAGCTAAGTATCCAGGCAAATCTAAAGGGGACATCCATCATTTGAGATGAAGACCTAGATGTGTGAAGTGTAACATGTAGCTAGACAGCCTGGGAGAGACACTGCAGCTAAAAAACCCAAGTAGCTGTTCTCTAACTACTTCACTTAGATGAGATGAGTCTAAACTGACACACCCAACTTGCAGTCATCTTTAGGTGGACTGTTTTAGTGGGGTAATTATGTTCTACATTTTTTTTTCTGTTTATGTGTTTTGTACTAACTTTGCATTACAGAAATCTCCTTCTCTACATGTAATTTCTAAAATAGTCCTGCATACGCATTATTGTCTAGTGATAGACCACAATTTTTTTCCATTCCCTGCCCTTTAACTTCCATATAGGCAAGTGGACCTCTTGCTGTGGAAGTGGAATTAATAATATTTACACCTTTGTCTGCTGCTGCCAGATTGACTATACACCAAGTCAGTGGTGTCTTAGAAGTGTCTTACACATGTACCCTCCAATGTTAAGACATGCTCTGGTACTGAAGTGTAAGTAAGTCCACTATCTATTTAAACTCGTGCCATTTGCCTTGTATTGTCAAAACAAAAAGATTAAAAAATTAGTAAAAAATGAATATGTGAGAAACATAGTTTGCCCCTATGTCATAACTTCATGAGAGACTGTGAGTAACTATAAACATCCAATGATAGGGACTAGAACTGCCTCTATCTGTTTTAAGGCAATATGTATGGTAAAGCATTGAAACTACCACAGAAATATTTACATTATAAAATACCGAAGAAAGAATGTCCAACAACAAGTCAGTACCTGTTGTGCAAGATTTCTCTGAAGAGTTTGTTTTTTAAGATCTTTTTATGTTTAAACACCAGTGTGAAGTAATCTTTGTATGCAATCACAGGATGTTCCATTCCATTTTGGCAGGTATGTTACCATTTTGGATGCTAGAGGTTACTGCTTAGACAGGTTCAAGGATACTGAACAAGAAGTTTTTGATGAGTTGTATTAGTCAGGCTCAAAATAAGTGTATATACAATGAAATCAAAGCTGATTTTACTATAAAATGCAAATTATGGGAAGTATTTTTACCCAAATATGTAAGAAAGTCCATAATAATTTTTAAATTGCTTGTAATACTATGCATCTTTTTTATCATTATATGAATAATATTTATCTTTTGACTTCCATATAGATTTTTTTTCTGCCTGTGTGAGACAGATATTTCATTCAAGAGCATGAACTGTTTGCTTTATAAAATCCTGTAAACCCAGGCAGATAAAGATTTCTCAGTCTGTTATTCAATTATACTTGATTTGATTGCACTAGCACAATTAACCCCTTAACACTGTAAAATACATGGCACTGAAGTACCTTTATTTTCAAAGTCATATATGAATAGATATTGAGTTTTGTACAGTACTTTCATTCCTCAGAAGGAAACAGTTTTGCAGTTTAATGGCAACCGCACTGAAATAGAATTTTTACTAAAACAAAGAACAGTTCTTGACCTCAGGCACAGCCTCTAATGACATTTTGTGGTATAAATACACATAAGAAAATAAAATTAAAAATCATAGAATCACAGAATCACAGAACGGTAGGGGTTGGAAGGGATCTCTGTGGGTCATCTAGTCCAATCCCCCCCTGCCAAAGCAGGGTCACCTAGAACAGGCTGCACAAGACCTTGTCCAGGCGGGTCTCGAATATCTCCAGAGAAAGAGACTCCACAACCTCCCTTGGCAGCCTGTTCCAGTGCTCCGTCAGCCTCAGAGGGAAGAAGTTCTTCCTCATGTTCAGACGGAACTTCCCATGCTTCAGAAACCACAACAGGTTCTATTTCAATGCAATACAGAAAAATGAAAGGGTAATCAGCTTTGCTTATTGAAACAACTCGTATTATTTATTTACTAATGCATTGCTTCCAAGTTTTGGCGTTGCGAATATGAAGAAGAAATGTACCATTATTTAATACCAATTGCACTTAATATGTTCAAAGACCTTGGGCTTCCTTATGCTAAGCTCCTCATAATCTAATAACAAAAGACAGTCTAGAGTTAAATCTGAATTAAGCAGATATCACAGAGCAGGAGAAAAATAGAAATTATTGTACAGACAAATGAAAAGAAATTTCTCTGTAGCTTCTGTAAGCAGCAGAACTAGACGTAAAATTTCCTTAGTTTATCATGGCTACCACTTGTCTGTAATTAGTATAAAAAAACCTCAGAGTAACTCAGAAGATCTCTTCTGTTTGATCCATTTCTGTAAATCATGTTTATAGAAATAATTTCTGTTTAGGTGCTGTTAGATTAACCTCAGTATGATTTCCTGTAAAAAAGCTATTCAGTATAAGATAAGCACTTAGCCATCTATCTGAAAGATTTTTTTGCCTAGGTAGGCTTGATTCTGGATTCTTTACCTCGTAAGTGACATAAAGACTTCTAATAATATACTGGGACTGGAAAACATTTTGCAAGGTTAAAAAATTTGCTTTAAAAATGAATTTAGGTTTACATACCAAGACTGTAAAGAACATAAATGTGACTAATTTTGTGCGATATATTAAATAAATAAATGTCAAGGAACCTCTCAACCAAACTAATGCAGAAAAACCATAAAACACTTTAGACCGTAGTTTTCAAAGAAAAAAAATGTGCAAAATAATTTTTGTGTAGTGATGGATACAAATGCAGAACTGAATGCTGGAAACTTCCTATATGCTTACCTACATAGGTACTTCAAAGCAAAAAGATCAAATTCTCCTGGTGCATGGTTATGCCACATATGCTGTAGAAATTTTTCAATCCTGACATGACTGAGTGTCTATTTAGGAGCCTGAAACTGTATTTCACAATTTAAGCACTGGATTTTAGGCATTTCAGAAAGAGATGCAAAACTTTCCCCTTCGGGAGTTGCATGCTGGGAACCTCAGAGCTAGGTTCTTTTATGTGCCAGAGACCATGACCTTAGTCTTTTTTTTCAGCGACAATAACAACAACCAGCTATTTAACAACTTCAGCATTGCCCAAATGATGCAACCTATTCTGTTACAGTAAATAAAATAAGATGTGAAGAACAGAGTTAGCATCAAGCTGTATGGCACCTCCCAATATGTCAGATTACAAAATAAAGTAGTAACAGGTTGAAAATGTTTACTTATTTCTATAAACTACATTCCTTATTTTCCTTATGGGTGGAGGGCAGTAGCAAAGGAGACCTACTGACCTTCTGCACACATTAGCACATTGCAAGATTGTGTGTACATAATTGGCTGAATAGGAACCTCTAGTATTATTCTAAATGTCACAGGTTTTATAATCTGAATTAAGTACCTTGAGGCTGAATTGTTCATCACCAAAATACAAAATAAGCCCTTGGGAGTTGCAAGTATGTGATTCTGTTGCTAAAACTGCAAAACAGAAGGCATATTAGAAGAGTTTATACATAATAATGCATAAAGGACAACATAGTCTATTTAAACTAAATTTCTGCATTAAATAGCTTATTGTAGTGAAGTTATTCCTACTATCTCAGATAAAAGTTATTGCATATAAATAATGCTATATGTTCAGTATTTATTATTCATGTTTGATGTATGCAGACTGAAAGACTAATTGTACATCCTACTCCCCTGTGGCAACATCTGAAAGTGTTATAAATTAATAACTCGCAAATTGTTGTACAAATTAAAAGCAATCATACACGTTAGTCTCTTGACTTATAGCTGGACTTTGCAGGCTCTAGACATTGTCAGCTACAATAATCCTCAGTAAGTCTTTCTGTTTAATTATGAACCCTCTTTTATGCACATAATTTAATAATTCATGCAAAGTACCATGCTGTTTGTTGTGATAAAATTTTTATCTGTGCACACTGGGAACAGATGAGGAGCAGTATTAGTGCTCAGTTTATTCTTTCCCAATAGTTCATGACATTTGCATTGGTCTCCAGTGATCATTAATCTGCCAATCCAACAGTTATTTTCAACCATCCTTTTGGATGATTGGCACACTATCTGCAAAAATCCTTTTTCATAAATTGAAGACAGAAACATCCAAATGTTTCGCTGGATGGTGTTGAATTTGTGATGAAGTCCAATGTATTGGTCAGCTGCTCACAGATACTCTTTGTTTGTTCCTTACTAGATGACAGTCTTAGGATCCAACATCAAAACTGGTATAATTTGGGTACTGATGCTCAATAAATGGTCTTTGTCACACAAATACAGGAGGAATCTATTAAGTGCTAAGCAAAAAGATGAAGACCAGTTGATTTATTCAGTCTGGCTTCTATTTTTTTATTGGAAAGAGTTTCCATGGTGAAAACTTCTAACAAGCTCTCCTCCTTTGCAGAAAAAAACACCAAACTTGCATTACACTTTACATTTGTTTATGATGGAATCTATTTTTTACAAGTCCAAACATATACAAATGTGTTTGTTTCTTAATATCCCCAGTATAAATAAGCAAAGAGGTACTTTGAATATGAAGAACTGGGACGCTAGAAAAACGAATGAAATAAATCAATAATGCATGTGCATGGGTGTCTGTGTTCTATCTGCAGGACTAGTATCTACGTAAGAAGAAAACCCATGAAGAAATGTATACCAAAAAAATTTTCACGAACCATAGCTACACACTTAATAGTGTTATAATACAGGTAATATGTTAAATAACAGACCAATAACCAGAAAAAAATAAAGTCACTAAAATAACCTTCCATTTAATAGAAGACTAAGATTTTTTTTCTGAATCAATATATTCTGTTTTTTCAGTTTTGTGAATTTCATGACATAACAGTGGAGGGAAGAAAAATGATGAATTTTTGGGAAAAAGTATTATAGCATAATATGGTACAGTAATAATAAGACAGAAGATATGAGCTGTAATTTGTTAATATTTATATCACATTAACAGCTAATTTCCTTCCTTCCTTCCTTCCTTCCTTCCTTCCTTCCTTCCTTCCTTCCTTCCTTCCTTGGTTTTAGTGTAAGCAGATCTCCAATGGGATTAAAATTTGTTTCAGGACAAAAGTAGAGCAGGAAAAAAATATTCCTAAATATAACTCTTTCTTTCCTTTTAATCTTTTCCAGAAACTTTCACAGGAGTTCTTTTTGGACTGATGCAGGTGGGTCACGTTTCCAACTTCTTGTTCAACCAAAATGAATTATTACTTAATATTTGCACAGATCTGGTTCTGATACTCCAACATACCCCAAGATAGGTAGAAAAACTGCTTTTTGAACTTCGCTCGGTCTTGAAAGAAGCTATTAATGGTCTACTTACTAACAAACAGTTCAAGCCTCTGTTATTGTATCGTTTAATGGCAAACCACATACAGGAAAATAGAAATCCAGTGGAAAGAAAGTAGTCCTAGGTTATAATCTGATTTCCTTAACAATTGACAAAAAAAATTATTTCAGTCTCTTGATTGTAACTCTGTTTACCTTTAGATACCACCTGACAAGCATGCTTGCATTCTATGACAAAAATGAATCTTACTTTCCCTGGTCTAAGGCAAACTTCACTGGGTTGTCTCCACTAGAGGCTACAAAAGAAAGAAGAATTTATTAGGGCAAGTGCAAACAACAGTAAATCTAAATAGGTCAAAGACTTAAAACTTAAATCCTTGATGTTTCTTAGCACAGACATGAGCAGTAAGGGTAATATAGCTAATAAGGACAATGAATCTAATAAGAATAATTTCATGGTTAAAATTGTTTGATGTCAGTTAGCACTGTGTCTGGTAGACCCCAGCAAACAAGGCAGGGATTCAAGGTCGGAGCTAAGTAAAGTATGCTGGTCTCTGTGGCCATTTTAAATTTTCAGGCAGTTTGGATCAAACCTTCCATAGTTATAGAAACCATTGCCCCTTCATTGTGTCTTCAGTTTTGGGACCAAATTTTTAGTTTTGGGTTCTCATCATTGAGAAGCGTTTGTTGTCAGAATTGGCTGATTCCATAAGTCAGACTGTTTTAATCTTTATTATTTCAGCATTTTTTTAATCCTGATTTTTATTTTTTTAAAGTTAATATGTATTAAAGAATCTTTGACATTGCCTGTTCCATGAGATGGTCCTATAGATGGACTTTCACTCACTTTAGGCCAAGAAATCTTTTCTGTGTCCCTTGCTTGTTATTTCCCAGTAACTTAAGGACATATACTTTAAATTATTTTAATCAACTTCATTTGCTGCCAGGACTAACTGTGATGTGTAGATGGTGAACCTCATGCCAGATCGGTTCATTAGTGGTCATTCTGGCTTCAGAATCTGAATTTTGAGGCCCTAGTGAAATATGTGTATTGTATCATCTTTCCCTCCCTGTCTGACCACGACTGGATTACTGAAGCTCTTGTGCAGATTTTGCCAGCAGTCCTTTCGGTGTTATTGAATGCAACAATGCACTGACATGCAGTTATTATGTGTTATGGTTTTGTGATTTGTCTGTGATTTGTTTTGTAAACATAGAGTTTCTGGCCTGCTTTTTGAGATTTACTTGTAGAAAAAAAAATATCTTTTTTTTTATCTAGGAGATAGATTTCACTGACAAAAAAGAGCAATTCTACAGTAGTTGCATAGCTAGTGATATGATTTTTTGCCTCTCAGTTTCTTCTCTGTCTACACTCATTCTTGGTGTGAAAGCCAATTTCTCCTTAATGGGGAGGACAACTCATCTGAGCCCCTTAGTTACGAAGAGAATGGTGAGGATCTGATCTTTATATTTTCACAAAGAAAGCTATAACAAGTATTGCACCATAACAGACATTTTGGAGTTTGATAACTTTCATAAATGTATAAAAAAATCCAATATTGTTTGCCTTTTCTTTTAAAAATTTTTGACTAGGGCAGGTAGAGTTCAGGATGCTACAGGAGTACATATATGACAAGATAGGAAACAGAGGCAACAGTCAGTAATTCCTGCGTGAGCTCCATAGACAATTGTTACAGAGTGTGGGAGTTGGACTGATCATTCCTATTAGAGCTGTTCAGAGTATTCTTCTCTTTGTGGTTTCTTTTTTCCTGCCCTCAAGACTAGCTATGAAACCTTTCTCTCTCCATAGCATGGCACAGCAGAGATACCCAGTCTGACAGTAAACAGTCTGTGACTGAGGCAGAGACCATGATTAGTTCCACAGGGGACACTTTATGGAACACTTTCTTTTAGTACGTGTGTCTGCTCAGACAGTCTCACTTGAATAGCTTAGGATTCAAAGGAATTGCGAGAGGTCCAGCTTGGCTTTCACATGATATTGTTACCTCTTTTCCAAGTTAAATCATAACTATCACCTCTCTCATACGTAAATTTAGAAAGAAAATGAACAAACAAATGATAGAGCAATAGGACTCTGCTTATTCTGTTACTGAATTTCTAAGTTAAGGTCCTTAAGCTCTATGTGGTGCCATAGGATTTATCTTGAGTGGACAGTTTTTGACCTTGTAGTCTATTGTCTTGATCTGAAATTACACCTCACTCATCACTTTCAGTATCGAAAGATGTATCAGTATTCACAGTAGCACTGGATTCCTCAGAGGAAAAGAATGCATATGTCTACTTTAGACACTGTCATTTATTCTTTATCTCAGTGTCCTCATTTCAGTTGGGATAATTTTCCTCCCAGTAGCTGCCGTGTTTTGGATATAGTGTGAGAAGAATGTTGATAACACTGATGTTTTCAGTTGTTGCTGTGAAATCAAAGACTTTTTCCAGTCTCCCATATTCAGCTAACGAGCAGGTGTACAGGTGCTGGGAGTAAGCATAGCCAGACAGGTAGCCCAAGCTGGCCAACGGATATATTCTATACCATAAATATCCTGCTCAGTTTATGAATGGTGGATGGCCGGGGGGCAGGGAACTATCTGCTCTTCTCATTCCCATGAGTTTGAGTCTTCTCCAGTTCAAGGGTCTGAACTCTTTTTTTTTTGGGAAATTCTCAAAAATCCATGGTTTATGGGATTCTGTGATGGCTGCTCAGGGACTGGCTGCGAATTGGTCACTGGGTGGTGAGAATAAGTCTATTGTATATAGTTTGTTTTGTGTATTCATTATTATAATTATTATTATTAGAAGTATTATCAGTATTTCCTTTGTTGCCTTATTAAAATGTCTATCTCAACAAACAAGTTTCCCCTTTTGTCTGTTTCTCCACCCCATCCTGCTGGGGGGCAAGGGAAAGGGTTAGCAAGTGGTTGTCAGGTTCTATATGCTAGCTGCCAGGTTAAACTATGACATTAGGCTTTATCATCTGTTACTGACAGTATTTCCAAATGCACTCTATGAAAAATTAAATCCAGAAGTATAAATGCTAAGTGAAAAGTACATCATACTTGAAGGCTTGCTTTTCAAATAAGAAATCAAAGAATCTCTTTATAGAGCAGGTATCTGTTTTTTGGGTTTTTTGGTTTTTGCTTTTTCTATTAAAAATAGAGTTCCATCAGCAGATCTTTAATTCCTTTTTGGTTTAGAGATGTTGTCAAAGTTGCCTGGTTAATATAGGTAGTAAGAGATTAGAATTATTTTGATGTTCTGCTTCAAAAAAATGGTTATTGTTGAAATAGATTTTTATGAGAATGATTTCCAAAACACAATTTTATTAAATAATGTAAGAAAATTTCTATTGTGGCTCTGTATTGAAGGCCAAGAAGATTAAAAGTAAGTCTGTCTTACTGGTCTATAAGGAGCTGTGTCCATCCATAGAGTTTCTAGCAACCAACAACGCTTGCCAGTACCAATTTTCCAGTGATTATTGTAACGACACTACAAAAATGTGATCGAAACCAGTCACAAATATTTTTTCCAGGTCATATTCTTCCAAACTACTAAATCATTTCACCAACTTCATAATATTTTTCTCACCCTTGAAAAGTACATCTGAGGCCAAAAGCTCCAGCTCATTAGTCCGCTAACAACAAAACCACATAAATTTCTCTCAAAATAGAAGTTTTATAGGCTCCAAATACTGCTAAAAAAAGGTTTTATTTTCAGCTTAAGTTTTGAGTTGGGAAACCTTAGTGTTTTCAATATACATATTTAATATTCAGAACTTTTTCTAGTCAGCATTGATTTGATCTAGATTGTGCAGATTTGCTTTCTGTTTGCACTTCTAAGACTTCTTAAAATAGGCGAAGATGATTTTTTGAGACAGTTTGGTAAAAAGTTGTCATGAATGAGTGGTTAAGTCACTTAAATAATCAATCAAAGGTTTTGCAAGAAAAGATTTTACCGAAAATTTAGAAAATGTGATTTTACAAAGTTCATTGGCAAAGGTTCACTCTATTACTTATTAAATGAATGGAATACAAAAGAAAAGGAGGTGGTGAGTGGAAAAATATTTATACAGAGTAAAATAGAAGTGTAAGGGGTAAGGGAGTGAAGGAAGGGGTTAAAAGGGATTTTAGTAGAATTACCTAATAGTTGCGGTGCATTTAAAGAGAACTGATAGTGCCTATCTATTGTCTAAATTAACTGAAGCAGAGAGTCTTGCATCTCCATAAAAAGGGGTTAGTTCCTGATAGGGGCTGGGAGTCGCCTAGAACTGGTTAAGACTGACCCTGCTGTATGGATGGGAGCCAAAGAGAACTGCGTTTGCCCAGAAACAAAGGTCAATCAGCGAACACAGTGATGAAGAGGATGGGCCTTCATCTTGGGACCCCTGATGACCACCACCAGGAAGCACTGCACAAGCGCAGCTGGGATGAGTCTATGGAAATTACTTCTTAGAACTAATTATAATATGGAAATTATTTCTTGGAATTGATTTTTATATGAAATGAGGATAGATGCATATGTATAGGTGTGTTGGGAAACCTAATGTATATGTAATATTTGATTGTATAAATTGAAGAGTTGCTGTTCGATGCACACGACTTTTGTGGGACTACCCCCTGTGTCGCCCGGCGCCAAATAAACATACCTACTTTACAATGTTACAGACTGTGGAGTCTGCTTTCTGCACGTCAGGAGACCATCCATTTCAGTCACAAGGTTTGGAATGGACCTCCTTGCTTTCTAAACGCCTTCTCAGAGAGGAGCCTAGGTGCAGCTGTATCCAGGTCTGGTGTTAGACCACAACGGTTTATGTCTAAGGGATACATTTAGCAGGAATTCTGGGTGTGTTCACAGTTTAAAGAGAGAGAGAATCACAGGGATTTAGCAGCTATTAATCACTGGTTAACATTTACAGAGTAATTAGAAAGAATTTTCTGTTACAATCACAGTAATAGGATATAATGCTTTGAATGTAGTCTCACACACACACAATAATAAAACTTCCCCTGGAGTTCAGTGAAATACTCACTTCAAATCAAATGATTTCTCGATGGGTGAAGGTTGAGTCTCAAGGAGATCAGCCCAGGTAGTTTGTGAAGTACTCTGAGAAGTGTCCATACATGTGTAACAATAAAATGTCATACATTTAGGACTGTCTGATACTTCTGCTCTATAACTAAGATGGAGGAGTTAATTAAATGACAACTCCTATTGTACATCCAAAAATCTTTGTGTAAAGCTAAACCCTTCTGATTCAGATTTCCATTCTTTTTCAAAAGACCTACTTTCAAAACACCTGTTAGTTCCAATAAAGATAAAATTGAAACCTGTTAGTGTACATCTGACCTGCAAAGAAGTATTATGCCTGGAGAAGAAAATGCTCCAGGGAGACCTGTAGCAGCCTTCTAGTACCTGAAAGAGGTGTACAAGAAAGCTGAGGAGGGACTTTATGAGGGCATGTAGTGACAGGACAAGGTGTAATGGCTTTAAACTAAAAGAGGGTAGATTTAGATTAGGTATAATAAATAAATTCTTTGCTGTGAGTGTGGTGAGGCACTGGAACAGGTTGCCCAGAGAAGCTGTGGATGCCCCCTCCCTGGAAGTGTCCAAGGGCAGGTGGATGGGGCTTTGAGCAACGTGATCTAGTGGAAGGATTCCCTGCCCATGGCATGGGGGTTGGAACTAGATGGTGTTTAAGGTCCTCCAACCCAAACCATTTTATATGACTCTATGATTATAAACTAAGTTTAAGTTTGTTCTAGTTTTCTAAAGTGACATTTGATACAATACGATTTCTATTACATAGCCATATAACCTTTTGTATGGCAATTAATATTTTTGTAGTTGTACCAGCAATTTTTTTTCTTTTGGCCTTATTTTTTTTATATCACATTCATAATACCTTGCAGCATGTTTAGACACACAGTTTTTGTAGTTAAATGCTTTGAGAATTTGGTAGTGATTGAAAAATACAGACAGATTTACTATCTTACTTAACAATGAGGAAGTCTATAATAATCAGTCAGGGAAGGACAGAACTTGGAAAAAATGTGGATAATCATCTACAAATGTGCATTCGTATCCCTGCACATCTCTAAATTCTTATCTCTTTTATGCGTTATAACACTCCTCAGCTTTTTCTTAGTTTAAATGTCATCACACTTCTTTATCCCAACACTACTTCTTACAATGTATTTTGTTTCTCCATCTCCTTTTTCATTTTTTTCTATATTTAAATCTTGCTGCATTATTCTAAAACCCTTTTTAATGACTGTTAGTCTAATATTTCTATCAGATTGAAAATATCAGGTTCATACCCATCCTACTGCACTCTGTCATGCTACTCTCTTCATCCAATTCTAAGTACAATCTGTTCAACCTAACCTGATTGTAAATGCCATCTCACATCTAATTGCATGTTACATACACACATACAAATAACCCTGTTCACAAAAGTATTAAAAAAAAAGATAACCTGAAAACAGCTTTGTGTTTAATCAGACGTAGATCCATAAATAGTATGAAAGAATGCAGCATAAATGATTTTTAAGTACAACCTGCTTGGAAAATGGTTAAGAAAAATAATAGCAGGATTGGACTTTGAACCATAATGTTGATCCTGACACCAAGGCATTTTGCTGCTTATTATGTGCTTGCTACTTGCTGTCTGTCATTTTTATTTAGATTGCAGGCTCTCTGAGGCAGGTTTTGTCCCAGTCTTTGTGCAACACGTATCAAATGAAGCTCTTAATTTCTTCTAATTGCTGTAAATATGATGGCTAGAAGCAGTTAGCCGTTCACCCACATCTGGCCTCCTAGAATAGTTTCAGCTCTTTTAAAAGCTGAGTTAAATATGAAGAAAGGTGTGTGGGGTGACAGAAGCAGTCCACCATATCCATCTTGTTTTACGTTGCATTAAATTACTAATTTTAGTTTTATTATATGAAATTTTGCATAATTTTGAAAACTAAATTAGATTTTTAAAAAATACTTACATAAATATATCTCTACAGGCTATCTTATCTGTACTCATTTTCCTGATGTCATCACACAATGGGTATTCTGTGTCTTTTTATAAAATTCTTGTATACCTTCAGACATCAAAGAAATGGGAAGCAGTGTCACTGGAATGATATTTCAAAATTCAGTTTTAATTAACAGTCATTTAATAACCAATATTTAGAACTAAAACTCCCTCTAGGTCACTATTTCTCTAATAACTATTTTAGTAAATATGTAGATTTTGTAATGATATTCCAGGTTGGACTATCCTGTCTATGTATGTCTATAACTCAGCACGTTCCCAGACAAGTCCAGATGCATCTTGCACCAAAAAAGACAAAGGGTATCCTGGGCTGTATTAGGCAAAGTATTGCCAGCAGGTTGAGGGAGGTGATCCTTCACCTCTGCTTATCACTGACGAGGCCACACCTGGAGCAATGTGTCCATTTCTCAGCTCCTCAGTACAAGAGAGGCAAAGACATACTGGAAAGAGCCCGTTAAAGGGCCACAAAGATGATGAAGGGACTGGAGCATGTCTCCTGCACAGAAAGGCTGAGAGAGCTGGGTCTGTTCAGCCTGGAGAAGAGCAGCCTCAGAGGATGGATCTCATCAACGTATCTAGATACCTAAGGGAGAGTACAAAGAAGACACCACCAGGCTCTTTCCAATGGTGCTCAGTGACAGGACCAGAGGCAATGGGCACAACCTGAAACACAGAAGGTGTGCTGAACATCAGGAAACACTTCTTCTCTGTACACAGATTGCCCAGAGACGTTGTGGACTCTCCATCCTTGGAGATATTCAGAGATGTCTGGATATGGCAACCAGTCTAGGTGTCCCAGCTTGAACAGGGGGATTGGACAACACGATCTTCCAACATCAACTATTCTGTGATTCTGCGATTCTGTGACATTTGAAGTGTCCTTTAGGTCTGTTACTGGGATAGACAAGCTGTTCGAGAGATGAAGAAAGGTGTTTTACCAACATACTCCTAGGCAATATTTGGGGGATTAAAAGCCTAACTTTAAAGAAAAATCAGAGGTTTTCTCCAACAGGTCAACCAGAATTTATTCTGAAAAATTAACTCACAACAATAATCCAGTGCTTCCAGAAGCATTTGTAAGACTAAGTCTTGCTAACCTGTATAAATTTACACATTTCTCTACAATCAAGATTATGGAACAGGTTGTGATTAATGGAATTTTCATGTTAATGAAAAAAACTTATAGAGACAGTGTTTTGGTCAAAAAAATCTATTCTATTTTATACTACCTGAGGATTTGACTCTGAAATGGATCAGATGTGTCATACCTTTTTTCTCAACTTTTTCGCAGTACACAATGTAACTCAGTGGAGTAATTTAATCTTGACACTTAACTTATCTGAAGCTTGAACAAACAATGAAAAGTTCAAGACACATCGAAAGCATCTCCAGAATCCCTCATGCTCATGTTTTGTCATCTGTACATTTTGTTTAATTTATATTCTTCCATAGGTGACAAACAATAACGAGAACAGCTTAGGTTTTCCATTATGAGTTTGTGTGCTTTGCTAAGGGCCATGAATTACCAACAACATTTTCAATAATGAAACACAGCTTGTTTAACACATTTGTTTATCTTAAAAGCCAGTTGAACACAGGAGGGTTTTCAGAAGATGCTTTAAGAGCAAAACAGTAAAGCATGTTGATTTATGCCTTACCTTGATATTGAAATGCATTATAATTATCCTAGTCAAAGTTTTATGTGGCAACATACCCTTTCCATAAGACATACCTCCAATGAAGCATTTTAGCCAACATAACCATTTCTCATAGCATAAAATGTATATGTATAGATATTTACATTATATATATCACATGTCTGTTTGTATTGATGTATGTATATATGTGTATTTATGTGTGTGTATACATATAAAATACATATAAAATTATAACATATAGATAAGATGTAGATATATGGCTCTGACTAGGTATGTAGTGGTCCTGAAATCCTGTAGTGTCATACTAAGGCTTCTGCATTTCCATACTTGAATGTTAAATCTCCATTTTGATAAGGACTCATAATCAAGGCAAGCTGTATTTATGCAATGCAGCCTAAAAGCTCATAAGAAGCACAAATCTGGAATTTATTTCAGTCCTGTGTTCTCTGATGTGACATGAATTTACAGAGTTCTCAGGCTCTGGCACTGCAATGCTTCATTTTACATTTTAGTGATGCTCTGGTTGCTGGAACCCAACAGTAACAACTCATACCAGTAAACAGGATGGTTCCACCTCAAACTTCTTCATGGAATTGGTGGAACAAAGTCTTTTTTCCTTTAGGAAGGGTTTTGAAGGTGCTTTGCCTCCGGAATCAAGTGCTAGTATATTAACAACATTTCCTACTCTTATACAAACTGATCTGTAAACACAGGTAGATTTTTAAGCATTTATTTCTATGATTACCCTGGCCAAAAAGTTGCTTCTTTCAGAGCAGGTGCTAAATCTCAACTACACCAGACCTCTCATAATTCCTACCAAAAATTTTATTTTCCCCTTTGTAAATAAGAAGTTTTAAGCACAGAGAACTCATGTTTTTAGATCCCAAATGCTCAAGTGAGACCTTCAGCAATCCAAGTGTACTCTAGACACTACCATTCCCCTTTCTAGGTTCATTGCACTCCTAGGAATAACATCTTCAAGTGCAAGAGCTTTCCATTTCTTCTCCAAATTCTTGCTGGCCTCCTTCTGACTTCAGTGGCTGCCAAGGATCTAGCTGCATAGAAAAAACAGTATCCAGAATGGTTTAAGCATGCTTATGTCAGCCAGGTTCTTCTGCAAGGACTGACATAGCATATTTTTCTCTTGCTGTGCTTCTGACTCTGAATATGTGTACTCATAACATTTAACAGGAAGGGTGGAGCAAATAGTAAGTAGAGGTTTATTATATATAACACAAGTCTTTTTGTAATCTCTGAATCAGAGATACACTGGAATCATTACTGTCATCGTAACTACCTTTAAAACCAAAAGATGTGCCTGGAAAAGCAGAATTGCTGATGCAGATGAACTTTGGTGGTGTTTCTGGCATTGTTTGAGTAGTTCAACAAAATGCTTCAATTTTATCTCTGCATAAAGAAACAGGAGTGAGATTGAGCTTAATGATTAGCCATTTAACAATTTAGTAATTTGGAGGTATATGACCTGGGAAAAGTATGTGTGATTGGATTTGATCACATTTTTGCAGTGTCAGTATAATAGTTGCTTAGAATCACTGTTAAACACTTGACAAGCTTTTCGTTATAAGTCTCTGTTATTAAGAATTTTCAGCTCAAATACATTGTCCCCTAACTACCATGGCCTTAAAGCAAAAGGAGGAAAATGCATACTTTGTAATATGCTCCTTTTCTTTTTTTTTTTTTATAAAATACAGAAAGCAGCAGAGAAAAGCTGAAAAAAACAGCTTGACCTCATTTTAATATGTGATCTAGGCTTTTTCACGGGTGTAATCTTCATCAGCTGTAAACAAACAAGCAAAAAAATAGACATATATGAGTAATAAGAGCTGATTCTTACCCTATGCTAATAAACAAAAGATGGGGTTGGGGGCAAACCTTATCACTGGCTTCAGCAAAGATAACTTAATCAAACCAGTATTTACATAAAGCTAAGCACATGCTTAATTTCCAGCAACCTGGTGTTCTGTCTTATGAAAGAGAATGAAATTAAAATTTCTTAAAATTCACTAAAGAAACAGACAATACAGTGGTAGCATTTGTACTTTAGAATCTTGTAGTCTTATATTTAACTACCATTTCTCTAAACTGGATAAATTTCTTTATTTACCATCCTGGTTAATATAAGATCTAATACAGACTGTGTAACAGTACAAAAAAGGAATTTCCTAGTGTTAGTCTGTGACATTCCAGAGGAGTGTGAACTGTAGTATATAGACCAAATGTGCAGTGTTTTCTACTATATGAAGGTTATATTTCAGAGGGTAGTCCACATTATGAAGGAAAGATATAAATTAAGACAACAGAGGTGTATTTGAGACATTTACCTAATGCTATTAATGTCTCAATACCTAGTCTCAAAATTACTAAGATGCTTCTTCTTGTGATATGTCTGATATAATTGAAATAGAAGAAGCAGTTATTTTTAATCTTTTAAACTAGCAAGATAGGAAAATTGGATCTAAGGCTGACGACAGTTCTGAACTTAATCGTAAGGACAAATTTCATAGTTTTGAGCATATAAAAAGCCATTGGGATTTTGTCAAGTATCAAAAGAGGTAAATTCATTATAATTCTGGAATTTCAGAAGGAGACGGCAAAATAGACTGTCTAAGCCATAGATCGTTTTGTTTTGGTATGTGTCAGTAAAGGAAAAGGAGAAAAAGATTCGTTATATTATGAATTATGACTATTCCCATAAAATGGCCTGCCAGGAAATGAAAGCACATCTTGACTCTGGAAATAGCAAACATGATATAATAATCATAAACCCATCCAGCTCCTACAGGCTACTGTAGGACAGGATGTGGGAATGAAAAGATGCTCTCTATACTGAAACATGAAGTTAGCCCTTGAGTACAGGAGGAAGCAGATGAACCAAAATGACACAACAGTACTGAAGATATTAATTATTACCAGATTTTCACACATAAATCCCACAGGTTGTCTGTCAAAAGAAATAAACACAAAATCAAAGCAAGTTATTATTTATGTGTAGGTAATATAAGAAGAAGTTCATCAAGGACAGCCCATTGTCCTGGCACAGAACATAGCGCTCTTCTTTCTGGGCAAGAAGAAGAGTTCTTTCCTCTGGAGAATATTAGTTTTCTGAGAAGAGGATTTTCAAGGGATGTGGGTTTTCTGTAATGTTCTTCTGGGACCTTCCCTGGCCTAGCCATATTCCAGTTCTACATGCTGTATAAAATCAGAACAAAAGATTCACTAACCTTAGTTCTGTTACTGCATAACGACTATGTGGGGAAAAAAAAAAAAAATCTGCATTGGCTCAGTCAGTACAGTATCCAAAGTCTTCAAGGCAGTGCCAAACTGAAAAGCAAGTGCTTGAAGCAACAAAGGAATTATGACGTATTGCATAGATAGGATAAACAAGCTGTAGATATGCCATTTAAAACACTGCAATGAAGATAAGAGTCCTCAGCATTGTCAGCAGAGAGCTGGTGGTTGACAAGGCTGCCTAAAGTAGTTATTTTTTAAACATCACAAATGAAGTGGAAAACATATACTGGAAGACTGAGACTTCTGATCCAGAATCAGAATAGTAGAGCAGACATATTCTTATGGCGTTTATGATCAACAAACTCTAAATGAGAACAAGAAGGTAGATGGAATTCAATGGTTGAAAGCCTTTACCAAAAGTGATATCATTTCTGATTTGTAGGCTGACTGTAGGAGAAAAATACATATCATACATCTTGCAAAAGGGAACTTGTTATGTATCCAGACCATGCATTGGTATACGACCTTGTCATGTATCTTCTAGAGCTGAAGAGGAAACTGAAAGCAAAGTAATATACATCTAAGCAGTTTTGAGTAGGTAAGATGTTCAAATTATGTATGCAACAAAGTGCATCTTGTGAAAGAAGCATGACCATCTCAGCTCCCTTTTCATCAAGGTTCAATAAATGTACTAACTTCGGGCATGTGTTTTGTAAATAAATTTACCACTGCAGAGCAACTGATGAACTCAGATGCTGCCATTAGCACAAAGAAGGTGGTCCACCAAAGAACACATTGCTAAGATTTTAACAGGCAGTGTCCAATCTTATTTGAATTCCACGCAGATGGGAGGCTTAGTTTGGCACAAGAACTATGTTTTTACTGCTTTAAGCATCTGCCCCATGGACTGCTTCCTTCTCCTTAAGCCAAATTACATATGGCATTTCAAATATGCATTGATGTAGCCTATTCCTCCAACATGGAACGGCGGATACATTTACAACTCATAACTGTAGGAGCAATCTATGGATAGATACAAACCCCATATGCCTCTGTGCATCTTCATCCAGACCATTCAAGACCACAATCACCACATTCAGCTGCTCTAGTGGCTTGCATTAAAAAAAGTGACATGAGCTCAACATTGAGGTAAGATTTGTTACATGTTGCAATAGCATTCTGCCCGCTGCTACTGCTTCTGACATCTGTTATTGAAACTGTATATTGTTCCTATGCTACTGGCTGACATTTGATGTTGTTTAACAGGGCAGCTGGCAACTGTGCATTAGGCAACCACTCGTTCACCGCTTTGCTTCTCCCCAAGTGGGATGGGGAGGAGAGAGGGACAAAATGGGAAACTTGTGAGTTGAGATAAATACAGTTTAATAAGACAACAGAGTAAATACTAATACAAGTACTAATACTAATTAATATGCAAAGCAAATTATATGCAATACAGTATTTCTCACCATTCAACAACTGATTTGCAGCCTAAGATATTTAGGTATCTTGGCCAAGAGAGGTTTTGAACTCCCAGAAAACCAAAAAACCAAGAGCTTCCTCCCCAACTCTCATTAATAAACTGAACATGAGGTCTACGGTATGGAATATTTCCATTGACCAGCTTGGCTATCTGGCCACGCTCCCTCCCAGTACCTGCACACCTGCTCATTAGCTGAGTATAAGAAACTGAAAGCCCTTGAATTCACAGCAACAACTGAAAACATCAGTGTTATCAACATTCTTCTCATACTAAATCCAAAATACAGCAGCTATTGTGAGGGAAATTAACTGTCCCAGCCAAAACCAGGACATAATCTTCGCTGCCTTCGAGTATTCATAGATCTTCCTCAGCCTCTGTCATGATGTCATTCCAGCTGCCACCGTTTAGAAACACCAAACTGGATGGGTAGGACAGTACTTCTAAGAAATTAGGATTAAACTGAATGCTAATGATACAAGGATGGAGTGGTTACCTTTACAGTTTTCTTCAGGAAGCTGCTCTGAAGGAACGCTGTATCCCTTGCCAACACTTCTTATCAGTTAAGGCAATGATAATTAACACTTCTTTGGAGTCATGCTGCCCTCAGCCAGTTCAGGATTGGCAAGACACTTGGGGAATGATTGCATCAGTTGTCCATGAAGTCGTTATCCAGGTTGTCTGTGGGTGATTTACTGTGACAACCTATCTGAGGTCATGGAAGCCTTTGCCCAACATAGTCTGGCCAACTGGCAGAAGGCAGCAGGCAAGGTCAGGCAAGATGTGTCTGTAAAACTTTTATGGGTATGTCACCTGCAACTGCTGGCATGCATTTGCTCCCAAAGCACTACCAAGGATCAGCAATAGATTAAACACTAGCCAGCCACATGTAACATGTTAGAGCCTTTAGGGTTTCATCTTTATATGAAAGGGGTTAAGATGACAAATGATTTTTATCCATGGCTGTCAGAGCACATGGGGCGTGAGCAGAACTCTACAGGGAACAGGATACTCCTTGAATCATTTTTGCTGTGCATTCACTTTAGGACAATCATGAGCCACACAACTGCTCCATGGAAGGTATATTCATCCAGCTGACAAAATGTGCGATCTGAGGGATAAGATGTATTATACCATTCCCAGCAATGTGCAGATTAACACTGACTGCTGCACTTAGTGCAATCTATGTGAAGGTGTTTCCAGTTTATTCAAGGCCAATGAGTACCTTTCATGCTATTTGCAGTCTTGAATCTACTATTGGTAAATGTTTCCAAATGCATATTTCCAAATAATCATACTGTAATGTGAATAAGTACAGCAATATAACACTCGCTTTGAGTAATGCACAGATTTAAGATGAAGAAGTCTGGAGAATGATATTCATTTAGTAACTCATAAAAGCCAGACTCACCAGGTGTTAACTGATTTGTTTCGTGTGCTGAATACTCATAGCTTAAAAAAAACCTGAAATGTTCTTCCTGGTTCACTGACTGTGTTCAACACTTTCCATGTTTTGTATGGTGAGGACCTAAAAATGTAGACTCCTACACTGCTTTGCTCACATGCATTCGTTGTTCCTGGAAGTAGAGTAAAAGAAAGGTAGAAATTTCTCTACCTTTCCTCCTTATCCTGTCCAACAAACTCCTTATTTCTTCTTACAATTCATTTTCATCAGAGACACATCATCTGCATAAGATCAAATTGCTTCACACAAATCACTCATGTGACATCTACACTTTAAATGGGCTAGGTGGATCAGAAAACAAAAACGTGGAGGATCAGCACAAGATAACTCATACTGCCAGGAAGGGGTATGTAAAAGTAGTCGAAGTAAGACAAAAATAATAGAAATTGTTTTGCACTTGGTATACTTTTTCTACACATATATGAAATACACAAACAGCTGTATTTGGTATTCATGTCAATAAGTTTATTACATTCCACAGAAATCACACTGTCACTGTAATGATATGAAAAAAATTATCTCTGAGAATTAAACCGATAATTGCTAATTTATTTTGTGATGATCTAAACCAAAATGTGAGGGATTTTTTGCATGCATGGGGAAAATAGATTTTTATATATACAAAAGCGATCATTGACTGCAAGAGAATTTATAACATCTAATATATCTTGTCACAATTGATGGCAGATTTTACTGAAAGACTTACTAATGAGACCATTGTTTTTAGCTTCCTTACCCAACAGTATAATTACAGCTGAAAAAATGCATCTTAAAATTCTTTCAGCAAAGGTGTCAAAATAATTTTCATTCAATGTGTCTTCAGCAGACATTTCTCCCAAAGGCAAAGGACAAAAAATCTGCACAGCAACGAACTAGCTAAAAATGTGCAGAGTTTTTGAATGAGTTTATTATTTTTCAGTTAATAAACTGAAAACAGTTAAGCATGAGATTCACTTAACAAGGACATTTTTTATGTACTAGTACATGCATCATTGGTAAAAATGATTCTCAGCCCACTCTGAACAATGCCTGGAGCCAAATGGCACAAGTAAAAAGGACTCTGACCAGATCTTGAAATGGAATTCAAGTAAACAATAAAAGCATAACTGTATGTTGAATTATATGAATATTGACCTTCACCACTAAAGACATACTCCATATTGAGTATGTCTTCTATATTCTGGAGAGATTTTAGGGGTGCTTGGACTGGGTGCCCAACATAGCAGTAGGCCTGACATAAAAATGGCTAAAGAGCAGCAGCCGCCAAGCAACATTTCTGGATCACATAAAAATTTTAATTTTTCAAAATTTATGAAGTTTGGGGAGTTTTTTGGACCCACAGCTACTAGGTCAAAATGGCATTTGTAGTTGTTTCCCAGAATGGCCGTATTGGCCAAGGTGTCCCTCCCCACGTTAGGGAGACTGGAATAGATGTTCTTTAAAGTTCCCTTCAACTCAAACCATTCCATGATTCTATGATTCTATGATTCTAGGATTTATTCTTCATGTCTCATGTATTTTATTATAAGCCTGTTTGCCTATATGAGAGTTGCTGGTTGTGATAGGAAGTAAACCACCTCCGTCCTTTGGGGAACGAGCAAAGTCCTTTACGTATGAACTCTATGTTAGCTTGCAAATGGGATCAGACAGTGTAGTTTAACACAGAGTGCAACACTGATACCTTAAAACCTGCTGTTATGAGATAGAATAGAAAGTTTGGGGGCATTTATATTTTTTCCAAATATCAAAAATTTTGTCGTACATTGGATGGATCTAACTAGTCAGTGTTGTATTTAATCCATAGCAGTTCATAACAAAGTCAAATAAAATTGTCTCTTTTAAACATAAACACACATACAAGCTTGGAAAGGATGAAAACCTAAAGTTACAATATGGTTCTTATTATGTGCAGCAATACTTCCTTGTTTTATTGAAATATGTATTTCATATATTTATATTTATCAATTTATATCATATAACATATATACATATGTTTTGTTTCGGCCTGTATAAATGCCAGGTGCCCACTAAATCCATTCTATCACTCCCCCTCTTCAGCTGGACAAGGAAGAGTAAAATATGATGAAAGGCGTATGGGTTGAGATCAGGACAGGGAGCGATCACTCACCAATTACAGTCACAGACAAAACAGGCTGAACTTGGGGAGAAAAGGAAGTTTAATTCATCACCAATCAAATCAGAGTAGGATAGTGAGAAATAAATCCAGATCTTAAAGCACCTTCCCCCCATCCCTCCCTTTTTCCCGGGCTCAGCTTCAATCCTGTTCCTCTGCCTCCTCCCCCCGAGCAGTTCAGGGGGAGGGGAATGGGGATTGTGGTCGGTTTATCACACATTGTCTCTGCCGCTCCTTCCTCCTAAGGGGTAAGACTCCTCACACTCTTCCCTGCTCCAGAGTGAGGTCCCTCTTATGGGATACAGTTCTCCACAAACTTCTCCAATGTGAGTCCTTCCCACAGGCTGCAGCTCTTCACGAACTGCCCCAACATAGGTCTTTCCCACCGGGTGCAGTCCTTCAGGAACAGACTGCTCTGGTGTGGGTGCCCCAAGGGGTCACAAGTCCTGCCAGCAAACATGCTTCAGTGTGGACTACTCTCCCTCCACAGGTCCACAGGTCCTCCTAGGAGCCGGCTTCAGTATGGGCTCTCCACGGGCTCACAGCCTCCTTTGGGAATGTACCTGCTCTGGTGTGGAGTCTTCCAAGGGCTGCAGATGGATATCTGCTCCACTGTGGACCTCCATGGGCTGCAGGGGGACAGCCTGCCTCACCATGGTCTTCATCATGGGCTGCAGGGGAAAAATCTCTGCTCCGGTGTCTGGAGCACCTCATCCCTCTCCTTCTTCGCTGACCTTGGTGTCTGCAGAATTGTTTCTCTCACATCGTCTCACTCCTCTCTCTGAACTGCTGCTTCACTGCAGGTGTTGTCCCCTTCTTAAATATGTTCTCACAGAGGCATTACCACTGTCGCTGATTGGCTTGACCTTGGCCAGTGGTGGGTCCATCTTAGAGACGGCTGGGGCTGGCTCTATCAGATATGGGGGAAGCTTCTCACAGCTTCTCACAGAAGCCACCCCTATAGCCCCTGCCATTACCAAAACCTTGCCACCCAAACCCACAACAACATATATCTGTTTAAAAAAAGACTGAATTGGAATTTGTACCAGCCTTTTAATTTTCTCTCACTTGTGTTGGAGTCTCTTGAAATTTAAATGGCTTCAGAGAGTTCAAATAGGATCTTTAAATGTTCAGAGACAGTGCTGGTTTAATTTATACTAATTTCTGAAGTATTTTGGTACAGAAGAATGTAATTTGCTATATATAAAAACAATTATTTAATCAAAGTCAAAGTATATTAGAAAAAATATTTTAGAAAACCTTCTAAATGTGCGCATGCAATTAAATTATCAAAAGTTGAAGTACAGGACATTCCTGAGTAGAATATAAAGCCAGTGGATTTGCAGGACAATATAAGTAGCTCTACTGAAGGTGTTTAACTCATTTCAAGTAAAATCTAGTAAAGCTGTCCTTAGTACTTATCTTCTAGGCTCCACATCGACATCAATGGTTGCTGTGATTTCCCAGATCTTTTCTGTGGCAGCAAACATTTAAAAACCTGAATGTGTGCTTAACAGTACAGACTTAGTCATTTTAAACTTAAGGGTGTGAAATAATAAAATGAAAATATATACATTTCTTGATAAGAGTTTGGCTGAAATATTTACTGCAGGAATTTTCCAACTTTGTCAATATTGGACCCATGCTTGTCCCACTGAACTCAACCCATGCTTGTCCCACTGAACTCAATATCTGACTTGAGCTTGAAGAACACTGGAATAGTGTTATGGTTTAGCTGTGGCCAGCAACAAAAGCGCCATGTGGCCGCCCCTGCCCACGCCGGGGTGCGCAGGAGAATGAAAGAAACAGGCAGAAAACTGGTGCATCGGGATAAGGGCAGTTTAACAGAACAGCAGACAAATGGAACAGTAACAGCAACGATACAGATAAGGGGAATACACAACACAAACCGCACAACCCACAGAGCCGCTTCTGCCACTGCGCACTCCCGAGTCGGGTGTTCCCACCACCCAGTTTCTCCCCACCGGAACTCAGCATGACGGCACATGGTATGGAATACCCTGCTCTGTTTGGCCAGGTGGGGTCAGCCCGCCTGGCTGTGCCCCCTTCCTGGATTCCAGTGAAAATTAACCCTGTCCTGGCCAAACCCAGGACAAATAGTTATGAACACTTCTAAAATCCTGTTTCCAACTTCATAAATATTCAAGATAATTTACCATACTATATTTTATACTAGCAGAAACTTGACACAGACTTCGAGGAATTTCACATTTCAAAGGACATCTACAAAATACACACTGAAACATGTACTCAGATTTTCCTTTCTCCAAAATCTGTATGTCCACAACATAATTTATGATACGTTTCAGGTTCCACACACTTATAAATCATACATAAATAAAAATTAACCTTCAATTAAAATTTATATTTGTTTATTAAAGGGATCTGGAATCCATGCCTTAAGCATTTTTGTCTTCCTAATTTATTCATCTGGAAATAATTCCTGAAATTTTAAAACCTTGGAGCATTATGGCTGATAAGCAGTTTTATGATTTTTTTTTCTTTTTTGTGTAATTTCAGACGTGTAGATTACAGAAAGCATATTTATTTTTTATTAAACATATACACAATTTTACTTCTTCTGACAGATCCTGTGCTACCACCTTGGAAGTACAATTCCACAATAACTAGAGTTCAAGGTCAGCACTTAATCAGATCAGATGCCACTAACTTGCACATTGCCACCTTTTCGGTATTCACTTTGGACTGATTCTTACAAATAGCTAAAGAATTTAAGTTAGGACTTCATCAAAATGAAGATTTCAGTGGACTTTAAATGGGACTTAAATGGGACAATGGTCAAGGCATATATATGCCAATTTCACTTCCAAGCCAGCAAGTACCTGCAGAATGGTGTGCAAACTTCATACTAAGAGCCACAGAACTTCACGTCAAAGGCAGAAAGTTTTTTGCTACTGTTTGACTTAATGCACAGCTTTGAGGTTTTGCAAGTATTTTGCCCAGTGCATGGGAGTGGAGATGCAACCATCTAGCAGTAACTGTGTGCAAGACGAGCTTCAGAAGAGGTGTTTGGGCTGAGGAGTTTGTTTACTTCTACCTGTGTTGTGACTTGTCCAGTTTCTCCACAGGAAGCCAGTGCTAATCTTAATGTGAAATTCACGAAAGGTCTATGCCAACTTTAAATACATTTCTGAGAGAGGAGGGAGAGGAAGGTTAGACTTTTCCAAGCAGTTTTGTTGGTTCCAGTGATCTCAGTCACTCATTTCAAGCTGTAAAATACAATGTACTATCCCCGTGATTGTACTTCTGTGCTCAGAACAGTAGGTCGTTTGGCACATGAAGCTGAGTAGGAGCATGAAGAGGTATCAGTTTGAAATGGACCATTTAATAAGGACCTACATTTGCACCTACTAATGATGTCAAAGTTGTACACCCTCAGGTTACATTATCAACTATTTTTCAAGTTTTAATACCAATACTCTTCATGTAAACAATGTATAGTTTTCACAGAGATAGACACTACTGGATTAGGTATGAGAAGCATAAGATTTCAAACCAAGCCTGCCTTTTAAATCAACACACTTCAGTATATATCAGAATGCTGTGTAAAATATTGCTCATTTCCACCTCGATGTTCAGCTACCGTCAATGCAGCATGTGAAATCAGACCTAATGAGTTCTGAAAACAGTGTGTCAGGATAGCCACAGGTCTGCCTATGCTGCAAGGTTTTATGGACATATTACAACACAGGCTGAAATTAGTTTAAATAGTTGCAGTCTAAAGGTAAAGGAAAAGAAGGGCTGGATTTTCAAACTACCTCAGAAAATTAAAAAATAACTGAACATATAGTTTCATCTGCTCTGACTAGTTTACTGTCTGGTGCACAAATTAAATCTAGCGTGAGGTTGTCTTTGCTACAACTCAGTAATGTAGAGCTACCCTTAATCTTGCCACATCCTTGATATTACTGTTACTGAGCCAATAGGTGAGTCAGATTACAAGCATAAATATTTTTTGTGTAAAGCGCTAAAGATTGGTTTACTGTAGCTTGGCCCTTTATCACCTCTCAAAGTAAACAACAAACTTGCTCTCTAAGTGCCAAAATGGCTTCAGTTTTGCTACAACTCCAGTTGGTCTTTTGACCTTCTCTGAATAGTTTCTTTAAGACCATCACAAACGAATCCCTAGGGATAAATGCTGTAGGAGTGAGGTTGAAGCAAAATCCTCCCCCGATCAACAATTCCTACAGATGATTTATGTCAGACTGATTTCCAAAGATTGGTTCTGAGATTGCACATATTTACCCGCTTATTTCTTAAAATTCATGTCATAAAATTACGTGGCTCCTCAGTTCTTTTTGATGGCAAATCTTGTGCTACTTCTCTGTCACATTATTTGAAGTATCCTCTACCAACATCCTTTCATGTCTGCCAGTATCCCAAATGTAGGCTCGCCAATTGCACAGTCACTCTGCTGCTGTTCTGCAGCTGACCTGATTCAGAGCTGAAAAAGAAAAAGTGCTTCTGTGAAATCAAACTGATACTGATGGATACCAAAGAGACCTTTGTAACCATGGAGATAAAATCAGTTAACCATAAACATGAACAATGCGGCTATGTTCCAGGTACAGCCCGACCCACCTGGACATTAAGTCTTGGAACGGAGGGTCTATTCTCTAGGTAGCCATTAATGCTAATAATGGTAGGTAACTGTGTTTCTGTCAAGAGAAATGATGGAGTGTGGTTCTGTGGAATGGACTGAAGAAACTGACCAGGTTTGCCAAGACTGCGAGCCTAATAGGTAAAAGGTAATTCCGGCAGAGGGAGATCACGACCACCGACTCACTGACCCCCTACTCAAGTGATACCACCTACTCAAAAAGAAACAATAGAAGAGGATGACTGAGTCTGCGCAACCATTTACGTGAGAAGCGAGAAAAGTTTGCACCAATTGCCAAAGAGAATAATATTGAATATGCATGCATAAAATAAATATGTATGCTTTTGATCTCTATAAACTGCATGGAATTATCTCCTGTGCATCCAGCACTGCAATAAAGAATGCCTGCCTTTTAACACTACATTGGTGTTACGAGGTTTTATTCCCAGATTTTCGGTGACACCTTGATAGACTCACTTAGTATCAGAGAGTAGTACTAAGGCAGGCAAGATAGAGCAAGATAAAATGCATTGGAGGAAACAGTTGCTTTGAAAGTGACTTTTTTTTTTTTTTTTACAAATCTTTGCAGAAAGAAACACGTGCAAGTATAAGAATAGGGTAATGTCTGTACATGTCTACTGTATATATCAAACATTCATGCCCACAGCTGTAACTGCAAGAATGTTAGCTAATTTTAGAATAAATTCAACAGACAGATTTGTTTGGGAAACATTAAATGACACATTTGACACACCTGATAGTACTAAGATCCACAAGGATATGGTTCAATAGCCCTTTAAATTGAATATGAATTTCATTTTAAATGATTCTGAATTCTACAGTGAAATACATCACGCCCAAATGGTTAGAGGCATGAATTCTATTTGGGAAAATTCAAATAATTTAAAGTCATAATTTTTTTTTCTAATAAGGAAGACATAGTTTGTAGTATTGTTAAATTGCCACCCTGATGACTTAAGACTTCAAGCTTTAAAGCTAAGGTCAAGAAGGTACTTCCCACTCCAGGAAGCTGACAAACTGATAAGCAGATCTTTTAAGAATTTAAACCATATTCTTAGGCAATCCAATTTTACAAATGACAATGTTCCGTATAATGAGTAGTGATACATTAAAGACTACTGTGCACAATCCGGTATGAGGAAATGATCAGTGATAGTTATCTCAGAAGATATTGATTTCTAAGGACTATCAAATTGGATCGGTAGGATTACATACCATTTTGCCAATGCTTATGCAGCATTACAAGTCCTCAGTCTTGGTCTGTAATTGGCTATGGCAATCTCACTTATTTACCTGTTTGTGGTACATGAAAGGTGAGTTCTTTTGCAGACATTAATGATGTTCACACAAAGCTCAGCCTTAGGTTTTCGCCTCTAGTTTCTAATTGCCTAAGGCTTCCTGTATAATTAGTGTAAGGGAAAAATCTCCTTTTGTGGGTAACATAAGGAAACACTTTTTCATTGTAAGGGTAACTGAGCATTGGATCAGATTGCCCAAAGGGGTTGTGGAATCTGCATCCTTGGAGATCTTCAAAAACCATTTGGGCAACTGGATCTAGGTGTTCCTGCCTTGAACAGGGGGGGTTGACCAGATGATCTCCAGTAGTCCCTTCCAACCTCAATCATTCTGTGATTCTATGAATTCATAAAACTTACTTCCCTTCTGAGAATTCAGAGGATGCCCAGGGCACTATGTTTGCCTCAGCAGGCATCAGTCACTAAACAAAAGCATTATTCTCTCCCTGGCTCCCCTTTCCCCAATCTCAAAACAGTATGTGTCTTTGATGATTCTTTTTAAATTAGAGAAAATGTAGGCTAGGGTGAAGTATTTCTGTTAGGAAACAATAAACAAGAAGTACAGAGTTTCAGAATTTTCTTTTGGAAGAAAAAATGATTTTTTTTTTTCCCTAAAAAAGTAACAAGAGATGACAGAAACAGGAATTCTGAAATAAATCAACAGTTATAGCCTAGGCATGATTCCTGTACCATAACAAAGTCAAATTTTGGTTTTAAAGAAGACTATATGGCTGGCTTTCTAGTGTCACCTTTTTTGGAATCAAATTGTAGGTTAATTGTGTATAACAACTTGAGTTTTACAGAACAAATATTTTAAGTGATTTATCATTTAAAGGCTTATCGAAAAAGAGTTGGAGGCAGAAATCTGATTAGATGTAGTTCAGAGCCTCAATAAATATTTAGGAAGATAATTCTTACTGAAATGAATGGAAATTACATCCCTTAAAACCACTGAGAATGTAAGCCATGGATGCTTGGATACACTGAAAAAAAATGAAGACACTACATAACTGTTTAAATGTTCTTTTAAAAGGCTGGAATCTGGTCCCACATTCAAGTTTACTGCCCTTTCTAAGAAAAAGAAACACTTTCAAGGTTTATCTGAAAAGGGCATGAAGTCTAGAAGACTGTCCTCAGGCAGTTTAATTACCTGTTGTCTGTCCTGATTTCAGCTTGGATAGAGTTAATTTTCCTCACAGTAGCTGCTGTGTTTTGGATTTAGTATGAGAAGGATATTGATAACACTGATGTTTTCAGTTGTTGATAAGAAATCAAGGACTTTTTCCAGTTTCTTATATTCAGCTAATGAGCAGGTGCTGGGAGAGAGCATAGCCAGACAGCTAGCTCAGGCTGGCCAACGGAAAAATTCCACGTCATAAATGTCCTGCTCAGTTTATGAATGTGGTTGGCTGGGGGGCAAGGAGCTATCACCTTTTCAGTTATCCAGAAGTTCTGAATCCTCTCTTGGCTGGGAGTTCAATCTTATTTTTCAGGCTGCGTATCAGTCATAAGGTTGTGAGAGAAATTGTATTGTATATAGTTTATTTTGTAGATTCATTATCTTTGCTATTTTCATTATTATTGTATTAGTATTATTAGTATTTCCTTTGTTGTCTTATTAAACCATCTGCGTATCAACCCATGAGTTTTCTCTTTTGTCCATTTCTCCTCCCCATCCTGATGGAGGGGAAGGGGAGAGGTGAGCAAATGGCTATCTAGTTCATAGGTGCCAGCTGCTGGGTTAAATTACACCATTGTCCCATTACCTTTACTTAAATTTGACATCTGTTTCACCTTTTGAAAGAAATTATTTGAGTTGGGATAGTTATTAACACTTTTACTTTTTCGTCTTGCAAACTATTCACAGGAAGGCAGCTGAGATAAGAAATCTGAATGCACAGATTTTGAAAGAACATTTATCAGTACAATAACAGTCAGGTCTCACAACAAAAATTTATTGAAGTGTTGTAAAAGATAGCTCTTGAAAGGATTAAGGTCCTTCTGAATTTACCAAAATCGATCTGTAAATACATGGTTTAGTGCTATGTAAGGAGATATTCGTATTAATGAATCAGAAATCTTTTCTACTTGTACATGTATAATGAAATACCAAGTTGCTATCTAGTACTTCTGAATTCAGGACACATTTTATTTAAACTATTCGATTTCGGCGAAGCTACTGAAGGTGAAGGGTTCTGGAGCAGAGGCTCGCGCCGAGGGACCCTTTCTCCGGTGGCAAAACCGCAGCGGCGAGGCGGCAAAAAGCGCCGAGAGAGAGAGGAGACCCCA
>Ga0065711_1028790_pt1 | contig 39170 bp, 27 predicted proteins | sample Hoacrofraction12_FD_59098 | JGI IMG/M metagenome (GOLD analysis project Ga0065711, IMG submission 59098) | Hoatzin crop microbial communities from Cojedes, Venezuela - Epithelial fraction 12 v2 (version 2) | ecosystem: Host-associated > Birds > Digestive system > Esophagus > Crop | place...
ACGAGGAGAGGCTGAGGGAGCTGGGCTTGTTCAGCCTGAAGAAGAGAAGGCTGCGAGGGGACCTTATAAATGCTTATAAATATCTGAAGGGTGGGTGTCAGGAGGATGGGGCCAGACTCTTTTCAGTGGCACCCAGCGACAGGACAAGGGACAATGGGCACAAACTGAAGCAGAGGAAGTTCCGTCTGAACATGAGGAAGAACTTCTTCCCTCTGAGGGTGATGGAGCAGTGGAACAGGCTGCCCAGGGAGGTTGTGGAGTCTCCCTCTCTGGAGATATTCAGGACCTGCCTGGACAAGGTCCTGTGCATCCTGCTGTAGGTGACCCTGCTTCGGCGGGAGGGTTGAACTAGATGACCCACAGAGGTTCCTTCCAACCCTTAACACTCTGTGACGCTCTGTGACTCTGTGAAACTGTCTTGGCTACCGGGTGTGCTTCTCTTTTTGATGATTTATGTATCTAGACTGTTTCTGGGAAATTTTTCCCTAATGGATATGATTTCTGTATTCTGAATTCTTGTACAGTCACTTACTTGACAGTAAATAGATTCTACCTGTGTCTAAAAATAGGCAATTTTTTCTTCCACTGAGAGAGTAATATTATTTGGAGATCAGCTGCTGCTGCTTTCTGGGTGCCTGCACTGTCTTTGACTGTTAGGAATGTCACGGACAGCAGTTTGGTACTAGATAAGCATATACCACAGTGACTTACTAATCATACTTTAACCTGCACCAAGAGCAAGTAAACATTTCAGATTGAATGTGTTAGTACCATGACTCAACAACAGCTGAACTTGTTCATTTTGTGCCTGGTTCAGTCTCCAAATGCTTCCAGGAGGTATTCTGGAGATGGTATTATAATACTCCAGAGTAATCTACCAGTCTTGAAATGACTGGTGCAGCAGCTTTTTACCTGGTGGTGGAGATTTGACCTTTTGTTTAACAGGTTGCTGCTCTTCCCTCTTGTTTTTTGCCCTTTAAAAGTCTGGTCTGAAAATCATGAACTTCTGCATAGTATACATCCAGTTAAGACCATACGAAAAATTTTTACGTTTGGTTATGTAACTCCCAAATCAGTTAAAACTACAAGTGTTCTATTTTCCGTTGGTCTCTAGCTTGGACTATGTATCAACATAGGTTCAAATGCCAGATCTCTTACTATCACAGGATAATCTCTTTTTGTTTTTAAGAATGGTCAGTTAATGGATGTTTATGTACAAATATTTAGGCCCTTGTGATCTCTAGATGACATTGTGCACGAATTATAAAAATTAACTGATAGCTTTTGTGTCAGCAAAAATCCCCGAAATTGTAAATTTTAGTAATTATAGTTGAATAGGGTATTATGCACCAGTGTTGCTTGCATCAATTACACATATATAAATGTATTTTTAGTATACATGTAGCCGTTCCTTTATATTCCAATGTTTGCTGCATAGAAAGCCAGCATTATATTTTTCCTGAGCTTTTTCTGGTTAATGTTTGGAACTGTGCTGTAGAACAGCGTAGTTCTGTTTAGAAAACTGAGTGAATTTTTTTTTTCTAGAAAAAATTCTTTTTCTACAGCAAAAACTGTTACCAAAATTGCTTTGTTTACTGCAGTAGAATTTTATGAGTGGGTCCCTTCATTTTGAGGGCACGTGTTTTATCTAAAAAGCAAGTGATTGGGTGTCCGTATTTTTTTTGGTTCTTTGATGTTTGTGCTTCCTTGGGCCAGCAAATCCAGCCAAATTCTTTGTGATTTTGTTGTTCAAAGACAATAATGAATTCACCAGGACTTTGTGCTGGCTTTGTTTAGGAAGGTGCCTTTCTATATTGCTGCCATGAAGAGAACACTAGTTTATATAACTGTAATTTGTTGAAGACCACTGTATCAAGGGCCTTTCACTGTTAACCTGTATTTTCATGTGCTCGTGTTTCCTCGCCCTTAAAATGGTCTTTCACTGTGTGGTTGGATCTGAAGGTCTGCCTTTGTTTCATTCCTGAGAATAGGATGCAATGCTCCTTATAGCTTCTGTCACTTCACATTTGGAAGCACTAACATGATTCTGTAGTTTTCTAGCCCGTGTAAGGGGTTTTTTTTTGATGTTTGTTTTATGCTGTGGTGTGGTTCCCCCATTTTCTAGGGGAAGTATCTGAGAGTCTTGTCATCTGGTTTTCGAAGGTGTGTGAAGCCACTATTAGGATACCAACATTAAGAGCATCCTTCTATATAAAGTGTTCATTAGAAGAAAAAAAAAAAAGTACTTATTTGCAGCATTGAGAATGGCATCCTTAACATTTCCTTCTCGCTAAATATAACCAGTCTGAACTTGGAAGAAGTTTCTGCACAGTTTTCCTCATCAGTTGAAGTACTTAGCTCCTCCATGCCGAAGTCTCTACAAATTGGGAATAATTGTATTCCACTTCTGGATGTTTTCTGAACCTTAAAAGCCATTGTTAAAAGAGGAGTGTAGCAAGTCTGGATTGTTTGCAGTTACCTGCTTTGTGTCTGCTAAGTGCCTTCCGTGTAACTGCATGGGCTGTCAGTTGTACAAACATTCATCAAAAATGACTTAACAATTTACATGAATTTTTGTAGTGAGGTTTAAGTGCAATGGAAATAAGAACTGCCAAGTGTCCTAGATTACTGGAGCACTCGAGCAGTAAATGGACAGGTCCTTTCAGACCTGGCAGCTGCACATCTACCCTGCCCCTCTCCATTAAAACAAAGGACCAAAGAAGAGAAAAAGAAACAGTCTGAAGTTCTCTCTGACAGAACTAGAATTAAGGATAATGGCCAGAATTAGTTGAGAATTAATTCCTTAAGAATTCAAAGATGTGGAGAAATTAATAAATTTTAGAAAACTAGGTACTTACTGTTACAGTTTAACACATACAACTATTTGCTTGGCTTTCTCGGGGACAAGGAGCTGTTTTTCCAGTTACTCTTGTAGTCTCAATGTTAGTTGAGGGTGGTTGAAATTTTGGGGGATTTTGTCCTCACATCTTTTCCAGTGTCGTATATTTTATGTTCCTTTAAACATTGAGCTGTGAGTTAAAGACAGCAAAACTGGGATGAAATGATGAGTCCTGTTCCTTACACCCCATGTGTTAAGCATCTGGTGCTGCTTGTCATTGGAGACAGTTAGCTTATTGGACAGACGTCTTTATCTGTTCTAACTAGATGTTGTAATAAAAGCGTAATAATGGTCCTGGAGCCAGTTTTCTGCTTACTGCTGTGAGAAACTGGGGTGGGTTTTGGGTCTTTAAAAAGTCAATGTCTACGTTTGAAGTGATTCTGCTTCTTTTTGGCCAAAGCGTAACCAAACAGGCTTAAAATATGTTTTACTGCTTTCATTTTTAAAGACTATTATTTTATTCTTTTGTGTCCTGCATAGCTATGCCACTTATTCCTTTGTTAAATATCTAGACTACTGCTAGAGTCAACTTAAATACACAGAACTTCTAGGAAATATTTTGTATACTTTGCCTGAAGTTTGGATTGTAAATGTTCTTATGCCAAAAAACCCCCTCCCTTTTCTTCTGTAAAATACCGTGTAAAGGCTGTTACATGATTTTTTTTTTTACAAGTAATTAATTTAAATGTACAAACAAGAGGGAACAATTTCTGATTGTGAGGAAAATATGCTTTATGAGCCAAATCAGAAGTGGTTATTAGTATTACTCCCTGTCCTGATCCGCAAGACATTGTATCAAATGGAAATATAATTTACGTCAATAACCGGGTATTTGGTGATTAAGTAACTCTTCTCTGTGCAACAGAAGTTACATGTGTGTGTATGTATATATTACAAGCAATGGTTAGGTAAGTGATTTTCTGACCAGGAAGACTTGTGTTGATTTCAGAAGAAAATTAATGTAAAATTTGAATGAAATAGTTTTAAGATAACTTTGATTGTTTATAAAACAGGTTCAAACTATCTGGCCAGCTGCCTTTACTTTCTATCCAAATATCAGACCAGAAGCTGACAAGTATCTTGGAGCTCATTGATAGCATTCCAAAGCCAGAAAGTGCTCCTGCTACCAGTTCTCCTCCAAAAGTAACTGAGGTAATGTTTTTAGAAAGTATTTCATTAATAAGTATCAGAAAAATACCTTTTGCTGTTAGCAATGCAGTTTTGAAAGGAGCGCAGGAAAGTGGAGAAACAAGCAAGAAAAGCAAGAAAACAAAGTTTCAGTACGTTTTTGAAAAATTTAGCTAATTCTCTACAGCTATAGAAATTTTGCTTGTTGTTCAGTTAGTTTATTGTGGTCTTCAGCCAGTAATTATGGAATAGTTGTCCAGTGTTTGAATTTAAAATAAGAAAACCCCAAACTTCAACTCTGGGAATTATTTTGTGGTTCATATTAGTGTAGATTAATATATTAACAATTCTGATTAACATATTCACTTTTGTTGAGGGTTAGTTTGATTGTACCTTCAAATTTACGCACATATCAGAGTGCTGCAGAATTTGGGTTCGGGTATTTTGTTTAGCGAAGAAGAGGTTGAAACCTTGGCATTTTTAAAGTTGAAGTATTATGTGGATCCTAGACAGGAATTTAACTTTCAAAAACAAAACAAAAAATACCCACTGTGTCTGGCCGATGTTGGCTGAACAGTGCCTGCCTGGAAAAGTGGCAGCTTCGTTTTAGCTGACTTCACTGCTCTTCCCAGCTTTTCTTTATTCAGTTATGCAACATAGCTGAGTGGGCGGCAGTTCTGCCTTGCATTTCTAAGGTTTAGGAGTCTGGAGTGACTTGTCTCCCCACTTCCCCACCCACTTTCCTTACTGAAAATGTTTTGGGTTGCTGTTTTATGCTTTCTTCGGGACAGAGGGTTGCTGCTTTCTTTTTACTGTTCCTGAAAACTATCTTTTACATTTTTATATGATCTGTTTTTAACAAAACTATAAAACAAATTCTGAATTGCTGATTTTTTACATCACTCTAGTCTGCATGATATGGTTGTTTTATATATCTTTAAAGCAGTCCTGTCTTTAGAACATATGTGAAATCTCAAGGTCAAAGACATAATTGGGCTATCCATTTTTCTGTCATTTGTAAATGCTTCTAATTATCTGTTATTTAATGTTTTGTGTACGTGATTCTAAAGGAATAATGGTCATCTTTGTGGGTTTTTTTGAAGTTTATTTAATAATTATCTTACCATCTTTATGCAAATTATTCTGCCCTGTTCTTGTTCCTGGCTGTTGCTGAAGTTCTGGTGGTGTTTTCTGTGGGTTATGTTACCATAATACTCAATAACTAAATGCGCATGACTAGATACACATACCTATTGAAAGTCTATATAGAGTGAAGATTGTTTCCCTTCAACATGTAGTTCCTGCCATCTCTTTAGTGGTGATGTTAAAATTCTAGCTAGTTCTGACCTGCTCTTTTACTCTTAGTATACTAGCAGTATCTCCTGCCAAAAGCTGCCCTAGTCTCTGTTGTTTTGTGCAACTATCACAGACAAACTTTCTTTAAGGAGAAGTGATGGGATTTTAGTTTTAGATAGATAAAGTGTGCACATAGAAGCTGATTGTCCTGTACTTTATAACATTGCCTATACTTGAATTTAGTTATAGATTTCAACTATTACATTTTAAATGCTTTGAGTGACTTTGATGTGCTTAGTATTACCTGTACATGACTTGTGACATACAAGATGAGGTGAGGAAAGACTGTTGAGCTAATGTGAATGTATTTGCATTATATGCAGCATCTGTATTAAAGCTTATGGTTAAACCTGTCTGCTCAAGCTTTCATCTGCTGCAGAGCTTGACAGACTCTAATGGCTGGTATTAAATTCAGTTAATTTGAGTGGATTTGCTATTTTGGTGGTGGCAGATATACTCCCATGCTTTCATCTTTGTAGCTGAAATTTTTCTGAGCTTTGTTGCCATCACATCACTTCTGAACTGAAATGGATGTGAAACCCTTTTTTCAGAGCCCTGCATGTGAACTTTGTTCTTTGCATTTTGAGTTAGTGGAGGAATTGTTCTTGGGCTGCAAAAACAGAACACTCTTCACAACAGATCTTTCTAGGTTTTTGCACCCTGCACTTTCTTCTACTTAAGTACAGGAAAGCTGTCCCCTTCAGTGTAGAAGGCTTTATTTCTCATGACTTGGTGCTGTGAAGTTTCACAGTCTTTTTCTTGTGTTCTTAGAATGTGAAAGTGTTACAGATGAGACAGTTTCACAGTTACAAGACTCTTAGAGGCTTGGTCTGTCTGTCACTCATAGTCATGGATATATTCAGTAAAGTCAAATTATGTAGGAGAGTATGTAGGAGACTAAGAGAGACTGTTGGAATGTGAAGAGTGAGATGAGAAATGGAGACTTGGAAACCATGTTCAAAGGTGAATGTTTCTTTGTTGCCGTAACATGTAGATTTCTGTCAGATACTGTGGGTTCCTGAATAATTATCTGAGACTGGGCTTTGAAAGTAGTGGTAATAGCAGGTGGGGTAGGGAAGAACTAGTCCTCTGTGCAGTCCAGAGCCACAGACAATGCACATGTCTCTCCTTATTTTAGTACTCTGTGCAAGGCAGATGTATACTAAGTATGCATGTGGAACGTGCAGATGAGAGTTCATTACAAACTCAAACAAGCAAGACTACTGTCTTAGGCTTGAGGGGAAATCTGGCTTTGGTGAATAAACCATTTGGTTACCTTCACTAAGAGAATTTACTTCTGTCATAGAGGATACTGCATGGAGTGAGGATACTCGTCCTTTTGTCCACTCTAGTGGCCAAACAGTGACATTTCACGTATTTTCAGTTACTTCTGTGGGTTGTGCATCACTGCATCTCACAGTTAAAGACCCTTCTAGCATCTGTTTTTCCAGATACATGAACAAACAAGATTCAACAAGGCTCAGTGCCAGGTCCTGCACTTTTGTCACAACAACTTCATGCAATACTACAGGCTTGGGGAGGAGTGGCTGGAAAGCTGCCCAGTGGAAAAGGACTTGGGGGTGCTGGTCGACAGCTGGCTGAACATGAGCCAGCAGTGTGCCCAGGTGGCCAAGATGCCAACAGCATCCTGGCTTGTATCAGGAATAATGTGGCCAGCAGGAGTAGGGAGGTGATCATGCCCCTGTACTCGGCACTGGTGAGGCTGCACCTTGAGTACTGTGTTCAGTTTTGGGCCCTTCACTACAAGAAGGACATTGAGGTGCTGGAGCATGTCCATAGTAGGGCAGTGAAGCTGGTGAAGGGTCTAGAGAACAAGTCTTATGAGGAGCAGCTGAGGGAACTGGGATTGTTTATCCTGGAGAAGAGGAGGCTGAGGGGGGGACCTTATTGCTCTCTACAGTTACCTGCAAGGAGGTTGTAGTGAGGCAGGTGTTGGTCTTTTCTCTCAAGTAACTAGCGACAGGACGAGCAGCAATGGCCTCAAGTGGCATCAGGGTAGGTTTAGGTGGTTATTGGAAAAAATTTCTTTACTGCAAGAGTTGTAAAGTATTGGAACAGGCTGCCCAGGGAGGTGGTTGAGTCACCATCCCTTGGGGTATTTAAGAGACCTGTAGATGTCGTCCTTAGGGACACAGTTTAGTGGTGGACTTGGGAGTGTTAGATTTACATTTGGACTCGATGATCTTAAAGATCTTTTCCAACCTAAATGATTCCATGATTCTATGAGATTTAGAAATGATTCTATCTGCTCTAATGGTTTCTCTAGCTCTTTTTTCTTTTTTCCCCACCTGTCAGTAGTATCATGTGATCTTTATAAAGAACAGTTGATCTTTTATTGTTATCTGAAGTTGCCATACTGCAGTTCTGTGAGGGACTGGGTTTTGTCTTTCCTGCATTTTCATATGATGTGCTGTTTCTACCTGTCATTCATCGAAGAAGTTGGATGTTTGAACCTGTTCACCATGTTTCCTAATGTATTCTCTCTGCAGCTAGGTGAATATGCAGTACCTGCTACTTCTGCCTAATTTAGTCCTCATTTCTCCCCATGCTTTTAGTTTTAGTAATGTAGGTGTCCAACTGTAATGATTTGCATTTAAAATAAGACCGATTTCCTTAAGTTGTAAAACTTCCAAGCACCATGTGGTCATGCAGTAGAATGACCAATGAATTTAAGCAAAAAAGTATTATGCTGTCTCCTCTTTCAGACTGCAATATCCCCTGTGCTCTCAGCACCTCATTTATCACAAGGTGTGTTTCCTGTTCTGGATCTTCATTCGTTTGCTGAATCAGGTAATATGATCTATTTTATAGTCTGATTTCATAAGCAGGTCAAATCAAGGTTTTGAGTTCATTGAATTGGTTTGTTTCTCTTGGAGTAAGTGGCCATTTGTGTCTTTATTTCAACTTCTTGAAGGCTGAGTAGTGTTACATTCTGCAGAACTTAATTCACTCAGTACAAAATATTTGTGTATTTTCTTACAGCAGTAACATTCTGTATGCTTGTTCTTGCTGTTCCCTTTCTGAAGGCAAAGCAGTAAAATGTTTGTTTGGTAGGATGGGTTTGTTTCTTTTTGTCTTTGCATGTGTTATTACAAATCTATTTAGAACATCCGAAGTAGTACATATGTCATTTTTGGCTTCAGTATGTACTTAGTCCTGTGATGATGGTTTTAGGTATTTTCTTCTGATGGAAGATTTCTCTCCTACTTAACTGGATTTATTTCAATTACAAAACACAGAAAGGATGTTTATTACAAACTGCGGTGTTGCTATAAACAAACATCATTTCAGCTTCTACAGGATCAAACAGAAGATTGACTGTGGAGAAACTGATGGTGTTTAATACTGCCTTGTTGTTCAAACAGCTACATTGTAACATTGCATCTAGTAGTTACATTTTAAAAATAATTAAATCGATCAATGTTATTTCAATCACCTTTGTCATGCCAAAACACTCAACTGGAGAAAAAGAGAACAATACTTTTTCTCCTCTCTCCATATATATGGTTTGCAAACACTAGCAAAATTATGAGCAAAGTTAATTTTTATGTCTAATTTATCAGTTTAAATTCAGTGTGTGTACAGCAGGTATAGAAATATGTGTCTGTGCATCCTCATCTATTTTTCGTATGAGTTCCCTGAAGTGCCCAAAGGTACATAGAAAGTGTCTTTCAATTCTTTAAAATCAGGGTAAGATGAGAGCGAACACTGGCAAAAGTTAATGTGAGAAAGTAGTGAGATTTAGATTGACTCAAGTCTGTTTTTAATTTATACAATATGTACAGCTGTGCAGTCATTTTAAGTGGTTCATGTTATTTCTCTGTCTTCCTCCCCCCCCTGCCCCGAATCAAGGGTGCTTTTAAATCTTGGAGAATGCCTTTTAATGTCATAGGTTCATTTTTTTCAGAAGTAGTATACTTCTTCCATAGTTACCTTCAGCTTCGCCGTTTACGGTTTTTAGATGAAGGAAAAGAGCCTTATAAGATGCAGCAATCTGTTTGTCTTGGTTATATTTCTGTAATAATGTCAGGTGGATTAAAAGCTTGATAGTCGTTAGGAGTCTCTCCTGAAATGGAAGATCCTTATCAGGGAGAGATCCAGAGTAGTGCCGCTGATAGTGAGGCAGAAGCTTCTGGATGGTCAGCAGCCGTCAGACCAGCAGAAGAGATACTAAGCTATTAGTAATGCCGAAGGCAAGAGGAGCCACAGTTTGTGGTGTCTTTTGCACAGCCAGTAGTGAGAGAATGTTCCTGAAGGATTTAGTTGATGAGAACTGATTTGTAATGATGTGGTAGAGGGAGTTACAAGTGTGGTGAAAAGTTGTGGAGGCAGGAGCAGAGATAGTTATAGAAACAGACTTTCTTCGTTGCTAATTATCAGATAGGTAATCTTCTCACACTTGACAAGTTTTTATAGATGTATATATAAAAATTCTAGGTCATAGTACTGCAAAATATTGTCTGCCTGAAATATGTGTGTGATATTGTTATGAATTAATCCTTAGAATCAGAAGAAGAATTTTATGATGCTCTAAGCAGTCCTGTGGAAGACATGCCATTTTTTGAAGCCCCTTCTGGTTCCCTCAAGCGAGCTAGCAGTACAAGGCGAAAAAAACTACGTAAACAAGAATCTTTAAAAAATATGACAGAATTCCAGCTAAGGTTTGAAGTAGCTGAGGTAAAGTTAATTTTTTTTTTTTCATTTCTCTGAAGCATATCAGAAGTGTGATTTTTCCTTGTTTGTTGTGTTCGAGAATCCATGTCTGCAGAGGTATCGAGTCCTCATTTCTTGCTGAAACTATTCTGTAGAGTTTTTTCCCAAGTCACAGTTGTGCTTCTGCATCCTTGTCATTCAAATGCTTTGATTTATCATCTCATTTTATCATGGAATTTCCCTTACCTAACTGTCACTCAAAAATCACATTGTGTATTTGTTTTGACTTAAGATGTAGCTTTTGGCATCTTTTTTCCAACTACTGCTGTAGTCACTGGGAAAACTTCATTAATGTTTCATGTTGTAACAAGCACCCTATTTTTCTGCTCTAGGCTTTTCCAGACTCAGTTGGCCTCAGCTAGATCTGTAACATGTTCACTATGAGGTGTCTTATGTGTTACTCTTGCTGTTTCAGACTTCGGGGGGGGAAAAAAATATTTTACTCAAATGCAAGACCCTGTTTCTAACTGCATGAGTTAGTCTAGTAAAAGAGACAGCGTCTTACAACTATGGTCACCTTTATCATTATACTGTCATGGCCAGGACAGTGTTATTGCTGCTTCTCACTGTATAACTATAAATAAACTGTATAAATTCAGTTAACTTTACTAATTCTGTTTTAAGCTAGGACTTGCAGTATGGCTTCAACACATCAGAACTAGCTTACAACATGTCTTATTATATACTACACCTTACAAAAAAAACATAAACAAATAAAATTGGAATGTACTGGGTTTTTTGTGTGATGACAAGACCTTGGGAACTACTAGTCGAAAGATAGATGCTGCATTTTATGTTATTCTCTAATGGAAACTATCTTACAATTTATAAGAAAAAAATACGATTGAGAATCTATTAAGAATCACCTTCTCTCTGTTTGTTGGCTTTATAGTTTAAAATGACTTACTGGGTTTGGTTTTGATTTTCCGTATTTGTGGCGAGCCTTATGTGGAAAGGAAGAGTACATATCTTTGTTTTGCTTTGGTTGTGAAAGACAGATAACAGCTCAGCTAGGTATTTGTTTAACATGACATTTTTGTCATGCATGGGTGAAAAAATAGGAAATCCTCTTGCCTGATATTCAGCTTGGGAATCTAACTCTTAGCAGGAGAGTTCAAACTGTGAACTTAGCAGTTACCTAACTCTTAGCAGGAGAGTTCAGCAAAAGCAGTAAACTCTTTATGCTGACTGAAAATCTAGTTTTGACTGGGTTGAACATTACTAAATGCTTTACAGAGTTGTTTTTAAAAATAAACTAGTTCATATAACTTTGGTATTACATGTGTGCATGTTTGAAGTTTTTGTTAAAATAGCAGCAAACAATATTCTAGCAATTTTGCTTGTTGAGCTGTTTATTTTTTCCAGGGTATTTGATTGGCAAAGTTTAATGATCAGTACACATTAATCAGTAAAATGTATTTAATATGTAATCCTATATCAAAACTCAGTGGATAATCACCTACCTTTTTTCCTTTTTTTTTGTTTGTTTGGGGTTTTTTAGGTCTTAATTAAATTATGCCGTCTTACTGATAATACTGAGACACCTGTGCTGCAGCTTGATATTGTGGGATTAGGCACTGAACTTAAATTAAGAACATTTGACATGACTGCAAATGCTTTCCTTCGTGAAGTTTGTCTGCTGTGCCCAGAGTATATGGGTAGGTATTTATAGTCTGATCAAAAAGTTAGTCACAAATAACACTGAAGTTGTCTTCGACAAGCCTGTAGGGCTTTTTTTTGTTAACTGAGGAAGATTTGCTTCCTAAATTAGATGGGAGTGGGAGGGAAGGGAAAAGTAATTCAGGAGCTCACTCTCTTAGTAATGTTTTGGTAAATATGTTCTAGTGCTGATGATTTTAGTTGAGGCATCTAACTGTTTTACGTCTGCAGGAGAGGTTTTGTGATTAAATAGTAACGACAGCTAGTAGTCTAGTTTGTAGTCTATAGATGATTAAAAGGGTTGTAGAAACGTAAATTTTGTTTTGCTTTAAAACATGTAATTTTTTTTATTCTTTTGTGTTTTTTTTTAAGATGATAATGACAAGCCAGTTTACATAATTACTACTTTGGATAATGTAGAAGATGATCTTCTCACTCTGGAGTACATAAAGGTGAGAAAAGTGCAGACTTTGCTTTTGAATTGTAAGCCGGCTGTTAACAATACAGTATCATTGAGCAAGTGTTGATGGTTTTTCCTTACTTATTCATTCCCTAACATATTGAGGTTCATTTGCAAAGTCTGTTTGCTCTCTAAACAGATTAACTTGCACATCTTAAGTTGTAGTGGTTTTTGTAACAGATTGTCTCCAATAAAATTTAAAGACTTTTCCTGATTTGTTTGTTTTACATGCACTTTTGATGGTATAGGCTGATATTAATGGACCAGAACTGAAAACTGCCTATCAAAATGTTCTACAGAAAATAAAGGTATGATTTTTTTTAAACATTATTTTCTTGTTGTGGGAAGAGAGGCATATTGGATAAACATATTTTGTTCTTTTAGGTGAACTTTTCATCTCTAGATGTTCATTTGCATACTGAAGCTTTGCTGAACGCTATGAACTATCTGAATAATCTTCTACCCAAACAAGAAACTAAAGTTGCAGAAGAACCAGTCCATGAAAAAACAGAGGAGAAAAAGGAGGTTTTTAAGAAATTAAGTAAGTTTCGTTATTCTTCTCCCCGCTACGCGCTTTCATTCCTCTCCTCACTTACTTAAGCAAGATATATTTTCTGGTTTTGTAAGCCTGCCAGTGACTTTTGAAATGAGAAATTTTGTTTAGAGTATATTTACCCTAAATGCACCTCACAGCCTTTTTTAAATTCGGGGTAGTAAGAATGTTAACCATCAGACTATTATGGAGTAACAATGGTGTACTCTTATTCCTTGGCTGGAAATGTGTCGGTGAGGAATAACTGTGTAATTAATGAGGGAAGGTAGATGCTGCAGCTGTTGATGTTTCCTGAGGTAGAAATGCAAAGCATGCTTTTTGAAGATACGTGTTCAAATTCACTTAGTTATGATAGTCTGCGTTGAATGGTAGCTTACTGGCAGTGATGATGTTCCTAATGGTGTTCTCCCATATAAAAAGAAAAGTATTTTTGCATTACAGCATTTATGCAGAAAAGGCGTTTATAAAAAGTAAGGAAATTATGGGTTAGAAAATGTAGCACAAAGGTGAAAACTTTCTGTGGTAAGTGTATTAAGTATATTCTAGACACTTTTGTGCTTTCCAAATAATGTAATTACCATTTTTCTCTAATCCTCAGTGAAATGACTGTATGCTATCCTTTTACCCATTACCAAAATATTTTTATTGGTTTAGGTTTGGAACCTGCGGATATGTACTCAGCAGTTTATTTATGTTTAGACATTGACTGTAGATATTAGTACAAAATATACACTACTGCATTTCGTAAGCTTCAGGACAGTTTTGGTTACTAGTGATCTACTGATTAGCTGAAGGGCTAAATTCTGTTTGGCATTAATTTTGTAAGAATAACTTGTTGGATTTGCTGCTTTGGGTTTGTGAACTGGTACATGAATCTGGATTTGTCTTGAAGTGTAATAAATAGGAAGGCCTTGCGTGGTGGAAGATAGCTTGAGCATTTTCAATCTTTGTTACAAGAAGCTGGTAATAGCATTAATTAGTATCAATGATTGTGTTTTTAGGGACACATAAGTAGAATAGCAATTCCTGCCATTTGAAAGAAATCTGATGAGCCTTCTCAGGTTTATCAAAAGTACCTGGAACTCACCAGGTGTCTGGTTTCTGCATATAAATGTAGGGTTCCTAGCTTTCCTTGGCCTGCAAAAGCATTAACACTGTTGCATCCTGAAAGGAGTGCAGGCCAGTCAGTTATCCAACAATAATGGTCTGAAGGAATTACTCTGCTCTAATAAGGTTAATTTCATCTCTTTCCATTTGCTGTTTTCAGACATATTGGTCAAGACATAACCTTTGCTGAGTATTCAAGGCACTGAGTATTTGCAAAAAATTCCTTGTAAATTGTCCTTTTTTTTTGTCCTTTTGTTTTTTTTCCCTCTGGTATGAATTGAGACTTTTGATTGCCTTACAGTTATTCTATTACCTGATATTTGAGGAACATCAATCTCTTGTGAATAACTTGCTTGCTGTGCAGTTTTATCATTCTCTGACAAAGAATTCGGCAGATCTGATTTGTCGATATTATGCAAGAGTAAACAAACAGATCACCTCCATTTGTTGGTCTTGTGTCTGAGAGATACTTTGAAATTAATGCTTCTATTAAATGCTCAAAATTATGCCAATGACCTTAATTTTTCTCCTCTGAGAAGTACTTCTCTGACATCTTTGCAATCGTTGGTTGCTGTTAGTCGTAAAACACTGAAGCTGCAGCTAGTTGTTAAAAGAAACAAGAAAACACACACAAAAACTATGGTAGAGGACAATTTTCAAGATGATTGTAGTTGAAGTATTGTAATACTTGCTCTGTGTTACTGATTCTAGTGGTTCCCTCTTATGACTGACCTAGCCAACCCACTGGCACACTGGTGAGATGTTTCTGAGGCTGCCCGCATTCACTGATCTTAGCTGTTACAAGCGTTTCAAGATAAACTTCAGTGCTAGAGTGGTATCTGTAACCCCTAAGTATCACATTTGCAACATTTGATGAGATTTTTCTGAGAAGGTTAATTTGTGCTGCCCTGACAAACATATGTCTGTTTTACCAAACAGACATGTGTTTGTAAGTCTAGTGTATAGTCATATTCAGTGATTAATTCACAATGTTGCTGGGGGTTGATGATTTTATTATGGGAGGCTGGTGAACTAGTAGCCTGACTCTGTCTTTTGAAGAAGCGCTTGAGACAGAAATGGTACCTGTATTAGGGAAAAAAAAAAAATCAAGCTTTTGGGTGCACAGCTCTTCTTGGGATTTGAGTATTTGTTTCACATATGTACTTAAATGAAACCAGTTATGTTAATTTTTTAATTTGCATTGTGAAAGGAAAGGTAATTATCAGTCTGGAGCCAAACAGGTTGTTAACAAAATGAGAGAAAATAGGGTTTATAGTCTCTGTTTTTGGGGAGGAGACAGAGGAAGGTGAAGGACAGTATTTGCTTTAGGAGTGATGAGAGATCATTTGGGATGAGATGTGGGAAGAGTATTAATATGTCAAAGAGCCATTGTCGTTCAGCTGATATTTTGTTATTATTCCATTAGATTGTTAAGAAGTTTAATTCCTCAGCTTGTGCTTTGAAGGTGTTTGTAGGTCTCCATTGCATAGTAGAGCTGAGAAACTAAAGGTGCAATAATTGCTCTGTGAAAAAATATTCTTCCATTTAAATGTATCTTGTAAATTATTTTTTTTGTGTGTGAGGTTGTTTGTATTCATGGTGGCTGTTTGATTTTGGTTATAACGGGACATGCTTGGACACCAGATAAAATACCGTTTGTGTACCGATGGTAGTGTGTGAACTTACAGGGTTCTGTTCTGTGGCTTACTGAGAGCTGTGGACAGAAGATTCAGCACTTCTCTAGCTTTGAACCATTTTGCTATGCAGGCAAACACTGAAGTGTTTGGTATGTTATAGAATTCTTGGAGGCAGAGAATTAAATTAGTTTCTTATTTATTAACATGTCACAATTTAGACTTTACACAGCTGAAAAGCTTTCACCAGTGATTCTTCTCCCTCCTTCTCCCCCACTCCTGTACAGCTGTGCAAACTAAACTTTGACTGAGGGTAGTTACTGGTTAATTTACTGTGGCTTGTCTTCTGTTAGCAACATGCAGTAAAATCATGTGACTGAAGCTGATGTATTTGTGAAACCATAGCTGATTGTGGGTGTTGAGAAAGCCTTAACATACTCATGCACAATACTTGAAGGTAATATCTCATCCAAAAAGCTAGGCTGTGGAAAAATGGGTCAAATGTTTAATACTTTTCATTTTGCTGCTTTTAGCTGTGCGTATAGATTACCTGAAGAATTTACTGCTTAGGACTCGGAGTCCCTGAATACAAGATGTGATATTTCTCTTTGTAATTTGGAGTAGCATGTAATGTTACTTTAGATTTGACTTTCAGAAAAAATGGACTAATCTATTTGATGAGCCCCTTCTCTATTGACTTCTGTATTTAGCACTGTACCTTGCAGATAGTATTGTGTGGCATCAGTCATGTCTACTCAGAATGAACAGAGATTATTTCAGTTAACATGAAATAGAATAATTTAACTCTTACTTTGTTTTGGGAAAACCAAAAATGGACTCAATATTTGGCCACCTCTGTTCTGAAAGGCACTATATTTGTGCTGCTTCTATCGCTTGTAGGTCTTAGGTTGCCCGTACTCAATTTGAAGGATGCCCACTGTCCCTTATCTTCAGTGTCTAGTTATATCAATGGTATTTTCATGTTTAAAACTTAAGGTTAGAAAATATAGGTTGTGGAGATTTAATAAAAAGTCATGTGCTGTATGTAAACAAGACCATTGATTGCAGGTGACTAATCAACAGACCACATAGGGTAGGGTATTAAAGTAGCTATCGTGTTACCGCTGTTTGAGGTAAACTGCTTAGTCCCAGATAACCTATCTCTAATTTTACATTGTGTTGTGCAGATGTATATTAAATGTATTTCTTGCAGTTAATAAAATACTGATGTTGATTACCGCAGTTTGTGGAGCACATGAGGACTCCTGTGTATACAATCCTAAATATACTTGCTACTATGAGTGCAGTGCATTTTGCCAGTGCTGCAGGCTTGATACCAACTAGGCTTTGGGGAAGGGATATTAAAATATTACATCTCCTCCTTGAAGATTTGTAATTTTTATTATTTTGTATTTCCCACAGCATCAAAAATATCAAAGTATGAAGATGTTATTGACCTCAATATCTGTGCGGATTTATCCTGTTTACGTGTCTTTATTAGAGAGAAAAAACATAGAATAGCTGAAATTCACATTGAAGGTAGGAACAAAACTTTAATCACAAAGGCACAAAACTTTGTAACAAGAATAGTCTTTAGATTTTGTATGTCTTTTTTTTTTAAGGTCTGGATAGCCAAGTGATCATGAAAAAAGCCGCGACAGAAGTGACTGCAAAATTAAAGAACATCATTATTGTGGATTCTGATGAGACAGCATTGTATAAAAAGGTATGTATTTGCATGTATCATTGTTTTCTGAATGGAATATAGATGCTAAATTATGCTTACTTCATGGACTCTACTCTCTGACTGTGTTGTTTTTTTTTTTTAATAATGTTTTCTGTATTTGTTGAGAGCATTATTCTCTGTAGGCAGATGGATTTCACCTAGACAACCAGTGATTGTTAGGCTGACATTGATTTTGTGCAACTGTGATGCCCAGCTGCTCATTATACTCCTTATTTGGTTGACTTTAATGGACAGAATTATTCAAGCTGAGGTGCCAATTGAATATTTTCAGCTGTTGCAAGGAACTTTTTTTAATTTTTTTTTTATTTTTTTTTAATTTTTATATTCACTGATTGTTGAAATATTTGACGTAAAAATGTCTTAGAAATGTGAGGAACTACATTTTATTTTGGAATTTAGTTTCTCCAGCACAGACTTTTACAGCAGAGGTACTCTTTTTCTGTTTGTTTTTTGTTTTTTTTTTTTTCTTCCTAAGGCTCTTTACATCACAGGAAAAGAAGTCTTCAACTTTAGAATGATATCATATGTGAATGCTACAGATGGCATTGCATATACAAATATGGACGTTGTTGACAATCGTATTTACCTAACTGTTGGGTGTATTCAAGTAGTTTTTGTCAACAAGTTTGTTTCATCTGTTTTGGTAAGTTAAATTTTCCAAATACTGTTCCTTAGCATTCAGATAACATTGTCAGAACTAGAAAGGGATAAAGCATGCTGTATGTCGTGGTGCCTGTTTGTGTAAGAACTCTTACATGCTATTGCAAAAACTTCACTGCAATTGGTGATTGGGCTATTTACTTTTCTTCATGTGTGTGTTACTGTGGAATGGGTGGCTAAGCAACAATATTTGCTATTATTGTTAGTAAATTTTTTCTGTAAATGACTTGTGGCAGCTTTTAGATATACACATAGTTCTTTGTTTATAACACTGACATATAAACAATAAACCATGAAAATTAATGTCTTTTCCATAGATTCTGCTAAGTAAATCTATCTTTTGCTCTCCATATTAGTAAATAAAATGTAATGTTCATACAAGTCATGTTACAAGATCTGTTGCTGTCTGATTTGTCAAATACTTGGTATGGAAATTTATATGTATGCATACTTATCAAATTGGGGGGGGGCATTATCCTGTTAAACAATTCAGAAAAAGTACATAGCAAAAGTAGTATCTTAAGATGGTTTGCTATTTAAAAGAACTGTGATTATTAGTGTTTTTGAAGTAGTATAATTCTTAATAAAATTCCCAAGATCTGTATTCTTTTCCTAGGCTTTTATAAATAACTTTCAAGCTGCCAAGGAAGCTCTTACTGAAGCAACTGTTCAAGCAGCAGAGAAGGCAGCTACAGGTGTAAAAGAGCTAGCGGAGCGTAGTTCCCGTTTGGCTCTAGATATCAATATTAAAGCACCTGTTGTGATAGTTCCACAGTCATCAATGTCTGCGAATGTCCTGGTGGCTGATTTTGGTCTAATCACTGTGAAGAACAAATTCTTCATTGCTAAAACAAAAACACGGTATAATCTCCCGCCTGTTGTTGACTCCATGACGGTGAAATTGAGTGAACTGAAGTTATACAGGTAATTTAGTGTGAAGATTTTTTTAATTCATGTAATCCTTTTGGGATACTTCAGTTGGAGGGTTTAGAGAAGTTATCTATATAATTAGTTAATGGTTGGTTGTTGACAGATATGCTACTATCTTGAAATGTAACAATGTAACAGAAAATAAAAATTTTGTAAAAGCAATTAAAATGTATGGTTTAGGTGGAACAGTAATCTACACATCTTTTAATAGAAGCAAATGTTTAGGGAATGTTGTGTGGAATAATAAACTTATGCATCATTCACTGCTTTGGGACAGGTTATACCCATTTGTAAATGGCTATTCTGATGGGCTGTTCAGGCTCTACATAGCAGAAAGGTATCAAGTCAGATAGCTGTAAAGAAGTGTTTGAAAATGAGAATTGATTGAGGGGGTTGGGAGGGGGAGAGGGAAGGGAAGGATGTTTTCAAACACAGTTGAAGACCGCTGAAGAAAGAAGGAATTGCGCTCCAGTAGAGAGAGTTAAGAGGTCCTAACTTGCAAGGTGTTAATATGCTGTGTGCCTGGTGTATGACTGATGTGTCTCCTCCCTACCAAGAAAAGATGTCTAGTTGGTGGAGTAAGGCTTTAACTAGTGATTCTAGGAGTAGTATGAAGGCTGTTTTACGGTACTGTTCAAAAATGAGGAAAAGACAGAAATGTGTTTGTGTTTGTTACAACGTGTAAGTGAAGTATGTCAAGCTGGGAGTACTTTGTTTCTGTTCACAGATCATGCTATGAGCAGGGTTCACTGCAAACTGAGGTACAGTTGCTGCAGCCGCTCAATCTGGAAGTAGCTGTTGAACGAAATTTAGCTGCTGCCTGGTATAACGAAGTTCCTGATATTGAAATATCTGGCCGACTCAAGCCTATGAATGTAAGCACTCATTTCTGAAAGCAGCTGTTAAAATATCTGTGGAAAATAGATTCATTTTTCTGTCCCTAAAAATCCAAGCTCCTTAGAGTATTGTTAGATTTCAAGACACATAAGTAGGGTGGATTTTGCTGCTTCATAGGGAAACAGGAAGTGAATAGATTTCTCGTCTAATCGAAGCTGTGTGCTGCATCGGTGATACTGCAGGCAGACTTTGTACTATATATTACTTTTGGTAGTTAGAAATGGGTATGCTGTTATAGCCTTCTTTTACCTGTCAGTATCTCTCAAAGAAGGATTGGAAAAAGTTGGGGTTTATTGGTCTATTCATCAGCAGTGTGATCACCTGCTGAATTCATACCCATGACAAGTCTGAGTATTAACATGAAAAAATAGAAAACTTGTCAGTTGTAGGAAGAAAACCAATTTGAAAAATCTTGAGTTAGAACTAATAACCATTACTCGAAAGTACCTTGTGAGTAAATGTGGGTAACAATTTTGGGCGACTGAAAGTCAAACTATACACATACAGCTTTAAACATTCAAGTTCTAAATTGTAGTTTTGTAAAGAAAGTTTGTGGATGAAACCAAAATAATGTGTTCATGAATGCTGATTTCTAGAACTTACTGTAAGGGGTTGTGTGGATTTGAGAAAAATATTTTATGTGGTTGTTTAGTCTCCTAAACAGAGACTCAGATGAGATTAATTTGGTTTTTCTGTTTGTTTCTAAACTTACATTTCAGTTACCAAAAGTTTCATGAACTGAGTTGTAAGTTCAATAACAATCTTTTTTTAAGCTAATTCTCAGTCAGGAAGATATTACCACAATATTGAGGACACTAAATGAAAATATAGGTGGAAGCTCTGGTGCATCAACATCTTTACCTGAACCGAAAGATACAACTAGCCATTGTAGTGATATGCATAGTACTTCACAGCACTCTGCAGGTAATGTTTTCTAAAATGACATGTGGTCTAGCATTTTTAACTATTACTGTCAATTTATTATTTCCGTTGAAATTGCCTTTATGAAAGGATGCCAAATTCATTTGCTTGTTAGCAGTATCCCTCTATTACCTTGACATTGTGGTTTGAGCTATACCCAACAACAATGATAATGCATAGGAACCACTGGGCCACTGTAGTGTGTTTTTTAGCATGATGTGTTTAAATGTGAGGACCGTCTTATTCTGCTGGCAATAATGCAGTGAGCACCTAGAAGTCTGTCAGCTGGATTTGGTAACATCCTGGCTTTGGGAAGTTGCTATGTTACTCTTTTTTCCTGTGTATGTCAGTTCTGTTGCGGTTCGGTTTCAGATCTGTTTGTCTTGTCGTGATGATGGCATCCCTAAAAGTTGTTGCTATTCAGTAGGCATCATTGCCCATAAGCTGTTCAGCACACACTAAAAACAAAAAAGGAAATAAGGTTAAGAAAGAATCTTTTGCTGAACTCTTCTATTAAATGTGGAAAATAGCAAAAACATGGCAAGATGAATCAATGAGGATGAAAGTGAACTTCTGTTCTTTGTAATGTTCTTGCACATGTTACCATATAACATTAAGGGAAGTTGCACACTGATGTCTTAAAGATGGTAAAATTTGCATGTAGAATATATCAGTGGAGTATTTTATTTTCTCAAACATTGTCTGATTTTGCCAAAAGGAATTACAGAGAGCATGACAAAGATATCTAAGTGTGGATGGATTTACATGTGGAGGAAAAAGGAAGTTGTCTTTATAGTAATTAGTGAGGATGTTGGTTTGGTGTGTGTGGTGGTTTGGTTTTTTTTAACTTTATTTGTAGTCAGGTAATTTTCTTTGATATTGTTTTTCTAATTTCTGAAAGGTGTAACTGTTGTGACATCAGCTGTGGTGGAATTGCGTTCACCTATGAAAATAAAAACAACACTAAAACTGGACTTCAGATTCGACTCTCTGACTTTAGTATTGTACAGTCCAAATTCAAAACAGGTAAATATAATTTTGGTTACAAAGAGAAACAAAAACAGCTTTAAGATTGCCTAGATTCCTGGAAATTCTGAACGGGAATGGTTTCATTTATGAGCAGAAAAACTGATTTGTAGCAATAGTAACAAACATGGTGGAAATTATAAACAGCTATTTTAACTAAAGCACGTGGCAGATATTACAGGAAAGAGAATAACCAGTGGTAGCACATAATCTGTAGCATCTTCTCTGATCTGACTAAAAATTTGCTGAAAACTTACCTTAGTTTAAATACAGTTTGGGAAGAAAAAAAACGCAGAAGGATGCAACCTGTTTTTTAGTTACACACGCACACATATAACGAAAATTCTGGAGAGAGATTTTAAATTTGTATTACAGTATGAATGTATTTTTATTTTTCTTGGTTTAAATTTTCAAAACTTGTCAGCAAATTTCTGACTAAAATCTTGGTAATATTTTATTGTAAACTTACTGTCTGTTATTTTAGATTTTGAACAATTTTCAAGTATCTGGCTAAACACTGCATAGTTGTAAGGGACAAAAGTTAATTTCTTATTTGGTGTCTTTGCATACACTATGTATTTTTAAACAAGAAACAAGCTAAAAGTGCATATGACGATTCTACTTTCTTTTAAACATTGTCCCCCTCTCACTGATGTAAGCTTGCTTTAGCAAGCCTGTATAAGGGTAAAGCTTTGCTTTTTTCGAGTTTTCTCTGTATGTTACTGATTTTTTTTTTTGTCTTTTGAATTACCAGTGGGTTTATTTAATATATTATTATTAGAAATCTTACCAGTTAGTATAAAGCTGTAGATCACGCTTGCGTATTATTTCCATTATCTATAAGCAAATCTACAAACACATTTTCATTTGATTTAATTAGGTTACAAACATGGATCAGAGAGATGACTTATTGAAGCTTGCGGAGTTTAAGTTAGTTTTGATGTCAGCTGCCCTCAAAATGTTATCAGATGGTTCGATGAATGCTTCAGTCAAGCTGGCAAACTGTACGTTAGATGATAAAAGACAGTCAATCCAGAAGGCTACACCAAGGTCTGTCTGTGTTTTGACAGAAGTTACTGTTTATTGGAGTTTGACAAAGAATTCCAAATGTTTCCATTTTAGTGTTCTGTTAAAACTGCAATTGTTTTGGTGTAGCTGGTTCTGAAAGCACATATTACTGTAGACTGTGTCTTACTTGCCTTTTGTTCCACATGTTGTTTATGAGAGACCAATATAAATGCTAGAAACAAACTTTAAGTATGAAATAAACTTTAAATCCGAAGTTAATAAATGCATATAGAAACAGATTTCACTTACAGCTTTGATAAACTGCTGGCTAAGAAAAAACTTAAGATTTTTTTTTTTTTGTGAAGAGTAACAAACTTCAGTAAAGTGTAATAGTTTTGGGGTTTTTTATTGTCTCATGAAATGTGGCCTTAATGGTCTTTCAGGATGGTGGAAATGAAACATGGATTTGAAAAGAAAGTTATGGTGGATATCAGCTATAAACAGGGGAGAGATGGCACTGTTCTTGATGTGATTGTTCAAGAGATATACCTTTGTGCAAGCATGGAGTTTCTACTTACTGTTGCAGATATATTCCTAAAGGCTAATGCAGAAAGTGCTGCTGCACAGAGAAATCTCAGACAGTCATTGCCTCTAAAGGACCAAGGTATATACTGGAAATATTTTAAAAATTTTGTTTCAATATCTGTTTAATATTGGTCTTATAATACTATTTTAAAAATTATAATACTCCCTTTATGCTATTTCCTGTGTTGGTGTGTATAGAACAGCTTATTTTAACCATTGATGTTTCTTTTTTTGCATCTTTGCATGGAAAATGGTTAATGTCCCTTGGAATTTATTCCAAATGAAGCTTTGTCTTACCAGACAAAGGAAATACCGAAAAATGTATATCTAAAATAAAATAAAACAGGAAAAGACAGTTACAGCTGGCACTCTCCAGGTTTGTTTGGCTATCTTTGCCATCTCAACAAAATTTATAATGATGATTATCACCATCATCATTTTCATCCTTCCTGAGAATGATGGAGCCTATTACATTATGCTTAAATGTGGATTCAGCCTGCCAGATATTGCTGCCTAGAAATGTCATTTCACTTGTCCACTGATGCATGTTTCTCCCTACATCAGGAAACAGACTTTTGGCTGGAGTGCCCAGTTTGATCTTTCTAGTGCAGGACCCTATACCTGACATCAGAAATTAGTCCATTAGAGTGTCAGAGCAAGAAATGGCCTCTTTATGCTTCCAGGTCTCAGGTAGTTCACATCAGGCGTGCAAAGCAAGTCCCTTTGTTTTGTTTTCCTGTACCCTAAATATCTTAGTAGTGTCCACCTCATCTAGGTCTGCTGTGATTATTTAGTAGATGATAAAAATCTAAACAAATTGGGAAGCCTTACATAAAGTATATTAGTGCTGCAAATGATTGCATCAAGCACTAGTAAATGCTGCATTATTGTCGTATGGAAAAAGCTGTGTTTCGCTGCTCCAGAGAGCAGAAAATTGCGTCCAGCGTTTTCGTAAGACCCTATCATAGCTGGCTGATGTGCATAGTTAGTGAAGCTGATACATTTGCTAGTGTCAGAGGTAGTAACAGTGATGATACTGTCATCCTTTTAGTTTTGACAAAGAAGCTTTGTAGAATCTTTTGTTGCATCTGAAAGTAATTAGAACTATGATGGTTTTGTATCTCCAGTGAAGAGCCTAGAATTAAGTCAGTTGCAGCGATCTTCAGGTTTTCTGAAACCAGTTATGCTAGATCTTATCACTAAATCTTTAAAACTTCCCTATAAGTTATAGGAGATGTGTAGATAATTACAATTTATTCTTTGCATAATTCATCTGATCTAATTTATATTTTTGAAGCACCTGTGCAGCCTGTATCTACAATGGAAATGAACATTATTGTGAAAAATCCAGAAATTGTGTTTGTGGCTGATTTAACAAGAAGTGATGCTCCTGCATTGGTGGTTACAACACAGTGCGAGGTCTTCATTAAAAATAGCCCTGAAAGGTATAGCATGACAGCTGCTGTTAGAGAGATACAAATGAAAGCCTGCCCATTTCTTCCAGAAAAAAGGAAAGGGAATGTTACTACGGTGAGTTTGCAAACATCCGTGTACTTAAAAGGCACTGTGTAACAGTAGATTGCAAGTTATTTCTGAAGATTTCATCATTAGAATGTATATTGCGGACCTATTGGTAAAATTTAGTGGCTAACTTTGTTGATTTTCTTCTGTTTTGTCTGATATGCCAAAAGTGTCACCTGATCTGTGGGTTTGAGGTTTGCTTTGTATGGAAAGCTAAAATTAACAGCCCAGAGGAGTAAAATGTTAATAATCCTGTGTAAGACAAATAAATAGAATTTCACAATTGTGCACTATTTCAAATGCAGTGTAGTAAATTTGGAATACTTTCAGTCTGAAAGTTTGCATTAAATAGCTATGTAAGTGAATAACAAAGGGTCACAGACAGAACGGGAAGTGTGTGTTATGAAACAGGTTACTTACAGTATGCTGTTCATACATTCCTTTGTATTATGGTCTATAGATCCATTATATTAGAACTGCCTGTTTATATTATGGTGGCTGAATCAGACTTGTTAGTTATTGTCCAGGTGGGAATGCATTGACTTCTGGAGCTGCTTACAGCTTTTCTGCCTCTACAGCAAGCTACACCTCGGTTAACTCTGTAATGATACTGTTTTATCACAGAAAAAATTCAGTTTAACAGTATATCCAAATGTTATCTGTGTCCTCAGACCACAGATGAATTTTGAAGAATGAGTCTTTTCAGCTCTGCATTAATGCCTGCCTACTCTAAGGAGCTACATTGGAAAGACCAAAGCTATAAGCACAAAGGACTGTGACTTTCACTTCGTCTGCTTACCACATACTTTCATTGAAGCTTAGTTTATTCCTTGGGTAGAAGCAGTCTTTGATTGCATTAATCTGTTAACAATCTAGTAATTGAGAAAGTGATGCACTTGTACCGATAGCCGCAACACAATGCAAAGTTGCTTGGCGTCCATTTCTGTAGCTGGCAAATGTGGTACAAACGTATCTAGCTTTGTAGAAAGCAGTCAGAAGGCTTCATGTGAAGCTTTCCCTCTTACAGGAGTATTTTCTGCCAGAATCTTGTCTCACACTGTAGAAACAGAGAAAAAGACCTGTATCTGACAGAGGCTTGTGTTATAAAATGGCAAAATCTTCAGAGAACTGTAGTTTTGATGCTTAAATCAGTACCTGCTTTGAAATATTCAGAAAGTTCTGAAGAGAGTAATAGAGGTCAAAAAGGAAGACGTTCTCGGCAGGTAGCAGCGTAACTTGCCCTTTTGAAATCATGAACATCAGGCAATCTCTGAACTCAGGTTTTCTGTAAACAATACTATTTCAGTGTGGGAAAATAATCAGAGAAATAGAGATTCAGATGATATTCCATGGCTGTGTTTAGTCAAGAACGAAAATGTATGATATGAGGCTGATATTGATGTGAAGATTTTATGTTGCCTAAACCCTGGGGACACTAGTGGTGGATGGATTCATCCACTTGATGAATATGTTTCCCCAGAGATACCCAGGAAACTAGCCTTTGGATTTAAGAGTAGCACAAGTGATGAGGTTCTTTCTGTACACTTCTCTCATGTACCTTGGTCAAAATAAGAATATGCTATTTTTCATTTCTGGTTGTAACACAGAAGAATAAGAGAAAAAAAAAAACCACAAAATAATTTGAGCAGCAGAGGATAAAATAACAGTATGGACAAAAAATTCTATTAGATCAAACTCACGTAAGAGAAGTGTGGTCACACTGATTCAGGGTGTTTCTATGCCCCCAGAATTTGATTCAGATGTGGACAGAGATGTCAGGAAAGATTGCAAAATCAGTATGGTTTGGAATTACTCTTTTTGAAAGACTTATCTTCTCAGGTAGGGACTGGAGAGCAAATTTTCCTGCCAGTACGGTATCAGTAGAGTCTTACTACATCCAGGTGCTTGATTAATCACATAGCACTATGATTTTGTTTATTGTGTACCTTACATTTGGTTTTGGTAAACCTTGGCAAGTGGCAGTATGCAAGGGCTGATTGTAAAATAAAGCTGGAACAGTAGTGGTGATTCAGTGATACTTTTATCCAGGAAAACTGTACCTGTTATTGCTGTGTTGCCCTTAACGGAGAAGTCTGGTTCTCCTCAAAAGTCACAGGCATATCATATAGTGTATTTGAAGATACCTGCAGACTTTACCTGAAGAATGGAGTTACTGAACTGTAATGCATTTTTCTGTAGCTGACATTAGAATCTGGAATGGTTGAGAACAGCCGAGGTGATGCTTCTCATACTTTTTTTTTCTTTATGTTTAGACACGTTATTAATGTTCAGATTACTTTTAATTTTGAAGAACCAAATAATGGTAACTTATGATTTTAAAAAGATTTTCTTCTCTATTTAACATGTGTTTTTTACTTTTTTGTATAGGTGTTACAGCCTTGTGACTTCTTCTTTGAAATGAAACAGTCGGGTACTAATCCACAGACAGCTGATCTAACAATTAAATCTCTAACAATAAAAGTAGGTAGACTTTTATTGTGTTTTTAGTTCTCTACTACTTCCTGTTTAGAAGGCTTTGAAGTTGCTTATGGGCTGTGTTTCTTAAGAAAAGCAAAATCCATTATGACTGAAGTGGGGAATTGTTTCTGTTCTTCATCAGGTCACCTATCTGTTTAGCATGTGAAAAGAAACAAAATTTAAAATTAACAGTCATGTCACAATGCTTTGGTCTTGGCATCTGTGTTTTATAAAATGACCTGATGTGCAGACATAAGTTTTGAAGTGTTCAGATAGAGCGTTGGATGATGTATGATGTAGTTTAGAAACCTCCCATCTGGAAGAAAGGCAGGGGTTGAAAACCTGAATAGGTTGAACTGTGGCTTGTGGAAAGGAATGAGTTTTCAAATTTAAAAAATCGGAGTGTTTTGTTAGTGTAGCATATTTGTTGTAATTTTGTGTCTGAAAGTAGCTGAGTGTTTCCTATACTAGCTTTTCATTCCAAATTGTTCCAACTTCTTATTTGTAGGTTTCACCAATAATCATAAACACAGTAATTACTATTACATCAGCCCTTTATCAAACTGCAGAAACCACAGAAGAGGAGACTAGTCAAATTCCTCCAGACTTGTGGAATAAGAAAGATATAAAAAATCTGAAAATGTGGTTTCTTGAAGAGTCAAGTGAAAACGAAGATACAAATCCAACCGCTGAGCTGGTTCCCACAGGAGAATCATTAAAAATGAGTATAGAATCTGTTTTTCTAACACTTGAAGCTGGAGTTGGGCACCGAACTGTACCAATGCTGTTAGCCAAGTCTTCATTTCTTGGAGAAGTCAAAAACTGGAGTACTCTAATCAACCTACGTTCTCGTCTTGAGCTAGAGGTGAGGAATCCTACATAAGAAAGAAAATTTTTCTCAAGATATTAAATCTGTTATGTTATTTAGACAATAAAAGAAAAATGATCTATATTTGATGACTGAAGTCATGCAGATACCTGTTGCAGGTGGTTAAAATGTAAATCTGATGCATTAGATGTATTAATGGCAGCAATTGATGTTATAGAATCTCACATTGACATCCTATACAAGTTCCCAAAGGCCTGTTGCATCAATATTAATTTTTGGAGTAGCAACTGGCTAAAGCTCTTTGACAATCTTAGTTTAAGATTACAGTAAAATATATTAATGTGTCATTTTTATAAAATACTATGTGGTACCAGTATTGTCATAAAATGTCGAAACTGGCCCATATTTGGAAATCAGTGACATAAAATGCAGTGGTGGTTGTAGGTCTATTCTTCCTTATTTGTAGTGCTTTAGATTTTTGGTGCCTACAGTTTAAGCCAAAATCATATTCTGTGACACACCTTATACAACTTACTTGGAGAAGGGTCTTTGCAGTAGAGACTTAGCTGCCTCATTTATTTCTCTAGTGCGTTTGCTTTATCTTATGATGGGAGCTGAAAGTGCAATCTGATTATAGATCTTTTATATTGCCAAATCAAAAAATACATTTTAAAATCAGAATTTTAAGTCTTTCAGAATCTGTAGAGCTTTTATTGTTTTAACAGTTGTATGTAATTTCCCATTTTACTTCTGCGTTTTGATAGGTACACTATTTTAATGAGATGTTTGGGGTGTGGGAACCTTTGCTTGAACCATTAGAAGTTGAGAAGACTGACTTATTCAAACCATGGATTCTTGAAATCAAGGTATATTTTCCAGTGCTGAACTCAAAAGTTCAGTTTCAGTACCTTAGAAAACACAAATGCTCTGCACCTTTCATTGCTGAGATTACTCTTAACAATTTTGTTCCTTCTTGTTGTTTACTTAGACTTTTTTTCCCAGTTAGTGTATGAAACCAGCTCTTGCACAAGTGAAGATCCAGACTTACAGATCTTTCAAAAAACATTCTTTCAGGTGTCACGAGAATTTGATTCCAGTTGCACTAGATAATCATAATGGCCTTATATCAGTTTCTCGAAAGTTAAATCATGTGGCAATGATGCATTCAGTGACTTTGGAAAGATAGTAGGCCACTCATCTTGTTCCACAGTAGCATGTGTAGCAGAAACATATTGGAAAAACTGATACCTGCTATTGACTAGCACAAAGTGCACTGTGGGAATAATGCTCTTACCTCTTCAGTTCTGTCTTTTGTAAGGAAATAATCTAGGTTCTGGTCTCAAAGCAGATAAGCATTTATCTAAGGAAAGGAGATACTTTTCCTCTCCTGCGGTCTTACCTTTTTTATTGCGTTGTTTTCTGATGTTTTTCCAAACTCTTCAAGTAGTTTTAGCCCGAGAGGTTGCTTAGAATGGAAAATCCGCCCTTTTCTTAGGACTGTCATTATCAAACAACTTTTTGTAGGAATGGCCTCAGAAGGGTAAAGATTATGGACTGAAATATTGCAGTTAAGAAATTGCTATTAAAAATATGCCTAAGAATTTTCCAGAAAGATGTGAGACCTAATGCAGGAGAAAGTTAGAAGATAGTGAGTCAAACCTTGCATCTTCTTGCCCAGATTTGAAATGCGGCATTTTGAAATACATAATTTCCAGAAATGTTGAAGGCCAGGAAAATGTCTTACATGTGATTTTTCTTTTTTTCTTTCAAACAAATGAAAACAAACAAAGTAAATACTTTGTTTGGAAACATATAAAGACTGAAGTTGGGGTTCCTGTTTTAAGAATAGGAATAGAATAGTTTTTACACAGTGTTATTAGATATGTTAAGATAAATGTTTTCACACAGCGTTTAGTGGATATGTGAGTAGTTAGTATACAAGTGTATGTTCTTTATTTTTGAATAATAAATTGAGCTACTCTTCAAACTTCATTGAATTCTGAAATATATCTTTTGCCTCTTGCCTTCTTTATTCTCTTCCTCTTTGTTTTTGCTTAAGAACAAAAATATATGTATAAAAAAAAAAAGAGAATCATGGCAGGACATGGAAGTGGGAAAGGGAGAGAATAAGAGTCTTGAGGTGAAACTTGCTTCTGCAGGAGGAGTGATCAGATAAGAATTCTTTAAAAATCTCCTTTCAGATGAAGAAGAAGGCTAAAAAAGCATTGATTGAATCAGATGCAGAAGAAGAGAACTACAAAGTTCCAGAATATAAAACAGTAATAAATGTTTCATCAAAAGACCAGCTGAACATTACACTATCCAAATGTGGGCTACAAATGTTGAGTAACTTAGGCACGGTAAGAAAGACTATTTAACTATGCAGTGTCAGAATTGTTAAATTAATGTTTGCACAGATCATCTTGATGGAGCCTTATTCAGTATATTTGTGTTTTGTATCTATACTTTGTTTTCTAGGCATTTGCTGAAGCAGCTAGTCAAACTTCAGACATCTTCAAAAAAGACAAAGCACCATTTGTAATAATAAATTCTTTAGGACTTCCCATTGCTGTCTCACCTAGTGATTCCTTTAGTATCCTTAATGTTGAATTTGGAGCCAAAATCTTTCATTTAAGAGATGGAGAGAATTTAAGTATGGAATTTGTCAGAACTAAAAATGAGAGTGACCAGTTCACAGCAATGACAACTCTGAGTAGCAAGAGGTTTTACGTTCAGATCTGTAAGTTGCAGATTTCATACGTTTTCTGTTTTTGTAAATACTGCGTGATGCATAATACCGGATCTTGTACAGTTCAAAAAGTATTGGGAGACTACATAACATCAAAAGAGTGTTGCTTTGGATTCTAAACTTGTGGCAGTGTTTGAAATCCTACTTTAGTCTTCACTGCTAAAAGTTACAGGTATCCTGTGTGTTAATTTTTGTAGCACAGATTTTCTGCTATGATAAATTACTTAGGTAACGAATCTTTCTTGCATAATTTTACTGCAATCAGATATTTTTGTTTGTATTCATATGTTAAAGCAGAATTAAGCCACCTAGAATATTTTTTTTTGGTAGAGCTCTGTATATATCTGTGTTCACAGAAGTTGTTACTCTTAAGGGGGATGTTTATAAGAAAAGATTGTTTTAAGTAATTTGAAACACAGTTAAGCCTGAAAGTAAAATCTGGCTATTTTTAATGGAGTATGTGTTAACAATTTAAGTTGATTTATTGTAACAGTTTGACAGTTTTTCAAAAGTGATTTTTCAAACTGGTCTTGACCATATGATTTAGTAGTTGAATTGTTTTTGCAATATATATGAGCTGTACATTGTTAATAAGCCATTGCATCTTACAAACATTTCTTTTTAGGCACTGATTTTATTTTCAGTGGCAAAACTGGCTTAAATATTTGAGTGATGGACTCATTTACCCTTTCTCTGGTGGCAAAAAAAGAATCTTTACTATTTCTTTAGTAACGCTGCAACATTAGCATATTAAAAGTTGTCATTATGCTTTTTCATCTGCTTTATTTTTTTTTTAATAGATTGAATGATACTGCAAATGTATATTTATGCTCCTTTTGAGCCTTTCATTTCTCATCTTTTAAATTCTAGGTCCACATAATCATTCCACTGTGGAAAAGATTCCGTTGACAAAAGTGGGTCGATGTATTTACAGAGTGAGACATGAGGAATCGGGTGTTGAAAGGTCCATTGTCTGCCAGATTGATACTGTTGAAGGAAGCAAGACGATAACTATACGTTCTCCTATTCAGGTTATTACAGTTGCATATGTTATAATTTCATTATTATTTTGATTTTTTTAAGGAATGAAAATGATCCTGTAGTCTTGAAATAAACATTTGAAAAAGCGTACTTTAAAAACATATCTGAATAACTCATTCAACTTTGCTGTTTTTTATTATAAGGCAGTTTAGAAGAGATTTTCAATAGTAAAAAGCTTTTTCAAAGCAACAAAGACAGGGGGTGGGGTGGGAGTGAAATGGACCGGATTTTAGATCAGGGTAATTAATCAGTAATACTTTCTAATACTAGCTCTAATTTCAGTCTTGTTGAACTATTTACTTTGTGTGAAGCGATCAGACCTCTGTTAAGGTTACCTTAGTTCCACAAGGTTATCACGCTATCAGATTATTTAATTTTTTTCATCCTGTACCATTGATGCATGAATTTTAAATTTAGTACCAAGTCAGCTGAAGAGTGATCACATTGAGCATAGATCTCTTTTGATTGAATAGTATTTTTGATCAACATTATACAATTTACAAGTCCAGGGATGATCCAGGTACTAGTATCACTGACACTATAGTGATAGCGTCCTTTTTACATTTCACTTGCTGCTTTTGCCCAGAGTTGTTTATGATTTGGTTAATAATCAGTTTAACTTTTGTTCTTCCCCAAATTAAATTTTAATTTTTTTCCAGAGCAAATAGTGCTGTTAAATTACCTCTGAAATAAAAAAAAAAAAATAACATTTGCAAAGAACAGGAAAACTATATATCCCCCAAATGATAATGGGTGTTGATGGTTTAACTTTAAATGGTTTGACTTCCCTTGTGCTTTCTGCCATATATAATTTTACCCATGCACCCTTGTATCGGTTACAATTTTTGGAGAAAGCTTTTTGGAAAGTTTGCTGTGATTCAGATTTACTGTCTTTGGTTTTACAGGGCTTTATGTTTCTCCTTGAAAAGAATTTTACAGATAACATATTAATTTAATAATTAAAATATAGCATTAAATTGCACAACCAAATCATTTAAGGGAGTTTGGTAGTAGAGACAGTTCTTAATGTATGTCACTGGATTTTTATTTCGCATAGATACGGAATCATTTTTCAATCCCGTTAAATATTTTTGAGGAAGGAAGATGTTTAGGGACTGCTTCACCAGAAAATGACTTCAACATACCATTATCATCTTACAGGTATTTTACTGCATCGTTCTTTTAGCATGGAATGTGTTTATACATTGTTGATTATTATATCATTACAAGTATGCAAAAAAAAAAAATTTTTCCCTTTGCTACCTAATACTGTAATTAATACTGTACTGTCATTGTTGGGTAGAATCTTCTCGGAGCATCTAGCCTGAGTTAAACAGGATACTGTTTAATTCTTGAACTGGAAGTCTTTTGAAATCATTTTTTACCGAACAAATTTAATTAGCTAAGTTACTTTAAGAACCCGAGCCCAGGTGCTTCTGAAACACAGTGATTGTTATCCACACAGTAAAGACATTTTTTCTTAGTTGGGTCATGTCTAGTGGTGTATTACAGGGTTTTTTTTGTTGCTGTTGTGGTTTTTTTTTCAAAAGGCTGCTTTTGATTTTTGTGATTCTGAAGTAAAAAAATTGAAAAGAATACACTTAAATTCTGTCACAGAGGAAGAAAAAAACTTGTCAACCTTAGGAAGACTTGGCTTCCAGCATAGCCATGCTATCAGCACTTCAAGCTAATACCCACTTAAAACTGCAGTGAGTTTGCATGTACAATGTAACTGGACTGTAACCAAGTTTAGTTTTCTGCTTCACTGCACAGATAAATGGGTGAGTTCCACTAGGCAATCAGGAGATGTTTACTAGCAAAAGTCTTCAGTCAAGGAGCAGATGATTGATGCAGTTGCCTGCATCAAGCCACATGTGTAAATAACACATAAACTTGATGCTTTATGTGGCTGGAAAGAAGGGCGCTTTCTGCAGATCTGTCATAGGAGTGAATTGTTTGTCCAGACCTTTTGCTTGGAACAGGATTATAGCAGTGCTTGTAAGGGAATCCAGTAGCATCTTTGTAAGAGTCTCCAACAGTCCCTTAAGGGAAGTATGTGGACGTATGGAACAAAACACCCAACTGGTACAATTCCATGAAGTTTTGGGAGTCAGACCACCTTTTGCTTCCTCCTTTAAGCAAGGGAAAGGCAGGCAAGGAATTACTGTCAGAAATCTTTTAAAATCAAAATAATAGTAGAATGTTAGTGTTGTACAGGACTTTTTCATAATTGAAAAATTCAATCTCATATTGAGTGTTTAAAAAACGTTTTCATTTACAGATCTGTACTGGGTTTGCAACCGCTAGCCAGTGAAAATGGAGTGGATGGAGAATATGATATATGTGAAGGAATTACATTTGATGAAATTATGAGAAATGTTGACAGTTTATTACAAAGGAAATGCCAGTCTGTGAGGTCAACTAACCACTCACTCATCATCAATATTGTTCCTATAAAAGACACATTTACATCTTCATTATGTGCAGAAAATCAATGGGATTTGCCATATGTTGTTCATCTATGGCCTTCTGTTCTTTTCCGCAATCTTCTTCCTTATCAGATAACTTACTCAGTAGAGGTAATTCTTTAATGTTTAAGTTACTTATGATGTTTCCTAGCTATGATATGAAAGCTGACCGACTGGTTGAAATATGTTTATAAATGGATATTAAAAAAGAGGGCTTCTGTTACAGTATTTATGAAGCAAGTTTACAGATCTTGTAAGGGCAGCTCTGTGTCTACAGAAATGGAACAGTACCAGGATGTGAAAAGTTGGTGGTATTAATCATTAGGAATAAGTCATACTTTAGATACATATGCAAAGTTAAACTTACACTGTACATGTTTAGCCCTGTGAGAGACTCACTTTCTGTGGCACAAGTGCAGCTTGAGTGTAATTAAGCAGTGTAGTTATTCCTGTAAATTGTGACAGTCTCGAGCAACTTAAGTGGGTCAGCCTACAGTAGCAGCACTTTATGTGCTGTCACTGTCACTGACTTAGCAATAGCATGCTTTTAACCAATCCTCACATGCCTGCCTTTCTGCCAGTTTTTGGCTTGAATTGCAGCCTAGTGCCAGACTTTCTATTCTTTTCAGATGAAATTAAACGATGAGGTGCACTTTGGCTATTAATAGGCACTCATTCCAGAGCCAGATGAGAGCCAGTTTCAACTGAAACACCTAAAACATGTACAGTGTGGACACTGGCTCCTCAGCAGTAAATGTTTAATTCTGTGGGTCTGCTATGGTGGTGTCCCACTGCTTGCTGATGTAGAATTAAGACAGTAGGCATATAGATGGGAGACACTGAAAATTTTTGTTTTTTCAGATGGTCTTAATATTTAGTATTTGGACTCAAATTGTACAATTTAATAATAAAATTTTTTTGCAAATGCACAATTACTAGCACTAGAGACCATGGCCTCTAACAAATTTATGGAAGTAACAGACTTTTTTCTGTGTGTACAGAAATTTCTTTCTTACGATTTTTAATTTAGTGAAAGAAATACTGGGTTGAGGAACCGTGTCATTTAAGCATGTTTATATATTTGAATTTCGTGACAAACAGAGTTTTTTTGGTGTTAAATATTGATGAGCAAACATAGAACCCCCTCCCCCTAAAATGTTATATTAAGGTAGACATTTAAGAATGTAAAAATAGCATAATGAACATTTAAAATTTTTACCTAAATAATTTGTGTCTTTAATATTCAAAGCTAGCTAGAAAATAAAAGTTGATATCAATTTTGAGTGTTACTCAGGTAAATGTGGACTGTTTGGGTTTTTTTTTAAAGGGAAATGGTAATAAATATGACACTCTACAAGAAGGATGTTCAGCCCAGATTCATAATGCAGTCTTGGATCAAACAAAACTAGATTTACAGTTGCTTAACTATCTTGATCAAAACTGGAAAAGTGAGTACCATATAAAAAGCAATCTACCAGAAATCAGCTTCACAACGTTTTGCTGCATCACGGAGTTGGATAAGACTGAACTGGATATTGCTGTCCACGTGACCTACACAACTGGGCAGATGATTATAGCAATTCATAGTCCATACTGGATGGTAAATAAAACTGGTCGAATGTTGCAATACAAAGCTGATGGTATTCACAGGAAGCATCCTCCGGATTACAAAAAGCCACTCCTTTTTTCTTTCCAGCCCAAAAACTTCTTCCAAAATAACAAGGTATTACATTTTGTAAAGCCTGACAGCTCTGTACTCCCCTATGTTGTTGTATGAAAGCATTTTTACACTTTGATAGTTAGGTACACTAGGCTGTGCTCTGTAAGGTGCACGAAACCTATGATATCTCTGTCTAAAGACAGATATTTTAAATAAGTGTGTGGTCAGATATGCTTGGGATGGGAAATTTGCTTTATCAAAGGTATTGTTAAGAAAGAGATTCTCATCTTTGAGAGGAATAAAATTCACTGAGAAGTGTTTCCTAAATATTTTTTTTTTTTATTCCATTTAAACTGCATCAATAAAGATCCTTGTTCTAAGTAAGACATAAAAGTTGTGTAAGAAAATACAAAGCTGTGGTACTTGAAAAATGAATGCCATTTGAAAAATGAAGGCTTGTAGTGGTGATTGGTAGGTTGGGTCTGAGTGGGCAGTAAGTTTACAGTTTGAGTCTGCTATCTGAGTTTTAGTGCTGAATACTAGTGACAGATGAATGATACGAGAGAGATTACAAGACTGTGTTGATTTGCCTTTGAAATTTTAATTGTGATAAGTTTTGGAAAGGATCCTTATGTGGTTGCTTCCTCTGGAGTATCTTACACTTACAACACTGATTCCACATAGCTTATAACTAAGGGTGGTAGAAGATGTCTTTGTGAGATGATACTGGCAATTGTTATGTCTTGACTTTTTAATAGGAACACCAGTATTCCCAGTGTCCGCTTGTATTTATGTTTTTATATACGCATACTTTACATATTACTTAAAATGTTGTCAGTGTCTATAAATTGAAAATTAATTCAGGGTGCTTCTTCATAGGTGCAACTTATGATAACTGACAGTGAACTGTCTGATCAGTTTTCATTGGACACTGTTGGAAGTCATGGTTCTGTGAAATGCAAGAGTCATAAAAAGGAATATCAAGTGAGTTAAGTTATTCAAATTCGTTACTTTCAGGAGATATAAGTGAGGTAAGAAAAGAATAGTGTACTTCTAACAATGTCTTTCTCTTCCCAGGTCGGTGTCACCATAAACAACAGCAGTTTTAATATCACTAGAATTGTAACTTTCACTCCATTTTTTATGATCTCAAATAGAAGCAAATACACTTTGGAAGTAGCTGAAGAAGGCAAGGAAAAGTGGATTCCTATTGTTTTGCAACAGGTAAACTTATAAAGGAAGCTATTCTGACTTGTTTCTCCACGGAAAAACAAAAAAAATGGTTCAAATACAGACTGATGGAAAATATGAGCAATGCATAGTGTTCAGTGACAATGGCTGAATATATCATACTTTTTCATATAGGAAGAAAATCCCTCTTATGGATCAGTTCAGATAGCTCCAAGCTGTTCTTCTGGGACTAGTCTCACTGCTGTTTTTTAGTACTTAATGGATCATTTCTAGAGAGGGATCACTGGTCCGCAGGCTGAGTGGTGTGGAACTGGCTTTTGGGCTTTTGTCTATGCTGCAGGGGTCTAGACTGTTGCAGACTGGGAATACAGCTTGGCTGTTTGCGCTGCAGTATCCTACCGTTATGTTTTGTATGTGTTTTGAGGCCATCATGCCTTCCTTCAGGACATGCAGGAAAACCAGTGCCTGTTTGAGATAGCGTTGGAGGTCTGTGAAAGCTGTAAATAATCCATACTGCCTTCTGGCATGAGTGAAATCTCATTCCTTCTCTTACCATGAGTCTTGAAGAGAGCTTACCCAAAACAGAGACAGAGTTTAGCCTAACAAATAGTTGGAGGCCCTCTTGCTTTTCTGTAGCATTGCAGATACTCCACACGGTTACCGAAAATGCTTGCAAACTAGAATACCAAAGTTAAAATTTAAAATGAGATTTGTAACCAGATCTTTTTGTTACATTTTTGGTACCTTAAATACATGCTCTTTAAGCATGCATTTTATCTTTAATGATTATGGAAGAGAAATACCATTCAAATATCATTATTTTGATTTACGAAATTGAATTTATGATACTACTTTGCTTTTTGTTGTCATTGTTCTGTTGTGATTTTTGTTAAGTGTACACAATGATGTTTAGGTTTGTAAGTATTTACGTCATTTCAGCTTCCCATCATTTATCATTATTTTCAAAAAAGTTTCTTTGGCTTTACTCAAGGATAGGCTGTTTGCTATAGCCTACACATTTGTTCTATTTCCTAAAATTCTTGTGTTCCTCTGAACCAAAGTTTTGTTCGACTGTACATAGTTCTTGGGTTCTTTACATGCATGATTTCTCATCTAGTTAGTTGATAAAGCTCTGAAATGACAAAGGTTCAAATGTAGTGGCACGGGCCATTTCATATGTAACTGCTTACTTAGAGAAAATATAGTCAGGTCGTATTACTACTTGGTGTTTTGTGGTTTATATTTGATATAGAGTTGTTATTAGAATAAATGGAACTATTTTACAGGAACTTTTGAAATTTGTACAAAAACTGTTCAAAGATAATGGTTTTGAAAGTTCAAATACATTGCTACATGTATAATCTGTGGTTTTCCTGTGCTGTTTTATTGCTATGCTTACAGAATTATCTGGCGTGTCCAGATAAGTCCTACAAGTGTCCTTTTTTTTCCTCGGATGTTTCACAATTGTGTTAATTGATCTTAGTCTTCTTTCAGTTATCAAGTAGCAAAGGAGGATTTCAGATTTTAGGAGCACTCCTAGTATTTTTGAAAGGTTAGATATGGCAGTTTATCAAATGGAATAGTAGAGGTCAACAGAGGAATCTGCATCCCCTCCTCAATTACTCCAAACTTCACTCCCAAAATCACTTGCCTTTTCACGTTGTGTCAATATTTTCCCTTTTGATAGGCAGTGTCTAAAAATCTGTGTTGTGACAGTTAAGTCCGCCAAGGTTGTTCATTGGTAACCCAGTTGCTTAATCCAGTATATTTCTTATCTCTTCTAAATCTAGGTAGAGTCCACCAACTATTGGTCTGTCTTTGGGCATCCAGGACAGATTTCCAGTAACAAGTTCCCATCTGGTCCTGTTCTTGAGATATGGAACTCTGTTAACCAGCCAACCTAGATTTTTTTTTTTTTTTTTTTTTTTT
>Ga0065711_1028792_pt1 | contig 39169 bp, 16 predicted proteins | sample Hoacrofraction12_FD_59098 | JGI IMG/M metagenome (GOLD analysis project Ga0065711, IMG submission 59098) | Hoatzin crop microbial communities from Cojedes, Venezuela - Epithelial fraction 12 v2 (version 2) | ecosystem: Host-associated > Birds > Digestive system > Esophagus > Crop | place...
CTCTGCGGCGCATGTGGCGCGCTGGGGGTGGCCATGTTGCTTCCCGCCCAGGGAGGCCGGCGGGGAGCGGTGAGGGCCGAGTTCCGAGGCAGGCGCGGATCTCGCCGAGGGGGGACCGGGGCCGAGGCCCGGGAGCCGAGCGGGGGAGGCTCCGGCCGGGCAGGCTTGAGGCGCCTTGCAAGCGAAATTGGCGTTTTCCGGTTAGGTTATCTCTGTGGATCGTAGTGATATTTTTATTCAAGCCTTTTCGTAGTTTTCATGGTAATTAATTCCCTTTTTTTTCTTTTTCTTTTAAGTATTAAGTTACGTTTATGATATTGTGCTCTATTTTACGCATATTGTCCCAGTCTGTGCTTCTGTAAAGAACTGCCGCGGCTGGAAGCGGTCCAGGTATAGTTGTTATTCCAGTCCCACGTGCTTGTGTATCATGGGGGTGCACAGCAGAAGGCTGTGTGCTGCCTGTTTCCGGAGAGTGAGAAGCTTCAGGAAGGCTGGCTGCTCGCTGCGGCTGACCGACTAGGAATAAATGGCCAGTGCGTACTTTGGAGAGTCTTTGTAATGTTCAGACAAGAAGTGTTAAAGTTTGAAAATCACTTTACTATTTTTAAATAAAGATTATTTTTAGCCATTTGTGTAGGGGACTTTGATCCTCCTCTTATGACTTTCTTCCATGGACAAAACCCCCCCCACCTTTACTTACAAGGAAGAGATTGAAATCGGTCAGTGTTTATAAATCACTTGACTAGCAGTTCTGAACAGGAAGAATGTCAGTTGTTGAGACAGTGAGCTGGACCACCAGCAGCACCCTTCCCGTGTTCTCCAGCCACAGTGTTAAAGACTTGTTTTCCAATCCAAAAGCTGGTCTTACTGAGCTATAGCCCATGTATCTGAAGGTGAGAGCTTCCTGTCAGCTCAGTGTTTTGTGATGACCATGGAATTTAGCAGGGTTTGTGATAAGTAATTTGTAATACTGATGGCCATTGGAAATTAAAATTACTCTGGAGGCATGAGTTTGAGGCTGTCTTGGCTATGGCGCTGGTGTAAGCCTGTCTCTGCACCGTTCTCTCGGTTGTCCTTGCGTAAGTGTGCGGTTGCGTGTTGAGCTAGATATGAGACCTAACTTAGTCAAAAACAAGCAATTTATTTTGCCACGCTGTTTCCCAGATCCAGTTCACCATGCAGTGACAAACAGTTCTGCTGAGCCAGTAAAAGTGGAAGATAGGGCAGCACTCAACAGTTTGAGTGATGCTGCTGTTGGATATTCTGCCATATTTGAAGTATATTTGACTTCAGGAAACAAATATCAGCTATGCTTGCTTATTTTCAAATTTATTTAAATAATAAAATTTTTGTTTATTGACCTTTTAGATGGCTTATGCTTCTACAGAAGCTTAAAGTTAAGCTTGTGTAGTGACTGAGATCATAGACGCTTCATGTTGCAGAAGTACTACATGCTTTTCAACTGAACAACTTAATTGCATGTATGGTGAGGGACTGGATTGCCTTTTGATCATAGGGAAGCCTTTCTGTTGCTGACCTTCAAAATCTGGACCTAGGTTTGTAGAGATGTCATCTGCGATGCTTCCCTAGTGTGAAGATATGTCTTGGGAAATGCAAAACACTACTGAATGTGTCTTTTTTTTCTTTTTTTCCAGTTGCAGACTCCTACTAAAATCAGTGATGTTTCTAGTACTTTCGTGCTGTCAAATGTAATACACATTTTAAGCCTTATTAAGAGGCTGGAAAAAATGCTTTAAACTCTCTAGGAATATTGAAACTTGAGTTTAGAGTACTGTAAAGAGTCCTGTGAAAGTTGCTAAGAAAAGCAAGATTATTCTAAGTGTATATAGACCTTACTTTTCCACTGCAGGGGGAGCTTAAGCTTCTGCAACATTGACAGGTTAAGACTCTCAGTTTTTCTTATGCTGTCCAGATTGTTTTTCTGTTAGGACTATTCTAGATTAATTTTTGAGAATACGCAGAAGTGTGTCCTGTTAGAGTGTGTTCGTTGTAGCCTTTGAGGATTAAATGTGATCAGATAACACTGTGTAAAAGTCCACAAAGTCAACAACAAAACCAATAGTAATGCTTTACAGTAAACAGTAGTTTACCAAAGGTGACTTTAAAATGTAGCCAACAAAGCATGTAGCTTCCAGGTGTGTATAAATCGTGTGGAAGTAACTTACATGTAAGCATCTGATCCTTCATCATACAAATTGGAGATCGGCATCATAATTCTTTTCTTTTTCTTCATGACAGCTATCATTACACTTGCACAAATGCCAGTCTTATGAATTTAATTCCACATTTTGAAACTCTGCGTGAAACTTCAGTTATGTATAGTTTGAAAAATGCTTGTTTAAACAGCTAGTCACTAATAGGAAGGACTGAAAACTTCCTTTAAATGAGACAGTATTGTCTCAAGGGGTTACAAACGTAGTGGTATATGGCCTTGAAATTCTGGCAAGTTCAAAATAGCTCCTAAAATTCAAGGTAGACTGAAAGGTATTTGTTTGTGTTGTATTATTGACAGACAGTTAGCATGTAAATGAAGTGCAGGCCGTGTTCAACTTCAGACTTGCTCTTATTACTAGGGATTTCTACTGTAATATAGTCAGTGACCTGCTATGGTTGAAATCAGTGTAGTACTCAGCTATAGTATTGTGAACGCAGTTGCTTGCTCATTGCATTTTTCTGAAATGATGCAGGAAAAATATCTTGCATGCTGTTTAATAATTGAGAATGTCTGTCAAACTTTCGAACTGTAAATTACATTTCTGACTGAATACAAAGCATCCTGTAAGAGGAGGAAGATGTTGGACAACTTGTAAATATTTTGAGATAAATATTTTTCTGAAAGCAATTTTAAAAAACTACATTTCACACAGAGTATATGTCACCTTTATTTCAAGATAATGCATAAAAATAGCATGTGAAACTGAGTTGTGCTTTGTTTACTGGTACTGCCTACAGGTGTGGAGGTATATGGGAAATTTTGATGAGAAAATGCGACCCTTTTGGCAACTTTGTGAAGATCAGTGTGAATTTCGAGGGGAGAGTCAAATGAGGGATGTTGGTGGAGAAGCCTACGTTGTGAAAGAAATGTGGATTTTAGAAGTGAATTAATGTGACTTTTTCCTTAAATTTGTCTTTCATTTTTGAAATATTCTAAAGTCAAGGTTAAATATAAGTTTAGACTATTTTTAACCTAGAAACTTAGTGGTCACTCATTTCTTAGTCCTGAAACCTGTTCCTCTTTAAAAAGTTCATGTTATGAAGGTCCTAGGTGTGAGACCTACAGATTTAAATGTGCTGTGTAACAAATGTTCTGTTGGCTGCCTGAAAGTGGCAGTTGTCCTTGATTCTTGTAGATGTAAGGCAGAAAAATGTTAACTGTTTAAATGTCTTTTTTCTAAATATGCAAAGCAGTTGTTTAAATGAATAATCTTTTAAATGGTGGTCAGTTTTTCTTAAGTTCAGTGCTTTTTATCAAAGCAGCTTGTGTATGTTACATGCTTTGCAATAATCAGGTGTACCAGTGGTATGTCCAGTACTTGGTCTTTTTGGTTGAAGACTGACCTCTGGAGCATCCATACAGGATATAGTTTTGTTTTAAATTCTTTTCTGAAGACTGAATGTGTCTTAATTTTTCAGCTGATGTAAAATTCTATGCTTGGTTGTGTGAGTGGTTCAGTATACTCACAGTAATTTTGGGTGCTTTTGTGTCTATTGCATAGAAGTGTGCAAGGAGATTAGAAGTGTTTTGTCCCTTGAGTCATCTGAACTGTTCTCAGCAGTTTGGGGAAGTTTTTATTTTCTTGTCCGAGTGCCTTAGAACTAACAATGTTGAATGTGGAAAGTCATCCTGTGGGTAGATTCCATGTTATAGTAGCAAAGGCAGCAGCAGACTGCAGAATGGGCTGAGAAGTGGTAGCACAAGGGCAGCCTGCTTGGACAGCTAGAAAAAACACAAAGATACTGAAGTATTTTGATACACCTTGTTATAACTTGTTTGATAATTCTAGTCATAAGGTTGTGAGTTAGGTCGAAAATCTGGTGGGTACTTTCAAGCACATGTATCTCACTTTTTCAGAAGTCAAAAGGACTGTAAATATTCTTTGCATCTTTAAGAATCTGAGATTATATTTCCTAAAAAACCCCCAAACAAACCAATGTGCCCCTCTGACCCTGGAGGAAGCGTGTGACTCTTCTACTTCAGTCTGTTGTTCCTGTCCTCCTGTACATGTGTTGCACTTCTGGTTTGGTGGGATGTCACTCAGTTAAAACCGTGTCCCACATTTGTGTTCTAATAGTGAATGCCTTTCTAAAAATCTGTGGTGGTCTAAGTAATAATATATGCAGTTAGGATAGTTGCTCTCTATTAGGCCATGTTATGTCATGCCTAGAAAATGTTTCCCTGTCCTTGTGTCTGGAAAGCTATTTAATGCTGTTTAATTGGTAACAGGTGGCTATTGGTACCTCTCTTCCAGTTGGGATTACACATACTACGTATGATTTTTACCTCTGTATATCCATTCCTCAGAGTTGTGTATCAGATCATAATTTGGTTTGTTTTCTTACAGCGCATAATACTTGCTTGAGGGTGGGCTTAAATCCTTTTTTGTCCCAAATATTTTGAAATAAATAGCTGTTGATTTTTCTTTCTTATGAATTGTTATCCTAACTGTAGTGTAGTAGCAGTTATCTGAAAGAAGCATAAGGACTAGCAGATAGTTGACATGCTTTTTCCCTAGACATCGGATAACTGGGATGTGCAGTTCTCTCGTTCTATTGGAAACCCTAAACAAGAAGGTGTAAACTCTCAAAAGTAACTTATTTTGGTTTAATACAATAAAACTTTAGAAGCCTCTTCCACTAATTGGTTCTCTTAACTTTCACTGAGAATGCATAATCGTGCTAGGTTATGTCCTTTTGGGACCAAAGTGTTGTGCTGTCTCAGCTGGACTTCCTAAACAGACTCTGTAGACAATTAGATGACATGAGTGTGGTCTGGGCAGTGCCTGAAAATGCTCGGTGAAACCTGGTCGAGCTAGTTCTCTTCAATAGACAAACCTGATTAAGCAATTTTTATGGTAAGTGCTGTCTGTTTCCTGCCCTGGTGACATGCACACCTTCCTTTGATATGTTGGTCATTATGTGCGGTGGGGAAAGAATAAATAACACCAGTTAAATCTGCAAGTGTCAGAATCCAAGTGACGTGCAGATATGCACAGTCATTAAATGCTGAGTAGGCATATGTTTCAGGGACTTCTGCTAGCTGATTCCTACATCAAAAAAAAAACCATGTGGGTAGTGAACAAATGTCACTCTTAATTACGTGCTGTCTTGTGTATGAGGACTAGGATTTGCCATGTGAAGCTTTCCAGTTTATCTGGTAACACTACCCTGGTTTATTACATCTATTTTAAAAGCAACAAACCCAGGGGTGGCTTAGTTTAATAGTAGACGCAAAGTCAATTTTAGGTTAAAGAATGCATTAGTTGTGAGCAGTAGTAAAATGTTATGAATGATTTTAAATTTAGTAGTCCAGAAGCTGCTCATGGAGACAGTTTGACTTTTAGTAGTGTAGCAATTGCAAGCTCTCAAGGTGTGAATTGGTAAAATGTGCACAATGTCACTTTAATTCATATTGCATTTGTAGATTCTTTTAAAACCTGCATGCTTGTGGTTTGGGGTAGAATTTTAGTAGCTGGAAGGAGATTGGATACAAGAAACGGACTTTGAATGCCAGTTAGGGAACTTACATACTTTATATGTGACTAACAATGAAAAGTGCCTTGCTATACAAATGCTTTAGCTTGGTGGTCAGAATAGTGAGGTAAAGGTAAGATGAAAGGAAGTGGGACCTGATATGATTAACCAGCCGAAAATGAAAATGGTCCTTTTTCTGTTTTCCTTGAAGGCAGTGGGAAATAAAAGGTGGTGAAAACAGGCTGCTTTAGGCTTTTGTCTGAGACGGGTCAGAAAACTGTTTTGTGGTAGAAAGCTCTGCTTCCAACTTTATGCCTTTTTCCGGGTTTATTCTTGTGTATACAGCTGTATCTGCCCTTGATGGGCAGCCTGGTACTGGAGGGGGGGTGGTGGATTCTGTTCTGTCAGAGTTACTTTTTGAGGGAAGGTTCATAATCTGGGGTTGAGATCAAGGTTAGCCAGGCCTTGCAGGTGAGTTGTCATGTACTGTTTTGGACAGGAGGTTGAAACAGTGGTTAATCTGTTTCATTAATGCGGCGTAGCTTTCAAAACATCTTAAGGGACTTGTTGTTGCGGTGACTTAACTAATGTGTCTGTGCAGAGTCAGATGTCTTCCATTTGTCCAGTAGTTCTGTGAAGGGTGCCCATCAGTATAGTGGGGCAGCTATTGAGGCTCACTGTAATTTTTGATTGTCTGGAGGTGCTACCTTAATCCTTTCTGATGTTGTCTTGTATTAGATATTATGAAATGACATAGCCCTGTGTGTGCTTAGTAATTTTGTATTGATTCTTCCAGTTCATATAGTTACGATGCTTCTGGAAGACTGACCAGGGAGACTTTACGATTAGCTCTTTGTATATTGAAAGCTATTTGCTGAGGAAACATGGATGAGATTCTGAACTGAAATTATTTTTCGGAAGATACTTTGCATTCATCAAGAGCGAGTGTTTGATATAAAAATCTTTAGTGTAATAGCGTTTGTAAGTCAATTGTAAATATTAAATGTCACAACTGCAAAGTATTATGAATGAAAGCAAGCTTTATCACAAAACCTAGTGCTTCATTTACTTCCAGAATGTCAACAGATTTTTCTTGTATACTCGTTGTATTTGCACATGTAATATTTCAGACTCTTCTAGTTGGAAGCCACTGGAGGGGCAACACTTAAATTGTAGTTGTTTGTACTTCGCTTTTTGTAGTACCGTACAAATGATAACTTGGAGGAGGAAGTATTGAAATGCTTCTTGGGTGTATTCTGCTGCCTTTGTGCACTGACTATCTCAATTTGTTCTGTGGGCTTCTTGTATGGGATTAAAAGGATTGATGTCTATTTGAGCCCAACGATCTAAAAATAAATGGGGCTAACACTAGAAATTTTGTTCTAGATAGAATGTGAAGCACTTAAGCTTTTTGAAGATCTGTTTAGCTTTTTATAGTATTAAACTGAAGTAGACTTGACAGATTGTTCAACACACTGGTGCTGTGGGTTTGTCAGTGATACTCCCTATTAAGGAATCTTCAGAAAGCATTTAGTTTTATTAAGAGGTAGGAAATTGTACTATCTGCCCATTGTACTGTGTAAATTGGAGCACTATCCTAGTTCTCGCTGCCCCTGTTAGGCCTTCACATTTCAGTCTTTTCACTGTGAGCATCGGAGCTTGTTGAAAGCATTCTTAAATGTGATGTAAATCAGCTTGTGAACCAAGATTTTTTTCCTAGGTGAGCTGTTAAACTAAAGCATACTTAATTATTTTCAAGCATAAAGGTGTAACTTCTCCGAAGTAAAACATAATATTGTGCTTAATAATGCTAAATACATTGATAATGAAAAGAAAGTCCATATTGAGGCAGATCTTTAGGTGTTATCAGAGGAGTTTGCCAGCTGGGGCTGTGAAGGTTAAACAGTGTTATTTCAAATCCATCCCACTTTTCAGCAGCTTTGGTGATGATAAGCTTGAGTAATACGGAAGTCTGGAGTAAACTGTTCCATTAATTAGATGACTTGCCATTACTTAATCTACCTCTACATTGCTTTGTTCTCTTAAGACCACAACGTTTAAATTAATTTTTAAGTATTACTGTTGTATTGCTGCATTTAGGAATGTCTAGAGTCTTTGGGTCTGCTGTAGTTAGTATTTCTTTATATTACTGAAGTGCTTTTTCCTTCACAGGGTCAGCTGTAGAGGTGTTTTTGTGTAAGCTGTAGACAGTCAGCTCTAGTCCTCATTGTCTCTCTAATATTCTAGCACAGATTGCAGATTAGGGAGAGATGGTGGTAACTGGTGGGGACACTTGGCCTCACAATAAAGCTTTGTGTTCCCTGGCTTGAAGGAATGGCATTAGAATTTAAAACCTGACGCAGTGGCTTCTTGAACTGAATAAGAAGCTTGAGGGGGTTTGCATGCAAAGGGAAAATATTATTTCACTTCTTTGTGTTAAAGTATATTTGACATATCTAGCTCTGTCTCTAGAGTTTTGAAAGAATAATACTTGGAATCAGACATGTATGCTAAGTAAACCATTCTGGAAACAAATGATGCAGGAAGCAAATCACTGAACAGCAGAATGTGGATTCCTGAAGTTAGTGTTTGTTGTAGGACCTGTTCAGATGTTGAAGGGGTGCGGAATGTGCTTCCATGATGTGATTCGGGCCCCTAATCCAAGATGAATTAGAGGAACTCTTAGCTTCAACCTTCTTGAAGTTGCTTCAAAGAACTAAATTATTTCAATAAAAATTGAAGGAACGTATTAATAACGCCTTTCTTCAAACAGGAAACTACTCCCAACCCTCAGCCTTCAGAAGAGGAGAAAACCGAGCCAGCACCTAGTCAGGAGGTTGCCAGCCCTGAACAGTATATTAAGCATCCACTACAAAACAGGTAAATATTACAGAAGTGTGGTTGTAATTTTGCCAAAGATAGAAGAGCGCTTGTGGCTTCACAGCTCTCTTGTTTACCTTATGTTTTCTAGCAGCATTTTGAGAGGTCTTAATCTTTTTGAAGAGTTTTGCAGTGAGGTTGGAGAGGACATAGAATCTGATCCTGTTGTAATTTAGACCATTTTCACGTAGTGTTGTTACAGAAGCTGAAAATCTTTGTGATTTTTCATAATGCAACCAGGTAATTGGAAAGAACATGGCTTTGCTTTCAGTTGGAGACAAGCAGAGCTTTTGTTGCTTTTGTCTGGTGTGTTTAAAGAGACTGAGGCTGAGATGAAGTTGCTGCCAAGCAAAACTGGAAAACCTTCCATTCTGCCTTGTTCTTTGCGCAGTTAAGGTGCCAGTGGTAAAGATTTCTCATTCTTATTTCTTACCAGACGCTTGCTCCTTCATATCTTACCATTTTTTTCTCCTATTAGGAACTGAAAGTAGCAGAAGCTGTGTCAATCAGCCAAAGAGCTTATTAGTCTTGATCATATGAGTGGTTGGTGTCTCCAGTAATACTGTTTTCATTACCTGTAGGAAGCACAGCAGAAGAAACCCTGTGAAGTGCAAACACATGTGTTTATACCGGTGTGTCAAGAAGAGAAAAAAACGTGGGGCACTTAAATTTTCTTGTTTAACAAGAAAAACGTGGAGCAGTAGTTAAAAACATAGTTAAGAAGCCCTCTTATTAAATTCTGTGTTCAGTGTGCAAAAACAGGTCTTAAAAGCTTTAAAAGTTACTAGTCAGTTTTTTACTGAGCTATAGGGACAATGAGGACCTGACCAAGAGGCTTTGCACTTGAAAACCTCGACTTTGAACTACCTTTCTGCAGTAAATATATTATAAACTTACAGGTTGAATTCCTTTATGCACAAAAGTTACTCCAGCAGCATACATATACTTCAAAAAGAGCAGGTGGGAAGCTGTTTTCTCCAGGTAAGCTGATGAGCTGATGTGGAGTGCTCAGTACTTAATGTTGGTAGGTAGGTGCTGTCCCAAAGTGAACCTTTTACCAAGTGGCACCTTACTCTTTTTCTAAGTTTTGAGAAAGCTTGGAAAACCACTCTGCACTGTAGTACTATGCTGTGTGCATCCCCTTTTCCCTTGCCTTTCTCTCAACTTCCATCCTTCCTCTTTTTTCTCTAAACACTTTGATTAAATTCGTGCTGACACTCCTTTACAAGTGGTGGTGGGGCTATTACTGGAAAATAGTGAACTTTTAAAACAAGATTTGAAATGTCAGGAAGGATCTCAAAATGGTGACTTGACACCTGGTGACTTAAAGTACTGTGCTGAGAGAAGATAAATCTACTCTTGCTAAGCTGAGTGATTTCAACACCACTGAAACTATCAGAATGAAAAATAAGCCTTTGTTAAATGCCTCATCAGGTATCCTGTTCCACCATTTTAAATGATGCTTTTTAGATCTGGAAAGAGCATCTTTGACAGGGTCAGTTTCTAATATGTGTTGAGATTTGTACTCAGTGGAGACAATGATGAAGAAAATTGGATGTAAAATTTTTTGTTAGTCACGTCTTTATATATGCAGATTTAAAAACCTGAAACAGTTACAATTGGTGAGTTTTTTGAAGATTGTTGCCATTAGTAAGCTTAATGCAGCTTTCCTTTAAAATTTATGATCTCCTAGTATGTGAGTGCTTGGGAAACTCTCATGTCATGTGTTGCTCTGGAATGATATAATTAGCTTTTGTAACATTTACAAGGAAATTACTGGAAGGGGAGCTGTGCTTCTACTTTGAATAGTTGGTGTTTTAGACCATAATCAGTTATTTGTGGTAGGGGATTGCAGTTTAGCAGTGGCAGCAAGGAGAAACATCTGAGACTTAGAGGTTTAGTGTCTTAGAAATGTTCTAAAACTATTTAAAATATCTAAATGGATTGATTGTCTGACATGATTTTCGTAATGAGAGCACAAATATATTGATCTGCAGAGTTGGATTTGAGAACTGAGTTTCTCAGGTAGCTTATTTATTAAAAACTGACTTCCATGCTGATAAGATCTTAAGGTTTGCAATTAGTTTGGATATAACAATACAAATAATGGATTGTTTTTTTAATATACTTTAATTTCTAGATGCTGTTATTTTGTTTTCTTTTAGATGGGCACTCTGGTTTTTTAAAAATGACAAGAGCAAAACTTGGCAAGCAAATCTTCGTCTTATCTCAAAGTTTGATACTGTTGAAGATTTTTGGGCGTAAGTAAAGATTTTCTCAATCTGCATAATAATTGTGGCATATGTTGGCAAAGCTTATGTCGAAGTCAAAAAACCATGAAGTACTCGATTAACTGCAGCTTTTTGGGGTATAATCTGGAATGTTTGCAAAATCGAACGCAAGGTCTACCCCATTCTTCAAAATGTGGTAGAATGTAACCTTTGAAGAAAATGCGATTGGAGAAGTTTTTATGCTTTAAATGCACATTGTCTTGCTGTTAACACTGCAACACTGCTTATATTCATATGTGCATGACATACATGTCGAAAATGGTATTTATGTGGTAGCTATTTTGTAGTAACATGAATTTATAAATTCATGTAGCCAAGTGATTGTCACTTCCTTGGCCCCAAATTTTGCTAGTTGATCAAATTCTCAGAGTTGTCTCACTTCAGATGTTCAAGAGTGTCTGAATGTGGAACATGGTGCTTGGGAGATTGGTGCAGATTAATGGCATCCTTGAAAGAAGTTCATTAGAGGTTACAGAAGAAACTACCTTTATTCTAAATTGAAGATCTGTGAAAGCAGTTAGGCTCAAACAGCAAGCACAAAGCCATTGAAGGTAGGCCTGTGGTTTCCAAACACTTGCTTTAGTCAAATTCAGGTGGATTGGAAATTTTGCCTACCATAATGATGAAATATGGAGAAAATGCAAGAGGCATGAAGCAGGGTGAAAAAAATGCAGTATGTATTTGATCTTTGTTAGTGTTTCATGCTACATTGAGTGATAGAGTTCTTCTTTTAGATGTGGTCAGTAAGGGAGAGGTGGTGTCATAGTGCAATAAAGAGACCCCGTCAGTGACCCATTAGCACCAACACAAGGAAGTAAAGATACTGACAGTGCTGAACAAGTATTTATCAGCGCAGTCATCAGACGGAGGGGAGTAGGATTCTCAGCTTGTAACCTACTGTGGGGATGACTGATGGTTGAGTGAACGGTAGCTTGCAGTCTTAGGGTTTGTGTTGTGAGGCTAAACTGTTTGAAGCTCACTACTAAAGTTGGCTAAGGGCAAGTTTTTTTGGCTGCTATAACCAGTAGTCGGGGTAATTAAAAGAAGTGCTTACTCTAGATGTCTGCAGTCAAGGTATACAGTCACAAGCAGCTGAGAAGTTGAGTTGTGGTTGAAGCTTGAAAAATAGGCGTTGTGTTCTGGGGAGAAAACATTAAGGTTTAGGTAAACTGAAAGGAGGGAAACTGGTAAATCTTTAACTGGCTTTGTAAATTCTTGTGTCTGATTTCTAATTGTTAGAACATCGTGGTAATTCATTTCCTTTTTGGTGCTGGACCATGCCTGAATGTAAGCTGGTCTTAGACTACAGGTTACTGTGGTGTGTGTAGGCCTTTTTCTGAAGTCTGACCTTAGCAGTACAGGAAAAACAAGCAGCTGTCCCCTTGCTAGAGGAAGAGGCAGCATGTACTACTCTGATTTTTTGCTCTGCATATTCTAAATTTAATTTGGAGTGTATACATTATGTTTTGTTGTTTCAGTTGTTTGTTCTTGCCTTCCGAGTCCTTATTTCAGTTTGAATTATGAGGCCTACAGCCTTCATCCCTGGAGTATTGTATTAAATAGCAAAGTTGACTATTTCTCCTAAAACCTCTCTGCAGAGAGAGTAGCCTTAGAAATATAAACAGTTATACTTGTTCCGTGTGTGTATGAACAGAGTACGCATGCACCCAGAGCATGTTGCCATGAAAATTCAGTGAGTTACATTTCTAATAACTTTGTTAGAACTAGATTTAAAAGAAGCATTGGTATTTCTAGAAAATACTGGTTACAGAAATCCAGCAAGTGTTCATAAATCAGTTTCCATTTTTCCCCTTTATGCCCAGAACATCTTAAAGATAATGCTCTTATACTGCTGAAGAATACTTGGGAGATAGGGTTGCTTCTGAAATAACTGTAATGCTTTCTAATTGTTGTATTTTATTTGGTCATATGTCTCATTCTTTAAGATTTTTGTACCTTAAAATAATGCTTAGTTGTTAATCTTGCTTTTTTCCCTCCAATAGTTTATACAACCATATCCAACTCTCTAGTAATTTAATGCCTGGTTGTGACTACTCGCTCTTTAAGGTATGCTTGCTAACCTTTTTTCTTTGGTTATGGATGTTTATGGAGAAAACAAGCTGACTAAGCAAGACACTGTCCAAATATTTCACTTCAGATATTTAGGAACATGGTTGGGAATGTCCTGAAGGTGTTAATTTTTTTGGGAAGTCCCAAACATATGCCTTCTGAAAATCAGGTTGTCACTAGTTCTGAAAATGCAAGTACTTGCTTTAACACGCTTCACAGACAGTACGTTTTAATCTGTTGCGACATTTTCATTCTGCTTGAGATGCTTGTGCAGATAATTCTCAATTTTTATAATAAGAAAGATTTTTCAGCTCTGTTGCTTGGTGTGACATGAAACGAGTTAAAATGTTTGAGTTCCGTGGGAGACTGCAGCGTTCTCCAGTATTCGTTATGAGCAATACTAGCCACATGCACAAGGCTCCTATAATTAATTTTTACACCACCAGTTACATGCTGTATTATTTGTGTATGAAATAAAAAAATTGTACCCAACACTGACACTTTAAGCATGCTGAGGGAAGCGTTCAGACTAGTGAATAGGAAATGCTGAGGAGAGTGTACATGAAATCCTGCCTCGGCGGGAGTGGAGATCTGAACTGGAGCTCTAAATTAAACCCTGACCTCTGAAGTGCTGCAAATGTACAGCTTCCTTTCTGGATTTAAATACCTAAATAATCCCCTAAATACTGGTGCTTGGTTCCTCCTTTGCTTGTGAAATGTAGCTACTGGCTGGGACACCTCAGTGGGCTGTGTACAGAGTTTGTAAACCTCAGCAGCTTTAGGTAGTGAAGAGGTTTGGGAAGGTAGTGGTACTTTAGGTGATTGAGGAACCTTACTGGTAAATTGTAAGAAGCTGTAGGTCTTTCAGAGGTTAGGATATCTATGGATCATGCTTGTATTTTTTGCACAAATCCTAAATTTGTGTTTTAAATATGCGTGTCTATCCTGTGTTTGCCTGTTGTCAGTGGGCAAAAATTTAATTATTTAAATGTGTGGAGCAGGTACAGAATTGGCAACTGTTGCAGGCTTCTGAGCAATCTCTTGCTGTTGTCCTTCAATCGTGACCCTGTAAGACTGCCTCTTAAAGGTGATGAAGTAGTTTGAGCTCTGCAGCTGCCAGCGAGGGTGTTAAATTTAAAGTGAGCTGACACCACTCCATCCTGCATGTTGAATGCTTAATTAGTTTTCAGCCAAAGTTCTGTAGTGTGGCTCTCTTAATAGACATTTCTTAACCAAATTTCTCTGTCTAGACAGTTACCTGCTTCTTTTAATGACTGACTTTCCTGAAGCACAGCGTAGCTGGTGGATATGGGAGTGGCAGCTGGATGTTTTGCTGGATCAGCATATCCAGAGTCATTTAACTCAGTGCAGGGCCATTGGTAAAGTATGACTCAATGCAACTTGCTTCTAAATGGCGTGTTGATTGTTGTGGCCCTGGCAATTAAAACCCTCTTATTCTCACTTTGTGTATGCAGGAAGTCACGGAGATAGACTGCCAAGGGTGTCTGTTTCAGTGAAGTAATCTTTATGCATAAGCGAAGCACTTGGCCAATGTTGCAGTGAGTCCAAGACTTAAAATAAGGACTCCAGAATGTAGCTGCTAATTTTATCTGGTTTCATACAGGGCAAAGTGGATGCTTGACTTCGCGTGTTCCCACAGTTTTTTATGTAATGTTGTATAGCCAAGACTTTGCCAAGTCTGTGATTCTTCTGTAGAAATAAAAAATCATTAGAGAAAGTGCACTTTTTAAGCTGTCTGCGAACTTTGGTATTGGTATGAGACTCTTTCTGGACAGGTATGTATCTTAAACTACATTTCCTAGGTTGCTATTTCAGTTATCACTGGCCTTTTGGTTATTCTTTAGGAAAAATACCAATCAAGTCTGATTTAACTTCTGGCTGTTCTTGCAGGATGGGATTGAACCCATGTGGGAAGATGAAAAAAACAAGCGAGGAGGACGATGGCTAATTACACTAAACAAACAGCAGAGACGAAGTGACCTTGATCGCTTCTGGCTAGAGACAGTAAGCACTATGGCCTTACGAGCTGCAGCTGAAGAATCTTGCATTTGTATTATTTTAACTGGTGTGTTCTCTCTGTGTGCCACACTAGACTGCTAACTTCCTGGCAGCACTGTCCCCTGTAATTTTTATTGACAGGCTGTGTTCGAAACATGATTTTTCAATAGTGATGCTCAATGTAGTTGTATTCTCTTGAATGCTTTCTTATAAAGGGCTGCAAAAGAGGTAATTCCAGAGGACAGATAAAACTTTTCCTGTGGAATATACAGAATAGCAGTCAAGCTACTACTCAAAAATAGTACTTTGTCTTGAATGTGACTCCTAAATATAACAGCTTAAATGTAATAATTTGTTCTACGAATATTCCTACAAGTGAATGTTTTTTTGGTTTTGGCCTTGCTGAAACAAGGGACTTTCAGATTTATTTTTGTTCTTTCTGTACTTAGCTTAACACTAGGATAGGCAGGTAATAGCACCATCTTCCTGTGAACTATAAAAATACTTCTTTCCATTGCTGTTATCTTTTGGGAATAGATTTTTTGAATGGCAAATATACTTCTGGAGATTATGTGGGTTTGCAGAAAAATGTACAACTATACTGTCGAGGAACTGACTCAGAATAGCCTAAGAATCTAGTGTGGTCTAGGTTTTAGGGGCATGGATTGCTGGTGGCAGTACAATGCAAATCAATCTTACCGAATCTCTGATCTTTTTTCCCTGCTTGTGTGAGAAGCAAGAAGTATTGCACCCCTTTGAAAGGAAGAAATGGCCTTCAGGATCAGAGGTGTCCAAAATACCAGAGGTGTTAGGATCTTCCTAGTCATTGTAGTAGTGATTTGAAGAAAGGGTGATGAGCATTATACTACTAGGCAATAGGACTGCACATAAGTAAATTTCTTGCTGTGTGCATTTGGCCTCTCTTACTAAATGCCTGTATAAGTCCTTCTGACTTCTAATAACCATTTTACATATGGATTGGAAACTTGTATATGGCCTGTGTAGATTTAAGGCTAGAGTGCTCTGCTTATTGTTTAGCAGCACGCAGTGGCACAGAGCCCAAATGCCCAGGTGACCGGGATATGTGTTCTAAAACATCCCTGTCCCTTCTAGTTGTAGTAATTGTTTGTAATCAACTTTCTTCAATAAAAATCAAAACCTCTTCCTTCATCACCCCCCTTGGAACCGATTTTTGTTATAATCTAATGATCTTTACCATTCTTAACTGTAAACTAAACTTTGAGAAGACTTCTTTCCCCTGTTGTGCAGCAGTCATGAAGAATGTACTTGGCTGTAATGTTTATTGAGCATGGTAGTCATCTTTGCATGTAGATGTAGTAAGGCTGTTGATCAGTATTTTGAGTGTTTGTGTGTGGTTTAAACATTTATGGCTTTCATTACTTGGTGAAGATGTGCATCCGGCAGCTGGGTGTAACATCTAAAGTGTGTGTAGTTATATTTGATTTATTCAGTAGCACACTTTGTCCTTTTTATATTTCCTTGATTAAGTTAGCCCTTGCATTTCTCATGGGTACTGAAAGACCTGCTTTGTTCAAAGTTGCAAGAGTGTTGAATTTCCAAATGTGATTCTAGAAAGTTAATATAATGGCAGTGTATTTGGTGTTCTATGCAAGTGAAGTAAAGAAGTGTCCATTTAGAGATGAATACTTCAGTGTGCAGAAGGATTTTTAATTCAGCATGAACTAGATGAATCTGTCTTAACCACGAGAAATTCTGTTTTGTAGATCTAAAAATTGCTTGTTTTACAAGTTGCAAGTTGCAGATTTTTATGCTTTGAAAGTGATTTTTATTGTAGAGATGTGCCCTAACTCAGTCTGATGTTCCTGAAGTGTACCATCTTTGACAACTCCCAGCTTCACCATTAGAAGTTTGTGGGGAGAATCTTGTATTACTTGCACCCTTACTTTGTTAGACTTGCATTACACACTGTTCAGGATGACCAGTTCCCACTTCACCGTCTGTGGGAACGCTGAAGCTTCCTGAGTGTGCTGATAGGAAGTAACACTTCATTAGATAGCACTTTTCATCTCAGTTGCACTCTGATTTGCCTCTGAATGGATATACTTCAGAACTGAAGTTGGGCCTTAACGTAGCTGATACTGCCCAAATAGTTCTTCACAGGTTCTTTCTGAATAAGGAATGTGAACACTTAAAATTTCATATGTCTGTGTTGAACGTACTTTAGAAAGAAGAATAAATTTGTTTAATTCTTAGCTGGTTTTGGATTGTGGGAATGGGGTGGGAGGCAACACAACTGTGTCAGAACTTGAGCTTCTGGGGCAGAAGCAGAGACAGAAAACTCAAAGTAGGAGGAAGATACCCTACTACAGCTGAGTTTACGTTCACTTGTAACACTTGGAACTTCAAGATGATACTGCAATAAATATAAAATGATTGCTGTATGGCAAGTGGCTATAAGCAGTAAAATGTGGTGTTCCTCCAAGTCCTTTGTGTACACTGAGTGTTTGCCCATGGAGCAGGATTCTGACTTTGAACTGCCACTTTTAATGGTTAATCTTTGTTTTGTAGCTGCTGTGCCTTATTGGGGAGTCGTTTGATGACTACAGTGATGATGTATGTGGTGCCGTCGTTAATGTTAGAACTAAGGGTGATAAAATAGCAATATGGACAACTGAATGTGAAAACAGAGATGCTGTTACGCATATAGGGTAAGTAATGGGCTTGATGCCTTGAATATATGAAGTGTAACAATTAAGCATTTAAAGCCAGCCAACTTGACAGAGAATGTACTTCAGGCAAATGTAGCCCATGCAGAGCTGTATTGCAAGTTCAAGTAACTCAGTGCCAAATGATTTGTGTTAATGTGTAGTTTTTTGTGTGGGCTTATGTTAGTAACTTCTTTGTACTGCTGCGCTACCTTCGTCATAGTTTAGAAGTAATGAAGAACTGAACACAAATCTTGACAGAAGTTTTTCATTTCACAATAAGGCATTGTAATTAATACCTGTAGATAGTGTAGATTCTGCTGCAGTGTGCCAGTTTGTAAAGGTGGATGGCAGGTAATAGTGTAGTATTGGTAAGATTTTTCTCAGGAAAGTGATGCCTACAAATAAAAGAAAGGCATTGTAAGTCTTAAACTCCAAGAATGTCCTCATATTTGAAAAGAGCTGGACAGTGAAACTCTACAGCTGTCTTCTACATTTTTGTCTGTAAGTGCAAAACAAACAAAATAATGCTGAGTTTGATGGATTGACATGTGTAATAGCATGTTGTAGTCTTTATTCCAGTAAGGAACAGCAGTCATCTCAGATTATCATGCATCTCTGCTATGGAAAATGCATGTTGAACTCTGCTATTTAGTGAGTATTGCTAAAGCTAGTGAATTCCTTATGCTGTAGTATTGGTGCTTCAGAATTACCTGCTGTTAAATTCAGTTATTGTAGGCCACTTTTCATTGGTTTGCATAGGTTATTTTCCCAGCTTAGCACATGCATTTTAGGCCTAAACTTAACTGTCAGACATTTTCACTTTTTGGGTGGCTCTCTTGACACATTCCTCATTTGGGCCTTTATGAATCTGGTGGGGTCTGCCTTATACTAACAATCACAGTCAGGTTCAGACTTGAAAGGTAAGTGTTTAACAACAGACAAATAGAACCGTGGTACACATCATCTGCTAGCAGAGAATAACCTTGTGTCAAACCATTAACTAAGCTGAGATGACTCCATTAGAACTAACTGTGAAAAAGTTAAGATTTTTGTAAACTGACTGACAGTGACTGAGGTAAGTTATGTTGACTAACTGCTGTTGCTGTAACTCCAAAGACAATATGTCAAGCCTTTATTTAACAGTTGAAATTGGGGTAAGCTATGGGGTTGTAAACAGCTTCATTATGATTAGGGTAAGTTTAAAGAAGAAAAGAAACCCTTTAGTTTTGTTAACAATCTGCAGTTGAACAGGCTTGTTCTGTGGTTTAGTTGGAGCTTGCAGGCTAGCACCATTAGTGGCTTGCATCTCACTCATACTCTATGCGAAGGAACACGGGGAGGGGGTGTGTAAGGGGGGTACTGCTGCTTTTTTCTCTTAAGTCATAAAATCCAAGCTGATTTTTCTTAAAGCTCCTGTTGGGTAGCTGCCCATGACCAGTACCATAATGAACTGGGACGATGGGGGGCATGCTTTCTATCCATGGTTAAAGACAGAAAGTCTGTGCAACTGGGATGTGTGTGGTCATAAAAACTGACTGTTCAGGTGACTTTATCATCTCAGTAGTTCTGGAATTGTGGACCATGACTTCTTCATTGCTGTTTTGTTTCTCTATGTGGGAGTATAGCTTGCTGATGTTAATGAGACTCATGTGAATGCAGTAGGGTCCCTGTGTTCCACATTTATGTGGACCTGTTAATTATTTTTTGGTAAGAGCTTGTCCTGTTTTATATGGTAAGTCATTGTTCGTATAGAAATATAAGCTGATTTTAGATGCAACAAGCTAGAAAAATCCTGTTTCAAGTCCTTTGTTCATGCTTTAAAATTGTTTCTAAATAGACAACTATTTTTCATGAAGATATCAGCAGATCTTAAAAGCAGGTGTCCTGTTACTAATTTTTTCCTGAGGGCTTTGCTTAAACTATTGTTCTATTCCTTTTCTCCAGGAGAGTATACAAGGAAAGATTAGGACTTCCTCCAAAGATAGTGATTGGTTATCAGTCCCATGCAGACACAGCTACTAAGAGCGGCTCCACCACTAAAAATAGGTTTGTTGTTTAAGAAGACACCTTCGGAGTATTCTTTCATAGGAGACTGCGTCAAGCAATCGAGATTTGGGAGCTGAACCAAAGCCTCTTCAGAAGCAGAGTGGACTACATTTAAATTTGATTTCCATCTAAGTGTTGCTAAGATTTGTGAGAAGTCTCATTCGCCTTTGTCTTGTACTTCTGTGTTCTTTTTTTTTCTATTTTGGCTGAAGTAACCATTACCAATCAGAATTTTAGTACACATCACCCCCCGAATCCATAAATGTTTTCCTGGCCCACTCTGTAATAGCTTGGTAGAAACATTACTATTATGAAAAAAAACATATGTTTATCCACAGTATTCAGAAAAGAAGTTGCATTTCTGTACCTGCAGGAAATTACTCTGTTTTACATTTGCATTGTATGCAGTAGCATTTTGCTGGTTTGGAAAACTATGGTGCATACAGTTTTCTAGCAATTTTTTTATACAGCATCATCTTTGCTGTAACCTATGCTGATGGCTGCTAGATTAATTTATTTGTTTTCCCTATTTGATAACATTAGTGATATTTTGATTTGTTTTTGCGCATGTAACATTTGGTGAAGAATCTGGGAATATGACAAAGGTGGAATAAACATTAATTTTGTGCATTCTTTGGTAATTTTTTGGTTTTTTGTAACATCAAAGATTTGCTACAAATTTATGCATTTCAGTCAAATCAGTGATCTGTCTGTGTGACTTCCTAAACATAATTGTGGATTTTTTTAATGTAACACCATAATTTACATTCCTTACTAGAAATAGTATGTCTGTTTTTGTATCTTATGCTGTATTTTAACACTTTGTATTACTTAGGTTATTTTGCTTTGGTTAAAATGGCTCAAGTAGAAAAGCGGTCCCATTCATATTAAGACAGTGTACAAAACTGTAAATAAAATGTGTACAGTGAATTGTCTTTTAGACGACTAGATTTGTCCTTTTTATTTCTCCATCTATACAGCAAGTATTTGTACTTCTTGTGACAAGGCAGTCTCTACTGTGGCTTCTATTGTAGTGTCTTCCAAGAAGGGTAGTCTGGAGCTATAGTCTGTTAAAAGTTTTAATAAGTCTATTAGATAGCACCCTAAATCAAAGTGGAATTATATTGATGTGGCTATTGTTTTTCTTAGTGATTGGACTAATTGATTGTGGCTTGCATTGTTTCTCTTTTGACTTTGGTTTCTGCCAACCAAGAAATTCGAGGCTGCGTAGAAAGCTGTCTAGTTTCAGGTAGGAACTACACTAAAAGCACTGAAGTGAGCTGATTCTATTTTAAGTATGTAATTCCTATATGGAGTACAAATAAAGTGCGCTAGAGACATGGCTACAAAATAAAAGTATATGAGGATCTAGGTAGTCTGCTCTTATGTCTTACAATGAAATGAACCTTTCATTGGCTCGGAAGTTGCCGTGGGAGCTGAAGTTTGCTTGACTTGCAGGATTGGAGGAGAATTTTGAAGGTTGTAAAGTTAACTTGTTTTGAGCACAATATGAGAGGCTTTCCCTTTCCACTCCTTAGTAGAGCATGCAGCAAAATAAATGCTTTATTGCTAACTTCTTCTTAGTGTAATGTACTTTAAGATCTTGCCAGGGCTATGCAGCCTTTCATGAGTTAAAGGCAGATGCTTATTGGGGTTTTGATCTTTGTGATAACTCCTTAAAGTCAGTTTAGTCACTCTGGCAGTGAAGCTTCAGTTGAATCAGGCTGTTAAATCTGCCCGATTGAGGCACTGAGGTGTTTTCTGTGTGGAGATAGACTTGAACACTTTCTTGCACATTTTATAAGAAGTGTGTGTTGTAATTAGCGTGTCAGACTATACTGAAAAGGTATTACATTAACTTCTGGATCTCTTATGTCTGTTAAATAGAAACACTTAGAGTAGGCATCTATATCTGATGATACTGTGCCTTCAGTATTGGTCGTTAACCAGGACAGATGTTGGGTGCAGAGAGAGCTGTTAGGCAATTTGTATGCTGTGGATTCTGGTGTAACTGGTTGCCTGCCCTGATTTTGCAGGTGTACAAAGCAAGTAAGGTTTGTTTAATAGGACTGTTTGTAGTAAAATATAGCAGTCCCTGCCTATTTTCCAGCTTACTGCTCAGCTTACCATCTTTGCAATTAAAGTAAGCTTTTTGAACTAAATTGCTCTAAACTATTTCTGTTCTATATCATCAGCCTTAAGCCGGGTAGTGTTTATAAAGGCTTTGATATTTCTGAATAAACCAGTAATGCTGGTATGCATGGGTAGAGATGAATCAGTTTCCTGAGTGGTAACATTAGATTGTCTCTGTGTAATTTGGGAGCACTGGGGCAAGGCTTGCTAAAATGAGTGTAATTCAGAAACATAGGTAGTGTGCTGCCCTTTTGTAAAGACCGTTGAGATTGAACTGAGTGCTGTTGTGAGAAGTGTATAGTATTGGTTTCGTTTGATTTCACTGCAAGACTGATGGGGATGTTGTTCAGGGTAGCAGCATTTCGTTCATCTAGAAACGTGATTGATAGGTTTTTTTGGTATGGTCTCAGGTTTTTGAGCCTGAGCCTGTTTAGGCAGTCAGCTGACTTGCACTGTAATATGACAACTTCCAGTAAGTTTATTTGAGGCTCTTCACTGCTCAGATAACTGCTGTGTTTGTAGAAGACCTGAGTGAAAGTTAAGTGACATACTTGTTTTATCAAATATATAACCTATGCCTTTAATTCATTGCTAGAAGAAGCAAATGACCATGAACCTAGTTTTTACCAACTTGCAAATCACTTTGTGCTGCATACTAATGTTCTTCTGATTATGATGGTGTAGTTTGTATGCTTGTACTACGGGAGAAAGCCAAGAGCTCTCCATTCTGCGTATTAATAAAACAGCCACAGGCTCATAAGAGGAAAAAGCAGTAAATGTTCAAATTTAAGTGTCTTGTTTTGGTACGAAATATTAAGTGTCATTAAACTTCCACCTAAACGGGTAGCCATTGTCAGTGTGTGGTTTTAGTAAGACTGAGATGACTAAAGAATAAATGTCTGAAGCATCTATTCAGAAGTGGGTTTATGTGATACAAAACCAGCAGAGCAAGGAAGGAAAGCAGAAAGTTGCTGTGCTCAGAGGTGTAATAACGTGCCAAGATATAACCTGGGAAAAAGCAGTGAAAGATGAGGAATATTTGTGAATTAGCAGCTTCTTGGTGTACTGTAAGTCTTGGGCTGTGCAATGCTTTTCATTGTCACTTTCTGTTTGTTCTGCTACACTGTTACTGTCCTGTGTTTCAGGCTGTATCTAGCTCAGGTAACTTAATTTTTAATGTTACCCAAATTCTGGGAACTTGGAATAGTAGCTTTTAGCGAAGCTTGGACTGAGCTCAGAACTTCCATCCCACCTAATGGAAAAACGCTTGGAAAAAATATTCTGGACTCCATGGGACCCTTACTAAAAGCAAAAAGCATTGCATTTCAGCCTAGTAAAGTGACATGGGTCTTCCCTTTGATACATGCTTCCAAGAAGCTTTACTTTTGAGTCTGGCCCTAAGGGTTTTGAAGTACATCATAAGAACATCCTGCACTGAAGTACTAAACCAAAATAGTTGAGGTTCATAGAGTGCAACCCATAGAGCTTTCAGGCTGCCTAGCACTTACCTCTTAGATGACTTTGCCCTGTTAAGAACAGCCAATGGTTTCTGCAGATGTTTTTGTGAGTAGGTTTTAGTTGGGTCTTACAATTTTTTTAATGCAGAATTTGTGCCTTTTCATATTGGGCAAGAAACAGACAAATGAAAATGATGTCACTGGTATGGAAATAGTTTATAGCTGTATCACATTGAGACATTTCATACCTGTCTGTCCAATGAGACTCGGAGAGCAGGAGTGCAGAGTGTACCAGCAAGCAGTAGCAGTGTGGAACCAGTGCCAGTCCAAGCCATCGAATGCACCTGCTGGGCCTCTCCATTACCATTTCAGAGCTCCAGAAGCTGTTAAACCTTGAAGATGTTCCATCTTGGTCTCTTTGCAGGACATTCATCGCTGTAGCTGCTTGAACAGACTTTCTGCCTTTAGCTCTTTGAGTTTTGGATTCCACCAGAACTTGTTTTCAGGTGTCCAGCTCTGGCATTGCGGCAAAGCCTTTTGTAAGCACTTAAATTCCTTCCCCTGTGATAAAAACCATGGCTGCTGCTGCCCTTGCCTGGTGGCTGCCTGGCACTTTCCCAAAAGACCATGGGATGCCCTACTCGCCTTCCTAATTTGAAATAAAGCAGGTTGTGATGTCCAGAGCTAAATGTGAATTGCGGCTGAGCACATGATTGTTATGCTTCCTAGCATTAACTTGTTAACTTTGTGTGATGCCCTAAATGTAAAAACATCCTAGCTGAAGTCAGTCTTGTTAGTATCAGTTTGCCTGCTAACCAAACAGAACTCAGATATTTTTTTTATTCCCTGCTAGTACTGAGCCTGTGACAAGCTGAGCTGTGAATTTGTGGGGTTTATGACTGCCTGTGCTTTTTCCATTTTCCTTTTTTCTCCATTTTTCTAAATCCTGATACTTCTCAAGCCTTATTAAAACATGTTTAATAGCGGGGAAAAATACACTGAGTCTAGTCACTGTTTTTTGGTCACTATGGTACTGTGGAGAATTCCAGGTGTTGCTAAACCCAGATAAAGACTGTGTGACTTCTTTGGCATAATGATCTGCTTATGGGATTTTAACTTTTTTTATCTCTAGCCATGTAAGTATAATAGTGAAAATGATACTTGAAAGCATGTGTGTGAATGTATCATATATAAAGCAAAAATTACTCATCTATTTTTTCAAAGTAGAAAACAACTGTTTTGTTATTTCTAAAAGGTTTCTTTGGATGACTTTCTGTAATGAATTATTGGATTTTGCTTACAATAGGTAGTTTAGATGATGGATTTTTTTCCTTATGTTGTGCCTATTAATGTTATCGAGGAATTGGAGCCAGCCTCATAGGTAAGGTTTGGCATTCTTTGAAGTAAAGCTAGTTTTTGAGCCTCATCTTCCTCCATATGTACAGGGTAGTTATCCTAGTGCATCTTGCCCTGAGCCATACAAATACGCAGAAGGTATAATGGGAGATTGGAAGGTACTACTTTATTTCTGTAGCTTGAATGAAAATAAAGCTTCTGAGGAACTGAATGTCTCAGCTTCTTGACTCTCTATGGGGTGTAGAGAAATGCAAATCGAAGATAACCGAGTAAAATACTGCTTTGAAATACGTGCCCGCGCTTCAGTTTGGTGTTTGTGTGGCTAGGGCTTCTGCAGCCCACCCACTGCTCAGCCTTGTTCTGAGCAAAACTTGGCTAATGTGATCGCGTAAATACTGCTGACTGCTCTTCCCTTGTTTACTGTGGTTTCCCCAGTAGGAAAGAGTAGTCTAAAGATGTTTGTGTAGTGCTACCAGCTAGCAGGAAATTGCAGGTGATCTCCTAGTGGGAGCTCCTGTGTTCCAGTTGTGCCACCCCATTGATGTTAAACAGCTGGAGGCAGTACCTTGAACTTGCAGGAGGGGTTTGAGTCTGTTCCTGCTATCCACTAAGGGCTCTGAGTCTCTGTAGGTGCATCGTTCCACAGCTGTATGCTTTGGACTGGAGGTGTTTTGGATGCAGGAGTAGGTGCTGGACCCTGCTGTAAACTGATTTCACTACACGGCCTCCATTCATCTCACGTGTTTGAAATGGGAGCGTTCCTGTGTAGCGAGGAAATAGTGACTACTGACTTCAGAGGCAGAGATGCTGCTTCAAAGTTTCCCTGCACCTGGAAAATTCATCTTGATTTCGTTCCCTAAAGGGAAGGGAGGAATACCTGCAGGCTGCCATCTGGGGACAGACGCATTCCAGATTGGGTAAAAACCAGGAATCTTACAAGGCCTCTTGAGCCTTAGCTCACCTGCAGAGGTGCGTCTTCCCTGTACACTCAAACTGGGGGATGGGGTGAGGTGGGGATAAAAAGCAGAACTGAGATGCGGGTTTTCTCAGGTCATGAGGGTTGTTCGAAGGTATTTTGGGGAGAAATAAAAATTGAAGGTGAGATTCAAGCACCAATGGGTTTAGCTGAAAAGTAATTTTCAGGTCATCTCCCTTTGTTTCAAGGAACTGGTATTCCTTTAACTCTTGCAAAAGTAGCCCCAAATTCTCAAATTAATGTTTTCTAAAGTTTGTGAATGTGACTTCAGGTCATCCAGATTTGTCTCATTTCACCTTCATTAAACTGGGGATTGGCCAGTGTTTTGGGGGTTTGTAATAGCGGTGCAGACTAGTCACAAGCTGCATCACCAGTGAACAGTTTGGGAATGTCCTGCAAAAAAAAAAACACATCCTGTTTGGATAGAGCTGACTTCTTAAGCAGCAGATGGATCTTTCACATTTGTGTGAAATGTGAAAATGATGAAAAATGAAGACTTGGCTTTTTCGAAGTGTAGTGCTTTTGCTTGGCCGTTGTTTCCTCATAGACGTGGTGCTGTTCAGATGTCCCCCGGCAGTCGCGCAGCAGTGTGTGCGATGGGTGTCTCCCTGCCACGGGTGCCGTGCTCCTTGCTGAGGCAGTGCCTGGACGGAGATGCTGGAAGCTGGCTGTAGTTTGTAAGCGTTTGCTGTGGGTGCTGCCAGTTATCTTCAGCAAGCTTCAGGATGGAGAGATGAGGTTTTCATTTCTACCCTCTCGCATAATCTCCAACTGTCCTTGTGTTACAGCGTGAAAACATACTGCCAGCTCTGGTGCACCTTATGTTATTGCACTGAACCCTGTCACTTGCGTGTTTTTTAATATGTGATACAGTCCAGGATGAGTCTTCATGTGCTATTCTAGGTGTTCGGCCAAAATGTCATTAATCTGAATTGAACACAACCCAAAGAACCTTTCCTTGTTTCTGCTCTTGAGGCTACGTCTCAGTTGCACTGAAGTGTATGGTTTAGGGTTGTCTCCAGTAAAATTACCTTGAGGCAACCCAGTCCTGCCCATCTTTTTTTAAAGTTTCTCTAGGTTTGAACGACAGAGGCTTGGCTTTTCTGAGATGCTGTAGTGTATGGATAGACCTGCATAGTTATGTCGGTGAGCGTCAGCTGTAGCCTGGGCCGGCCTTCCTGCCTGCTAAAGGGAGCAGTTACTGCAACTTGCAGCAGTATCGGCGTGTGCCAGGACGGGAATAAAATGCTGTGTGAGCTGTTTGCAGTGGGATCGTTTGCTGGCTGTCCTGTTCTCAACTGCTGGGCCTTGCAATGTGAGGAGGTTTGTACCTCTGGCTTAAAAAGCCTGGCTCCTTCCCCCTGTTGTGTCAGTTTTGAGAGGCTTTATTTTTGCCTATGTTATAACAGTTTCTAAGGGTTTCCCCAGCATTATTGAGCTGTGCTCAATGAAAATTGTATTGGCAACACCTGAGCACTAAAGTGTTTGAACAGTTCTTGAGCAGTGTGCTGTTAATGCAGCTGCCTGCCGGCTGGGCTGCTGCAGCTGGCCTTGGCTTGCTTGGAAAGGAAGAGAGGAGAGATTCCTGGCTGCCTGGTGCATCTGTTCAGGTCTTTTCCCAAAACTGAACTGTGACATTGCAATGGAGAATGCAGGTGGTGATGATAGCCTGTCAGTTATGCCCATGAATATCCTCTTGGGGTGGTGGCCAGCAATAGACAGCAGGAGCACAGGCTCACAGGAGAGTGCCAAAGGTCAGTGAAACTATGACTCGGCGGTGACTGAGCTGCTGGGGCAGTGGAACAGCTCCTGCTGGATCGAAGAGATCAACCCAGAATACTTTGAAAATCTGTTGGGTTTGTCCTAAGCACCGCAATTCCTCCTTTCTGTAGGTCTGAGTCTAAATACTTCAGGGCGTTCACCTTTCAAGGCAACACTTCACACCTTGCTGTGCGTGTTTCAGAGGCTGGTGTAGGCTGCGCTTCTACAGCTGGTGCAATTTTGGTGAAGTGCCATGAGAGCTGTTTGTGTGAGATGGGCAGCGGTGCAGCGCTGCCTTGCCGAAGGGGAGCTGCGCGGGGAGCGTGGCCGCGCCAGCCCCAGCGCCTCGAGCCCTGGGCTCTCCCCAGCTGCCTGTGCTGCGCGCTTTCTTTTCAGGTAGTCTTCTGCTTTGTTAGAGTGCAGCTGCTGGGCTGTAAGCAGTAAGAAGTCCTTTACTGGACATAAAGTTCCATAACAGCTCAGAGGCACGGCGTGCGTGAGCTGTTCCATACCTTGCAATGGCATTAGGGGATGGATGACTCATACCGTAGTTCTTGTGCCAGAGTATTCAGCAAGCAAGCATCATCCCAGCATTAATTCCAGTGAGGAAACAAGTATTAATGGTGGTGATGAAGACAAACTGAAGGCAGCTGAGCCAAAGCATTTCCCTGGGCTTATGCTGAACTTGAAATCAGGCATGATAGAAATTGGAGAAGTTTTATAACTTGTCTTCAACATCAAATCCTTTTGACACAGCAGCTGATCTGTGTGGTGGCTGTTGTGCATGTAATGGTTTTATCAGCTGCTTACCTTAATGCAATGTTTTGGGGTTTCCTGGTTTGCCCTGTGCTGCTCCTTATTAAAGCAAACAGGAACCAGAGTTTGTGAAATGGTTTTGCTGGACAGGACAGTTGATATTTTCCATGTTGTAGTCTGAGCTCTCACTTGAGCCTGAGACAGCCGACTGTAAAGGCCTCTTTAACTGCAGAAGACGAAGGGGGGTGGTGTGGTGTGTGTGGAATATCAGCTTGCAGTTCTGTGCAGCCAAGACCCTGTGTGAACATCAGTACTCAACCAGAAAAGAAAAGGCTGAACAGAGCTTGCCCCTGCATTAATTCAATGTGCTCCTCAGGTGTTAGCAGATGACCCTTGGGTGACATGAAAGTAGGAAAGGCAGAGAAAAACAAGTTTCTGTGACTTCCCGATAGTCTGCTGAAGTCCACCCAGGTCTTCCTGTCTGCATGGGGAGTGCTGGGGTAGAAAATGCAGTCCATGGCCTTCCCTAGCTGTCTTCTATCTGTGTCCTTCTGATATTGCAGAGGGGAGAATTCAGTGGAGTTCGTGATCTTGTAGAAGGGGAAACAATCCAGGTAAGCTGCTACTTAAACCTTTTGTTTCTGTCGTTTAGTGAGACCTAGTGTTTTTTGTTTTTTTAAAATATCAGTGAACACTGGCAACTGAGTTCTTGTTTTCCAGAGATTTCAGCCCTGTGGCTTCAAGTTCATTTGGTCTGTTCTGTTCTTACCATGTTGTCACCCACGGAGAAAACAGTTGTTGACAGCTTAAAAAATTTGGCCTGTTGGGTTTTTTTCCTTTCAGCAAAGATCCTTTTGTGTTTTGTCATTAAACAACATGGGGACAGTCTATTGTGGTCTGGATTTTGCTGCAGAGGCTATAAAAAGGGGCAGGGGTAGGAGTGTGCGGATTAAGAAATTTGCCCTGGATAAAGGAACTCCTCAGTGGCCCAAAACTGGCAGGTATTAGGAAGATCTAGTGGGACGATGTGCTCCCTCGGGGAGATGGTATGCCAGTGGTGCAGGTTAGAACAGCTCCGGTCCAGCTGGGCTGCAGACTCCCCCTCCGACCCCAGTGCCATCCCTGGCTTTTGGGCATCCTCCCTTCTCTGAGCAGAGCTGAGCTGCCGAGGGGATGTGGCCACGTATTTCCCTGCAGCAGGCTGCGGATCACACACAAAGGAGTGTTTGAGAGCTTCACCAGGTGTGTGTATCGTTTCCAGATATGCTATGGAAAGGCTGAACAGCTGGGCCTCTTCCCACCTCCTTCCTGGCTGAAAGGATTGGATGCTAATTCAAATACTTGCAAGAGCACATTTTCCAGGTGCTGGCCTCCAGCTAGCATCTGCCCTTGAGCAGTAAGAAAATAGTAACAGAAAATTTCAAGTGGTGAACACATGTGGAGGTGGATGTTTTGTTTGCACTACGGCAGTAGGTAGCATGTCCCAAATGGAACTCCACTAAAAAGCACAGGCGAAGCAAGGTAGAAATCAACAGCGCCTTGCCTTTTGCCAACAGTGGGTATTGTGTTTATCTGCCATGTGTTTAGGATCACATAAAACCCTCACTGTGTTTTCCTGTACAGCTGTGTGTATCTGCCCCAGCAAGGAGGACTTCACGCATTTGGAAGAATCAATAGACTTCAGCTGCAGGGGGATGTGGCATGAGGTGGCTTTTGCGCTGTGAGCCCTTCAGAGAGCTTCTTTCCTTTATCTGGTGGCATGAGACCTGCAAGAGGAAAATAACTGTTACAGAAAATCTTCTTGTGCCTTGCCGCAGTCCAAAGAAGCAGGAAAAGCCATAGTTAACAGCAGTTGGCTGTAGCTGTGCTGATCAGAAAGGTAACTCAAACCATGGTAGACGTTTTTGCAAGTGTTGATGGCGGTTTTCAGCATTCAGTTTGATGTGACTGTTGCTCTCCAGTTCAGGAGGACAAGAATGTGGTATTTTTGTTCATATGGCTAATTGTTATCTATTACTATGGATTGTGGTGCAAGTAGGAAAAATGAACTATGCGTAACTGTAACACTGGGCTGGGCTGACAGGAATTTTCTCTCATTAACTTCATGTTCTGTAGACTAAAATGTTGCTAAAAAGGGGATACACTTTCCTGCATGTGGTGAAATCCAGGGCCTGTTTATTCTTTGGAGATAGTTTAAAAAAAAAAAAAAAATCCCCCAAACACAGGGGTTTCATTACTTCTAGTAGAGCTACAAAAAGGATACTTTATTACGTAGAGCGTACCATGCAGAAAATTGCTTTTCTGGCTCATTTGGGAGCCGGGAGCTCTGTCGTTTGCCTCCATTTGGCACATACTATATCCTTGACTATGCTTATTTTGAACTCAGGGCTGACAGCAAAGGTGTCCTCCTATCTACTGACTTGGTTAAAATATTGGCCTAACTTTGTGTCCTGTTTCCAACTGTGGCCAATGACATGATTAGAAAACAGCTTAAGAAAAGAAAGATCCATACTGTGATCTTTCCTCTGGGACACCTTGTCAACTTTTGGCAAAAAAAACCCTGCACCTAGACCATTGTGTTTAATAGCTACTGATTGATCTGTCACCACTAACTTGGTGAGTCCCTTTCTGAATGAGTTTGTTGTATTGGTCTGAAATGTTCTTGTGGCAATCGAATTTCCAGCACAGCGATGCACTGCGAGAAGGCAGTTCCAGCTGTATCATCCTCCGTAGTAGCTTCCCGCAAGGAAACCTGCCTGGAAATTTGGTTAACAACTTCTTCCCCATAGGGCAATGCAAACCATACACTACATAAGCAGAAGTCTTACAATTTAGCAGACTGTGCCTTAAAAAGAATGGAATTACAGAAGCAGAAAATCTGATTTTGAATTAGAAGCAGCAATTCTTTCTGATAATTAGCAGCACTTTTTAAAAATAGTACCAGCGGCCCTTCTCAAAGTCTTCCTCATCAACTCATAAAGAGGACCAGGTTTGTTTTGAAGTCTAATTTTTTGACCCTGGTAATAGTTGGATCATGAAGTCAAGATTTCAGTTGGCAGAGCTATCCATAGTTGACTGTGTTTCACTTTGCTGCTGTTCTCAGTCAAAAATAAGGAAATTTGCATGGTGCGTACTTGCAAAGGAACCTTCTCTCCTCTGCTTGTGCCTATTGTGTTTGCTATTTTTGAACAGCCCCATGGGTTCTTGATTACTTCGGGAATCTTATGACCTAATAAATGAAGTGGCCATAAACAAAGCCAGCTTAGTTTCTTCACGTCAGGCATTTTGCCCTGGAAAATCAGTTCTGGCTGGCTCAGCTCTGTTGTAAACCAGAAGAGGTACGGGAGCGGGATGACTCATGGTGTAAACTCATCTCCCTCTGTCGCAGTGAGGGAGCTTTAGATGTTCCTCTCTCTCTTGGCTCTGCAGACCGGGAGCCGCACCAACCTGATGGGCAGGGCCCGGGTGCAGGGCAGGTTCGCTTTGAAGCATGAAGCATATTTCTGTGGGGACGGCTCCCCAGGTGGGCACATGCCTGCATCTCCATGCTGCCTTCTTCCAGAGTTCAGGCTCCCTCCTCCATGAAACACGCGTCGCAGGCGTTGGAGGTAGCTACAGTGGCTCTTTCTTTTAGAGCTGACCTTCAAAGGAATAAATGCTGTCAGCTGGATCCTGGTTTGTCTGCTTTGTGCTAGATGAGGAAAGGCTGAAGTGAGAGATGTTTGAGGATGTCCTGTGTTTTTTTTTTTCTTTTGTGCTTACTCTTTGTGTCACCAATTACGGTCTTGTCTATCCTGGATGACAGAATAGCAGGCCTGGAAATGTAGTGAAAGTGTGAATTCACTACAGTAAAAATCGGGTCTGCTTGAGGGGAAGGGTCTCTCTTGCTTTTCTTTGATTGTACTAGAATAAACTAATTCATGGTGAAGCTTGCAAAAAGAAAGGAACTGCTCTTACTGATAAAGGCTAGTATGGACAAACCCCTCGCTTTCTCGTAATCATTTTACTTTTTTGAGAATCTGACCCGTTACTGGAGCCTGAATTTCAGGTGCATTGTTTCCATGTTTGAGAGAGTCTGTGTCTGCAAAGAAGTAAAAGCCTGACCCTGGTGTAATTGCTACAGCTCTCCCATGTAGTACTGTTAATTTTTCTCTGCCAAAGAAATGTCTTATCAGACTTTGATATATCATGTTGCCTCCTGAAACACTTAACTCCTTCCTAGACAAATTTAGTTGAAGATAGAAATACTTCCAAAATGGTTTGTGCACAGGTTTTACCAGTAAGGGAAGTTAAATGAATATACCTCATTTTGCCTCCATACAATTAACTTTCACACCTCTCCTGTAATCTATTAATAAAACTTTTCTTAAGCTCACAAAAATACCAGCCATTCCACATAATTTCTTTAATATACATTTTTTACATTCCAAGATTAAGGGGATACAAATCTTTCAAGAGTGATAGAAAACAAGCTCAAATAACAGAAAATTCCAGCTATAATCTACTTGCCTTTGAAAAAAGTGTGGGGGGGAAGACTCTAAGATTTATAAACACACCAAGTTTGCATTTTATTTCAGTCCTCATATTTAATTGAAGTAACTGTATTTGTGTTATGGACCTAGATGTAATCCACAGGCTGCGTTTAGTGTCTTTATCTTAGATAAAGTTTCTTGAAAGAGACCTGTAATGTAGCGGTGAACTCTGCGCACGAGATTCAAAAGCTAAATGTGAAAACTGGATGTGACTGCTGCTGAGTCACGCTGACAGCCCTGCCTGCTTAGCTGTGATGAAAGCTGAAAGTGGAGCAGGGCATCTCTTTGAGCTAGGAGGCAAGACCGAGGAAGTCCTGCAGGCACTACTGGTGCTCAGTTGTGCTCGTTGCTGAACTGTGGTGCCAGCCCTGAGCTGACAATAAGGGAAAGGATTTGGCTTCTGATCCTCAGATTTCTGGTGCTGTAAGCAGGTCTTTGGCTTTTTGAGTCTGTGCATAACATATTATTAAAACAATCTGAACTGTTCCTTTGCTGTCAGATAGCACTGAGGGTGTAAACAAACTTTCATTGTCTTCAGGGATTGTGCCTGAAGTGTGTGGCTTGTTGTTGCTCTATAATTTTCCCTAAATATCATTAGGCATTCTTGCACTGAAGGCTGCTATTGCTGCTAAGGGACTCTGGGAACACATGTAATATACTGCTGAAATGTGACTATGCTGTGAATGGATGAGCTTATTTTCTTCTTGCAACTAGTCAGGTTAAAACTCAGGCATGTCCCTGGAAACCCAATAGAAAAGGGACATGAAATCACAAGACAAAAGAGTTTTCTCCCCCAAGCAATCTCTTGTGGTGTCTGTCACAGGATGGCCTTCTGCAAATGTACATCTGCCGTAGGAAATGGCTCCATGAAAAAGCTACACAGAGACGGATGTTCCATGTCTTTAGGTGGGTTTACCCAAGGGGTGAGGATGTGCTTCCTGTTCTCTGGCTTCATGGACACACATTTGGTTGGGGGAAAAATATGTTGTATTGTGTGATAGTTCATATCCTGTCAGGGATACAGCTGTTTGCACTTCAGGTATGAGTCATGCTGGACTAAGCACTGCATGGTGCCAATCAGTTGTTTCATCCTGTTAGCTCTTGTTAACAACACAGCTGTCTTGCGCTCTCACCTGCCTTGCATTAGTTATCTTCCCTGAGGTGATGTAAGAGAAGATGACACCTTTTTCTTACAACCAAAGATGAGGCCCACTTCTACAGTGCATGTGGCTCCTGCCAGTCTGAGGCTGTCCAGCAGGTGATGGATCTGATCTGCAGCTGCTGTCAGTATTATTTTGTGGAAGTCCAGTTTTCAAACTCACCTGGCTACTTGATGCTACCAGGCTTCCCTTTGGATATGTTCATTGGATCTGATTTTAGCTTTATTTACCACTAGGCTTGTTTTACTCTTCCAAGTAAGGGTTAGCCCCTTGCTAGAAAGGAACATGTGGTATTTGTCAGAAAGAGGCAGCTTTAAGGCTGCCAGATAACCCAGCCAGCCTGATGCTCTGCAAACAATTTTACTGCTGATACTGATAAAGCAGCTGCACTGATGATGATTAGAAGATGCTGATGTCTGTAGTGAATCAAGGCTCCCAGTGGCAGACTAGTACTGCTCTGGCATACAACTGCCCTTAAAGAAAAGCATTTATAAACTTACGAACATTTATAACATCTTGTTACTGCTGATGGCACTCATCTGCAGTTTTTCTGTCACTGTATGTCATCAGGCCCCAGATGCTTATTATTTCATTCTCATCAGAACTACTGCTTTGGTTTGCAAGCCTGCAAAAAACTCTCCATGGCTCTTTGCAACAAACTGAACGATACCGAGCTCCTTCCAGACCAGTCTGGGTGGTACCTGTATCAAAGGGTTACTCATATAGGTCTTGCCTGTACTGGAAAGGTGTCTGCCCCTAGCACAAGGTGTCAGGACCGAGTGCAGCTGGGTCCATGGAGCTGCTGGTTCCATTAACTCTGTTCAATCTGTATCAGAAACTGATTTTAAACCTTGCAGGATTAGTATAAGCTTTTTCATTTAGGGATTATATAGACCTATGAGGACATGCTGGTGCCATTTTGCTAGTACTGACACTATTTCAAAATTGTATTGTAGATCAAATTTGAAGGGACTCGAGTATTTTCACACTGTCATTCAACCCTGTACAGGTGGTCCCCGTGTAGCTGGTATGTATCTATAGTGAAAACCCTGAGGACAAGAGCAGAGATCTGTTTTCTGATTATAATGACAGCAGTAGAGAAGCCATGGCTTCAGGTTAAACCTGTCAGGATTCACAGCCCCAGGGAGGTAAGGAGAGCAACACCTTCATCCTCCCAGCAAACCACGCAAACAGACAAGGAAAGACTACAAAGCAGAAGAGGCTGAAGGGAGGTTCTGGGTCTAAGGAGGAGACAGGTCAAACAGAAGCACTGTGTGTCCTGCAAATATTTGCTGTGATGAAGCATGGAAGGGAAGGCATAAGAACAGTCTGAAAACGTAAGTATTTGCCATCTGCAGAAAGAGAGAAGGGGAATCAGAGTGCAGATATTGTTCTTTTCTCTCTGGCTCTGTTGCCAGAAGGCCAAGACAGGTAATGCCTGCAGATGAAGCTGGTACCTTGCCCTGTCTACAGGGAATGTGGGCAACCTAGCAGCATCATTGCATTGCTTGCATTTCAGTACAGCTCCACTCCTCACATCAAATTATTTTCGAAGATCTATGGACTGTTCGTGCCTGCGCTTGCTTCTCCCTGTGTAATTTTTGTGGGAGGAATGGATTGGTTTACTTGACATGACTTTGATATCTGCTGCCTTTAAACCAGCTTCAACTGATGTGAGACTCAAGTGGTGGCAGCTGAGGGACTGCTTAGCTTCAAGCATGGCTGGAGTTGTTCTGTGACCCAGAGAAGAAGGTGAATGTATTTTGCTCACTGGGTGGCAGAATGCCATGCATTAAGGCAGATAGAAAATAGGCATGTGGGAGGAAGCCCTTACTCAAACAGTTAATACACCTAGACGTGAAGAAAGAGGATTTGGTGTCAAAGTACATCTGTTGCCCATGGTTTGAGGCAGTCAGCATGACATGTATTGCTAAACTTTTGTTCCAGCTGTCATGGGCACCTATGTTTTCATGATTTTTTGATGTCAGCAGCTGCTGCTGCTGCTTTTGAAATTTACTGCTTCTGACATGCAGGAATATTTTTTTCAATGTGTGAGTGAGCCTGCAGGATGGGAGCGTTGACAGCACACAGCTGACCACGCTGTGCTGAGAGCTTTAATGCAGCAGAATTTCAGCTCCTGGCTGCAATGGTAGTTTGAAAAAAAAAAAAGGATCAAACTGGACAGCTCTCATCAAGTCCTCCAATTCATTATTCCTAAGGAGATTCTCGTCCTAGTCTACTCTTTGCTCTATAAAGGAAAACACATACTTTTCTGTTTGTATTTAGAGAGCAGGCATGGATTAGGCTTACTAAGCAATAATCAGCTTTCACTGGTTTAAAATTAACTATAACAGCACCAGTTTTTTTCTCTCAGCTGGTGGCAGTAGGGCTCAGAAGGTGTCTGGAGGAGCTGACTCAGGCTTTTGTGGCAGGGTGAAGAGAGAAATGACCTGCAGCAAGCTCTTTCCATTGCCAGAGGCATGGTGTCATATCCACCCTGGATGAGTTTTCCCAGCCTGGCCTCCCGGCTGCCAGGATGGCTGTATGGGAGAGGTGAGGTCTGGGCTGTGGTGGGAGGGAGGGAGAGGTGTCATCCTGGTGGGGATGGGAGAGTGTGTCCTAGAGCTGGTGGAGGGCCAGCAACAGCAGGCGTCCTCTGCCACTGTCCCCACCTCAACCTGTTCCCCTAAAGAGCATGTCCTGGCGGCGCTGTCCTCCCCTCTCCTATACTGCGCTGACAGTGAGCTATTTATTTTGAGTTGTAACTGAAACAGGTATGCTGGGGATTTTAAGCCCCGACTGCTGCAGTGGGTAAGGACACCGAGAGGCCTTCACAGCCTTTGTTTCCTTTGTTCCCCCACTAACGTGCTAAGAACTTCTACGCTTCTGATGGAGGATGTTGTACTGCAGCTACACCCAGTGTTTTTTGGTCCTGCCGGAGGCTCACACGATGATCTTGCCCTTACCCTGGCAAGCCTGTGAAGAAGGAACGTGTTCTTGTTGTACGACCTGACCCTTTGCCAGTGCATCCTTTTAGCTCTGTGTAACCACGTTTGTATCGCTGCCTGTGGGCTCTGTGTGCCAGCAAAAGGAGGCTGGAGCCTGTGTGTGCCCCAATACAGCTGCTCTGTGGGGCTGACGATGTTTGATTTGTACTTTGTCTCTAACTAGTTTCATTTTGGTTTGTGTTTGGGGGTGGGGTGGGGGTGTTTTGCAACACATCAACTACCTGGAACCTTGTAGAGTGACTTTAGTGTGTGTCTCCAGGCCGGTGTCACACTGGGTTTGGATTTAGGGTTTGCTTTTTCATTTGGTTGGTTGGGTTTTTTCAGCAGAGCAGCAGCTAAAGTTTTCCCTTTCCCGCTATTGAGCGGTTGCACCAATGACCTCCTCCTGAAATCAGAACTGAGATCCATTTTCCGTGTTAAAACAACAACTGTATTACAGTTTAAAGCGTAGTACAGAGGTGTGCCTAGCGGGCAATGCTCGCCTTCTCAGTTTTTTCCGTTGGCCAAGTCATGCTGGGAGATGTAACGCAAGCCTAAAAGCTTCCACAGGGTGTGGAAGGTCTGTCTGTGTGCGTAGCATCTTTGAATCTCCTCTTGGACAGCACTGAATAGTAGAAGGCTATTTTCCTTTTCTAGCATTAGGGGGAGCACAGCTGTTAAGAGAAAGAGACTACGTAATTGAAAAAAAAAGATACAAACAGAAAAAAGTTCTGAACCTGAAGAGTCCAGTTCAAACCCTGTTGCCTACATTATGGTCTGTTTTATGTTCCCATGCCACCAGTCACAAAGCTTCTGCAGCTACCCAAGACTGTAGAACCATGCTCTCAGAGACATCAGGCAAAGGGGAGGAATGAAAATGGACAGTCTGATCAGTCACCTAGAAAGAAGCAAATATAACTGAGTGGTACTAGCAATTGTTGAAACCTTCTTTGGCATTCCAGAGGCCTTGTTGACAACAGCACTACAACAGCCATTCGGGAATGCTTTTACACCACCAGGACTGCCTCTGAGATGTTGAATTTCATGTACTATAATCTCTTGTTTTACCTTCTGGTGGTGTAACTGGTGATTGTACATAGGGCCTTGGCTACAGAGGAAAATTTTCTCTTGTACTAAGTCCGTGGCTCTGCAGATTTGTTTTGTACTTTGGTGGGAACATTGCCCAATAACCGGTGTGGTAAAACCTTTCCACCCCCAGCCAAATTCGTAAAACTCCTACTGATTTGCTCAGAGCTGGATTTCATGTGTGGGCTCAAAGTTTGTAGGCCTACATAATTGCTCTGCCTCTGCCTCCCCTGGCTTGTGCTTGCTTCCTCTGCTCATGAAAAGTATCTTATTGATCAGTTCTCTTTAAACTCGTAAGGATACTTCCTGGCTACTCTACGAGCAAGGCTAGCAGTATCAGTCCCTGTGTGCACAAAAGATACTATTTAGGCTAAACATTCTATCAAGGATATTTTACTTCATAAGTTTTTCCACAACTCAGCAGATACTTTAATCATTGAAACAGACAGGCTAATCGATTGCTTGGCTGATTCCCCTAGATTCACCACCTAAAAATAAAGGTTTAAAGGTTACCTAATCCTGGAGCCAAGGCTGCTCTGTGCATGTTCTCTGGATGCCAGAAGTCCAAGTTGGGGCTTGCTGCTTTGTGGAAGAGCAGAGCAGATCCTCTGAGATCTGGCAACAATGTGCCAGACCTGGTTCTAAAGAGGTACCAGAGGGAGCATGGTAGTTTGGTTCAACTCTTTCCAGTGATGTCATCAGCTGGTTCTTGGTGCTATTGACTTGGTTCTGCCAGGTTCACAGGAACACACCAGCATCCGTGCATCTCCGTGTCCATTCTGCACACATTCAATTCGCTTCTTTAGGAAGATACTGATGTTAGTGCTGTCAAGAGAAGTGAAGAAGGTGATTAAGATGAATGATTCCTTTCAAAGGAAGAGTATGGGATGCCCAAAACAGGCATGCATGGGTGGCAAGCAATGGTACTGCTAGCTGCAGGAAGACAGTGCAAGGAGGACAAATTGTAACTGGTATGTGTGGATCCTTCCTTGGTAGTATTACTGAAGAGGAAGTTTCTACGGGATTCCAGAAGTCAGAGAAGTGGGAGAGAGTTGGAAAGTGACTAAAGAGGGAAGAATCCTGGGAAGGGCATGAAAGAAGATGAGAGAGAAAAAACCTTTGTAGCTCACCCTAAGAAGGGCACGAAGGCAACACACACTCCAGAGCAAGTGCTACAAAGGCTACAACAGAAATCACCAGTGGGAAGGGATGCTCTTTCTTCCCCCTCCTTTTTCTTTTTTTTTTTTTTTTTTTTTT
>Ga0065711_1028793_pt1 | contig 39169 bp, 20 predicted proteins | sample Hoacrofraction12_FD_59098 | JGI IMG/M metagenome (GOLD analysis project Ga0065711, IMG submission 59098) | Hoatzin crop microbial communities from Cojedes, Venezuela - Epithelial fraction 12 v2 (version 2) | ecosystem: Host-associated > Birds > Digestive system > Esophagus > Crop | place...
CTCGGGGCGGGAGTCGCCGGTGCTTCCTTCCCCGCCGAGGAGCCGAGGCCCGGCTGGGCGGCCTGCGGGTCCCGCCCGGCCTCCGCGGGGGCCCGGGTCTCCCTCGGTATCGGGCCTTCCCCCGGGCGCGGGGGGAGCGGTCGGGCCGTCGCTGCCTCCCGGGAGGCCGAGCGGTTTCTCGGGCCGGCTGCGCTGTGGAGGCGGCTCCCCCTCGTCCCCCGTAGTCCGCGGGGCCTTCCCCCGGGGTGTGCGCTGGGCCGTCCCGGCTCCCACTGGCTGCGGGCCTGCGAGGGACGGCCGTCCCGGGCGGGGACACGGGCACCGGGCCGCATTCGGCGGTAAAACTGAGCGGCTGTTTGCCGGCGACGTTGGAGATGGGAGGAGGGAAGGAGCGGCGGTGGCCCGGCCGGAGCACAAGCGTGGTCTGGAAGAAGCGGCCGTGCGAGGTGGGCTCTGCCCTTCGGCGCCGAGGGTGCTGTGAGCCCGCTGGGCTGGTGTCACCCGAATTGGCCTTCGCTCTGTCTGAGCGACGCTCTTCAGAGCAGAGCCGGGGCTGGTTTCGTTGCTTTCCATTCTTGGGGTGCACTTGGGGTGTTTTTCGGTACGTGTGCGTGCTGTCTCTGCTCTGGGATCGTTAACGGAGAGACTTTGCGAAACCATCCGCGCTGGGCCTGCGTGGTAGCTGCCGCACTGGGCCTGAAGTGCCGTTTCAACTCCCTGGCTGGTGGAAGTGGTGGCTGGAGCACAGGTGGATGGTGTACGCCCGTGTCAGACGGTGTCCACCGCAGCGAGTGTCTGTATAGCCATGTTAAAATACAGGTTTTTCCGTTGGGTACTCGGCGTTGATTTTTTACCCATTAATGGGATAGTTCCATAAAAATATTTCTAGGTCCTTTTCTGCCACAAGGTTCTTAGTCAACGTTACCAGATGTTGATGGGAGGAAGTTAGAGGAAGAGAAACCGCCAACTGAGAAACAGCGTGCAATGTCTGGTGGTGGTTGTTGTTTACAGGCAGTGTAAAATCGGGCCACTGGGATGGGAGGTGACGACTCGTTGCTGGTCTTGTCCCGAAGTCTTTACTGTTTATGAATATGAAGTTGTCCGGAGTAGGTTCAGGGAACTTTGGCTTTATCTCCCCAAGCAGGTGTACTGGTTATGGGGTGGATAGAAATAGACGTGGCCTAAAACTCCAGAGCCTCTGTCTTTAGAGGAGACTTACCTGCGATCGTGTGTACACGCTGTCTGGGGAAGCACAGGCATTTCTGTCAGGTGTTCTGTGGGAAAGGTTTTTGCTTCTGCAGCCACCTTTTTCTTCTTGAAGCTGCACCACTCGGGATTCTTTATTGCTATAGACAGACTGTGAAGTGGACTTCGATAGGAGTATTTCTTCTTGATGTGCTGGGACGTTTGCTATAGGTTCTAATTTCATGGCTAAAAGCTGGGTTATAGCAGTGAGCAGATGTCTAGAGGATTATTTCTTTAATGAGTTGCTTGATGCTTGTACCTCTTTGAATGTTTTCTTTTGGTGCTGTAGGACCGTATTTTCTTCCTGTAAAGCTTATCAGAAGCAGGGTCAAAAATCCGAGAAGGAATTGATGGTTGGCTAAGGAAGGGTAAGGTACAAAGAGTGACTAAAAGTGGTCAACAGCATGGTCTTCACAAAAGAGAGAAAGTGGATGTTTCTTGTTCTTTAGGTTTGCAAAGCCTTCTTAGCGATGAGTTGTGAAGGTAGAGCTTGTTCTTCTATGTTCTGCAAGATTCGTTGTTAACACAGAAAGTGCTAAAAGCCACTGTCAGCTGGTCAGTATGCCTTAGGAAAAGCTAATTTGGAGCTTTTCTGTTTCTTCCGAGTGGTGGGAATTGCGTAATGCAGATTTGTGTAGAGGAAGTCAGAGTGCAGAAATTTTGGATGCAAGATGGGCAGTGCTATCACGTATGTGGCGAAAACTTGCTTAGCATTATAGCATGCGTGTATTTTAGTCTTATGGAGGAATAGGAATATATAGAATTCTTCCTTCTGGCCTCTTCTCTAAACTTGAAACTACTCTTGTAGCTTTTGCTAGTCAATTATACTTGTGCAAAGTTCACCGAAATGAGTCAGATGACTTCGCACGTTATAACGTGTGTGGGGAGGTAACCAAGGAAGAGAGAAATCTTTCATTGTCGTTTTGTCGGTGTCATGCTGTCAGTGAGTTTTGCCTCCACAGGGTTGCTCTACAGAAGCAATGCTCATAACTGAGCGTTTTTGAAAGCTTTTCTTAGGACTTTGTTACAGAGATAGAGGTGTACAGCAGTCCCACCAGGGGACTTCAGTCACATTTTATACTCTTGCTTGACTTCAGTAAAAACCTGGTGGTGGTGGCAGAGGTTGGGAATAGGAGTAGGTTTAAGGTTAGGTCAAGACTAGACTTTTTTTTAATTCAGTTTTTAACCACTTTTACTGTCTCTTAACTTATATGTTATATTGGACCTTGCCCAGGATGATGAATCAGCTTAACAGGACAGGGTTTAATGTGGCCCTGCTTTAGAACAACATGGAAGTGATCACACCTTAGATGTGAACTGTGATTTTTATGTCCTGAAGCGTGAAAGACCTTTTTGAAACAGCCCAGGAAAGACTGGGCTGCAAAAATCTGCTCCATTACCTGTTGTGTCAAGAAGTTCTGGCAGCTAATCTGTCATTTCTTCTCCTGGAAGTGTCTTCTCTGAAAATATGGTGACTTCTGGACTTTCACTGATATTAAATTGTAAAGTTTAATTTTGAAAACTGCATCTTATACATCTCAGAAACTATTAAAATAGGTGTTTCTAGCGGTGACTCAGAATGCATAGATGAAAAAGATATTACCTGTGGTGTGACAAGTGGAGAATCTGCCCAGGTAGAAAGACAGAGCACAACAAAAATAGAGCTGAGTTGGAGGGTCAGTTCCAGTAGTGTCATCTGAATTGATTTGGACAAATGCAAGGGAGGCATTTGTTACAGTGGCGTGAGCGCTTCCAGATCAGTTGCCAGTCTCTGACTTCCAGGATATGAGCTTCGCTTCCAGGAGTTTCTGCAGAAAAACAAAACGGGAGTTTCTCCTGTCTGAGGAGAACCAAGTGTTCCATGAGTGCTTGTAGAGAACCTAGTCAAGCTGTAGCTGAGACAAAAGCAAGGACGTCTGCCTTGCAGAGGAGTGCTGTTAGCTCCAGAGTCCAGGTCTTTAGAAGAATGGCATAGCCTTGCTACTTCTCCACAGAGCTGCAAAACAGAAGCGTTAAAAGCACTGTAGGTAATGTTCTGAGGATGCCGATTGTCCCCTTCTCTCACAGCTTCTGGAAATGGTTTTGATTTCTGTGTTCAGAAATGAAGTAGATGTATTTCCTTCAGTTTCAGCATAATATAGAAGGCCATGCTGTTTTAAAAAAAAAAATGTAAATTTTTTAATTTTTTTTTTTTAAGGATCGGTCTTTCCCAGAGGTTGAAACGAACAAGGCTTTTATTTCTCTGGGACCAGTAAAAAAGGCACAAGCATCTTTCTGCAGGAAAGCAATTTTGCTGTATGCGTTTCCTTTAGAAAGCGATCAAGAACTGATGAGATCAAGCTTTTTGGTTTCAAAAGGGAATGAACAGTGAATGCAGAACATAAAAAATGATGACTATGCAGTTTTCAGTGAGCTGGGAGATGTGCTGATTGAAACAAGCTCATATGAATCACTAGGGTTGGGTGTTTTTTTTAAAAAAAAAGCCCTAAAAACTGCACTGTAGTCTGCTCTGTTTGGATAATATGGAATCTGGAAACTATTGTAAAAGTTAAGACTCCCCCCCCTCCCCAGTATTATTGTGTATTTTTCTCCCATCAGTTTGTTGCTGATCAGCACTGGTTGTCTGTCTTGTATTACAGTGTCCCAGTGTGAGTTTTAGTGTGTAACTGTTTTGACCAAAACTTCTGTGGTCAACTGCCTTTATACAGAGGCATAGAAAACGGTGTAGAGTGACTGCCTTGTGCTTTGCAAGAAAATGGTTTGTTATTTGTAGTATTTACTGCTTGTTGTCATAGTATTTTCTCAATAGCATGAGTCCTGCTTATTTGAGCTCTGTGTTTTGTAACTGCTGAGTAGTAATAGGATGTTCAACAGTGTGTTTTAATACTATGTTTCATTTAGTTTTGGTAATATGTTACTGCATGCAAAGGAACATCCTCAGTGTTTTTACCAAGTGAAACAGCCTGTTTTATCAATTTCTCCCTATCTGGTGTATGTATTTCGTTCTTTCTGTGACCTTTTTTTTTCTCTTCATGTCATAAGACATAGAGGATAGATTTCTCCCTTTCTCTAAGTCTCTTCAAGTGACCAGGTCCAAATTTATATACATATTTTCTGAGTGGAGACAAAATGAACGCTGTTTGATCCAAATGACTTGTATTGCGGGAGAAGGCAAATGGACTCGTTCAGTGACGACTGTCTTCCGCCTGCTCAGAGGTAGATACTCCTGGCCCTGCCCTTTATGGTATTCCGCATCAGTGATGAGCAAGCATGCCACTGGCCTTACACTGGGAGCAAGTCGAGCAACCGAAATAATGAAGCAGCCTTGTCCCCAGCTTCAACACTGAGCTTGTTCTTGAGCCTTCCTCCTCCTTTCCAGCTCTTGCCTTGACCCTCTGCCAGTGTGGAGCAAACGTCAGCTTGTGCTACGGTGGAGATTGGCCTCTGCTGGCTGCCACGTGGGCTAGCTGAAGGTCTGAGGTGTATCTACCTTTCTCTCAGCTGGCACACTCAGTTGGAACCATCTCCTTTGTGTAGCTGCTTTTTCCATAGAGGTTGTAGGAAATGATCTCAAAACTCTTTTCCTCTGCAAGACTTGCACTAAACGAGCTTACCTCTTTGTGGGTGTTGGTCGGTATTGTTGTGGAGAGCTGCAAGCCAACAGGTATCACCTGCTCAAGCAGGAAATACTGATATTCACGTGAAGGAGGGGAGGGAAGGCTGAAAAGAGTAGTGAAAGATCATCAGGTAAGATGGACTGAGTACACTCACGATAGTGAATCTGAAGTGGTTTTCAAGGGATGTGCTTCAGTTCTTGCCCAATCATGCTTTAAAAAAAAAAGAGAAAAAAAAGATAAAACGGGCATGAAAGATTGATTTTTCTCCTACCCTGTAGTAATTCCTTGTTTTAAGCATTAGATCTGTTGAGGGCTTTCTGTAGGCGTAACTTGTGATATGGCGCAGGAGGTGTCCTGCAGGATGCTGCTCCTGTGCCTGCAGCTCTTCCTGGAGGAAGGAACAGTTTATAGGAGCCAAGTTCCCTGTGCACGGTCCAATGAGCGGTAGTCAGGGGCAGGAAGAAGGGAGCGCAGCCCTCCTGCCTTGGCCGAAGCCCTGCCTGGGTGTTCCAAGAAGTGTGGGTAGAGCAGTCTTCCCGCCGCGCTCTCCCTTCCCGTTCTGCCCACCTTTGCTGGAGGATCTCCCTGGCTTTGCTGGGTGTGCTGAGCAGGAGGCGGCTGGGGCTGCGATTGCGGCATGATGGCACTGGTTGCCTACCTGGGGAGGAAAAGGTTAACCTTCAGGGGATCTTGGGAAGGGAGCAGGTGCCAAAGTCCAGATTTCCTGGCCCCATGGCTGCTCAGGTTGGACTGTTCTGCAGCACTGCGTCAAAGGCACGATGGGAAACCAGAATCATTAGTGATGGCTCTCGTGCTGTTGTGTTCATCATGGGTAATCATGCTTAAAAACAGTGGAGACTGACCAAAAGTTCTGTCATGCTGTTGTAAGCTGTTGCAAATCATGTTATGTGTTACTTTGAACAGCAAGTTACCTTTAATTATTTAAGCTAAGTTCTTTTTCTAAACAAAAGCCCTATCACTATCTTTATACTGCTTGAAGAATAAGAATGTAAAACTTCATTTATTTCCTTTCTTATAAAGTTTAATATCTAATTTCAGAGTAAGCATTAGCATTCTTAGTGTTGACATTTGTCATGTTTACTAGCTATAGGAAGTTAAATGTAGTAGGTATGTATTATGCTAGCTTTCTTCTGTAAATAATTAGATCGCTCTGTTGTGATACATGTATTTTCCCTTCATTTTATCTATATGGATCTGACAGTTTCTGTGTGGACGGTTCTTACAGAGCTGTAGTTATTTTAGTACTCTTGCTGTACAACTGTTGTGGCAGTTGCAATAATTCTTTGACGCCGTATTTTCGGTAGTGTGGAGAACCGACCTCAGCATTCGTTGGCGTGCTCTAATCAATGTATGGGCAAACCAGCTTGGGTGTGTGTTACCCCCTTGAGTTAAGCTGTAGATTCCTCGCTGGGATTTGCTTCAGCTGGCTGGTGGCTGCTGCGGGTGTATTTCTCCTGTGTGAAGATTTGCTATGTATCTTTCATGCAGAAGTTTGTCATAGGGCTTGGAGCGAAATATGAGGGCAAAATTAGTTATTTGCTTTGCCTTAACTTTGCATTGTATATAAACTGCAGTCTATTAATAAGAAATTAAATTGCTCTAAACACGTGTTTCTTTACAGTGTTAGTGTACATAGCCTTAGCTGAAGAGGGTAACAGTGACATGTGGAGTGTCCGAGGGAGTACAGGAGATGCAAAATATCCTGGAGAAATAGACCGTGAGGGAAGCTCTAGCCTGAGAAGTCATCTCCTTGGCTCTCCACCGCTCAAGGGTGCTGTGGCTTCTCTGCCTGCTTGGTACCATGGCATTGTAAGAATTGCCTGCTGGGCTTGGGGCCTCCCAGTGCCGTTTCTGGTTTTCTCTTGATAAAGTTAGTCAATCTCTTTATACAGTTAGTTGGAGAAATTGGGAATCTGTCTGTTAGCAAAGTTATAGAAGAAATCTTGCTTAAGAAACATCTCTCCTGGCTCTGACGCTCGGTTTCAGGTCTTAAACTTTTGTATAACTCCTTTAGTGACATCTTTGCCTGTGATGCTTTTCCATTTTGAACACTTTTGTTAGATGAACATGCTGGTTTTGGAATATCTTAGTTGTCCAAGATTTGTGTACATAACAAGGACTTCAAATCATCTATTGTTAAGAAATAAAAAAAAGCCTATATTTGTCCCGTTCTGAATTCTGTCAAACACTTCAAGCAGCGGCCTTTGTGGATGGTGAAGGGTGTGTTGCTTGTAGCGAGGAAGCGTGATCAAGTAGACTACCATAGAGATGAAAACTGAACTTGTTAAGTGTTATTAAAGTGTTGCATTAAGGAATCTCTCATCTATGTCATGAATTCTGTTTTCTGCTGGTCTGATGTTCTGCGAGGTGGAAGCAGTGTAGTAGAGGTGTCTCAGGAAGCTCGATAATCATCTGCCATGGAAGGGCTAACTATGGTATTTTTTGCTTTCCCTAGTATCTCAGGAGCTCTCGTTTCTGTGAAAACAGTAGAGAAGTTGGCCAGTTTGGTTTGATGTCTGCTAAAAGCTATTTTTCCCCCCCTTTTTGCAGGTGAGATTAGTTTGGGGATGTGAATACAATGAGTGTAAACCAGCAAGCTCACGCAGGGCCTCCTTACGGGCAACCTCAGCCTGGATATCAGGGATACCAGCAGCCTGCCTACGGAGGACAGCCATTGCCAGGGGTTCCTCAGTCGCAATATGGAGCTTATAATGGTCCGATGCCAGGATATCAACAGCCAGTCCCTCCGCAAGGTACTTCTCAGTCAAAACTTCATGATTGATAACCTGTCAATTGTTGCGTGCATAGAATTTTTTCTGTATGCTTCCTATTGTCAGTCTTTATTTTGTGGTAGCAGTTATCTTTTCTTCTGTATGTAGCTTACATGATGCTAAAAATCATGTTCTTCCTGCGCATTCTGAACTTACTGTTCTGCCATTGTCTGTTTTAGTAGGGTTTACTCGGCTTTAAACAGCTCACAGAATTAACATGTTGAGAAGCACAGCCTGCTTTTTTTCCCTCTATGTCCCTGCCCTCCTGGTACTGAAGCACCTGAACAGGACAATCTGTCGCATGAGGTTACGCTGAGGGGCAGCAGCTAGGGGCTGTAAGAGAGTTATTCAGACTGCCTTTCGTTATGGTGTAAAAAGATCTGCACTCCCCCCTGAAAGATAAAGACATACAGCTCTAGGCAGAAAGTGTATTTGGAGCTATTTTCTCTAATGGCTTTGGAGTAATAGAAAGTTCGTGGACGTGTGGCAGGCTAATGTGTTCTGGAATTCCCCTGGTTCTGCAGGACCAGATCACTTGTTGGTTTTGTATGTTTAAAAACCAAAACAAAGTAGTTCGACTTTTTTTTTCCTGTTTTCAGAAGAAAGGCTAATTTAAAATTATTCAAGAACTTCAAAAACTGAGCTGTTGATTCTGAGTACCTGAACTGTTTTGGGAGATTAATAGTGACTGTAACACCTGAAATGTAGAGGAGAGAATACTATTCCTTGGAGTAGAAGTATTTCTGCTGTTCAAAATCACGTGGATGAATTCAGTTCTGCTGAGAGTAGCACAACACGACCTTCCACTCTGAAATGTTTGTTTAGATTTTTGATTAGCATTCCTCATTTCCTCAGAATACCAATCACACTAATGGGGTCTGTATTATTCTCCCCTCCAAGGGCATCTTGAATTTTTTGCAACTTCTTGAGTTTTAAACCAAACTCAGTGAGAAAGATAGAACAGTCAAAGTGCCTGTAGTTGCCTTGAAACTAACAGACGTGGGCAACTGAAATTTGGGAGCTGAATAATTATCCTGTTGGGTTTTTAATCTGGATTTAGCAGGGCAGTGGAGTAGAAGAAAAGTTAGTGTGGTGTGCTAAAGAATGAGTTACTCAGTTGCTCCATCTTCCTTTTCTTTCCTTAATCCTCTTCCTTCCCTCCTCTCAATAAATCTCTTCCAGCAGCACTTGTAATCTACGAGTTTTGAACTAATTTCACAGAGGGTTTAAATTGCTGTAAAAGCACTGGGCAGAGGAAAGACACCCTGCTTCCTGGAGGGCAGAGCTCAGCCGCGGAGTGCTCTGTGCAGCTGCTCGGCGTAGCCGTTTACCAACCAGTGTTTCCTGTCCCATAGAAGGACTGAGGGGAAACTGAACTTGCTGCAGTGAGGGAGAGAAGGAGATTCAAGAAGGACAAAGATTAGTACAGATTTGTTGGAAAAGTTTCATCAGCGCAGCTATTTGTAGAAAACAGGTTTTGGCTGTTAGCAGTGTGAAGAATGTTTAGAAAGTTTGTGAAAAGAAGCTCATGAGCATCTTCCATCAGATACTTCAAGAATTATTTACATGTCTGAAAAGCAGTTCAGGGAATTAAGTTGGTTTTTTTTCCCTTCTGAATTATTTCTGGTTTGGCATTTTTAATTTCAGAACAACAGAAATGTGATTCATGACAGCTCAGTAAGGACATACCTACAGAGCTTGATAACATGCATATAAACTGGTGAGGATTAAAATGCAGATTTTGTTTGTGCCGGTAATGATTGAAAGGCAGTGTGACACTGAGGGCAACAAGGTGGTCTCACTTGGACAAGGAAAGTGTATTGTGCTACTCTTAAGTAATATCTCGTGTACTTCATTGATATATCAGGCAATGGCTGCCTGTGCTTTGTGGAGATTTCTCTTTCATCTTTCCTTCTGAGACCATCCTTCCTAGACTTAGCAGACTGTATTGAGGAAATCTCAGTTTTCAAGTTGTGTGTTTTGGACCTGCTACTGTAAATTCAGGATTCCTGTCTTTAGAAGGAAGGAATGTAGAATTCAGCACTAGCACAACAGCCGTAAATTGACCTGTTTGTAGCTGCTGAATATGACATCCAGGTGGAAAAGAGTGGCAAACAAACACTGCATTATCAAAGAGAGCAGGCAGGTGAAAGTGAAGATAGTGATGGTTATCCTTTCTACCCCCATCTCCAACACATTCTGTTTATGCCAGGTCTTTGTAGCAAGACTTGTTGTAGCTGCATAACATAGAGAAGTAATTTCAGAGGCAGTAGAGTGAGAGGAATTTAGTGAACACTGGAGGGTAACAGGAAAACTGCCAGTGTTTTTCTGTGATCTCAAAGTAGTTGTCTTAGGGATTTATTTTAAAAATAACAATAAAATTGCTTGGAGGACTGAGTGGAGAAGTATTGGGAGCAGGTGCCATCCTCAGTCAGGGAGTTTTTCGCATCTGATTTGTGTGACAAACCCTGGCTCCAGCTGGTGGAAACATGGCAATGCTGTGCCAGTGATGCTGGTCTTGCTCAGGACCGAAAGCAGAGTGCTGTGCTGCCAGCTGAAAATAGCTGCTGCTTCCTATGAGAATGTCGGAAGAACCGGGACAGTTTTTCACAAGTCTTACAGTCAGTCTATCAGTTTCCTTCTGATGAGAGCATGGAGTCGCAGCTGCAAACACAGTTATCTGAATAGCAGTAACGTTAGGCTGCTGCTGGATTGTTTTACGTGGACTCCATTTGCGATACTATTAACACTTGTGTTAACATTAATATATGAACTATGTTGGTAATATGTGTGGTAGAACAGTGAGAGGGAGTATAGCTTAAGGAATAATGTGGTAAATGTGATGTGGATTTTACGTATATGATGTTTTCTGCACTGCAGACTGCTCTCAGCATTGGAATCGCTGTCTCCTGGTGCTTTCTCTCAGGCGTGATTTACTGGTGTATTCTGTCTTTCCAGGTTACTTTCCTTCCCTGGGGTTCCCTTCGAAGGGCTCTCCTGTATCTCTCAACTCTGACACTTCTTCTCTTGCACCTAATTTCATAGGTAAATGGTGTCCTTTCTGTGGGAATGTTTGTGCTGTGTTGCTTCCTCTGTGCCAGGTTCCCATTTAATATGGATCTTTATCTCAAAGGTGTGGGTACTTGATTATTCAGGCAAAGGTGGGTGGGACACGTCCCAGTCTATTTGTAGGCAGCACGCCAGAAACATAAATAGGATATGAAGAAATAATCCTACTAGAAATCCCTGATGCCTTCGTATTGACAGATAAAACCTGACTTGTGACTAATGTTTTCCGAAGATTGATTTCAAAACCTGGATTGGCTCGTTCAGGTTCTGTCAGGGAGAAGCCTTAGTTTAAAAGAATGCAGTCTCCCACTTCAGAGAGAACTAGAACGTGAGGTTTGAAATGATAGCGCTGCAGTGAAGAAATGAAAATCTCCCCAGGCGACAGGACATTATTATTGGAAGTCATGAGATTTTTGTGACGCGTGCTTTCATTTAAGGGGAAAAAGTTTTTAGCTTCCTTGGTTATAGCATCGAAACCAGATATGTGTTAGGAAAAATTATGATTCCAAAAACTGTGGCCTGAAGGAGGAGATACCTCTGCAAAGCTAGCAATGAAGATGTAAGAACTGGAAACACTGCAAGAAATAATACTGTATTTTTCCTTCTTTCCAACTAATGGTATTTTGGAAGAGCCATTTCCAGCGGCGTCAATTTGTTTAGAAGAGTAGGGAGTCAGAACTGGGCCAAGACCATATAGTCTTGGGGCTTTGAGTAAAATCCCAGGCGTTTCCCATTTTGCTGCAATCTGCCTCCATTTTGAGGTCTGTGATGATGAAGACCTCTCAAAGGTGTTGAAGGGGAGCTTTGGGATTCCTCAGGAGTAATGAATCTAAAGAAAATAAACCACTAGATATTCATACCTGTTCAAGTGTACTTTCTGCAGTGGCTATTTGAGCAGTCTGTGGTAATGGTCACAGAAGTGTATTTGTGACAAGAACTAGAAGAAGCTTTTTCGGAAGTAGGCATATATTTGTCGAATTGTATGCCTGTTTAAGTTAGCTTCCTCCCCCTCAACTTTATGTGGGGAAAAAAAAAAAAGTGTAGGATCCCTTCAGGAATTGAATTAAATACGCTTTCAAAGACAAGAAGATAGCAGTGCCAAGCAGTTTACATATACTGTCAAAGGAAAGAAATTCCAGAGTAGGTAAAAGTGTATCAAATTAACTGAAAAGGTATCACAGCAGAAATAGAAATACCACACAGCAAGTTAGAGATTGGGAAGTGCATAGCCAGAGGAACAGTAAGATCAAGGTCCTGTAAGAGTAGTTTGGAAAAGACCAGATTTGGTGAGGTGAAGGTATAAAAAATAGTAAGTGTCTCTGGAAATAATGAAGTGCTAATTCTCAAAGTGAAGAACAGGAGGAGTTTTAGTAACAAAGAAAAAAGCCCAAAGAAATTACAGGTTATTCATACAAGATCTAGTTAATTCCTTCCTTTAATTTACACCCACAAGCTTACATGTAGCAGATAAGAAAAATATATATGAGTTGAAACCTCATGCTTTGGTGTATAAATTATACTGTAGAATTGAGAAATGGCTTCTCTTATTTCCTATTTTATAACGGTTCCTCACAAGAAAGTTTCAGAGTCCCTTCCAAACTTGTCACGCCGATCACTGTCAGAGAAGCGGAACAGTGTGTATGTGCTGTGCTTGGTCTCGTGTGGCAGTCTGCTCTATCTAGTCATCTGTGTTTAACAATACCCCAGACATGAAATAAGTTCCCTTGTGGTTAGCAGGCACGGTCATATGGTTGTTCTAATTACCAGCATTTTTAACATAATAGTATTAAAATAGAAGTTTGTATTCTCTTCTTTTGGAAGTAAACACCGCAGTTGGTCTCCTGGTCTTGTAGCCAGCATTGTGCAGTCCGTGGACGGTGTGAAGGCTTGTGTCTGAGGCTGTGACTGAACCAGCTCAGTCTGAAAGAGGAGAAAGTACCTGTGTTAGCCTCCAGCCTCTAGAGATTGGGAAGAACAGTCTGTGGTGGCCCCCATTAGGTTGCATATCCAAGCAGTTAGTCGGATGTGATTTTTGAGAACTGAATCTACTCACATAACCTTCTTACCTTTCAGGTAGGGAAAACTGATCTGTAATGAACATTAGGTGCCATGTGAATACTCTCCTTGGTCTGCATAAAGATAATTGGACTTGGAGGGGGAAGAATTTAATACCTTACTGACAAGAGAATGTTTTTTTTCCTTCATGAGAAGACTAAGTTGTCTTTTGAAGACCCTCCACAGTATATATTTTCTACTTGGTCTGTGTGGAGATGGTGCTAGTGACACTGGCTAAAAATATTTATGCTTTCAGTTTTGCTACTTCTAATGTAGGTGTATAAATTATTTGTTGCTTGTGGAGTATTGATACATCAATTGGGCCATCACTAAACCGTTTCTGCCCTTTTTTTTCTTTCCTGGGTGTTTCGTGATAGTTGGTTCAAGCCATTGTTTCTGTGAGTAACTTGTGATTTTTTTTTTTAATTTTATTTTTTTTACTCCCTTATGTCTGTAGGTTCGTTAAGAGCCCCTCCAACATCTGGAGCTCCCCCTCCAGCTTCTGGAGCATCTCTTCCTTCTGGGCACCTGGCGTACAGTCAGTTTGGACACGGAGATGTGCAGAATGGGATTCCAGCCTCAGCAGCCCCGATGCAGAGGTACATAGGAGAAGAGGAAATGATAACAAAGGCCTGCCTTGGTAGACCTATGTTAGGTCTAGAGCTTTTACGTTCTAAAACAAACTAAACACTTTGCTCTTCCTGTGGTGGATGTTGACATTCTTTTTTGCTTCCTTATTGTTTTGAAACAACATTTTGCCATAGGGGTATTTGTTAGTCAATAAGAATGTGTGGAGATTAAAAACTTCTGGCAGGATATGAGAGACGTCAGTGACTGATCAAAACCACTTCTTCTCCGAACGCTTTCTTTGTGGTAGTCATTTTCCCATAAGGAATTTTCAGATTCCTGTGATCTGTCTTGTTTTAAAACATTTGCATCTACACAGCTGTAATATTTGATTCCTTGGCAAAGTGGAACAATCTCTGCCTGGAGCGTGTTGCTGTCTGTCATTGAGTCATTCCTTAGTACTGGTTCTGGGTCCTTTTCTGTTTGTTGTGGATCTCTGAGTTACCTTCATCTAAAGCTCTTGGGCATCTTCTCCAGAAAGGTGTTGCCATTACCTCTGTGGTGATAGTGGCAACAGTCCTCGCTGCTTCATTCTGATCAGTGGTTGTGAGGGAAGGTGGCTGGCTTTTGTTTCCTTCTGGTTAAGCTCGGCACTGTCAGCTGAAGAGTCCAAATCCTTTGAGCAACAGAGCATTCTTACATAGCTGTGCAGGCCTTGCCGTTGCTATTTGTTGCAATAACTACAATGGAATTAACAAAAGAAAAATGCTACAAATGTAGAATTGGTATTTTAAGAATGAATCAATTTTTTTGATGAAAGGGATTCAGATCCGTGCAAGATAATGTAATTATTTTTCCAAAACTGAACTACAGTGCTTTGTGTAAATAAATGAGACCCAGTCAGTGTTTATGTGGTAGAAAAATTTTAAAAGGCACAGAGGATTGTAACTGCTTGTGTGATGGGAAATCCAGTGAAGTTTCTCGTCTTCCTTCTCAGGCCACCTGCTTCTCAGCCGTTTCTGCCAGGCTCAGCACCCACGCCTGTCAGCCAGACATCTACGTTCCAGCAATACGGTCCCCCCCCAGCCGGTGTACAGCAGCTCAGCAATCACATGGCAGGGATGACACTTGGCAGTGCTACAGCCGCTGCTCCTCCCCCAGCTGGACTGGGCTATGGTGAGGTTTCCTGGCTACAGAAACACGCTATTTCTTTTCATTTATGGTAGTAATTTCATGGAAGGTTTGCTCTTATCAATGATTCATTACCCTGTGGTGATGAGGATTCTCAGGGTGTTGACATCTGCCATATTAAACAGTAGATTCTTTGATTACTAAGGTCATCACTGGGGCAAACAGGACTGTGACTGTTGGAGGGGACAGTGCAGGAAGTACTGCAGGACATGAGGAACAAAAGAGAGTAACAATATTTCTCCTCAATTAGGTGAATCTTGGTGTGAAACACAAAAACAGTCTATCCCTAAGCTGTTGGAGAGTCTACGTGTCTTGCCGCTGTTGTGCAGCAGCCCAGTCATAAAAGGAAAGAAGGAGGGCTCAGTAAATCACAAAGGACTGGAATTACTCTGAATTATTCTGTGAAGGGTTTTGCTGGAAGCTGAGAAGAAACTTAACTTAAACAGTATAAACTGAATTTAGATATTTTGTTCTGTTCTATTAGATCTACAGTCCCACTGCTGTAGATTACCTTTTTTTTTTAATTGAAGATGTCGTTAGTATGTATAAGCTGGTCTGATTATGCTTTGATTTTTTTTTTTTAATTTGTTTAAATTATTTCGGTAAAGTACTTTTTGACAAGCACCTCATACTCTAACACAGACTTTATAGGAAAATCAGGAGTAGGGGATGCAGATTTCTTCAGACTTTTGGCAATGTGTTTGTCTGAAAAATTATTCTCAGAAATAGTACAGTGGTAAACACAGAAGGTGCTGGTTCCATGCTGTTAAAACCGTGAAGCTCAAAACCCTTCTTGAACTACAGGCCCCTACTTAGCGTGGAGTTTAAGATATGAACTTATTTCAGTTCAAGAAGTTAGTAGTGTGGTGGTTCTTATTTTTCATAGTTCTGGCTTTGCCTCTTTTTTTCTGGCCCTGAATCCTGAAATGTGTTCTGATTATGTAAAATAAGAAGCTCAGACTTTGAGAGAGAGGACAGTGAAGGAACTATCAAGTTTCAGATCCCTCGGAGGAGTTTCAGCTCTGACCAGTTTAGGAGGGTGTTCGTTTCTGTTAGTACTGACAAGTCCATCTGAAGATGAGAAAGTTGTGTACCTATTTATATGATCTAAGGCAAATGGGTTTTGCTTGCATCCTTATTCTTTTGAGGATAGAAGAAAATGATGTTATGTGTTCTTTTCCTCTTATCAGGTCCCCCAACATCGGTTCCCCCAGTCTCAGGAAGCTTTAGTGCAACAGCATCTGGTCTCTACACACCTTACACTGCGAGCCAAGGACCCCCTCCTACCAGTGTGTCTCAGGGTCTTCCTTTGGCACAGCCTCCCTTTCCTGGTCAACCAGTGTCAACGCAGCGCCTACCTGCTCAAGTCCCTGGCTTTGCCCCACCTCCCTCTTCTACAGGGATCGGACCTTCCTCTTACCCTCCTGCCACAGGTGCCCCAAGGCCACCTACGATGCCAGGCCCACCCCTGCCTGGGCAGACGGTTGCTGGACCACCAGCCTCCCAGCCCAATCACGTATCCTCACCACCACCTCCATCAGCCATGTCAGGGCCGCACCCTGCGCCTCCCGTGAGTGGCCTCCATGGACCGCCTCCTCCCACTCATCCTCCGCAGCCAGGGTACCAAATGCAGCAGAACGGTGAGTATTCTTATGACAGGAATTGCAAGTGAACGTGTGTTCTCTGTGTGCTGTAATCTGAGAGCTGACTTTCAGGTTTGTAACCTGCAGGCTCCTGGCTGCACTTCAAGGCTGTGATCATGTCTGAAAGACAAATCCAGTATAAAGAATAGGATGTGTCATTCTAAGATATTTGTCGTACAGGTTTTAATCAGGTTTATGTACCTAAAGGAATCCTAGCTTACGTAGCCAAAAAGTTGTTTAATAATTAGTGCCATATTACTACAAGAATTTGTGATCAAAATTTTATTATGAACATTAATTTGATATCTGCAACCTCATCTCTTCAAAAGTAGAGATCTGAAATCCTACAAAGCCTTATCTCTTTTTTTTTTTATTATTATTATTTGTGGCCAGTGTGCGTATAGAATGTGTATGAGAGGAGTTGTTAAACGCTGAAAAGGAGTTGCTACTTTTTCTTCTTTAATTGACAAAACTCTGTATTTTTCTTCTTGCAGAACCTTTTACATTTTGTGTGTGCTTAGAAGTAGTATCAGTTAAGCTTTCTGAATTATAAACAGTTTTGGCTGATTTTTAATCAGTAACATTTACAGATAGCTAGGGTAAAGTAATCGTGTGCAAGTGTCAGGACTGAGAATCCCACCCCCCATGCAGCTTTGCACAGCTGGCTGGGTAAATTAGCTATAAATCTCTGTCCAAATTGCTGTGAACTGTAAAAACACTAATGGGGTAAATCATGCTGCTATTCTGTAACTGAATGAAACTGTTCAATGTAATATGAAGTAGCTCTAGGTAGTTACAGAACGAGATAATCACACATTAGCCTATTACTGTAATTTCAGACAAGCCAAAACTGCCCAAGGGAACTCCTCGCATACCTTCATTTTGAAGAATTGCGGGTCATCTGCTAGCTGTTTTGCTGTTCCATGTGCACTTTCAGTTAGGCAGTTCTGCAGTTTGACTTAAATGTTCAGAATGCATGATCTTAATGGGTATTTTAACCATATTATTCTAAAAATAGTTGTTTTAGTCTAAAACCCTGGGTTTCCCTGATGCTGGTTTTGAGGAAGACTGTATCCATCAGTTTATTGGTTCATTGATAGAGGTGTACAGGTCTAAGCTGAAACATTGTCATAACTATGTTTTAACTGATAAGTATTGATAAATATGTATTTAACTGAAAAGCATGTGACTTTCTTGTGTTTTGACGATAACAGGAAAAGTGGGATGAGCCTAATGAGGAAATGCCTAGTCTTAGCTGTTGTTTGATTTTGCTGTCCCTTTCTTGTAAGGTTCCTTTGGGCAGGTGAGAGGTCCCCAGCCAAACTATGGAGGAGCCTATCCAGGAACACCGAATTATGGAAGTCAACCCGGACCACCTCCTCCACCAAAACGCTTGGATCCAGATTCCATTCCTAGCCCTGTAAGCTTGCTTTGTTCTTATCAGTGTGAACTCTTCCGCAGTGTCTTTACATAAAACTGAACTGACAGAGACCAAAGATCAAAACGGGTTTCTCGTTCCAGGGAACATCAGTCTGTTTTCCTGCTTGCTTCTCTCTTGTATATCCAGCTTCAGTCTTTTGTTACGAAGCAGTATTTTTCTTGGTGACTAAAGAAAGGCACTGCAAATCAATGCTCAAATTCCTCAGGTCTTTTTCTGTACAATGTTACATTTTTGAGAATCTTTGCGAGCTTTGATTAAGCTTCTTGCTCCTTTTCTGGATTCTTGCTCAATGACTTTCCAAGGTGAACACATTTCGGGTTTTGAGGTGACAATCTATGAACTGTATGATCCAAGTTTAAAGCGTGGTTAATAGTGCTTTTCCTTGCCCTATTCCTACAGTCTGTCAAAAAGCTGGTTAGCGCTTTTTTGGGGGTCACGAAGTCATGACGCTACTTCAGTCAGATATGGACAACTTCTCGAATTGGGATTATCTTTCAGAATGGAGGTTCTGAGAAGGGACAAGCAGTGACATGTAATGCCTAGCTATGATGAGTGACAGTAAGCCTGACAATATTACTGCCCCTGGTCTGCTGTGCTGTTCCTTCCACTGCTGCTGATGCTGTTCTGTTACTGTCTCAGAAGGCCGCAGTCGTTTGGTAACAGGAAACCTTTCCAGGGCAGTGCTTACAATTAGTTTACTTCAAAACTATAAAAATAATTTAGTCTTGAGTCGCGTCTTAGATCTGATCTGGTGCTGTTCAGAAGTTATTGCTGTTCAAAAAAGATCTGTTTAGACTCCAGGTTTATGTAAAGTTTATGACCATATTTTTTTTCATAGAATGTAGGAAGCCTTTAACTGCTTGTCTGCTTCTCTTCTCTTCCACTAAATGAGATCTCAAATGGCTTGTGTCAGTTGCCTTCATTTTAGCATGTTCTGAAAGTGTAAAGCCCCAATTTCTAACCAAAATGAGCACGTGAGCCGCTTCCTCTGTTAGCGATGTGTTCAGAGCCCAGTGTGCTGGCAAGACTGGTTTTGGGATCCCTGTATGCTGCAGAAGCTGATGTTTCCTGTTGCATGAACCATGTCCAAATGTATCTAATTCCAGTGCTACAGGTTTGGGTAGAGAGAAGTAACACTGTTACTTTTTGTTTTATTATTCTCTTTTCTTTTTTCTCTTTGTGGCACTCTTACTTTTTATTTTTTTAAAAAAAGCAACTTAATGAGCTGCCACCCCAGCAGAAACCCAGGCACAGAATAGACCCAGATGCAATTCCTAGTCCAGTAAGTGCTGTATACATGTCAATTGTAGTCTGTGTGTTGGTGACCATCCGTGCATGCCTGAAACCTGAACTTCACCTCACTAACCCTCCATCATTAATCCTTTACCCTTTCCTTGCTGTCTTCTGCTTGCCTTATCAATAAGAGTAACGTTGTACCATGAGAGGTTGTTAAAATCTGCTCTTCTGGGAATGGTGAGGCGGTAGAAAGCAGACTGTTTCAGCAACAGATCATGAAGAATGTCTCCCCTTCACTTTGTCTGATCTTTAAAATATCTCCCTCATCAGATTCCAGCTGGCATTTTCCGTGTAAGCCATCAGTGCGATTGTCCATACAGTGTGTGTCTCCTGTTAACGTACACACAGCATGAGCCTTTGTAGCCACGTTTTCTACCAGCTTTGAGTGGAATTTGATTACTGTTCTTGATGATATACCAGTAGTAGGCTAATGCTTTGAAGTTTTAAAATTGCAGATAAACTGTTTTGTTTTGGTGTTAATGCCTGATATAAATCTTCTAATAGGTTAATATAAGGCATGGGGAGCTAGAAACATTCTCTCATTATCTGTGCTCATACATAACCATTAAATTTTGAATTTGAAAATTTAATGTTTATGTGTAGAGAATCTTACCTAAAGAAAGAAAAAAGCAGCTACCTTTTGGATTGGAATTAAAAAAACCCACTCTTGACTTTCTCTTACCCTCATATCACTTCTTCCTTGTTCACCCAAAGCTGGTCATGTAACAGGTACCAGCGGTGAGACCACTACGTCAGTGTGTAGGCTTCTGAAGTGGGACTGGATTTATCCTAGAGTAGTCATTTCTGATGCTATGGGAAGCTTTCTGCTGGCAGCTTGGAATCCTTGATGAGAAGGTAGAAGTTCTGCTGTGCAAACTTCTGCATTGCACAGTTTACTGTAAGCGAAGACACGTGTGCTTGGTGGCAAAACCAGATCAGAAGAATGATGGCTAGCTTTAATGCTTCCATTCAGGCACCAGTATGGAAATGTAGTTGAAACTGTATAACCACAATTTTCTGTTCTTATGCAAAGATCAGTGGATATTTTAGTCAAGTACAACCATTTAATGCATTTCCATTATGTTAAGCATATTTGCATTAATGAAGAATTTGAAATACTAAGAAATTTAAGATTATTCACTGGCTTTGTGAAGTTTAAGCTTGATTCATTGACAAGTCTGTTGAAACTTCACTTTCCACATCCCCAGAATTCAAATCACGAACTCTTGAGCACCACGGAGTAATGAAGACTTCCACCTGAGCTTACAAGCATCTGTCTTTAGGTCAGAGTTACAGTGGATAGAAATAAACATATGCTATAAAAATGGTAGCAACCCAACAGAAAGGAAACCCAGGTTATCTATAGAACTTCACCCTGAGGCTTACAGAAACTCCTAATTTTAATTTGGCTAGGACCAGTGTACAAGGGAATACTGTTGAAAATTCCTTTCTTGATCTGTGTTCGGCTTTATGAGTTCAGATTAGGCCTTGAAACACAAAATACGCTAATACTCAAAATACTTGGGGAAAAATACTATTTGCAGCTTGTAATTTATTGTTAGTCATAAAGTACTATTTGAAAGCAAACTGAGAGGTGACTGCTTGACAAAACTTATTTGCTTTAGACTACTTATTTTTTGAGGTAGTAATGTTTGCCTCAGGTCCCCTGTTCACTGCCTTACAGATAAAAAATTTCATATTTTACTGTATTTTGAAACCAAGCCTCCAAATATTAATGTGGTGTTTTCTGTCATAGATTCAAGTGATTGAAGATGACAGAAGTAACCGTGGATCAGAACCGTTTGTCACTGGAGTGAGAGGGCAGGTCCCACCTCTTGTTACTACAAATTTCTTGGTCAGGGATCAAGGTAAAATATCTTTCTTTTCCTAAACAAGCAAACAGAACACAAACCCCAAAGAGTCAGTGGCAGAACTGTCCATGGCTTCAAAGGAAAAGCTAGAGGAATGATTTCAGTGTCTGGGGTTGTATGTTTTACAAACAGAAGCTTAGTTTCAAGTCCTGTGTTGATTTGATCTCAGTGTAGATTCTGCAGATTGTTTGGTAGCTGGTAAACAATTTGCAAGTAAAAAATCTTTTCCAAGACAGGCACCTGGAACCAGCATTAGCAGGGAGGTCAGAAAGCACCAAATGAAGCCTCTTCTGTAGATCTGTATCAAGGAGAGTTAAGAACTGACACTTACTAGCAATATCATTTGAATTGGACTGGGAACTGTATTTTTTAAAACATGAGTGGGATGTCAATTGGTCCATGGGGTTCATAGAGAAAGAATATTAAATCCTTTAATTTCCCATGCTTTATTGGAGATTTTAAACTCCCTTAAAACTTCAGAATCCTCTTCTACATCAAGTGCTTTACTCTTCAGCCAAAATTACAAAATCAAACAGTGAAAATGTTTGAGTTGAGTTTTCTGCCTATAGTGTGTTTTAGTCTGCAAAAAGAGTGAAACAAGAATATATTTTTAGAGGTTTAAGCTGGTGTGGAATGAAGTTCATTTGTTTTGAGTTAAGGACTTTGGTTATACATAGTCATCATAAAGAGGCGTTCTGTTTTGAATTCATTAAGTTTTTCGTAGGTTGAAGTTAATGGATTATTGAGATAAGCTGTTAGTCCCTGCGTCTTAACAACACACCTGAAGATACCTTTATTTCTGTTCTTGAGCATAAACTGAACTTGTACTGAAATTTGTGGGGATTTTTTCTTTGTTCCTCAGGTAACGCAAGCCCCCGCTACATAAGATGCACATCTTATAATATTCCCTGCACCTCAGACATGGCCAAACAGTCCCAAGTTCCCCTAGCTGCTGTCATAAAACCGCTGGCTACTCTACCCCCAGAGGAGGTGAGACCCGTGTGCGGAGTTATGTATGCACTGTGTGCGCTCTGAACTCGTCAGGAGTGTGCTATTAGATGGCAGCGTTTAACAGATACGTTGAGAAGGAGTGTTTGGGTAATGACGAGTAGGTAAAGACTGATTCTCCCACAAGCGCGTTGTGGAGATCTGTAAGGCAGAAGAGTGATGTATTCAAAACATGTAATACATTGATTGCCATGATAATTTCAGCTTTTTTGCAGTAACTGTCAAGAACTATGACCAAATGACCAAAATAATAGGGTGGCCACGAATGCGTACACTTCCAGTTGATCTCAATTTCTTTCTTGGCTGAAAGTATTTAAATGGTTGTGAATCACTGATGTTAAGTGTCTTCCAGGATGTCAAGTTGTGAAATTGGATAAGAATGTATCAAGCAGCACTGGAGCAGTGACAGACAGACAGATATGCTTGTTAAATTTGAATACATCTGTTCGCAGTATTCTGTGCAAGCAGGGCCCTGTTAAACTTTACTTTAGCATCTGCAGAGGAAAGGAATATCCTCTGGGCTATTAGGGATGTGTTTTTCCTGTTGCATTTCGTTCACGTTCCTCAACTACGGTTTGGATTTTGACAATTGGTTCGTGATAAAACTGAGTTGTGAAGTTCATTCCTGTATCGCTGTGTTGTGCCTGGAGTTTAAAAGAAGTGCAATGGGAGAATGAGGTCTTATTTGAGAAACCTGGAGGCTTGTGGAGCTGCACATTTTCAGAGAAGCTTTTCAAACAACTAGTTGGTGGGTCTCCTGGTGTGTTTATGCTTTGAACAAACACTTGTGATATCCAGAAAAAACATGGCAAGGATCGGAAGATTGCTCTGGAGGCTGGTCAGCTTCTAGCATTGGAAAGTTCTTTATGGCAAGGGCAGACTCCCTGAGGAGGGGCTGTTCCAGCTGCTGAAGGCTCTGCTGTTCAGAGCAGTAAGGCTGTAAATAGAGCTAAAGCTTAACATATCAGTAATGAGAGGATAAACGTCTCATGAAAATCCAACATTCAGATAAATCTAGAATATATAAAAATTCATCAACTGGCTGCCAGGTGCAGGACCTTTGCCCTATGTTAACACACAGTTCAGAAAGCAAAGCTTGAGGCTTCGGAAAGAAGTATTTTTGTGCCTTCTGGGAGTAGGTGGTTAGTGACAAGTTACACATAGCACCGCATGTTTACAGCACCCTTGTAGTTTCTTTGCATGCGTGTTATTGGGGAAGAGGCTTAGAAAAAAAGCTTATTGTGCAGAAATACAATACCAACATTTTCTGGCAGTCAGAAAACTTCAAATTTTCTTTCCTCTGAGGATGTCGGGCTGGGCGGTAGGAGCTGAGAAACGCTGGTCGCAAAACCGTTGTATTGTCAATAAATGATCAGTGGGATTGAATGAGAGATGTGACACATCCGTGGCATGAAGAGGAAGAAAGTGGCTGGAGCTTTTGCTCAAGTCCTGCTCGAGGAATGTGTTGTCTCTTAGACATGATCAGAGGTTTAAGGTGTGACTGAGGGAATTAAGACTAGACACCTTTAGCGTCAGAAAATTTAAAAGTAAGCAGTTAAACTTCCTTTTGAGCTAGATACTTAGCTATGAAAGGTGCTTTGAACTGTGAATGTAGATTGTAGCCTGCACAAGTTCTGTCTTAGTAATTTTAAAGTGCTTCCTGCGTGTTCTGAGGTCGAGAAGCTGCAGAGATTTCCAAGCATCTTATTCTGGTTTGGCTGCAAAAAGCGTATATTGTCAGTAATAGTTCAAAAATGGTATTGCTGCGTAAAAGTTTTGAGGACTTGCTGTACAATGGGGTCAGGACAAGCAGAACTAACGGATATACTGTATTTCGTGGTGGACTTCAAAAATAAGTCTTATCAGCTGGAATTTTTAAAGATGGTCTGGATGGTCTGTGTTCTTGAATCTATGGAATGCAAAGACTGGCTTCTATTTTGTCAGAAAGCTTGCTGTTTACAAGGGAGAAATGTAAGAGGTGAAGAGTTGCTTTTAAAACACCCAGCTTGTGGTGAAATGCAGATTGTGTGCTGCCTCCCGTGAGGTTATCGTGGCCATTCTTTGCATGGCTTCAGTCTTTTGTGTTCGCCTGGGACACATCTGCGCTGCGCAGTGTGGTGGCACCCCTAGAGCTGGTGCTCCTCACACAAGCTGCTGTGGAAGGTACTGCAGCACCGTGCAGAAGGACTCGTTTGTGCCGGAGTGGGATATCCCATTGATGACTGCAGCCCACAGAACTGCTGTGCTAGAGCTGGAGGTGAACAGCATTTACCAAGCGCTCATTCAGGCTTCCCCACCCCCTGCACGCTCTCCCGCAGCTGCCAAAATGCTAGGTCCTGTGCGATGTACAGGGATATAGTTTTAAGCTCTGCAATACGTGTTGTCATTTCTTTTTCATCGTCATGTGACACTTCTTCATTTTTTTTCCCCTGCTTCCACAGACCCTTCCTTATTTGGTAGACCATGGAGAATCCGGCCCTGTCCGATGTAATAGGTGCAAGGCTTACATGTGCCCTTTTATGCAATTCATTGAGGGCGGAAGGAGGTTCCAGTGTTGTTTCTGCAGCTGCGTCACTGAGGGTAAGGTTTCTTCTGCAAATCCGTCTCTGGGCTCTACTGGAGTGATCTTTGAACAAGACGCAAGCAAATAAATCTTTATCAAGTTATGCTCATTTATAATGTATACTGTGCTTTAATATGTTTAGTATTGTAAAAAAAGTTAATTATAAAACATGTTCGGTGCTCAGTTCTGAAATTATCTTCAAATTAAGCACGTGCTTATGCATTGCAATATTATTGTACCAAATTTTGAACATGGGGTACTTGTAGCATAATGTATGGTGATTTGATAAATTATTTATGCTATTCTCTTAGGGTATTTGAAACTTATATTTTCCTGTGACTGACTGAGATGAACATCTAGTCAGTAGTGTGAGTTAGGATTCTTTTTTTGCTCACAGAACTCTGCCTAGAGTTGAGATTGCAGCTAAATCTGCTACAGCTGAATCTGCTGCAGCTGAGTAGGAGTGTTCAATGTATGCCAGTTAATCTTAGTTACTCTTCTAAATGAATATAAAACGTGCTTCCGTGTTTTTAAGCAGAAGTCACTATGCGCTGCGCTTATAGCATGACACCCGTAGGTTTGTTCTGAAGGCACAGTGGAATGTACGGTACAACAGTCCTTATGGTGAGAAGTTTTGAATGTTTCATTTGGTAGCACTGATGGCTCTTTATGGACCTCAGTTATGCTGTGCAACTGTTTGTAGAAACCAAAATGGGACGCTGAGGGGGTTAGAAATGGCCATTTTTAAAAAACCTTTTTGTCTGCTGATTTTTCAGCCTGCATGCACTCCCCATCGCGGCTCAGTCAGCAGCTGTATGAATGGCTGTACCTGTAACAGCTGAGCAGGGGCAGAGAAGGGAGGAATGCTCAGAGACTGCTGATGAGAGCAGTGCTGTGAAAATACTGTGTAGTGGTACCTACTACTTGAGAACAATTTCTGTTTTCTCTGCAAAAACAATTGGGTAATTAGCTTGTACTGGATGTGTACTTGGAGAGGAGAAGAGCGATAGGTCCTTATATATATAGTCTTAATGATATCTCTTTGTTCTCTTTTGAACTGTTGAGACTTTGAATGTTTAGAATAACTGAAAGGTGGTGAATACTACCATTACAGATAATCTCATTTTATTCTGCCCTGGAGCTATATAGGCAGCTACAGCTGGAATCATTTTGTCACCCTAGCAATTCTGCAGGAGGGACTCTCTGTCGTGGTAGTTCTTGGGGCACAAGGGAAATGCTTTCTCTGTTGCTGCAGCTGACTCCTGTAGGCAGAACCTTAGCTGAACTCCTGCTTTACCTTCTGATGCCTGGGGCCAGCACAACAGTGCTGGGCACTGGGCACGTGGTTACTCTTTTGGTTCCCCCTGCTTAATGCTTTACAATCCACTGTAAGAAGTACCCTCTCTATTCTGACGAAAGGCTTATGGCAGTCTCTGCACTGGAGAGTGCCTAGAAGGCTTTACTCTTGTGCAGCATGGCAAGGGATGGAAAAAGCTGACTCATACAGCAAAATAAGGAGCTCAAGCTTTTGGTAAGCCTGAATTGAGTCGGTAACGTTGTAGCCTGTAGTTTGCCTCAAACTTTGTTGTAAGTAATTTGTTACTACTTGTGCAAGACCATTATATTTTTCCTTTGGACTAAATCCTCCATAAGAATCCTCAGACCGTGTTGTAGTGACATTTCTGATGTGAAACTTAAAATGAGAATGTAAAGCAGGTTCAGAAAAAGTACACTAGTGACTATACAGCGTGCCACCTGGTGCATAGGACAAAGTGGATGCAGTTTGTCTGTGTTTCTTGGCTATAATGATGCTCTTAAGCTGCTTGAATATTTTTAGTGATACTGGCATGCTAGCACAGAGTGCTAGTGAGATTTCCTGGAGTTTTATTTGAAACAGCTGCTGTTATGTTAGCTCTCTAGTCACAGTGTTTATCATGGGTGGGTCACTGAACTTCATGTTTTTCCCTTCCCCAGTGCCACCTCACTACTTCCAGCATTTGGATCACACTGGAAAGCGAGTAGACTTCTATGACCGACCTGAATTATCACTGGGGTCTTATGAGTTTCTAGCAACAGTTGACTATTGCAAGGTACAGTAGTATGTGTTTATTACTGTATTTTGGTTTGCTTTTAAATAAAAAGCCTATTTTCCTAAAAGTAAGAATGGCATGAATTGTCTGGGGCTGCTTTCTTGCCAGCAGAGATAATTAACAGCATTAATTCAACCCACTTCATTATGTAAGATCATGTGCTTCTCTGCTTGCTTCCCAGAGCAGAGGAAGTCTTGATCACATACGGCATAATATAATTTTGCTATAGCTGCCTCTGTCATTCTCTTCTGGAGCTACATAAGCTGCTGTAGCTGCTGTTACCTTAGCAGTTCTGCAGGAGGGACCCTGTTGCAGTAGTCCTTGGGGCAGAAGGAGAATGTAGGAGAAATTCAAGAAAAGTACAATAGTAACTATGCAAGATACCACCAGTTGCCTAAGACAAATTTTACCTGTTGAACTTAACATTCAAATACAGCCTTGGTGGTTAAAAACGCAAGAATAGTGTGGAAATATATATTGTCAGAGCTGGTTCACTTCTAAATTATTATTTGAATCTTTAATTAACTTCTAAGGAATAGGAAAAATATGTGCAAGGTGTTTATTACAGCAACTTATATCTCTGCTGAAATAAATGCCCAGGAGATAGATGGCTAAATGTTGCAATTTTATACCGTTTACCTTCTGATGCCTCAGTTTTGCTTTGAGTTAAGGGAAAAAACAATTATCTTGCTTCTAACAGCGTGAGAAGCGTTTTTAATTCAAACAAGATGTGATCTTCCCAGCTCTTTCAAAACTTGTTCTGTTTTGCTTTTGTTCTGTGTGCTCCTTCCAGTACATCTTGTAGACTTCAGGAAACTGTTGACTGAAACAAGTTTTTCTTTCCCAAATCAAACCTTATATTTAAGCAGAAGGGAAAAGCTGCAGTTCTCAGAGAGGAAAATCTTGTGCTTTACATTGATGAGATCACTTATAACATGTCTGGCCAGGCTGCAAAGTCTGAAGAACTGGCAGGAAACTTCCCTGTCTGCTTTCCCTGTCTGGCGTAGTCGTGTAAACAGATGATTTAGTTGTGACTAGCCTGTTCTTTACTGAGCAATGGCAATATCAGTCTGGGGTGTGTAATACGGGTCCATTTCAAACACAGTGCGCTCAGTTGGGCAGGGATAGGAGAAGGATCTGAAGAAACAATTACTGCTCATGAGCAGAAAAGCATGTGAAAGGTATTAGAGTTTTGACCAGCATTGATTTGTCCATGTTAACAGAGATGATGATGATGTGGGCTGCATTACATGGCCATAAGGTGACTTCTTCCCTCTGTTCCACAGAATAACAAGTTTCCCAGTCCACCTGCTTTCATTTTCATGATTGATGTGTCTTACAATGCTGTGAAGAGTGGCTTAGTGAGGCTAATATGTGAAGAATTAAAGTCGCTTCTAGATTACCTGCCCAGGTAGGTATACTGTATACTACTGTAGCCAGTCAAAATGGGGGAAACTGTTACTTTTTCCCCTTAAAAAAAGCTAGAAATTAAAAAAAATATTCAGTAATCCTATTAAGCTTTTCTTCAGAAAAAGGCCAGGCAGAACATCTTTCTGGGTACCTTTCTAGGTGAAAATAATTCTTCTTTCCTTGCATCTTTCCCTTATCTCATACTGTGTTGGGTTCTGCGCAGTGATTTCATGATCTACTTGGATGTGAAGGCAAAGTATGTCTCTTACAGGGAAGGCAACATGGAAGAATCAGCCATTCGAGTAGGCTTTGTCACCTACAACAAAGTATTACACTTCTATAACGTGAAGAGCTCGCTGGCACAGCCGCAAATGATGGTTGTCTCCGATGTGGCGGATATGTTTGTGCCACTCCTGGATGGTTTTCTGGTGAACGTGAATGAGTCCAGGACAGTTATTGCCAGGTAACAGACATTTATTTATAAAGTCTGTAGTAAACTTCTTATTTGGTGAAGTCAAATGTTGCATTTGAAAGTGTTCCATTCGCTGCCTATTTGTTATGTTGTTCACCTAGAAGTTACTCTGCGTATTTTAACTTCCTGTACTCTTTGAGATTAAGCTGGCAAAGTAGGATGGAAAAATTCACGGGGTAGGGGTGTATTTGGCTTGTAGTCCAGCTTGGCAGAGTGCATATGTGAGGGGAGAAAAAGATACTTGAACTGTAGTTAAACTGTGGTGTGTAGCTAACTGTGGTGTGGGAACTAGACCTGGCACTGCACGTTTTTTAAAGAAATCTTCCAGCCTATTTTGTAGTGCATTAAGAAGCATACAAACCTGTGGATTAAACCTATTAGTACACAGGACGCTTGACAAACAGAGGTCAAATGTCACTAGTCTTTGCTAATTACTTACCAATATGTATTGGAATATATTAAAAGAGCAGGAATACAGAAGAGCTGTTGGAGTAGGCATCGGTTGAGGCTATACAGCAAGCACTCAGGATATGCATCAGAGCAGCCAATGAAGAATGACAGAGCATGACTTTTTCCACAGATAAACAATGAGATGCCAACAACTGTAAAAATTATGCAAATTTACAGACATGTTAGGGTCTTCTGTTTAAACCACCTCAGTCTCATAGGTCATCAACTGCCTCTGTGTGGCTTTTCCAGCTAAATGGAATATTGAATGCCTCCTTTTCCTTGTCGTTCGCTAGTTTGCTAGACCAGATTCCAGAAATGTTTGCAGACACGAGAGAAACAGAAACTGTTTTTGCACCTGTGATTCAAGCAGGGCTGGAGGCGCTGAAGGTTAGTAAATGCATTGTCACGGTAAATTGTTTTCAGTCTGAGTACTCTGAAGTTCATATTCTGCTAACACGCACTAATAAGACAATTCTAAAGGTTTTTTGTAAGTCTCCTTGTGGTAGATGTGCTATATGTAGGGAGTACTTGGCTCGTTCTTTAAGTGCATGTACCTCCAGTTCTAGATAGCTAGCTATTTGTTCTCCACCCAATTTTTCTTAATGGTTTTTGCTCAAAGTACAAGACATGTGGCTTAATCTCAGTTACCTGGCTGGGTTTTGCTTCGGAACAGTTCACAGAACTTACAACAACAACAACAACAACAAAAAAAAACACAACAACAAAAAAAAAAACATTCTCCAGCGTTAAAACCAGGTGCTGAAGTCTGTCATGTCTCATTCAGTCCTGTAGCATGGAGTCTGTCTAATCCTGTGCTTGAAGCTCTGGTACAATCTTAAGTAAAAGCAGCACATGCAGTCTGTTGAAGTTGCCTGCACTAATGTGCTGACCACATAAACCTTTCCTGAAGTTCTTCTGTTCCAGTACTTCATCCAGATACTTACGTGCGTGATCTAACTCTGACCTGTGTGTAATGATCGAATTGATTGCCTACATGATTCCATCCAAAACTGTTCATGTAGGTCTAATGTCTGTCACGTAGTCTGTAGAAGTCTCTCTTAGACTCAGTTTTCATGCCAATTTTTCAACCAAGAAATAATGTCAATTACTGATTGGTTGTTTACATACCACATGTGTCAGAAAATAACCTACTAAACATTGGCTAGTGTTGACATCGGTTATTGATTTAAAATTAATGATCGGCTGAAGCCCAGATTACAAAATCCTGTGCCATTTCTGTGTCTCTCTTCCTTTCTCACAAACTCAATAGCTGCAAATCAGAGAAGAAAGCAATCCGACATGTTTGTGTAAAATCTTTTGTAGCTGAGTCCTGCTTAGTGCTCCATCTCCGTGGAGCCAGTCCTTTAGTCCCTGCCATGGAACTAGCACAGGTCCAGTAGAACTGAAACTTGCTTTTCTGTAACTGGGCAGTGAGCTGTGCCCGCTGTGGTGGATACCACCGAAGTGACCAAGTGATTGCTGAGCCAGTGTGTCTGACAGAGTGCCTTCCTGCAGGAAAGCAGGGGAGTGATGAGGATGCTGGAATGCTTGTTCTTGAATCAGTCTCCCTTACAATTCTGTTGAATGTTTCTAACCTGCACTGTTGCACTCGCTTTCCTGCAGGCAGCTGAGTGTGCTGGCAAGCTCTTCATCTTCCACACCTCTCTGCCCATCGCAGAGGCCCCAGGGAAGTTAAAGAACAGGGATGATAAGAAACTGATCAACACCGATAAGGAGAAGGTAATAATGACTTGCGTGATGCTTACATTGCAGGTCTCTATTTTACCCCATAAAATAGTATAACAACTCTGAAGCAACATTAAAAATATTACAAGGGTAGCTCGTAATGTGACCATCCAAGCTAATGTCTTTTAACATTGCACTTTTATCTGCTGTTCTCAAGCAGAGCAGTGTAGGCTTGACATCATAAGGACGGCTCTGGTATGAGAAAAAGAAGAGATAGATCTAGATTCTTGTACGGGATAAGATACCATAGCTGGGTTGCAGTAAATGTGCTGAACTTACTACACATCTTGCTTTAATTGTAATTTTTCTAATATTCAGCAGTTCTGCAAAGGCAGGGAGACTTGAATTATAAAAGTGTGTTGACTGGGATTATGAACTGGATCTCGCTTTCCCTCTCTTACGCCAAGCTTCTGATCTCATCTCTGACTTCCTTCCTTAGACTTTGTTTCAGCCACAGACCAGCTTTTACAACAACTTGGCCAAGGACTGTGTGGCCCAGGGCTGCTGTGTGGATCTGTTCCTATTTCCAAACCAGTATTTGGATGTGGCGACACTAGGTGTAGTCACTCACCAGACGGGAGGCTCCATTTACAAGTACGCGTACTTCCAGGTAAGAGTGACATTGACTCAGACTGGTATTTGAGCTAAGTATGAACTGTTGTTTAGGTAAGAGTTCTTTTTCGTAGTGAACAGGTGCTGCTTTGGAAACAATTCACTACTTAAATTTCAACATTTTCACCAGAATTATTTTGTTAGCTTTATGTCTTTACACAAAATATCTCTGTTGATAACCAACAAGAAGAAAAGCTGTGCTGTTACCTTTTAGCACAGTATTTTATTAGCAGGGCACTGAGCCCTGTATGATGGCTGAATTTTAGAGTAAAACTGCAGGAGACGGTATCTGTTTTTAGGTTAGTTTACAGAGCAGCTCTGATTTATGGGAGTATGGAACTTGAATTATTGCTTGTGTTCTAGCTGGAGACAGACCAGGACAGATTCCTGAACGACTTGCGAAGAGATGTCCAGAAAGAAGTGGGATTTGATGCTGTAATGAGAGTGCGCACGAGCACAGGTGGGTGTTAGCATTAAAGAGTCTTAATAAATTGACCACTTCAAGCGTGTCATGTGGGAAGGAACAGATTTTCCCCCAATTTAAAACATCTTGAGACCAGGCTATGCAAAAAGCTCTACTAAAGCTTTGAAATTGTAAGGCTTCTGTTGAGACTGAGCAAGCATGCCTGCTGAAATGTGTCGAGATAGCTCAATGTCACTGATGACAGGATTTTCAGGGGTCCAAAGGCTGTCTGTCTAGTTATGCTGTTGCAAATTGTGGTTCATGTTGGGGTTTTTTCTTTTTTAGGTATTCGAGCAACTGACTTTTTTGGAGCTTTCTATATGAGCAACACAACCGATGTAGAGATGGCAGGTCTGGACTGCGATAAAACGATCACAGTGGAATTCAAGCACGATGACAAACTGAGTGAAGACAGTGGTGCGCTCCTGCAGGTGAGGGGGTGGGCTTGCTGGGAGAAAGAACCAAGTTGGCAATGTAGTATTGTCAACAAAACTGCGTCAAGGGGAATCAAATCTCAGCTGGGGAGAGTGCCAGTTGCAGAAGAGAACGAGGTTGGTCTGAGCTGAATTATTAGACACTCCTTCAAGGAACTGTTTGTCCTTTCCCTCTGCCCCTTACTATGCCCTTAACCGTTCAGTGTAGTTGTTCTCAGGGTGACATAGGCTGCTTCAGACCTACACAGTCTGTTTTCGGAGACCACTTGCCTTAATACAAACTGCTTACATTGCTGCTTGTTACCCTTCACTGACCCTGATTCTGAGCATATGCTTTTAGCTTATTGCACAAGTCTTTTACAATCATTATCTGATTTGCTTAGGCGTCCGAGTTATGGCTTTTAATGAAGTGTATTCAAATCCTGCCTTTCTTCTTATAGCTGGACCTCATTTTTCTGTATCCTGGCACTTTTGTCTCCTACAGTGTGCTCTCTTATACACAAGTTGTGCAGGACAGCGACGACTCCGCATTCACAACCTCTCCTTAAACTGTTGCACGCAGCTGGCTGACCTCTATCGAAATTGTGAGACAGACACGCTCATCAATTACTTGGCTAAATATGGTAAGGGCAAATATGGTAACAAGAATTGCAACCTTTAACTGCTGTCAAAAGGCCTGTTGTCATGCAGTGACACCTCTCTTTGTATCAAATGTCAGGTGGCAATACTGATGCTTCAGTCATTTATGGGAAAGAGCATAAAGCTGTGATGATAGTACTGTTGCTTGGGACGAGAGGAACAGGTAGAGGGTGTAGGCTTATCCTTCGTACAAATTTTTGTCTGAGTATTTTTAATAGAGGTTCGTATTGACAGCTGCTTGAATTCATCATTATATTTGTTTTTGGACTGGTTTAGTTCGTTCTTCAACTGTTCCAGAATTTTGCTTTGGGAATAGGAAATGTTGGCCTTTGCTCATAGATCTGGGTTAAACATTGTGCTTTTATGCATCGTACCATATTTCGCCTTTCTAGTTTGCAGTAAAAGCTTACACATCCAGCAGAGATTCAGAGAAGTGTATGTTTGTTGCCATTAAAATGTAAGAAACAGTCTATTTTCAGTGCACTGAAGAAAGAACCAGGCTACAAAAGGTGATTTTTATAGCACCCCATGCTTTCAAGTATGACGAAGTGTATTTTAAAGTACATGGCAGAAACAGAGTTGAAGAATATGTAATAAAATGAGTAAATGAGCCGCTTCAGGTATTCAGTAGGCATGTGTCATCTCTTTCCTACAAGTTTGAAGGGGAGGGGGGAAAAAAGACTTTCATAAACCATAGCTGTTTAGATGCACCTTGTAGAAATAGTGTTGGGTTTTTTACTGTTCATAAGCAATCACTTGATGGCCGTCCATTTTGTTCCTCTTTCCGTGCAGCATATCGTGGAGTTCTGAGTAGTCCAGTAAAGACTGTACGAGATGCGCTGATCAACCAGTGTGCCCAGATCCTAGCTTGCTATCGAAAGAACTGTGCTAGTCCCTCTTCTGCCGGCCAGGTAAACTCCAGTGCTTTCACTCGAGTCACAGGCTCAGGCATGAAAAGGTGGTGACAGCTTCTTCCTACCTAACCTACTCAAAAAAAGTCAACTGCTTTGCTCAGCAGAAATTTTCAAAGAGAGTACTCGGGGAAGGAGAGAGACTGCAAGTAGAACTATAGTTGAGAATGGCTTCTGGGGCCTTGTCTGGAGCCCAGACAGCGCTGCCTATGCCAGGGAAAAGTTCTATGTCATTTTTGCAAGTCCGTGATGCAATTAGACTGTCGGCTTTCCCTCCTTACAGCCGTACTGTGCTTTGTTGGTTCACGCAAGTCATGTTTGACAAAACGAGGGCTTATTCAGCGAGACAGCTGACCAATTTCCATCTGCTTGTGCCTTGTAGCTGATCCTCCCTGAATGCATGAAGCTGCTTCCTGTGTACTTGAATTGCGTGCTGAAGAGTGACGTCCTTCAGCCTGGGCTGGAGGTCACCACAGATGACCGTGCCTACATTCGCCAGTTAGTCACATCCATGGACGTGGCAGAAACAAACGTCTTCTTTTATCCCAGGCTTTTGCCCCTGGTGAGTAGTTCAGGATATCCTGACCACTGCAGACTTGCTGTTGTCTTGACTCGTCGCTAGAACTGGCATTTGTATTTTAGCGAGGGAAAGCGATTTGAGAAGGATTTGGGATCTGCCGTCTGCTGGGATGCTTCACTTAATTCCGCTCGGTTGTAGGTGCATTACTGCATCTTGCGAGTTTGCCAAGGGATTTTTTTCTGAGCTGTGAGCATGTGGCTAGTGGCAAAGACGACACTTCTGACCCTCTCATAATCTTTCGAAAAGTCCTAAAGCCTCTTGTAACTTTAGTAATTTTCGTCATTGCAGGGCAACTCCACGTACTGTTCTGACTTACCAGTACCGTAGCTGCTGGAATAACACTGACAACTGCTTACATTCCTAATCCAGGAGCCAATACTGGAACTACAGAGTAATTTCACAGCAGCCTTCCGTTCTCTCTTGCTAACCAAGAGTCTCTGATCGCTTATGTTCAGTAAGAGAGCTAAGCTAAGGAAGATGATGCTTCAGTCACAGCTACTGCAGTGTTATGAGTCCTAGAAATGAGAAAACCATTGGGCTCTTGGTGGCAAAAGTTTTCAGGACTTCATAAGATGTTCTTGGTTTATAACCTTGATTTTATTCTTATTTTTTATTTCACTCTAAACCAGACCAAAGCAGATGTTGACAGCGACTCCTTGCCAGCAGCGATCCGGAACTCGGAGGAACGTCTCTCCAAGGGCGACATATACCTGCTGGAGAACGGGCTGAACATCTTCGTGTGGGTGGGAGTCAACGTGCAGCAAGGCCTGATCCAGAACCTCTTCGGAGTGTCATCCTTCAGTCAGATCAGCAATGCCTTGGTGAGACAGGGGGTGGCGCGGGAGCCTGTGACTGTGATAGCCACCCAAAAACTTACCACAGCGAGAAAGCAAGTTAAAAAATAGTGTTAAATTTTTCACAGTAGGAACAAGAGAAGCACAGGTCTGTGAAACTAGGGGAACGCCCTTAGGCTGGGCCTACCGACTGTGCTTTTGCCGAGCTTAGTTTGACGCACCACACTTGCACTGACGGTGCAGGGAACAGTGGATATGTAAATAGCACCAAGAATTGACCTTTAATTTTGAGACCACGTTATATTCTCTTTTCACGAGTTGAGCACAACGAGATTGTGTGTTCATGGTGGTAGATGTGTCTCTACCCTTACGTAACAGGACCAAACTGCTGAGTTCTGTTTCGTGTTGCCCTGCTTCACGTGACTAATGAGGACTGGATCTCTTTCATTCCAGAGCACCCTGCCTGTCTTGGAAAACCCCTTTTCAAAGAAAGTACGGTCTATTATTGACATGCTTCAAGTGCAGAGATCCCGCTACATGAAGGTAAAAATGTTGTTCCCTATTCGTAGCTTTAAATCCCCTTCCCTTTTAGCAGAGCAGGTGATGCCTGGTAACGCTGCAGTGCTGAACTTCTTCCTGATCTCATAAATGTGATTGAAACAAAGTTTTCAAGGATCTGAAAAAAATGTTGTTACTAGTTTTGGAGTTCTGTGCTTACCATAGTTCTAAATTTTTTCAGACTTGTTACAATATACTACTGCACAAATGACGTATGTGGTATTTTCCTTCTACTTAGCAAGGATTGAGGCTTCACCCAGCTTAGAAAGCACAGAAGCCATACACGCTGGAGTTCTGGTTATCTCTCTTTGGGATTTTTGAGCTATTTAGCTTTTTGCTCTTTTTTTTTTTTTCCACAAGCACATTAATTCTGCTAACTACTCACTGTTGGTGTTGTTTTGGTTTTTTGTAGTTAATAATTGTGAAGCAAGAAGATAAGCTGGAAATGCTCTTCAAGCACTTTCTGGTGGAGGACAAGAGCCTGAGCGGGGGGGCTTCGTACGTGGACTTCCTGTGTCACATGCACAAGGAGATTCGGCAGCTACTGAGCTAGAGGAGGGAGCGGGGCTGGAACTCGGCAGTGACGTTTTGGTTTCCACCGATGACCTGATCGGATGGCCCAGTGCCCCTCAAAAAGGACAACGTAGAAATCTGTACAATTCCATAATTTTTAATACACATTGCATAAGCAGAAATCCTTTCAAACTCTCCCGGTCCCGTATGAGAGATGAAAAATTTTCCTGGTGAGGGCTAACAAAAAAAAAAAAAAAAGGCCTTTGATACCAGGTCTTTTACTTGTATCTAAATTGTTTCCTGTGCTTGGCAGGAGTTCACCCCCCACCCTGTGCTCGCTAATCCTGTCATAATGAATGTAGTTTTTTTTTTCCAGTTCACTGTACATGATTCAACATTGGGTGAAAAAGCGATAACTCTTCAAAACTTCTGGTAGTCGTTGTGTGTTTGTACAGGCGCGTGTGCATGCTCCAGGTGTGAAGAGGACGCGCCGGTGGGGAGGACGAGAGGCAGGTCAGGCGATGGGAGCTGCGGCAGCCAAACGTCTGGCGTCTCCTGCTTGTAAGAGGGAACCCAATGTCGCAGAGCGCAGACGTATCGCCTGGCTGCCTGAACCAGAAACCCGCCAAAAAGGAAATGAGTGGCGAGCCCGGAGGCAGCAGGGCACGTTTCTGTCCACAGTCTTCCCTGTACTTTAAGTTGCTGTGCAGATCTGTGACAGAGTGAAGGAACAGTGCAGTGAGCAACGTCAGCGCTTCTGAACGACGCAGGGGTAGAGATGGCGCTTGCTGTTCGCGTGCATGGCAACTCCTTTCCCTCTCATCGCACGGCTCGCTCCATGTTCCGTGGCCTCTCCTGCAGAGCCGACCTGTCTGTCCAGATGGTGGTGGGGACAAAAGCCTCTTAACCTTAAGCAGAAAATACTTCTAACCAGGCGATGCAGGGCTGTGTGGGAACTGGATGTTAAGGAATGGCCATTTTCAGCCATATTATTGTGAATTATAGCAAACACGCAGGAATTTGAGTTACACTGATGCAAATTTGAGACTGCTTTGTACCCTGGCACACAAGGAACGGGGATACAAAAGCGAAGAGTTAGGCTGTGCTGTCATAGGTATCGCAAGTACCTGGTTTCGGTTCTTGAAAGCCCCTGGGCCACAGCGAAGAGTTCCATCACTGGCTGTGTCTGCCCTCCCCCATTCTACCCACTGATCAGCTTGCACAAAACCTTTTTGTAAGCCTGTTTGTGAAACTGAAATACCTCAGACGGATTACGCCATCCGCTCTGGCCACTCTGCTGCTCCATTCTGTGAGGGCGGATGGGGAGACTCCCGCGAAGAGGGAGCGAGCTGTAAATCGAATCCTGAATCCTAAGGGCTTCGTTTATTCCCTCTGAAAGGAGGCGTGTGTGTTTTGGCTTGAACGCTGAACAAGTGTTCTGACAGTGCCCGGGAGTTTAAGCCACCAGTAGCGCTGAAAGTGGAAGGAAGAATGTGGCTGGGTTAGAGCACATATTGTCTGGGCTCGACGGTTCAGAGGAAAGTCCTTGTTAAGGTCAGAAAAATACCTGGCTATGGTTTTAGTTCCGTACCCTGTAGCATGTATATAAACCCATTTTTTTCTTCTAATGCTGCTAGTTTGTCTTCCCTCCCCCCCATCGCTACACAGAAAGGGGGCGTATGACAACTGCGATGGAGAAACTGTTTCAAGATGTGGCTGACAGAACCTTCAGCGTTTTTGTACGAATGCGGCTGACTTTTTACTCCGCCAACTGCCTCCAACCAAACAAGCCAGAGGATTTTTAACTGGAGAGGAAAAAAACTTCCCAGGAACATAAGGCACAGCAACCCCAGACTTCCACAACTAATCTCTAATATTCGTAATCGAGGGGGTGGGGGTTGGAAATGAAATCATGAACGAACCTTTCCTTTCCTTCACTTGTTTTTTCCAATGCATCTTTTAATTTGTAAAGAAATAAAAAAATATATTAAGATGTATTTTATGTCATTGTTAGTAAATAAACACTGCTTATTTTTTTCCAAACCCTGTATTTTGCGGGAGGGAGGGAGGAAGGGGGAAGGGCTGAAGTCTAGCTGGTTGATCCTTTCCAATCCCATCTTCTGCTGACTGAGTCCAGTCTTTTTTGGTTTTTAATTGTTACTCACAGGGAATGATGCCAAGAAATTCAACAGGAGGTAACGGACAAAAGATGCTGTTTAATCAGACTAGTGTTACTTTGCTTAAATGATTGTTTTTTAACTTTCCACCCCTTTTGAGCTTTCATTTTGCGAAGAGCTTTCCTGTTTCTCTAACACGGCGCGAGTCGGATTGGCTGGGGTGTTTTGGGTCCTTTGGAAAGTGTCACCCTTTCCTTGTGCCAGTGTTAACGTCAAGGCTTCTCCGGTCTGAATTGTTCAGAGAAATGGAGCTCCAGGTCAGAGGTAGGAGAGCAGGGAAGGGGTGGGAGTGCTAATTGCAAAACACAGCTCGGGGTGAAGGGGCGGTGTAACGCCATTGATGTTACAACACCGACGTTGTGCCGTTTGCTGATAACCTCACAGCACTCGCTGCCAACTACCTGGCAGTGCTTTATGTGTGGCAGCGTGCTGCCGAGAGGCCTCTCCTCCAGATCCTACGTTATGTCCAGAAAGTGGGACGCTGGGGTAATGGCGGGCCCTGTCCCTCCTCCGCGGTCACTGCCTGCAGCAGGCTCCGCTGGCGGGCGCTCATGGCAGTGTGCGGACGTGGCTCCTGGCCCCGCGTCGCTGCGCTGGGCTTCGAGGTCGTGCCCACGCCCTCTCGCTCTCGGCTCTGCGATGGAAGCAAGAGGACAGCCATGTTTCAACCTCTCCCTTGCGTGGAGAGAGCCGCTGCTCCGCGTCCCAGCTGAGCAGCGCCCTGTTACTGTCCGTTACCGGTATCCCGGTGTCTCCTCGGGGATGAGCTCGAAGCCAGCGGCGGTTCCAGCGTGCTGGGTGATCTCCACGGTGCCAAACCCGCCGCCGCGGATACCGGCTCCCCCCTGCTTAACGCCAGACCCGTTCGTCCTCCCACCCCGGCGCAGGAGAACAGCTCCGCGGTGACTGAAAACCGGCGGCAGGCGCCGAACCCCCGGGGCCTGGGCCGTGACACCCCCCCC
>Ga0065711_1028794_pt1 | contig 39168 bp, 23 predicted proteins | sample Hoacrofraction12_FD_59098 | JGI IMG/M metagenome (GOLD analysis project Ga0065711, IMG submission 59098) | Hoatzin crop microbial communities from Cojedes, Venezuela - Epithelial fraction 12 v2 (version 2) | ecosystem: Host-associated > Birds > Digestive system > Esophagus > Crop | place...
TAGGTGACCCTGCTTCGGCAGGGGGGTTGGACTAGATGACCCACAGAGGTCCCTTCCAACCCCTACTATTCTGTGATTCTGTGATTCTGTGATTCTGTGATTCTGTGAAAAAACACCACCACCCGAGACTGATATTTGAAATGGCAATCAGAAGAGGCAACACAAGTTTAATGTATACGGTCTGGCAAAGCTGCATTCTGCTTCTTTAAGAATGCATTACATATTATGAGCTTTCCTATTACAATTTTATTGCAATATTCAAGGTGTACTCAGAAGATACTATTAATTTTTTTAAATATGGGTTTATTTGTTTGCATCTTATTTTACAGTCACTCTTCCAGCCTCCAGTTTCACTTCCAAAATTAAAGCTAGTGATATTACCATATCAAAGTTTAAAATTAATTTGCGTTGTGGGACATGCCCCTTGATCTAAAATACTTCATTTTAATGAGGACACTTAATTTTCTCTAATGGAATCAGGTTCCATTCACTTAATCCAAAACTACTTTCTGAAAGAGTTGTAAGCAGTACATTTTCTCAGCACGAGTCCTCCTAAGGGTTGTCTGCATGAGAAGACTGCAGCTACACAGCTAAACTGCTCAGATTGGTCTACTTACACCATTACAAAATGTTACTGAAGTTAACCATAATTGGGTGTGCCCCACTTCTGGATCAGTTTTATTGAAGAGTTTTAAGTTTCCTAATGCAGACCAGGAACAGACAATAGAAAATCAGTTACTATTACAAGTATGTGCCAGGATGAAAAAGCTAAACGAAAATTGTCCCACCTCCCAGAGCACGAGTATCTGAACCTGCACAGCCTGGAGTATGGCCACTTCCCACCACCATTTTTGTACAGCTTCCTTCTTCCCTTTGCCCTGTTCTCTGTAACATGTTGCATACACGTAGACCATGCCGGAGCATGTCTGCTGATTAAGAGGCCGCACAAGACATTTCCGAGGAACACTTTGCATAATCTGGCTCCATGCTAGGGTGACGTTCTGCCCCCACGTACGCACAAAGGCACCCGGATAGATCAGGGCAGAGATAATCAGTGCATGGGCACAGTCGGTGCAGACATTCCTTTCCCTTACTGTGAGAGCTTGTTCCCTCCATTCAAAATAAGTGTTTGCTCTGGGGAAGGCCTGTCTTTAATAATTTTGTACATCTCATCAGCACAGAGAAATGCAATAAATACCACACATTGCGATAAACTCTGAAACACCTTCAGCACTGTGCTGACTACAGCTCTCACAATGCAGGGGCACGGCACCAAAATTATTTAAAAAACTGCATACCTTGAAAAATAGCCAGGCTGTCATCCATTTGACCAGTTTCACAACCCAAAAGACATGCTTGTAGAGCTCAGTATTCACTACTCCAGGGTCTACTACATTAGCAGTCACATGGCTTCCATTTGCAGTCAGAAGATGCTGTAGTCGATAGGTAAATAACACAAGGGCAAGTTTGCTTTGGGCATAGGCTCCATGGGGTGAATATGAACATCTGTATACAGGAGAGAAAGAGAGAGGGAGATGCACATAAAAATAATCAGAAGGAAAACAGAGTTGCGCAAACATCAGATGTACTGCATTTTGCAATATGCAGCAACCAAACAGCTCTATATTGAGTCGTCAGAAGAAAAACAGCTTAGCACTGGCAGGCGTGTTGTTTGCTGGAGTTGTGGTGATTATCCCGTCAGACACCAAGTCTGATTTATGGTGGGGAAAAAAATCAAAATAAAATTACATGGTACCTGCTAGAATCTCTGTGTCAAACTAGTAAAAACAGAAATGCTGAGGCACCAACCCCCAGGATATCATCACCCAGAGGCTCTCAAACTACTCTCCCCTTCCTCAGTGCCCTCTTCCCACACATACATACCCTTCCCACACATACATACCCTGCTCCCACCCAGTAAATCTGTGCCTGATCATACTACACCTGGTTATTACTGTTTGTATTGCAGCAGGACCTACTAGTTTCTGATGAAGGCTCCTGTGTCGGGCACGGTACAGATGAGTCAGGCAATCATTGCACCTGCCCCAGCGACACACCGGATTACACACAGGTAAAGAGATGGATCAAAAGATGGGGCAAGGAGAGCAGCTGCAAGTGTAACCACAGTTATGCCATACACAGCCTTTAGAGCAAGGACGGCTGGCTGGGTCTGTGCCAAACACGAGGCGCGATGAAGGCACACAAAGACTGGGAGTTACGGCAAAACATTACCTGTGGAGACTCCTGTGCACCTCTCTCATCTGGACGCTGAATCTGCCTTTCTTTCAAGTCAAACTTTCTAGGAACTGCTGATTAGCTGAGTTTCACCGCACACAGGCAGCAGTACTTTGTTCTTTTTTTAAATAAGCAGGTTAGTTCCAGGCAAATTAGCAGGTATGTCACTTAAACTGAGGCTCCTCCCGACTGGGGCCTCAGCATCACTTCCACAAATTCCTGCGCCGTGACAATTCACTCTTGCAACTACTGCAGCCTCTCATCTAAGCTTTTTGTGCTTAGCAGAACCAAAGGTAATTCCTGGAGTCACTGACAGCTCATAGGCAAAGCAGGCAGGACCCTAAAGCAGGGGGCTCCTGGGGGTAGCAAAACAGCCTTGCCCCGATCCCCTTTGCCTCTGCCAGTGCCTGGGGAAGCGGCGCTGCTTGCTGTCACTGCTGATGCGGAGACAGGGGTTCGGGGCCGTGGGGCAGCAGCCACTGCTGGTGGAGGGAGATAGAGGGGTACACACCCAGGAGCAGATCTCTCTTCCCCAGCTCTCTCCTTCGCCCTAGATGTTGTCCTGCCTCTGTGGCAGCCGCAGCTACAGCTCCATCCTCTACACCTTCACCCTCAGTGCAGCAAATGTCCAGGCTGGGGGTGTTCCTGCTCTGCTGAAAAGCCTGCCTTCAGTTTTCTGTGGTTGCTACTACGTGCAACGTTTTTATTTTGAATGAATAGCAAGTTTGTTCCAGAGTTCTTTTTGTTATCTCCTTCTCATTCAGTACCTTATTTATAATATCCTGTACACCCCACCACAGAAAGCCTGGGACGCTAGCAAACAGGCTGACTCTCTGCAGACGTGTGAGGCTACTGAAGCAATTTAACTGTTCATGTTATCTGAATGGATTCAGAAACTTTGGAGACACAATGTTAAATCGTACAGCTCAGCTACAGGAAGTAAAAGACAACAGCATTGACTCTCCAGGGCAACTCTTTTTATTTTTTCTTCTTCTTTTTTCCTGCTGTATTCTTGTTCAAGCATATCACAAACAGGCTACAAAAGCATTATATAAATTGAGAGAGAATAAAAAAGGACAGCTGATCATAAACAGCCCTTGCACCAACCAATGGCCTGAGCTGTAACACGCTGGATAACGTAGCGCCATCATCATAGCGATATCACCTGCGCCTCAGGTTAAATAGGGTATTTTAAGAATAAAGAATAATCACTGCATGAATATAAGAGTGACTTGGCATTAGTCAGGAAATTGCAGTTACATTTTAAATTCAGTAACATTTGTGCTCTGATCTGAGACACTCAAAATGTCACCTTACGCTTCATGCACATTTCAACCCTTTAACCTGAAGGCCGAGCTCCTCAGCCGCGACAGGCTTCCCGTGTGGGGCTGAGCCATGGGAAGCAGCATTCCTCCGAAGCCGGCCCTGGCAGCCAGCTGGCAGCTGACCCTGGCACTTCTCCACAGGTGCCACCACTCCCTCACCAGTGCAGAACACGAGCTGGGGCACGGGACAAGCTTCCTGAGTGGAATTAGAGTGATCTTGTCTGGCAGGCAGCTCGCAGGGAAGCTGGGCTGGGGACTACTCTGACTTGTTCTGCTTGGGTCTAGTCCTTCAGATGCCAGGCAGCAGGACGGTGAACGCTCCCCATGACTTACCATTCCCACATTTTGTGAGAGTGCTGTTTTGACTTACCTTGTGGCAATGAAGCATGAATTACAAGCATCGGATCCTCAAAAGCCTTGTACTTTGCATAGATATCTATGTCAGAGAAACACGAGTGCTGAGAAGATATAAAAAGCTACCCAATCAGCAAGGAAGCCTTTTATATCACAGCGCAGAGATGCAAATGATTTGCAAGGCAGGGGGGAATCAGACTTCAATAACATACTATAGATATGAAGGATATAAAATTGGATACACAGAGCAGACACTTCTGGCAGAACCCTGCAATGATTACCTGCTCTCTTCCCATTTTCTCTGAGTGTGCTTTTTGCTCTCCAGGAATTTGACATCAGTGGACTATGTAAGACAGAGGAATAACCTGTGATACAGAACTGACAAGGATTTTCGTTGAACAACTGTTTTGTTTGTGAGACCCCATATTATTAGAATCACGTTGTTCAAATACCACGTTGGAAAAAAAATCAACACTGGTTATTTGATTTCATTTCATGCACTATTGACTTTCTGTACCAGAAAAATAGGAGCACGTAGGCTCCTGTACCTGTACCATGATTGCATCTCCCATGCAAGTAGGTCTAGAATCACAGAATGGTTTCGGTTGGAAGGACCTTTAAAGATCATCGAGTTCCAACCCCGCTGCAGTGAGCAAAGACACCTTCCACTAGACCAGGCTGCTTAAAGCCCCATCCAACCTGGCCTTGAACACTTCCAGGGAGAAGGCATCCACAACTTCTCTGGGCAACCTGTTCCAGTGTCTTGCCACCCTCATAGCAAAGAATTTCTCCCTTATGTCCAATCTAAGTGTACCCTCTTTCAGTTTAAAACCATAAAATGTATTCCTCTTGCACATGAATGATCTGGCTTCAAAGCCTATGCATATAAATCTAGCCTCTTTTAGCGCTCTATGCTCTGTATGTACATTTTCCACACTGAATTAAAAACTATAATCGTAAACTAAAAAAATAATAATATTGACATTATGCATTCTCACATTGCTTTCATTTTCTGAAGGCTCTAAAAGCTTTCTGAACTGAAAGTGCGTACAAGAGGCCAATCAGCCCAAAGCAGAACACAGCTTACCAGCAAACCGTGCTGGTACACCAGTGCATGTGAGTTGCCTGTGACACTCAGACCCATGGGGACACAGGGTATCTATGCTTCACAGCAAGGCTCTCAAGCAGAGAAACTCTACCTCCTAACTAGGTGGGCAGCCAGGAAAAAGTCTGGTAGCTCCCGGTGGTCTATACGCACGCTGGCCAGTCAGCTAGAGAGCAAGGAGGTACTGGTGTTCAACTGCCCAGTGATCCGTCCTAATAAATACTGCCCACCAGACTCGAGCTACGCCAGACAGCACGTGCTGTGGGACAAGCGGAGCAAGGGAAGGCACTAAGCACGGACTTGGTGAGAAGTCCAGTGGGAAGGAGTGGCATGCCTGGTGTCAATAGCTTGGAGAAGTTCATGCCCACCCACTCATTCGAGCAGGGGTCTCCGTGGACCACTCTTCCCACCATGGAAAACAGTCTTCTCTGGGGGATGCCCCCCTAGAGCGTTTTGTCAGGGTGGTGCAGATAAAATAAAGCAATGCACAACTCACTAAATGGAAACTACAGGAGCAGTTAAGGCAGACAGGATTTAATTAGCTGCTTTGAAATCTGGCCAAGAGAGCAGCAATATACAAGAGCTTCTTCTTCCTTGTAAAATAAATGTTTTATTGATTCTATACTGATGAATAAAGGATCAGGATAAGGCAGGCTATGCATTTGTTGTTCAATTGATTTTTAGCAGAAATTCTAATTTTTGGCTTAAGATTTTTTGCAACATCGACTGATAAGTTTGAACTGTCATTACAAAAATTAGGAAGGAGAAGAGAAAGGGATTATTTTGTATTTTTTCCAAAAAAAAAAAAAGTATTCAATTCAGGAGTGAATGTGTGCCTTGTGGTTTGCTGATTCTTTTTTTTTTTAATTCTTTTTTTTTCTTTTCCAGCAGAAGCTGACTTTACCACTCCTCTCCATGGTGCCATCTCCAGCAGCAGTCCCCCTAGCATGCTAGGGCAATGCATTTGTAAAAAGTAATGAGAAGCCAAATTTCAAACTGGAGCCCGTAGTGGCTAATTACGTGCTTAAATGTGGACTCGGCTGCTATCCAAGTTTGAAAACTGGATCCACGTTTAGCACCTCCCTTGGCAGCCAGTCTTACTTTGGTTTCTTTTCTGTCTGGCTTTAGTCCGTCTGTGTTCAACAGAGGTCTCCCATTTACGTCCAGTGATACCACGTTTCGTGAAGGGCATTAAGCCAGCTCGGGGTACCCACTGAGTAACAGGGGAAACACAATGGCTGCTGGGCACAGACCACTTCCTCCACACCTCTTGCGCACAAGCTCTCATGCTGCTCTCGGCTTTTTCTCTTCCATGAACAGTTGCTTTTGCCTTATGCACACATGGGGAGGAAACCGATACAGACCGACTGAAAGGAGGGTGCAGCAACCGCACTCTTTCCCTTCCCCACTGCATCTCGCTTCGAGAAAAGGCTCAGAGGACCTGTGGCCGTACTGACCAACACACAGCTACGTTTAACTTGGCTGGTGCTGGCAGCGGAGTTCTCCTGACGTGGACCTCTTTCACACTGAGCCTGTCTTGTGCATGTCATCCTGCCCTCACCCGTCACCATGCTCCTCAATTTCCAGTGTGTTAATTTGCCTGGAGGGCAGAGTGCACCAAGATCAAACTGCGGAACAACCCAATTGCTGTGTGCTCCATTAAAAGACAAGGCATGCAAAACGTGGGTGACATGCTGGGGTTTTTAATGAAAGGCCACACAAAATTTCAATATATGCCTTAGAATGAATCAGCGAATTAAGCAAAATACAAACTTGCCGGATTAAAATGACTAAGGTTTACTAATGATTTATGTATTAATCTTGCAATACATCATCACCATTGCTTAGTCAAGAATATAAAAGACTATTATTAAACACTCATGAAGCTTTCACAGTCTTAAATTTTCTTTCCCCGGGGAATGCAGTGCAAGATTTTTCAAGATTTTGATAGATTTTGCAGTTTATTTTAAAGGAGGTACAGAAACATATTGCAAAATATAGGTATGTCTTTGCTGGTTATCATAAGCAGTTTCTTTCTTGCTATGATAAACTGAAGCCTAGGTCCTACATATTACTTATTAGATTTAAGCATACTTCCTGACGGTACTGCATATACTTATCCCATGAACACATTTGCTGAGTCTCATCAATTACGATTTTCCCTCAATGCAATAAAAAAAGGAATATACAGTGATGGAGAAAAGACACCACCGGAGAAATTAGAATACATGTATTACACTGAAAACTATTATCTTGCCAATTGAAAGCAAAAAACATCTGCATTCGTAAAACAAAACTAAAATCTAAAGTGTTAATATATCTACTTATTCAGGTGTTGTTACAGCTGTGTTTTGCACAGTAGCTGTCCTGTTACCAACTACTGCTATAGGATACTGTCTAGTCACCCGTTTCATATACGTGCCTGCATATTTTGGGTGTTCACTGAACAACTGCACTTCTTCATGTACATTTCTTTTGTATACTTGATATATAGCCTTTTAAAAAAATATGTTTATAAATATACACAGATAACAGTCAAGGTGGTCTCAGCATACCCTCGTGCATTTGAACTTGAATACACTGGCAGTTGTAATTTGAGTGACTACAGACTCAGGCATTAGGGACTCCTGAAATGCCCTCATGACCCTGTGATGGACATGTCAGAAAGAAAGGCTACCAGACTGATAAATGACATTAGTGGTTCTGTGCAAGCTGAAAAGCAAACCCTTCACGTCCTACCTGGTTGCATAGGGGTTACTTAAGCAGCCAGATGCAGGCAGCGCTTTCAGAGAAGCCCACCTTGCCCTTTCATTCCAACCCATGCACAAAGACTGACCACATCTAGAGCTTCTCCCTCGCCCTGTGGTGAGCCCCTTGGTGCCATGTGCTGCTCACACACAGCTCTGGCCAAAACCGGGCTTCCTCTGAAATCTTTCAACTGTGTAAAATAGCATTTTTCTTCTTAAAATTAGAGGATAAGCAGAAGGGTAGAAGCTCAGAGCTGGGAGATGCTCCGTCTCTAAAATGTTGGTTATGGTCTCCCTAGTAGTAGCTGACTTCTCTACAAGTCAGTGACTCCTGCCTTGTGCTTAATTCACAGTTCAGTAGGAGCCACAGGCTGGAAGCTGGTGTTGGGTTTTTTTAAAGCCATGCTTCCCAGCTTTCAGCCCTTCACTGTATTAGTACACAGCATTCAGTGACCAGTCCCTTGTTATAGCTTGTAGGAAATGCGGAGGGAACAAAAATTAACTTACTATCTTTGGAGGGCTACGTTTAGTGAAAGAACTTGGAATGTCTGTATTATAAAAATATTTATGAAAGGCAAAAAAAGCAGGGGCTTGTCATCCTGGACATTACTGTCACCCACATGGAATCAATGCATCACTTTTCATTTGGCTGATCCTTCCTCCTAATGGCAGAAGGCGAGATGTCAGGAGCCCTCCTGCTCTACTGACTGCCTTCCTGTGTGCAGCTCCATTGCTGTGTGCTCAGCACAGTTCTCAAATGTATGAAACACAGACTCAAAGGCTGGTCTTCTAAAAGCCTCACCAGAATCAGTATCTCAAAAAAAAGTCTAATTTTTCTGTTTGTGTACAATTAGTATTATTTTCAAATGTGTTTGATGATTTTAAATATTGATGGCAAGTTCAAGTTGTAATTACTGTAATTCCGTTCTCCCAGGAAATATATCTCTTTATAAAGAATGCTATAAATTGCCTCTTCTGAAGCATCATTTTTCTACAGTCTGTTCAGTGTTAAGTACTTGCTAATATTTGAAGTGGTATTTGAGCATGATGGTATCCCTTCATTCAATTAAAAATCTCCATCAAACAAATGAATAAGTAAACAAATAGAAGCAAGCAAGGTTTTGCATTGCGGCAGCCAAGAAACAGATCACGGCTCCAAGACCTACATTCTGTATTCTCGTGACCATTTTGAGTGATGGGGAAGCATCACGGCCACATATCTTTTCATATCATGTCTTGGATAATCTGGATATTAGTTTATTGAACATTGTCACATATCTTTTAAGACTGTCTCTTGGATAATAACAAGAAGAGCTCTGAGACACTCCCCACCACTTGTGGAAAGCTTCCCAACTCTCCTGCAATAAAGCTTTTAAGTTGAAGGAAGAAATATGTTTTCTTATGGTTTCCTCCACTTCCACCAGAACGCACATAGGGCCATAAAATGGTGCAGTAATAACTTTAACAATCCCAAATCTTATTTCTGTTTTGATAAAACCATCTTGGAACTGGTGTAGACTTCTGCAGACCAGCTGCAGATTCTGAGCTTTTCATTTTGGAACTGAAAGGGAACTGTGAGGTCTGGTTATGCATAATAAAGCACTGCCACTTCAAATCCAGCGCAGTGCACCACATGTGGTTAGCAGATTTCCAGTAGACTACACAAGATTTGTTGGTCTATACGTGAAAGTAATACAAGGTTTCATTTCGTGGTGGGATGAACCCACTGCACTGCCTTGGAGTTGAGGAGATGCCGAATGTGTTGTGCAAGTGCAAATGTTCAACACACTGAAGGACTGCTCTGTCTTACCAGGGGAAACACAGCTTGAGTGTGCACACAGATTGCAAAGTCCTTTTTCCTCTGAGATGTCTAATACTGTACAGAAAGTCCTATGCCACCACTCTCTGTCCAAAGAAGCAACACAAGATTATCAAGTCTGGCACAACAAAATAATTTTGAAAATCAGGAGTTTTTTTGTTGAAACAGTCTAATAACTTCTGTTTCTTCAAAGTTTTCTTATGTAGTGAGGATATGAGCATCGCAGCTTCAAACTGAGAGATAAAACTGACCAACGCCTAGTACATTAATTAAGACAAGGAACAAGCTCATAAATACAACTATTTGTTAAAAGCAGTCATGAGAAATCTACTTTTTGGAAGACCTTTCTAGGTTAAAGAAGAAATACAGCTGAAATGCCAACAGGTACAGGAGAGATTAAAATGAGGAATTTTTCTGCACCAGTGAGATGACTGATAGCCCAGACATGGCAGGAAAGCCCTTTATTTTTTTGAGACTGCACGTCACCAGCAACCCTTGGCTGCTGTCAGAAAAGATGTGGGATTTAAAGAAGTGTATGAAAGGGGGCTATAAAGGGGGAGGGAGGGCCTTTCTCACAGGAGGTAAACAAGCCAACTTCAGCAAACAAAAAACCTGCAAGAAACGAATACTGTACACTGTCTCAAACTGGTCCACAGCCAGCATTATAAAGTGGTTATTTCAAAGCGCCGCAAGGGACCATGACAGCAATCCCTTTCTCTATCATTTAGTCTTAGAGTTGGTTTTTGTTTTTGTTCTATAGATTTCCCAATACTGTGTCCCCCTGGAACACTGTAAACAGAGATATGTAATGGAAAACCCGGCATTTCCTAAGAAGGGGCATGGCATAGCCTCGGGCCAGAGGGTAAGAGATCTCTCCCACTCACAAACACACCAGAAACAAGTGAAGTCAGGCAGGTTTGGCTTTCAAGGAAAGGAACGAGAAGTTTCATGTCCAAACCCTGAAAAACCAACACACTGTCACAGAGCTGCCCTGCCCCAGCCCTCACTGAAAAGAGAATTAAAAGATACTGCTGTTTTGGCAGACTGAATCATTTTTGGTGGCAACTCAGATACTGAACACCCCCAGCCCCCCGTTGAGCTGAGAACCAAAAGATTTCATGCAAAAATGATAGCATTTTAGTTTGGGCATATCTGCAGTGCTGTGTTACAGCTAGCATCGCCGTTAAAAGCTCTGTGCTTCTCAGAAAGCTGCCGTGAGCCACAGTGTGCCTCGGTCTCTGTCCTTCTCGGGAGGCCGAGGTGATGCTGTGCACAGCCGGGCTCCACGGCCCACGGCGAGAAATGCAGGGCGACCACAGCACCTGACACGTAACGAGAACAGAAGAAACGCAGCAACGAAGCTACAGCTATTGCAAGACATTCTGGCAGTATTAAAACTCCCTATGGCTAAAATATTTTACTTTTGCAGCGGCATATTTTATTTAGAAAGTATATTTTTCATAAACCTCACACTTTTTATAGAGAACTCAATTTAATCAAAAGACCAATTTGTCTTCACAGGTTTAAGTATTCAAGTGCCTGGTCTACTTTCGAAGAGATGAAGCTCTCCTTCTCTGAAAGAAGAAGGTTAGGATGGGGAGCAGAGAAAAGGTTAAGAGTTGTCACTTGTAATCGCAGAGGCTGAAACCTGCCTTTGACTCCCTCCACTACAGCGTGTAATCCGTAGCGCACTTGGCAAGGTCAGGGATGTGAGGTTGTGAAGAACCAGGAGCAACAGCATGGTGGAACCCGGGGGGGATTTGTGGAAGGCAAGCTGATCTTTTCGACCCTTTCCCTTGACACATTATTCCAGGGATTTACAGGCACATGTGCCAGCTTTCCCCAGCTACGCTGGGCAGCTCGAAGGACAACTCTGCTGAAAATGTACTGTGAAGGTGGTAGTAGTTAGAGCAATTGAGAGGAATGCTAAAATTATTTGAATAATCACCTGAACTCCAAAGCTTTAAGGTTCACTCAGCCTTAATGAGTCTTTTTGCTCACAGGCAGACATTAAACCAAACTTCCTCTCTCAAGGGTGACAAGCTATCGCCACTCCGCATTCTCTGTGAGTCCCTTCCGCCTTCTCTGTCCCACGCGTGCAGTACATTAACTTTCAAACTACCACCGGACTGTCCCGCCATTTTGGAAAACTGCATTTCTGTGGGATCCACTGTCCCGTGTGCCTCAGGGAGTTGACTTCACCCACCCAGCCCACTGCGCAGGGAGAGCCTGGGCAGCGGGAACACCCATAGATCACACACCTTCCAACGTGCTGCAACTCTGAACCAGTTCAGAAACACTGTGTCCTATTAAATCATTAAATGCTATTAATAATCCTTTGTTAAGACCATTAATCCCTTTCAGACAAGAAGGAATTTAACATTGTGACACACAAAGTAGCTACATTTAATTTCCCTGAACACATTAAAGCCTGGTGTGACCTGTGTGACAGTAGTGTTACACTGTGTTAATTGTTCTTCAGAAACCAATGAACCCTAAAAGTATTTTGATTAGACAGAATAAAAACACACTGATAAATGTAAGATTAAAGCTTTCCAAAGTTGGCAGCTTGACTTAAATATATTTCTTCATTTTTGGTTGCAGGAACTGATTGGGATCACCCGTGGCCTGCAAGACAGATAAAACATACACTGCACATGAACTAAAACTCTGTCTTTTGGATTGATGAATCAATCTGCTGATACAATAGCCCACTTATTTTTTAAATTAATTTATAGAATTTGAGATCTATGCCTTCACCAGTACCTGCATTTTCCAGGCCAGCAAGTCAATTTTGGCAATTAATGCTAACTGCTCCTGAAGTAAGGGATCATTTTGCAAAGCAGCAAAATCCTTCTGGATTTATACAGAAAGCATTTTGCAAAAAAGGACTGAAATACCCCAATGAAGGTGCATTAAACAGTTGAATATTTATCATCTACCTATAGACGGGAAAACTTGGAAACCTGCTACAGGAAGGACACATTTAACTGAATACAGCAGTGTGTTGGCTGTGCTGTAGTTGGCATTTGGTCCTGTCAGGGGAACATGATTTATCTTGCAAATAGAACCAGAATAAAAGTCATTGTGGGGAAGCTGATTAAACAATACAACTCAAACAAAAGTGTATAGTCCTTGAGTAAAATAAAGTCTATAATAACATGTATAATAACATGTATTGACTAAAAGAACCCTTTATGATTACAATTTGTGTAGTTTACAGGGCATTTTATTAAGCAGCAGTCCAGTGACACAGCTCTTTACACGTAACTGTGAAATACTTCTGTACTGACTAAAACAGATTAACAAATAAAAGGGTAATACTTAAAATCTGTCTTACTTCCTCTTACAGATTTTTTTTTATTATTTAAAAATTTGGAAATAAAACAATAGTACTATGCTACATCAGCTTCACATTTGGTTTTGCTTAAATTGAAGATATTGTACTTCCCAAAAGTTCTTCCAGACAGAGAAAATTAAGAAACTACAAGTGACAGATCAGTTGTGAAAAGGCATTGAAGGAACCAACTGGGAACTTTCAAAATAAAAAAGCTTTTCATTGAAAAAAAATGTTGAGCATTCTTAGTGAAAAAATTTGTTTTAAACAGATGTCCAGCTGAAAAAATACATAATTTGAAACTGGTGGAGATACCTTACTTCAAGAGGATGACTTAGAAATGATGGGTTTGAAGTTTCAGTTTGATCAACATTATACTTCAAAATACGAATGACAATACTCATAAAGATAATTACAAATAAATTAGAAATAAAATAGTCTGAAATCACTGAAATCCATGGTTTTGGTACGAAAAATGGATTCATATTTTTCAAAAGTAGTTTGACATATTTTAACTTTTCGTTACTATTCATGGCCAATATTTTCAACATCTCGGCAATGCTGATAGGTCAAAATCCTCAACTTTCTGCTGAAACTTAATACAACTTCATTTATCAACAAACATCACACACACACAAGAAGTGAAGATGAAGGACAACACCCATCCAAAAACAAGACTCCAAGGACTTTGCAGACAGATTTTCCCATCAGTACATGACACCTGCTGTTACAGCCCTTATGAACTGGCTAAGAGGTATTAACTGGAGATGCCTTGTCTCCCCAGCACCTTCCCAAGCCCTGGGCAGAGCTGCTTACTGTATTTTACACCTGCTAGGATGCACATGTGGCAGCAGAGATTTTTGCAATTCCTTTCATTCAACTGGTATTGTCTCTGATGTGATTCATGCACTACGTCTATGGGGGAGAAAAAAATATCTTGGGAGTGTACAAGCTTGGAGAGTTATGAAAAACATCAGCTCCTTCTGCAGCTGGAGAGCAGAGGAGAGACAGCAGAAAAAGTGTGACTAACTGTTCCTGAATATACAGGAGACGTGAACCAGAAAAGGAGCTGCTACTGTGGCTGGGGAATTCATAGATCTGTGATTCACAGCATTACAGGGCACATTTGGCATGCAAAAAGAGAGGATGATGAAAGGAATCGTTAGTCATGGAGAAAAAGCCAGACAGAACACACAGAGATGCTAACCCCTGGGAAAGAGATCATATTCAGGTGTGACCCACAGCCCGGGAAAGGGAATAAAGTCCTTTTTTTTTATTATCCCCAAATTCCTTCTTACTTTGGTAGGTAGGGTACCTGAAGTAGTGCCCTCCATCCCAGCCTTGTACAAGCACCACGAACGCCAGCGCGCCATTCAAGCCTATCTCAATCTGAGAGGATGGCACCATGTTCTTCAAGCTTTTGCTAAAACCAGACAGCCGTATTCTCTCATGATCATATTGTTTTTCTTCTCTCACTTTCGAAAGCATTATTTAAGTCAGGCAAAAGAGGGAAAAAGGTCATCCTAGCTACACTCTTGGAGTGCACAGTGTTCTACACTCAGCGTGTAATTGCTGAAATCACCGCTGTTGAAACACTTGCAGATAGATAGCGTTTCTGTTAAACTTTCACCTCCTTGAAAACAGTCATATTCGAAGTAGGGATGAAGGAGGATTATTTGCCTTAGGGATCCCCTTGTCGACTCGTGTGATTGCTGTTGAAAATGGTCTGGATCTAAAAGACCACAAAGGTGTTTGATGTTCTTCATATATCCTTCAGCAAAAGAACTGGGAGAACAGTCATTGCTCTTGCGCGTTTGCATTTTCAATAACACACATGAAACAAGCTATGCCCTGCCAGTCTGGAACAAGCTCTGTCCTGCCTTGATGTACCCATGCTGTGTCTCTTTGGCTGGTGCGTGTGGGAAAAGGATGGGCAGGAAGGGGGAGAAATGACATTCAGAGGGGAGAAACAGGACTGGGACTAGCGGGAGACGACATGAGAAATGGAGATGAGGAAATGAACTGGTCAGCAGAAACAAGACCCAAAAAATCACAGAAAGAAATTAAAGGATGAGATAGGGAGGGGAAAAAAAATGGAGACAAAAAAGCTCAAAAGACATAGGTGAAGATGTAACTATTAACACTGAAATCAAGTAAGCAGGCATGAAGACATAACAAATGAAGAAAAATAAAGTAAAATGCAAGGAAAATCAAGAAAAAATTAAATTAAGCCTCCCACCAAAAAGAAGCTGAAAAGAGAAACATGGGATAAATCAGACTGGTAAGATGGCAGAAAACAAACCAAAGAGAAAATGTGGAAGACAGTAGTACAAGTTGCATTTAAGACTGTTCATGGGACAGATCTTCCAACAATTATTTATGTTCTTGACTTGTGGTCACTGTGACGTGGTTGACCTCTGGCTTCAGAGCAGACCTCTGAGCAGCACGTACAAGCAATGGGGAACGATGACCATAACGGTGATGGCCAACCCAGAGCCTCCCAAGTGGGAGAACAATCCCACAGAAAAATCTGTGGTGCAGCAGAGAACGGAACCTCGATTTACTGTCTCCTTTATGTCAAGACAGTCTTCTGCCTTTCCTCCTCTGCTGTGTGTGATGGATGAATCCCTCCTCCGCCACTATCACTCACCTCCAGTTTGAACATTAGCCCAACCAAAATCTAGGAATAATGGAACAAGAGCATGGTAAACAATTTGGTCTGCTGCCACTGGTGATTTTTCCAGCACGGAGTACAGCCCCCTTTCTCCATTGTGAATAAATGACTCCAAATTGTTTTGCTGTCTTCCTGCAAGGTTAGGACTACCAGCCAATCTGGCAACATACACCCAAGTTGTGAAATGAATTACAGTCAACTAGTGCAACTCCAAATATGGAAAAAGCCAGTATAAAATTTTTAGAAGGATTCCCCATTCACACAGCGGCAAAAATGAGGCATGGCATCACTGGGAAACTGTGGCAATCCGTGGAATGCTATCATATCACAGTGCTTGCCATGGGTGTCTTTACCGCATGCATTAAAGCTCTTAAAGGCCGCTCCGAATCGCAAGGCGTCTCCAAGGTCCTGTGGTGTGGGCAATGCCTGTGTATGTTACCCTGCAACAGCCCTCCAAGGCTGCTAAACCACCCGCTCACGCTGCAGGTATGCACTCAAACACACAAGTGATCTCACTGTTTCTAGCAGCACCGCTCACGCGATAGCTAACTATTCACCTGAGTGAGGGCTTATCATCAATTAGGCTAAAGAAAACACCCAGGAGCGTCTTCTTCTGCCTCAACCAAGAAAAGGTTTGGAGCTGCATCCACAGCCCCTCTGGGTCCCACTGGTGTGCCTGTGTGCTTGGAAAGCAGGCACCACTGCCACCCCTGAGCAACTCAGAGCATCCACGTGGAGCAGAGAGGGCAAAATCAGCCACAGTCTGATGCCCTTTATGGCTCTTCTTACACCAGTAAAGTTGAAATGGCAGGGTTTGGCGCAAAAGCTGCAGGTAAATCTCACTGGTATATTATTATGCTTTACGTCAGATGGTCACGTTCATGCTGAACCATAACTTACCTAACTGAAACATTTCTGGTTCCTTTAAAATATGAGTTAATAATGATGAATCACCGGTTAAGGATGATCCTACATTAAGAGACACAGTACAAGGCTTTGCTATAATCAAGGAAATTACTGTTATCTAGAGACACAGAACAGCCACATTTAATTTTGCATCCTGCATTTTATCCCAAAGAAATACTAACAACACTCCCTTTAGCCCCCTTGTGTGCTGCCATCCAGCACATGCCCATCAGAAACAATGAATACATACATCAAGTGAAGAGTAAGGGTAATTTCCTGTGGTTGTTTTACAAGCAAGAGATTAAGCTCTGACTACCCTGCAGAGTTCAAACAATGCACTGGTAATAAAACTGATGGCATAGCATGTAATCAGAAGTCAAACAGAAAGTTTGACATGCTTAATACAGCATTCATATGTAAAATGTCTGCAGTGGAAACAGCCCAGCCCTCTAATTTCAGTCTTTGTTGCAAAATGAAACCTTGGGCCAGGTGCCTCTGAACACATGCTGAAGTCCCTCTCAAAGGATGGAGATGGAATTTCTCTGTGGAAATGATGCAAAACTCCGACTGGCTCCGCACAGGCAGTAACGCTCTGGAGCCCATCAGAAGACGGGCTCTGTTTGAGCCTGTTAGTAAGCACGTAATTGCCACACGTGACTGCATGGGGAAATGTTGAAATGTATCATCTCTGTTACCCTCTTCGTTCCTCTGTTAACTGAGCAACTCTACACGGTTCGTGTGTGACACCAGAGATATTTACCAAATCATTTGACGTCTTCTTGATGTTAGAAATATCCCGTAGACGTTCAATCTCAGCTTTCCTAAATGAAAGTAGTTGGACAGAATAGGCCGCATGTTTTAACCCATCTTACTGGGATAAAAACCCAGGATGGCCACGCACTTGGATCTCAGCGAGGTCCCGGGGCAGCACAGGGGGTGACACTGGCAGGAGCCGTTGCTCCAGCGTTTGCTGTGAATCACTGGGCTGCTGCGTGAGAGGGCAAGCACCACAGGGACGGGAGGGACGACACAGCCCGGGGACGGGAGGCAGGCAGGGAGGCTGCAGAGGGGCTGCGAGGGAGGCAGAGGTGGGGGACTGGGACGTCAGGAGCGGTGCCAGACAAGGCGGAGGCCAGTGGTGGAGGGAAGAGAGGGCAGCGTGCCCGGAGCCACCGGCCAGTGGAGCAAGCAGCTATGGGTGCCTGCCTGCAACCATTTGCAGGCAGGATCAGGCCCTCTACGGACACATTCACTTGAGGATGAAGTCCATTAGCATTCACCCAAGCCATTTTAAAACCTCACAGTTATTGAGAGTCTCCCTGATCAGGCAGTGAGGAGTCCAGGCTCTGCACCACAACCATCACCACAGTGTAAGCATTAGCAAGGAAGCAAGCCTTTCAAGGTTCAGAATTAAAGACTCAGTTTGCAAGATTTATAAATTATTTGTATCTTTCACTGGAGGCTGCAAGCTTTGTTCAAGCCTGAAAGATATTAAGCCACTTCTTGAGAATCACCACTAATTAAAAAAAAAACATGGCAACAGAAAAAATCTGCATTCAGTATTCAGCAACAATTCTCCTGGAGTTTAATCTGCACACCCTTACGACAGAGCAGTGAATACCACAAACGGATCAGTACCTGCTTTGTAAGTCGTTCAGGTGCAATTTGCCTACATAATGGGTGGCTGATGAGACAGTGATGATCCGAGCGCTGTGACTGTGCGTTCCTGATTGCTTCAGCGTATCCAGGAGGAGGTTAGTCAGCAGGAAGTGTCCCAAGTAGTTCAAGCCAAAGTGCTCCTCGAACCCATCCTCCGTCTTCCTTTCAGGGACCAGCATCACCCCAGCTGGAGGAGAAAGCAGAGGTAAAATCTGTTGATTTATTTCAGAGAAGTAGCAAGCTAGAAGGAGCACGGATCTCCTGCTGCAGAGTGTAAACACGGCATTTAGAGCAATGAGTGCTTGGTGATGGCATCTGAAGTGTAAAGCCAACACTGATTGATTCCTGCTGAGAAAAATGTCAAAGCCCCCACTTCAGTTCCTTTGTCTGGAAAACAGGTAGACTGACTCTCTCTCTCCCTCCATCCCTTGCAGGACCATGAGGATAAGTGAGTTCACTTGTGCTAAGTGTTCTGAAGACATTAAAAGTTGAGTTAACCCATTGCTGTCATGCCAGAATTCAATGCTGAAGATCCACAACAATGATTAATCCATCTACCATAGGTGGGAGCTGGGCGATCCCGGCAACATTCCCTCCATTAAAGAGCTCGGAGCAGTGGAGACAAGACCAGGCTAAGCAGCAGACCTGCTCTCCCAGGCAGCTTTCTGCTGAGTCCTGGCTGGAGTTTAAAGATCTGTTGAGTTTTCATCTGAAATCTGCAACTTCTGTCTCACTGGTGTGGGTGAGAAAAGATGAAGCAAATTTACCCAATACGTCTTAATTACTGTGCTTACAAGCAGCTGCATATTGAAACGAATTTCTGAATGCTTATTTTGGCAATATTTTTGCATATATTTCCACAAACTACAATTTTCAAACTCAGTGACTAAAATAAGTATCCACATCCCTAACATGCAATGTTGATTTCAGCATCTTGCAGAGAATCCTGAGCTCAAGCATAAACTACACCGTCTACTGAAGCTGTGTGGAGGATAGCTGTCCTGCTCAATTATAATGTGGACTTGAATGCTATAAATTATTCTTATTTTATTAAAATGTAGTTGTCATAGAAGTGGACCCGACCTTTGTAATTTAAATGTAGATGGACGTAGCTCATGGAGAATAATGTTGCAGGCCATTTGTCTTCTCTCTAAAACACATGAATACGATACATCAGAAAGGCCACCTCTGCCCACGGACGTGAAAGAGTATTGGCTTCATCCTTGCACTATTTCTTATGTCCATTAAAAACCCTTTAACATCCCATTTCTTGAAGTCAGACCTATGATGACATATTAAATTATTATTTTAAATTGCATGTGCTGTGCAACTGGCACCACTTCTTTGGGGAGGACCCCACCACCTGCCAGTGCTGCTTTGTTACTGCTGCTCAGGCTTAAGACGTGGCATTTTCAGGATCTTTTTAGCATGGCCAACACCCAAAGCAATTCACCCATGGGATGCCTACTGCTTAGTAGGCCTGCATAATGAAGAAATCGCTGGCTTTGTGTGAGAGCACAGCCCAGAGTAAACCATGGACATTTTGTAGGAGTGGAGACTAGCCATTTCAATGCTAGTCTCTAGTGCTTGTAGAGACTGTGGTTTTATACAGGTAGGGAAGAAAAAGTATGAGGGAGGTGGGAAAAGAGCAACAGTGAAAGGATATAAACAAAGAATGTGAAAGACAGCAGATGATGGAAAAGAAAGCAAAGGTGAGGAAGGGAGAGGAAGACAACTGGAGATGCAGCGTAAGGGGAAGGAATGAGAGAAGAAAACAGAGCAGACAAAAGGTTTGGGTGCAACACATAGGCAGCACATATGGAGAACTTCAGACTGAACATGAGCAATGCTGGCTGGTGGTACAATGAAAGAAACACAAAGCGAATTACATGATGGGGCTCTTCAGAAGCTCTGATTGGCATCTCTCTGTCATTACAGCCACTTTCCCAGATCCCTCAGAATGACGGGAAAACCCAGCTGCCAGGTGTGGCTTCTCTGCATGTCAAATCTCAACTTCAATAACGGAAAGGCTCAAATGAGAGAGTGTCTGGCTGGGTGTCCCATTCTATCCTCCTTCCTCAGCAACACTTACTCTGATGCGTGGTGTAACTGCTTCCATAGCTGGAAACAGATTTCCATTTCCTCTGTGACCTCCATATGCGGCATATAATGACACCTGGAACGGTGGCTGGGACTGAGCACTGGCGTGAAGGTTACGGATGGACAGAAACTGAGACAAGTCCTGCGGTGACTGTTTGTTGTTTTCTTGGAAAAAAGAAAGGGTGGGAAGGGCAACAAACCCCGAGGTCCAAGACCAAGTCTCAGATTGCTACCGTGCAAGTTTTAGCAGAGACAGGGCTTAGCACAAGCTGTTTGAGGGCAGGTGGGAACAGCACCACATCTCTGAGCACCCGGGCTGGTACAAGGAAATAATTTGCATCTCTCTGAGGCCCATCCTGCCCTCCAAAACTCTGACACTCAAAAAGGCAGGAGGAAGCAGTTTGCCAGAGGTCTATTTGCAGCAACACCGGTAAAATGCAAGCCCAAGAAAAGGCGGCCAACATAAAACAGCCCTGGCACAGCAAAGCTGGTGTGAGCCCCAAATGCTGCTCCTGCATTTGCCAGGGTTACTGCAGGGCTCACTATAGGCAGCTCCATGCACACACACAGCTCTGCTGGCCGAGTCAGACGGAGGGATGGAGGAATTTGTCTAGAGAGAACAGAAGTGCAGTAGACGGCTGCTACAGCCCTTCAGCTTTGCAACACGACCAGCAGGCAAACCCAGGGAGGCTGTCATCTCTCACGTCAGCCCCGATGCCGCCTGTGCTACAGCAACTGCCCCTTCGACCGCCAGAGAGGCATGGGATCTCAAGAGCACATAGAGGCTCTGCCCTCCACCCCAATTAGCGTCCACCATCTGTGCTGCGTGTCCTGGAAAGAAAAAAACAGATCTGAGCTCCGGTCAGGAGATGGAAAAAATTTTCACTCATGCAATGCACAACTGTTAAGATACAACTTCCTGAAAATTATTTTGCTCATTCTTCAGAGGATTCATCTGAGCAGAAATTGTGGTCAAGTCCTAAAGCAGGCACAATCACCTCTGCTTGCATTTCTTGCTAGTACAATTCTCTTTTTGTCTTCAAGAGCTGGTCAAATAATATTAATTCAAAACACCTTTGAAAGACTTTTTTTTTTAATATAAAAAAGGCTCTCATCTTTGAGGTGGTTCATATCAAGGCTATCAAAAAATCTTGCCCTGCAATTTGAGGGCAGTTTCTCTTATTTGAGGAGAAGCCATTTTAATTCACTGAGAGCGAGCATGCAAAGGAATACCCAGCAGGCAACTGAACCTGGCTGCTTCTCTGACAAAAGGGAAAACCTTGTAAACGTAGCAGCAAGCTCTCTTTTTTAAATTATTAACTACCCAACATTCAGTAGATACTAAAAGTGGCACACTATTGATTTTCTTTTGTCCAGAAACATCATTAGCTTTACTCAAGGGCCCCAAATGGTAATTCAAAGAAGGAAAGGTCCTTCTATTTTTAATTCTTTCAATTAATCCAATACTATTAGAAACATTAAAAAATCTGCAGGTTTTTTGTTTGTTTGTTTTGTATTTTTTTTACCTTAGCTCTTCATTGTAATCTAAGAATGATTATTATTCTGGTGTGGAATCCATACAAACCAGTATCTTTCTGATTTTAGTTATCAATAGTCAGTCTGTTCAGTTTTTTGGAGTGCACGTGCAATTTGAAGTGGCAGCACACAGACTGTTAATGTCAAACACCTCAGCTCTGATACAACTTTCTTGTATGTTTTTCCCTCTGATTTAGCTGGATTGTTTCCAGAAGATTTATTTTAAAAAATGTCGCTGATATCAGCATGGCATTAGAAAATGAATTAATTAGTAAGCTGAACATAAGCTTTTACTTTGTAATTGATTAGCTGCTACTGAAATATTCAGGCAAAATACTGACAGCATGCATGCAGAAAATTGCCTAAATGACACATTGATGTGTGATTTTGCAAGAGTAGAAATAAACTGGAATAAGGAAAATATTTTGCAGCATAACTACACTGAACAACTGTTCTTCTTATATAGTGATACTTTCCAATGTGCTGCAGTTATGCACTTATTTATTATTATTATGCACATTTTAATTAGCTATAATGAATAAAAAATAATCTATTCTTTTTTACTTTTATGACTAGGCAATAGTCATACTTTTCTCTCAAAGAATGAATACATCTCAAGACAATTGTCTTTGTAAACAGTCATTTATCATGATTTTCTATAAAAGTTTCTAATTTTGGGGATCAATCAATGAATTAGTCCTACACGATTTTAAGGACATAATGGATCTGATACTGCATACAGCATAACCAAAATGTTTATGACAGTTCTAAATATTATGGGCCAGTCATACCGTATTTTTACTGGATTCTGTAGGAGAATTTGTACCATGCCTGCCTGTATTGCAGATGATGGTAAATATTGCTGCAACTCCTGTACCTCCCACTGCAAACACATCCTTCAGCTCCACTATAAAATATGTTTTAAGAGCTTTAAAAATACAAGTATTTATTTCAATTATCTAGATTTATTTACAGTGAGCTACTTGGAGATTTTTAAAGGCAGTTCTGTCAAACTCACTGCAAAAGAAAGATTTAAAATCTCTTTTTTTTGCATGCAGAACAAAATGTTCTTCCATCCCAGCCAGGCTCACGGCAGAGGGTTTGGAGGCAGTGCCCCCACATGCAAGTCCTTTTAACCCCAGCAACCCAAAGGCTGGGCAGACAACGCAAGAGGTCAGCCACATACACTTACATGTAACACCTTCACAGCAGGAGGTGAACCACATTCACCCAATTCTTGCTATTTACAAGGAAGAGATATACACTGTACCAAAAAAGTTCCCAAGGGGAAAAATTAATAGACACAATAACTCCAAGTAAAAGAGCAAAGCCCTTTCTCCATACGGGCTTTGTACTGGTGTAGCTGATTCATTTAGCAGCATTTTCCACCCCATGAGTGCAGCCACATGAGGTGATCCACCTCATGTAATAGTGTTAACACTGCTCTGCCCTGCACACCCATACACCAAAAGACCTATGGGTGGATCTATCTAGCTATAGAATTGTACAGCCCGCTCCTCTCTTGAACTGGGACAGCTATAGTGGGGTGAAGATCTCAATAACTGTATAGCAGCATCCCCTGTCTAGGCTGTCTATACCTGGGCAAGGACTGCTTGTTCCACCTCTTTCGGCTGGGCTGTGCTGTCCCACAACATGCCTGTCCTGTGGATTTCTCCTGGCAGTGCCTTAGTAGAAGAACTGCCCCCCGAAGCACCTAGTGGAGACAGAACTGTACTCACACAACTCCTTTTTACCGGTATGCCTCATCTGGGCTGCAGAGAGGTGAATTTACAGCGCTGCTGTGACACACTGTTTGCTAAGCAACGTCTGTAACCCAGAGCCCAGCGCCACTGGTGTGCCGCACACCTACTGGTATCCCAGAGAAGCATTCTGCATCCAGACGGGACCACACACAGAAGCCAGAATAACAGTATATGAAAGCTGAAAAGGCAAAAGTCCAAACAGTTAAGAAGAAAAAGATAAAAATACAAATGGAGCTTGGTACAGTTCTGCAATGCTACAGTCCTATTCCTTGCCTCCTCAGAAGGAGTTCAGACTCGTGCACTTCCTAATACCTTCTGGAGCTCTGTATATGCAGTTTTCTAAAGCAAAGGGAGGAAACTGAAGCAAAGAGAGGAATTTTACCCCATAGCATAATGATGGCACCTAGATAACACCTGGAGTCCATACCCATTTGACCCTTGGGGAGAGGCAAGGACATCTGCTGTCAGCCTGTCTGGCATCAGTGGTGGGACTGTCCCGTGCGTGGATGTTCCCTGGAGGGGACTGGCCACTGTGAAAACAGGTTTGGCAGAGAGCAGGGCAGCACCGGGACCCAGCCTCCGGCTTCAGAGCAGAGCCGTCTCCAGAGGGTTTGGTGTCTCCTGGCTCTTCCCAGAGCAACTCCTCCCTGGGAGCCTGTCTGAGCCTTTGCTCCAGCCCTGGGTGAGCTCACACCGGCTCCCACCTCCCGATCCCTGACAAGGGGCTGTGTAGTGCCCATCACCATCCCCACATGCCAGCTTCCTGACAGCTCCCTCGATGGCCCGCACCTGCCAAAACACACGGCCCTGCTGAAGCCAAGGACGGTGTGCTGCTTCCCAGTCAAAGCTCTGGGCTGTGCTCCCTCCCTCACCCCCAGAATCCGGTGGCCCAGAGCTGATCTTATCAAGGAACAGCATGTGTGCGGGAAGGAGGGGAGAGGCTCAGCCCCAGACGTGCGTATCAGCTTTATCTGCTTCTCTGCTTCCCTGCGGACAGTAAGTTCATTCTCCCTAATTTTCTCAGGCAGCCACTCCAGCTCCTTTGTGTCTGAATCTCACAGATCTCTCTCTGCATCCCGCAGGCATCTGCCAGTCACACGCCTGGCTTGCCCTTCCCTCGCTCTTGAGGCTGGTTCCCCTACGGGGCCATGACCCGTGGGTCTCAGGCTCCCACCAGCTTCCCCATCCCCTGTTCACTGTCAATCAGGTGGTAGATGAGAATTAATTTCTACAGGTTACGTCAAAGTCGGTGGCCAAACAGAAGAGAGAGGTTCCAATCATGTCCCCACCAGGAAGGATAATTCTCATCTCTATTCACCCTCAGTAAACTCGTAAAAAAGAGATCAGTCAAGAACTCCCTCACTGCAAGAAAAGGTTCAATCAGTCTATGCTCAACTGAGACGCTAGTTCTCAAGATCAGGACTCAATCCTCGTGAATTATGTGATGTTTAAGCACTTGCAAACTCTGATTGAGACCTCCCCTACAGTTCAGACATACCTAATGCCGCTCTTCATCCTCACTACACACCCCAGCTCCCTCCCCCCATACTTGGTCTCTTACAAATTTCCTGACGAGAACATATGCCACATTCATAGTTTAATTCTGTTTAAAACTCTTTAAATCAGCAAATTCAAACGTATTGCCATCAAGCTTTTCCCCATCCTCATGGTTCACACCTGACAGTCCTGTTCCCCCCTTCAACTTTTCACTCCATATCCTGCTGTCTCTCCCTTATAAACTCCCGGCCTTAACTGCCTCTATTGTATTTAATTTCCCCACACTCAGGCTCCTCATGTAGATCTGCCTCTCTTGGAAGTTATGGTCTTGTCCCGTCTGTGTCCAAACCAGGCTTCTTCCTCTTCCATGCTACAGGTTTTGTCATTATGCCTAAAAATGCAAGAGCGAGCACTTCCAGAGAGATGTGGTCACTAGCCAACTGAGGTCACCAGCTATGTCAGCTCACCAGCCATGTCGGGTGAGATGTTTAAGTCCTACGAGTGCTGAAATCATGTCCCAGCTCTACAGTTGTGTTTCAGCTGTATATCAAGGCAAAACCCACACACTCATCACCTCCCATCTACCTCTCCCCACCCCGTAGTCTGCTTTTCATGGGACAGAAACTTGTCACAGAGATCATGGAGGACCCAGGCCCCCAGTCTGGACAATGGAAAGATCAGCAGGAGCCTGAAGTGAGCCCCAGTGCCCATCTCCACCCCATCTCAGAGGCATCCACAGGGAGCAGATGGGACTCTGGTGCCCAGCCTCCATGCCGGTGCATTCGCCTTCACACAGTACTTCCCAGTGCGGCTCAGGGTCGTGATCCCAGCAGAAAGAGCTGCTCAGTCTTGGAGTCAGGACATACTTGGTACAGGCAAAATCTTTAGTGATTAAAACATAAAATATGGTTTTCAGACTGCAGTGCTTAACAGGCTTCTGACTGGGCCCATCATGGGAATATTCCATGGGTGGTGAAAGGTGTAGCCGCCTCTGACACAAAGGCAGCATCTTGCCTGCATTCAAGTCCCTATTCTAAACTGTGATAACACCAAAACCTTTCTACCATCATTTTTGACATTAAAAAACCCCTAAGGTGTTTTTCTTATCATTGGTGGAAGTAGCTAAACTCTTTTATCTGGCGTTACAAAAAATGGAATAAAAATAAATTCGCCTAAGGCAAATATTTGGCACAGAAACTCTTCGCCGAAACATTAAAAGTTTGGGTAACTAGTAAGGAACTGAAAATTGAATAAAGTCAACTGCTAGTGCTCCCAGACCACAATATATATTGTATATATAATGCCCACAAGGAAGTGGACTACTAGCTGTGCCAAAGACAACAAAGCAATGCATCTTTCCAGCAAAGACAAGCTTTTAGTTTATCAGTAGGTTAATGAAAAAAAAAAGGAAAAGATGCAGAAAATTCACATTCAAGGACTGTGAGAACAAGAACCAAATCTTGGCAGGTTCAGCGCAAAACTGAACAGACTGCAATACCTCCTTTAGAACAGATTCACTTTCTGATTCAATGTCACACTGCTACATAGCAAACACAGAAAGCACAGGCTAGTTCCTTGGAAAATACATCAGCTAAAAAGAGAAATTATGATCCATAACTGAGATTTTGTTTTTACACTGAAATAAATCAGAGCATTCATAATTGAATCTGGCTGCTTCCTAAAAATACACTCAGTAACTGCTTGGTTATTTGAGTTGGCACAATGGTGAGTTATCCCACTTACAATCAGAAAATAGGAAAGTCAGTCACAGCTTTCTAATTCAATAGGAAATCTCTTAGAAGCAAAACATACTGATTTTCAATTTGTATTAAATTTTTTTTTACCTCAAAGCTATGAAAGGATAAGGTAAGAATAAAACATGGCTCACTCCTGTCTCTCAGAAAAGCCAGTAGCAAAAGTTCCACACACTGAAGTAGAACCGGCTGGGTTTTCTAATCCATCAATAGCTGAATTTTGTATCTGTCTTCCACTGATAAAACATTCACATTAAGGACATAAAAGGAAATGGGTCAAAAACCTGCAACATGTGAAGCCTGAGATATTTTCCTTTTCACAAAGTGTTTGATATCACAGACGCAGAAAAAGCTTTGGAAATAATTAGAAAGACAAAGACAGTATTAAACAAAAGTCAGGATTTTCATGAATTAAATCCTTATGGTTTGAAACTCAGAAGTAGCCTAAAGTTATTCTTCTAAACTATTAGTTCTTCTGATAAAAAATAAGCCTTTTATAAGAAATCTGGTATCTTTATACAGGGTGTATATATCATTCTGGCAGACAACAATGCTATTGAAGTACAACAAAAGCTCTAGCTGATGACTGCTGTTAAAAATCTGGGCGCTAGCTAAATGTTGGCATTGCACAACCCTGGGTTGCTCTGAACAAGCTGGGCTGGATACCATGAGCAGTATCACCGTGCTCTGACACATGTGCCCAGACAAGTTACTTCCAGTGCTCAAGGCACCTAATACCTGTAAAAAGCAGCTTGTGATCAGCCAGCCTCGCCGTACTTTCCAGTCACCTCTCTTATAAAGATGACCTCTTCTGAAAAATTGGAGTAAATGGCATCTGTCATGCACTGAGCTTCTTCAAGAAATATGGCTCTGAGAGTATCTTCTCATTTCAGAACACATTAAGTCCACATGTTAGTGTCCTTATGAATCTTCTAGTTTTGCCCATCATCCATGGAATATTCATTTTAAGCCAGTCCCCCCACCACCTCAGATGAACTTTTCCATCTCTAAACATCTCCCAAAGGCCCAGTTCTCCCATAATGTCTAGTATCTATCATCCATCACACGCAGGTAAGGGGCCATCTGCCCTTCTGCTTGTCCTCCTCTCTCTTCTCCCTGTTCCTCTGCATCTTTTCCATCTCAGCTTTGCTTACATATGCTCTAATTTGTCTTCGAGGAAGGATGAAGATGAAACTTGATGCTGTAATCAAGACACTGGAACAAGATACGTGAGATATCAGATGCTGAATTCACCACAGCCTTCCTGTGTGGCCAGAGAAGAAGCATTATTTTTGATGAAATCCAGGTTCCACTGGAGTCAACAGCAACCCTCCTCACTAACTTTCCCTCGAGGCCTTCTCCAGTGAATTTCCACTTCTCTGGGGTTTGTCTCCTTTTCATCTTACAGTCTGTGTAGCCTGCAGCTGCTATAGAGAGGGGAGCTGGCTCTTACCTAATCCAGTGGGACAGGATCTTTTCGCAGATCCCACGGTGACAATGCAAATAACTATTGTTAAACATATCTAATCAATAATACCTGTCAATAGGTAGGTACATATAAAATTGTTTTTATTGGATATATCCACTTGTTCCCACACCTTAAATTTCACACTTCTGAAGATGTGATCCTGAAAATACTCAGAAGAATAATTTAATGTGACCAACCATGACAGCATCCATGGGACTACTCAGATGGGTCTCTGCAAGGGATTATGGCTGGGCTGCACATGGCTGAACTGTGTGTAGGCAACACAAAGAAAGATATGTATTTCATATAGTTACCTACTGATACAGCTTTTATTGTGCCCTAGGAACTAAAGAGGGAAGCTTACAGAGACTTATTCATTCTATCAGGAGACTGAGATTTCTGAGATGATCCACAAAGCACAAAAAATGAACATCTGAATTATCCAGCAGTTCAGAAATATTGATTTTAAATTGGCTTAGATAGGCTTCAATCTGAAATATATTAACTGTAATCTGCCTACAACAGGCTAATAATAGCCTGAAATCTCTAAACTCTTTTTTTGTGTTTGTGTGCATGCCAAAGAATATACTAAATGTCCTCATCATTTTCTCCCCCTCCTTTCCTAACCTGTAGCCAAAATCACAAACCATTCAATGAACTGCAACAGAGAAGACAGTTGGTATTTCACTGTTAAGGAGTTAGACTGTGCATGTTTGGTATCTGTAGGTATTCTGTTGTCACTGAAGATGTTGTGATTCTGGTGTTAACTTTCTTGATTTTATGATCATGAAATACTGTAAGCAATGTATAAGTAAAAACATTAACTACAAGGTGCTGAGCAACATTTCTAGCACACAGAGAAAATGACTGACTTCAAGTCAGAAAAAACCTGTTTGGCGTGAAACAGTGACAACTGCTCATGGAATTTTATGAAGTGTTTTACTATCTGTCCTTTTTGCAACCACAGGAAGATAGCAGATTTTCTAATGCGTCCTAACAGCAATATCATTTTAATGAATGTATTAATTACACTAGTGTACATGCTGTAATTTGCTAAGTGCTTTTCAACTGTACATAGTTCTTTTCAAAAACAAAACTAAAAAATTGGCTCCCAATTGCTAATTAGCAGACTGGAAGACATAGTCTTCTGACCTTCTGTCAGATTAAGTTTTCTAAACTGCTTGTACTGCATCAATCTTTCTGTGGCTCATAATTCAGCTGTTTAGCTTACTGGGTTTTTTTACAGAAAATGAATGTTTTCTGTGTCATAGCCTTTTTCTCTTTTTCTCATTAGCACATTACACACTAAAAAACAAAGTTTATGTAATAGTCTATTTGCATCTTTAATATGTTTTGTTTATTTTAAAAAACAAAAGCTGAGCATGCATATTACCGATGCAGAAAGCATAGTCATGGAACAACAGACCTTTATTTGTCAGCTGAAATAATGTGTGCATTCAACCAAATTTTTCCTTTTAAATTAGAAATTAGAAAGTTAAATGTATATGCTAAAATCAGCTATACCAAACAGAGAGGAAGTGACTCTAGTGCACTAATCTCCATTTTGAATGCCTTAAATGTTCACATAAGACTTCATAAAGTGCCTGAATTATTTGGATACCTAAACCTTACTGCAATTTTTGTGGGACCTGGGTGACTAGCTCTAGAAGAATACTTTAAACCCCGTAATTTTAGTATTAATTTGATTTCCAGCTAGACCCTTGAGCTAGGCAAGTGATGGAAAGCAAGTGATGGAGATACTTTTTTTTTTTAAATCACCAATGACCTGGAAAATTGCTGAATTTCATAACATCTGAGGTCAGACATGTAGTTTTCATTATTTACCTAGCACAGTACTTCGTGCTGAATCACCTGTTTCTAATACTATTTAAATGTTAATTTCATAGTTTGCATTATTGTATAATGTTAGAACTTTTCTCAATCCAACTTGAAATGAACCTTTTTGATAGGTTCACACAAGCCCACAACATATACAATACACCTTCACATACATACAAGACACATATTCACGGAGATAAGATGTCGAAAGATCACTCATGTATAGACATGATTACATCAACCAATTTTAAAGATTTTGATTTAAAGCAATTAAATATTGCTAATACAGCATGAAAAAAATGCACTGTAACAGTTCTTGGCATCTTTACATTAAATGTAATAAAAGGGTACAATCCTTGATACTAAAACACTTGGTCCTATGAAGACAGAGAGGAAAATTCTTATTAGGTTGCTGATGGTCTGATTCAGAAGTCATGGGACCCACACAAAGTCTGACTTTCAAAACCTAATGGAGAATTTCCATTAGCCCCAAGAGACTTTGTGTCAGACTCTTAGAAGTGTATAACTGCCTACAAATGCATTGTGCAGATGCCTGGCACACAGGCTCTTCCCCATATGTTAAAAAATAAAAATACCTCTTCATATCGAGAGTGCTAGATCTTCAAGATCTGTAAGAAATAAGGAAGCACTAAGTGATACTAAGAAACCTACTATTCCCAATGCATACACTGAGTCATAAGAAAATCAACCATGTCATTATGAGATGTCCTGCAACATATCTAACGGTCATGCAAAATGCCTTCCTATTGACAACAGTTTTCTGAAAGAAAGTGTACACACTCACTGCCAACATGCCCAACAACTTGTTCCCATCAGACATTTAAACATTGCAAGCATTGTCCTCTTCCAGGCACACAAGCTTGTGTCCAGGGGATCATGTGGTAAAGGCGGCAGAGCTGGGAACTGTGATCAGGCTTTTGAGTGAATAGTGCCTCCAGCTCTGCAGTCTGTGATGGGCTGAATCCTCCTCCTTAGCGCATTGCATTACAGTGAAAAAAATGACAAAAAAAAGAAAGAAGAGGGAAAGGGAAAAGGAAAAGCCTACCAGTTAGCCCAAAAGCCAGTATTTGTCTTGGATGTGCTCAACACTGATGGAATGCCAAGAGAAGCTGTTCAAAGGTTTTTGCATCAGGCCATTTCTCCTCCATTGGGTATGTTCATTTTCCTCTTGTGTACCAAGAAATCACTTGGGCTTTCTCTACGAAACTAGTAACAAAACTAAATGCTACAGATTATTTACAAGAGCAAACAAAAAGGAGCGATTAAAAAAAAAAGCGGGGAAAAAGCTTTCAGAAGTGGAGGCTGGTGACTTGCCAGGTAATGGTCAGAAACTAACCTAATTATATGGGACTCTTTAGAGCAGCTTTGAACTTGATCACTTCTGTGATTCCATTAAAGATTCAGCAGAAAGCAAAGTTGGACCAGTCATTTCATTGTGGTTTCTAACACTATTTTCCCAAACACCAGATTTCTCTTGCCATCTGTATGTGTTAACCAAGCGTAAGTGAAATCAAATGCCCTTCTTGAAGGTCATGAAAATATAGACTGACTCAGGAAAATATTAGTCTCCAGGTTCTTTCTTCAAAGAAGCTTTGGGCCTACACTGTTAGGTCTTGTATCATATTAGGCATATTAAAAGATCTATTTTCATATAACTTTGTTTCTTGATTAAGAAGACCTATTTAACTGCAGTTTTCATCCATCCTGCTTCAGCAGCAGCTAGGGCAGAACAACACCCTTTATTTAAGAGGGCTTTCCAGCTGTGCTGTTGCTTCAGCTCAATCATTTCTCCCCCAGGCTGCCCTCAAGCACCTGCTGCACAGTCCTAGCTTTGCTCATGCAGACAAAGGGTGGAGGGCAGGGGATGACTGAAAGGTGCATGGATCTCAAAACCCTTTCTTTCCACAAGATGCTGTTTTTTTCAAATAGTGTTGTTCCCATCTGTGTAACAGTGTGTACTCTGCATCTTTAAAAGTAGGCATGTAAACGTGGAAAGATTTTATAGCCAGGATTAGATATCCACTACCTTTTATTATTGCACAATTAAAATAGTACTGGTTGGCTTTTTTGTCTAATCAAATAAAAATGAAAATTTAATTGAACATTTCATGAATGTTTCATATCAATCAGGAAATAAAATACTCTTGAATTTTGATTGTGATACTTGCTTGTGTTACTGAGAGCTCTTTAAGGCATCAACGGATGTAACAAACCTACTTATTTACAGCACAGTTGCCCTCACTAGGACTGAAGGGTGCACAGGAAAACAGAAAATGTTCTTTGGGATGTCACAATAAAAAACCATGCAAATAATTGGGAAAACAAGAACAGTAGCATATAACAGCAGAAAACTTCTAAAAGAAGCTTAAATTGTTGCTTGCGGGTTTTTCCCCTCGTTAAAAAGACAGGTGAAAATTCCCCTTTAGGAAAGTGCATGCAGAGCATGCAGGGGTTTTGGAGGAAAATTATTGTACGGGCTGGTTTCCAAAAATACTGTGGCTATAAAACATAATTAGATGGCAAGTATGTGAATAACAAAAGTTAAAATCCCTAAGAGTAATGAGATTCATTTGATAATTGTATGAATGCAAGATAAATGTTGTCCTTTTCATTTGTTCTCTGACCACTGAGGACGCGGCTTTATGGACAACTTTCCAGCACCACCTTGATCTAAGCAACACCTTCTCTAAGGTCTCTGGATAATTTGCTAGATTATATTTCAGATGGATTAACCCCCCAACCCAGCTCACCAGGTAGCCACAGTAACTGCATGTGTTCATACAGGGAAAATATAAGAGGAGAGAAAGTAAATAAAGGTGAAAGGACAGGTTTTCTACAGGCAAAAAGTACACATTTACTTTCCTTTCTTTTTTTTTTTCATTAGGGATGCTCAGATTCTGGCGCAGTTACATGATTTTTAGTGCTGGAGAGCTAAAAAAACACAGCAAAGGAACATGACTTGCAATAACATCACGAGCAGGGGTGGCACTGAATTGTTCAGTCTGCTCAGTTGACAGTCTCTCCAAAAAATGCAATTTATCTCCTAGAAAGACATCCCTCTTAATGCAGCTGTATTGCAACATGCCTTATGGTTCAGATAATTGATTTGAAATGTGAAGTGATAAATGAGAGCCCCATTTGTCACATCTTCCCCTGCAGACATGTGAAGAAAAAAACAGAACTCACCATTATTCACCAGTACATGGAGTGGACAATTCTTTGCTCTAAACTGCTGCACAAATTGCCGTATAGACTTCATGGAAGCCAAATCACAGTAGAAAAACTCCACTGGGAGAGAAGAAAGATGAACAAAAACAGAGTTAAGTCAGTTACAGTGATATATAAATATACTTACAGACATTAACAAGGACTTCTGTGATAATGTCACTGGGAAAGTAAAGATTTTAAAAATAAACCAGGCTGTTGAAAATTAAGGGTGAAGCTGGTCTCAGAAGGATCCTTCCTTCTCCTTCCTTCCTTCATTTCTATATTTAAACTATTGACTCTTCAGAGAACAAATATGAGGAATGCTGCTGTCAGGAGGTGAAGAAGGGTATCAAACGGAGCAAATGTATCCTAGTCCTATTCTTTTTTCTACTGCTACCATTTAGGAAGAGGGGTTACAGTTCTCCAGCACTGAGATGACCAAGACATGGCAGCTGGAAATCAAATGGGGAGAGGAGAAGCCACATCAGGCACCACAGCATTTCCCTGTGTTTCTGATGCCAAATATGCCGCCCTCTGCTTTTTTCCAGATTATCTGCCAAGTGTCTGCGGTCCGAACAGTGATGGAGTCTGACAACACATTATAAAACAAAGCTGTACTGAGGCAGTTGGGAAGGTGAGCAACAGCCTGCCCATACGGCCACTCATCCGACCACCGAGAGCAAACGTGGCATCACGAGTAATGCCGTGGCTCTGGTGGGTACCGAGGGACCCTTGGTGTCTGGGTCACCTGGCAGCACCAACCAGGCACGTAAATGCCTTTCAAATGCAGGTAAGAGTTGCGCCGCCCCTTGGCCCCAGCAACGGCCGGGTGATTTGAGAGGACCATAGCGCACACGGAGACTGTGGGCAGCATTCTGCCTACGCTGACAATGCCGGCTGAGGGGCAGGGCAGCAGGGGCAGGGGGTTGGCAGTCTGCCTACACCAGCCCTGTTGGTCAAAGGGCAGGGTGTCAGTGTCTCAAAATATATTTAACACTGGTACGTTTTTATTTCCAAGAAAACATGTCTCTAACAAAAGCGTCCTTTGTCCAATGCATTAGTCAGCCATTGACCTTCACCAGAACTCTACAAAATTAATTAATTAAAGCAAAAAAGATTATTTAAATCCCTGAATAATTTTAAACTCATGGGGTCTGAAAATTCTCCTCCTGCTTTCATCCCCTGAGTCTCACGGCACTGCTTCCTCGCTTGCCTTGCCTTGCAGGACAGCCACAACAAGGGTTATGAAGTGAAAGCAAGCGCTTTTCCCCCCAACAGCAGTAGCTATCCCCACACAAACAATCCAAATTCTTTAGAAACTCTGCAAAGGGGGAAAAAAAAAAAAGTGAATTCATCCACCTGTTTTAGCCTTTTAGAAGGCATACACATTGCATGACAGGCTTTTGGTTTGTTTCAGCATTATCTAAGCTTTAAGCAACAAAACCTGAGTCTCTAGCGCTGATGTTATTCTCTCTTCTGGTTTGCTACACGTCGTGGTGGGACTCCAAGTCAGCTAGATGTTGTCAACTCCACCCCAGCCAGACCCAGTACACTAGGGCTCTGAGGTGGATTTGCCTGAACCTCTTCCATAAGGTGAATTTTCTGAGAAAGACCAAATGGCGTTTCAAGTTCAGAAAGTCAGACAGGACTGAGCAACCTCCAGTAACTAAGTCCAGCAGAAAGAGAGGTGAAGGCTGTACAAAGCCTGCTCCCCTTGCTCACTGTGCCCTTCCAGGCTGAGCCTGTACTGTCCGGTTTGACTTCAACCACCTCCCAGATTTCCTGAGCTGTGGCAACCACCACTCAGATGCCCAGTCCCCAGGAGGGTTTTGGCCACCACAGCTGTGGGCTGGGGCTCCAGGTCCTCGCTGCGCTCTCCCCGCTCCCCTTCGCCCTCCCACCTCTCAGCCTGAGGGCGGCTCCCTTGCACTCCATGGGAAGGAATAGCCACCCCCTTCCTTGCACGAGGCTTCCCTCACCTCTTCCTGTGAAAGAAACAGCTTTTAAAAGAAAGGAAAATTAAAGATATAAAGTTCTTCACACATGCTAAACAAAGCCTTTCTGACAAGAACATTAAACTATTGGGTAAACAGGCTCCAGCACAGGCTGCAGTAAGAGACCTTTCCTGTTACTCTTCTCCCTGGTTCATCAGTGATGTTCACCAAATGGTTTCATCCTGTCACAATCCAGGCTGTGAGTTATAATGTCTTTTTCTAGTGTGTCTGTACAATAAGAGTTTAGGAAGGCCTGCAGGCAGAGCAGCAAGCTAAATAACAAAAGGCAATCACGGCTCTTATTAAAATCCTTTACAGGAGAAGAGTTCCTTCAGTTCCCTTCAGCTTTACACAATACAGGGCTTTAATAATCCTTCTATATTTTGAACCTAGACAGTATCAGTCCTCTGAAATTGCCTTAGTGAATTTATATAAATTACTCAGTGGCCTTTTCCATTAAAAAAAAAAAGAGAGAGCTTAAATTCCAGTTTTAAGATAGCGTAAATACATTTGTTTGAAAAGGCTGTAAAGTCACACCGTTTCAATGATGCTGACTCATGAATAACACTGGAAAATTTCTTGAGCTCCCTACAGACCTTTAGGAGGTCTGCAATTCAGTTTAATTTCACTGATGTCCTGCATCTGGTGGTGGTAAGGAAATGCAAAAGTTATTAACTCCTGTAAAAGAAGAGAGTTGTTCAGGTCATTCCTCTTGTGGCCTAGTAGCTATATAAAACCACATGAACGGCACTGTAGTTGCTCAGATGCCCAAAATGTGGCTGTACTAACTTATTAGTAAGTAGTGCAATAACGAGTGGAATAAAGACCTAGGCGAAGCTTTGTGCTGACTCTACTCTTGTTCTGCTTCTCCAGGCAGCTTCTCAGAGAAAGAGATTAGGGAAAGCATGATCATCTTCTTCGGAGGCATCCACTCACACTGCCAATGGAGGAGTGCCTTTTAATACAAAATATTCACCTTGGTACAGAAGGCATTGGACTTTCATAAGCTGCACTGTTTTGTGGCACGGTGCAAGGTCCAATCACTTCTTCACAACCCGTATGGACTTCAGCAACATTACTGACTCTCCTGGGTTTTGCCAATGACACTGTATGTGCAAGGAAAGCAGACCGCTGAGAACATTGACCAAGCTAAATTTTAATCTCTCCCTTCATCTGACCTCGAAATCATCATTTTCTGCATTGCCAACTACAATGGTAGTTAGATAACCAGGGTGCCAAGGTGAGTGCTCTTCAGGCTGACCGATACCATCCCACGCTTCCTGGGAATTAACTGTTTGCTACACCTGTCTGAACTCCCCTCCCTTCATTTTGTAGTTTTGCAGAGCAAGTTCTGTCCTTCGTTATGACTGTACCATGCCCAGAGTAATGGCATACTAGGCCAAGGCTATCATTACTAAGCTTATTTACTTGCTTGCTTGGGAAGTGTGTCATCATGTTCAGTATTTGTAAAGCACTTGCCATAAAAGATCAGAACACGCTTTGGAAAGGAAAACAAACAAATAAATCAACCCCCAAACTTTTCCTTTTGCTCATGGGGCAGAAACATAAATGGCCAAAGTCCTTGTTCGTGCTTATTCATGCACGGCGGCTCTTCGCCGGGGAGGCATTCTCACTGGCATGAGCACCGCACCGACTGCGGTGCCGTTCCACTCGAGAAAGAGTGCCAAAACACGGCTCCAAGTCATGTGCTGACTCAGCAGCAGGGCTGAGAACCCAGTTTCTTCACTTGGTCCCATGGTCCAAGTATTTATTTTTTTTTAGCAGCATGTGAAGAATTGCATGTTTAGATGTTACAGACAATGGCTAGTTTTCAGAACATTTCAAAGTATGCACAAATGCGCTAAGTAAGTAATTTTTAAAAACGGCTTAATTAATAAAGACCAGCATTAGCAATGTGAGCAAATGACCAAACCTGAACTAGAAATGTGACTTGAACAACTTTTCAGAGACAACGATGGCAAAAGGTGTTCTGCATTGGATAGGTATAGGCAAAAAGAACAGAGATGTGCAATAACAACAAGCAAGCTGAAACAATATGCCAAAACTAATATTTAGATATGTTACTTCTTATCTTTTAGGTTTGCCTGGCACTGGACTTTAGATTATTTAAGTACCTATTAATTGACAACAGTGGCATTCTGCTTTTGAGTTTAATAACATCATAGGTTTTCAAAACTAACTGGTTCCTTTGATTCGCTCTGTGCTATTGAGAACAAATCTGGGGAATAGAACCTACATACTGAACATCTGCAGCTAATGCTATTGAAATACTCTAATTTCTAACTGTCCCATTTTATCTCTCCTTCTACTATTCTTTCCCTTGCTTTCAGGTACTTCTAGAATGACAAAGATGCCCGTATTTCTTTCTTTTAGTGGATATGTCTCTTGCTCTTACCTAAATAATCTTCCCAATGAAAGCAAGCGGGTAGATAATTGTCAGACACTGGCTAAAATATTCACTGTTAAAAATATTTTACTACTCTTTTATTGTAATTTGATGACTCAGTTGTCAGAAAGTTATTAGCTAACAAAATATAAAAGGAGTATAATTTCCCAAAAGACAGCTAGAGTTACTTATGCTATTATTCACATATGAATAGATATGTATATGCTGGTGCTACAATTGCTGTTTTGCCTAATTGCTTTCTTTCAAACATGCATCTGCCTGGTGCAGCATCTTTTCAGTAGCAAAGAGGTTGGAATGATGGTTTTTGGGCTGCTCCTCCACAAGGTCATAGGAACCCCACAAAGCTATGCTGGCTTACCACACACGACACCGCTGAACACCTGCACAGCTCAGTGCCTGTTCCTGCACCGTGCACCATTCCTGCTTGCTTGGTCGTGCTAACTGCAGTCAGAGGACCTGAAGGACAGGCACCCAGTGGCTCCTGGAGAGCTTTCTGACACTATGAGGCCCACGGGAGCCCAGAGGAGCCCCAGTCTGACACAGACCCTGAGTGATCACACTCCCCTGAGTTTCCATTTCAGGTCAACTTCCCCATTTCTGTCCATTTGCTTCTTCACACTATTAGCACATCTTTCTTTTTAACATCTAGAGTTCCCCTCCTTTGCTTTTCGTGCCAGCCCAGTTGACTCTGGTTGCACATTTCTTCTGTGTCTGTATCACAGAGGCATAAAAAGCATGAAACTGGAATTCTGGTCTACTATGGAAGGAAAATTCTGAGCAAAAACAAAGGACAGATATTGCAGTGAATGATCAGGGACTGTAAATTCTGATGTACTGATCATCTGAATATAGGAAAATACAATGTTTGGTGCACTGTTCTCTGGCTGTCGTACCTCCACAGGGCGCACTGAGGAATTCAGCCTACTGTCTGCTATTCTGCCTCACAAAGTTACACTTTAGCATCTGCACAGCAGCAAGAAGAAATTTTGTCCTGCTCATGAAAGAACTGAGTATGCTTCTGAGCTCCTGGACAGTGCAACGGAGATGTTGTTTATCAGAAAGCTCTCTTAATGAGGCAAATATCTTCCATCTGACAGATGCTGTGTTGCAGAGCTAGAGAAGCTCTGTCACCAAGGTGGCAGGTGGAAATGAAGTGGAACAAACTCCAGGAGATAAAAAGCATGAACTGGGAGGAGGAGAAGGCATAAAGCAGTACTGACTGGAGCGTCCTTCCCTTTTGTCACTGCACTGTCCTTGCTGACACTAATAAACAGTGGCTTTGGCTGATCCAGTCTTCAGAGATAAGCTTGGTATCTCCCTTCTCCCATGGTCCTCCCTCCCCAGATAAGGCGTCCTAGAATCAACTGATCTTTCTCAGCAAGCTCTGCTCATCTGCTTAC